>Ga0102946_1000128_pt1 | contig 25680 bp, 21 predicted proteins | sample SalPon2A_A_D1_MG_FD_78209 | JGI IMG/M metagenome (GOLD analysis project Ga0102946, IMG submission 78209) | Soil microbial communities from South San Francisco under conditions of wetland restoration - Salt Pond MetaG R2A_A_D1_MG | ecosystem: Environmental > Terrestrial > Soil > Wetlands | place... | reverse complement strand
TCTTCAATATGGCCTCGAAGGCTTCGATCGATAAACAGGTCAGGATCCAGGTGCCTTTCCCAGTAGTCCCAGAGTCTCCAGGCATAGTCTTCAAGATTGGGAACCCGGATTTTCGTGTTCTTTAGTGCCCGTTCTGTTTCATGGGTATCAAACCGGGTTGGATAGTTTACAAAAGTCATCACGTTGGCCGGTATTCCCAGGTCATTCAATACCTGGTGCTGAATACGTTTTACCGGGGGAAACATGGAAAGTCCCTGTTTGACCATCTTGGGGATGTAATTGAATATCCGGGCATCAACGCGCATGGTCATCTGTGGCGCATGGGCCGCATCCGCGAACAGGTTAAGCACTTCTCCTATTCGCTTGGGTTTGGGGTCGGTCAGGTGAAAACATTTTCCGTCCTGCCTGGCCATATGAGAAATATGATCCATTGCCTTGACGACAAAATCGACAGGCACGATGTTGATTCGGCCACCCTCTATTCCGATCGTCGGCATCCATTGCGGCATCATCCGCCGCATCTTCTGGATCAGTTTAAAGAAGTAGTACGGGCCATCAATCTTGTCGATTTCACCCGTCTCGGAATGTCCAACCACGATCCCGGGGCGATAAATTCTCCATGGAATTTTACAATGGTGCCGGACCACGCCTTCTGAATCATGCTTGGTTCGAAAGTATGGGTGGTCCAGTCCGCTTGCCTCTTCGAACATGTCTTCACGGAAGACCCCCTGGTAAAGTCCGGCAGCTGCAATGGAACTGCAATGGTGGAAGCACTTCGCTTTGACGGCTTCAGCAAACTGTATCGCATGCTTTGTGCCATCAACATTGGCAGTCTGCTGAGATGCCGCGTCAGCCTTAAGGTCATAAATTGCGCCCAGGTGATAAACATGGCGGATCTGGCCTTCGAGTTCTTTTCGCTTCGCAGGACGGATTCCCAGGAAAGGTTTTGACAGGTCGCCGGTGATGGGGATCACACGTTTTGCAGACACCCCCCATCGCTCGGACATTGCCTTTAGCTTGGGACGCGAACCGCTTCGCACCAGCACATAAATGTTTCCGCGACGATGCAGAAGTTGTTCAATCAGATTACGGCCGATGAAGCCCGTGCCACCGGTAATAAAATAGTTCATGAATTGACTCCGATAAGTGCCTCTCGTTGCTTCAGGGCCGTAAAGCCTCAAGAAGTATAAAATCACTTCCAAGGGGTATCTACCACGACCCGCAGCACATGGTACGATCTTATCAGATCAGTCCCGGACCTTTATAAAACAGGAGCGAATTAATGAGCAGTGATGCCGAATTATTTGAAAAGGCGGCAACCGTCGCGAAATCCCTTCCCGAGCGACCGGACAATGACACCCTGTTGCAACTGTATGCTTTGTACAAGCAGGGGTCTGACGGTGATGTAAGCGGTGAAAAGCCGGGGTTCTTTGATTTCGTTGGTGTGGCGAAATACGAGTCATGGGAAAAGTTGCAAGGTATGGACCAGGAAAAGGCACAGTCACAATACATTGAACTGGTCAGAAAACTGGGCGGAGAGGTTTAACCCGGGACATTCATTCAACAGCATACAACCAGAATCCCCCAGTCATATGGCCCGCCGAGATACCCGCGAACTGATACTCCGCACAAGTCTCGATTTGTTTAATCTCCACGGCGAGCCAAATGTCACAACCAACCTGATTGCCGATGAAGCAGACATCAGCCCCGGAAACCTTCACTATCATTTCAGGAGAAAAGAGCACATCGTCCAGGCGCTATTCAGTCGCTTCGCCGAGGCTTTGGTGCCCCTGATTGACGTCTCGGAGAACATGGCAGGTGAACCAGAGTCATTGTGGTTCAGGTTGCATGTCATTTTCGAGGTCAAGGGACAGTACCGCTTCATCTACAGAAACCTGTCAGATATTTCCAGCGAAATGCCAGCGATTGGCAAGGCCCTGAAGGCCCTGTTTAGTCGAGAAGAAAAAGCAATTTTGTCACTGATGTTGAGCCTTGAGTCAACAGATGCGCTCACGGTGAGTGAAGCAGAACGATTGATGGTTTTCGAGCAGATACTGATGACATTCACATACTGGATACCGTTTGCCGACCAGTTTGATCCAAAGGGTATGCGCGATGGCAGCGCACAGGTCAGGGCTATTTCACGAATCTTTCTGTTGATAGCGCCATACCTGAACGAGCAGTGGCGGGAAGAAGTGGAACAGCTTTCCGTCGCTTACCAGGAAAATCTTTGACAAAAAAAAAGGCCGGCATAGCCGGCCTTTAATTTCAGGGTCACATCACTAACCTCTGATTCAGCTATTTCCTTTGATCAGGACCTGGCTGAACTAGTATTTCTTAAGTCGTTTTTTTAGCTGTCTTTTTGACTGCTTTTTTTGTGGTCTTTCTTACCGTCTTCTTCGGAGCCTTTTTGGCCGCCTTTTTGGTGGCTTTCTTTGTGGGCTTCGTTGTGGCTGGCTTCCTGGTGGCCGTTTTTGTGGCAGGCTTCTTTGTGGCCTTTTTTGTGGCCTTGCGTGCCGTAGAACGGGTTGCTGTCTTTTTTGCAGCTCTTGCAGCTGGTTTGGCTGTTTTCTTTTCAGAATCCAGCGCACTCACCTGCTCTGCCAAAGACTGAACTTTTGCACTCAGGCGACTGATGTCGTCACTGGTCGGAATGCCAAGGCTGGCAAGCGCGCGTGCAACACGTTCTTCAAAAATACTCTCAAGTTTGTCCCAGTTGTCAGCGGCCTGCTTACGAACTGCATTGGTTCTCTGCTTGACGCCTGACATGCGGTTTTCAATCTCGCCGCGCATATCAGCAACAGCGCCTTCAATATCACCACGTGTCTTGTTTTCGAGCTGACCACCCTCTTCAACCAGGCGATCGAACAATTTGCTGCCCTGTTCCAAAACCTTGCCGCTTTCTTGTTGTGCAAGTTTCAATGCACCAAGACCAGCCAACCAGACTTCACGTGCAGACTCTACAACCGGTGTTCCCAGCTTGCTTGCTGAACCTCTCCGTTGTACCTTCTTCTTCAGTTTCTTCTTAGCCATGACATCCTCCTTTAAGGTGTCTCAATGTTTGTCATGGCGCCATGTTAGAAAGAATAATTAGAGTAATCACACTAAATCATTATGACCAACTGGAATCCTTTCCCACACGACTCAGATGACTACCAGTACGATTCGGAGGCATTGAGAGATTTATGGCCAGAACTGCATCAGGGTGATCGTGAACCTGAACCGGATTCAGACGATCTCCTTGACGCCTGGGCAGCTTTTCACTGCGGTGATTTTGATCAGGCCGTCAACCTGGCGAACGCAATTGGTATTTCTGCCCACGCTGTTGCCACCAAATCGGCAGGAATCTATGCCAGTTACCTGGAAGATAATAACTCTGTACAGGTCGAGATATTCGAGAATGCTATTGCCACGGCTGAAGAAGCAATCGAAGCATTTCCAGACGACCCCAATGCGTACTATTTTCACGCCTTTAACCTTGGCCGCTACAGTCAGAGCATTTCGGTGGTCAAGGCCATCAAGCAGGGATTTGCAACCAAAATCAGGGAGAGCCTCGAAAATGCCCTGCAACTGGAGCCAGATCATGCAGAGGCACACACAGCAATGGGTCTTTACCACTCAGAAATCATCGATAAGATGGGCAAAATGATCGGCTCAATGACCTATGGCGCCAGTGAATCAGCCGCCCTTGAACACCTTGAGACGGCGATCGGTCTGACACCCGATGCGCCAATTGCCCACATTGAATATGCCAATGGACTGTATTTGCTCTATGGAGACAAGAAACTCGACGAGGTGTCAGAGCTTTATGTCAAAGCGTCAGAAATGACCCCTCGTGATGCGATGGAAAGACTTGATGTGGAGTTTGCCAAATCCGAGCTCGAATAGGCAGCCGGTTTCGTCAGCCTAGTTTTTGTCCGCCAGCAACAAAAGCGAATTTTCCAGGAGTTCGTCCGCGGTATCACAGCAAGGCAGCTCATCCAGCGGCAGCATCATGCAAAGCTTGAGCAGACGTTCAAGCTCCGGGCCAAAGTTTTCGATGATGGCGTTGGGATCCGGAACGATTTTACGGTCCGTCATCACACCGAAGAAAACCTTGCCGTTGTAACTCAGAATACTGACGCCCATTCCAATAGAGCCATTTTGCGGCACCCAGAACATCATGCTGCGAACTTCACCGCCAGCAAGAAATAGTGGCTCCCTCGGCCCGGGAACATTGGTAAGAACTGTGCTCGCTTTCTGACTCAACAATTCCAATGATGGTTTCTGCAAAGCAGCCGGTCCCATACCAAGAGCTGCCAGCAACCCAAGAGCCACCGTGGCCTGCTTGCTGTTTTTCAACTCGTTCATCCGCGCACTGACTTCATAAACGCGCCTGAGGGGGTGTGACTCACTGGTCGGCAGGCTCAGAAACACCACACCGAAGTGATTGCCAAGCTCTTTGGCATGCTCAAGAGGCCGCAGATTGACCGGCACGGTCGCCCTGATCTCATTTATGGAATCAATGGCTTCACCCCGGTCCAGCATATAGCGTCTGAGGGCACCAGTGACGGCCGCAATCAACACATCATTGACCGTGCAACCCAGGACCTTGCTGATGGCCTTGACTTCATCCAGGGCGATTGAATCGGTCCAGGCCACTTCCTTCCTGATACCCAGATCACCTTTGAAAACGGTCTTGGGATCATCCGAAAGTGTCAGCGCATGGGTCAGTTCCTGGACAATTTCGGTGACTTCGCCAGCATATTTCCCCGCCAGCTCGGGTTCCTGGATAACTTTCAGGCCCTCTTCCACCAACTTGAAGCCCCAGTGAACCGCAAAATCGATGCCTTCACGAGCAGGCTCTGTCAGGCGACGAAAAACGCTGGACTCGGTGGTTCGTTCCCGTTTCCAGGTCTCACTGTCAACCTCTGCTTCCTGCTCCTCTGATGAGCCATCGGTCAGTGTCAACATCACCTGCACCAATGCAATGCCGTCCGCGTAACAATGATGAATCCGTGTCACGACCACGGGACCACCGATATAGTTTTCGATGTAGTGGAACTGCCAGAGCGGCCTCGATTTGTTCAGAGGCGTGCTGGCCAGGTAACTGACGTACTCCTCCAGCTCTGCCTTGTCCGCATTCCCGGGTAAGGCCACCCGCCGTACATGCGAGTAAATATCAAAATCTTCATCCAGTTCCCAATTGGCACCACGGGCATTGTCTACTGCCTTTTGCCTGAACCGGCGAAATGACAGAAAGCGAGCTTCAACTGTACGAACCAGGCGTTCGTAATCGATTCCCTCGTTGAGTGTCATGATGCCCGTAATCATCATCAGGTTGGTGGGTTGCTCCATTCGCAACCATGCGGTATCCACCTTCGAAATGGGTTCTTTACGGGAATGGCTTGTCATGGGGATTGGGTTTCGTACCCTTTTAGCTGGCAATCTGCATGGGGCGCTTCTCATGCCTGCTTGTGCGAGCAGCATCGGATCTGGCATTTTCAAGGGCTTCAAGATAAGTGGGCTCAACACCGGTCACGTAGTCTCCGGAGAAACAGGAGGTGTCAAACTCGTCTATTTGAGTGTTACCGATCCTGCAGGCCTCGATCAGGTCGGGTAAATCCTGGTAGATCAGCCAATCGGCGCCCAGTTCCTGCTCGATCTGTTTTTCATCCCTTCCGTATGCAACCAGTTCTGAGGTTGCTGGCATGTCGATGCCATATATATTGGCGTGACGAACCGGGGGCGAGGCTGACGCGAAATAGACCTTGCGCGCACCTGCATCACGGGCCATCTGAATGATTTCCTTTGAAGTCGTTCCCCTCACGATGGAGTCATCTACCAACAGGACATTCTTGCCACGAAACTCAAGCTCTACCGGGCTGAGTTTCTGCCGAACGGATTTTCTGCGCTGTTCCTGTCCCGGCATGATGAACGTCCGGCCAATGTACCTGTTTTTCATCAGGCCTTCCCGATATTTGACATTCAGATCGAACGCCAGTGGCAGCGCAGCGGTTCGACTGGTATCAGGGACAGGAATCACAACATCGATGTCATGATCCGGTCGCAGTGTCAGGATTTTTTTTGCCAGTGCCTGCCCCATTCTCAGCCTGGCCTTGTAGACCGAAATATCATCCAGCAATGAATCCGGGCGGGCAAAATAAACATGCTCAAAAATACATGGCGTCAGGTTGCGGGCCATACTGCTGGAGTGTGTATGGAGCTTGCCTTCCAGATCAATAAATGCGGACTCACCCGGCTCAAGATCACGCAACAGCTCAAAACCCAGCGCACTCAATGCAACTGATTCTGATGCAATCGCGTGTTCAGGACCGTGCTTGCCTTCCCGCACACCGATGACTGCCGGCCTGATTCCGTATGGATCGCGAAACCCGAGAACGCCGAATCCACAGATCAGGGTGATCACCGAATAGGCACCAACGCAGCGATGGTGCACGGCGTCAACTGCTTTAAAAATATGGGCAGGGGTCAGCCGATCCGGATTTTGATCCTGTATTTCATGAGCGAGAACATTGAGCAGCACCTCGGAATCTGATTCCGTATTGAGGTGTCTTCGATCGGTGTCAAAAAGTGACTTCTTCAACTCGGCAGCATTGATCAGATTGCCATTGTGCCCAAGCGCAATGCCGTATGGTGAATTAACGTAGAAGGGCTGGGCTTCAGACGAATCATCTTTTCCAGCCGTAGGATAGCGAACATGTCCAATGCCCACGTTGCCCAACAGTTTGGCCATGTCGTTTGCACCGAAAACATCCCGAACAAGTCCGACACCCTTATGAAGATGAATCTGGTCTCCGTCGAGTGTGGCAATACCTGCAGCATCCTGACCGCGATGCTGAACAACGGTTAATGCATCGTAAAGCTCGCCGGCAACTGGCTGCTGCCCAACTATCCCGATAATTCCGCACATAAAAGGATTTGCTCTTTAGTTATTATGAGATAGAACGCTTCGAATCCGGATTTTAACATCGAAAGCCTCCCGGTCGCCTTATCAGGTTTTCAGGTTTGCCCTGGATCTGCTTCAGGCTGCCCGGATTCCATGTTCTTACCTTCGGATTCTTCACCGGCTGCGTCGGCTGTTGACTCAATCGCAGGCTCCGGCTCAAAATCCAGGTAATCTGAGGCTGCATCCGGGAGAAACTCAGTGCTCCAGGCAACCAGCGGCATAAAGGACTGGATCATTCGGGACTCTTTCCACCACCCGTCTGCAGGGATCGGAGTGAAGCCGGTGACAAGAATGGCCGCCACGACAATAGCGACACCACGGGCGATACCAAAGAAGCCGCCCAGCAACCTGTCTGTTCCGCTGAGGCCTGTGGATTCAACCAGCCGACCCAACAGGTAGTTGATCAGCCCGCCAATCACAAGCACAACAATAAACAGTCCAATAAATCCGATCGCTGTTCGCGCTGAAGGCACGGTGACCTGGGCTTCCATTAGTGCGGCAACGTTGTCGGCAAAACGATAGGCAATAACGAATGCTGCGGCCCACACGACCAGGGAGAAAACCTCCTTGATAAAACCACGCAATAAACCGACCAGCAGCGAGATGGCCAGGGTTGCCAGGATTGCATAGTCAGGCCAGGTCATGGATCAGATATCCGCGATTCCAGGCGCCTCAGTTTGCACTCATAACCACACCGTCGATACCCATCTCGTTGCCGATTCGCTGCTCGACGCCAAGCGCCTCCTCACGGTCAAGAAAAGGACCCACCCGAACACGGTAAATTGTGGATGTATCGGTCGTTACGGTCTCATCGTACGCAGTGAGTCCAGAAGCCTGCAGCCGGGAAACCAGGTTGCTTGCATTTTCAGAACTGCCAAAACTGCCAACCTGCACAACCCAGCGTACAAGTGGATCACTGCTGGCAACAACAGGACTGGTCTTTTCCGGCTCCAGATCGACGATTCGCGGGTTAATACCAGAAAAGCGGTCACGCAGTTCCCTGGAAACAGACTGGGCAGCAGCCTCTGAACCATATGGGCCAACCCTCACCCGGTTTAATCGTGCGGTATCGCTGCTGACATGATCGAGCAAAACAGCATAACCGGCATCTTCAAGCTGACCCGCCAGGCGGGTTGCGTTCTGGGTGCTTCCAAAACTGGCAACCTGGACAACATAGCGAAGAGAATCACTGCTGTCAGGTGAGGATTCGGGTTGCGCAGAAGTCTCCTCGACTGGCTGAGCTGCCTGAGCCTGCAACAGTTGGCCAATGGCATCCTGCGGAGGTTCGGCATCCCCACCCCCGGTCCCTGGCTCAACTTCTCGCTCAACGTCGGGATCAGATTCAGGCGCAGCGCTTTGCGTTGATTCCGTTTGTGCAGTCTGCAAAGGGGGAGGCTCTTGTGCCAATTCTGTCTCCGAATCAATTGGAGCATCAGCCTGGAGATTTGTACCGGCACTGTTTTCAGGTTGAGGAACGATTGGTGGCTGGCGTTGATCCGGCAATGAATCATCCGGTTCCGGAATGGGCTGATCACCAATGGGAAAACGCCTGGTTTCAAATTCAAGATCAGGCGGCTCTGCCGGTAACGAGATTTCGCTGGGGCCCGTGCCGCCATCAGAAGGCCTGCCCCCGAAGATCATGGGCAGAACGATGACGGCGAGGGCGATCAGGACGATGGCGCCAACCAGGCGTTGTTTGAGTGCTTTATCCATGAGCGCTTCGCTGCTGTCCAGCCGCGATTCTATCAGCAAGTTCAGGGCCAGCATAATAAGTCGATTCCCGGCTGGCCAGCCAATGAACGAGGAACAGACCCTGAAGAGAGTCACTCAACATTCTGGAAATACCTGGTGGCTTGCTCGACGGTCAGGAATGAACCGAATATCAATATGGTGTCATCGACGCCGGCCTCTGCCATTGCCGTCCTGATGGCTGCGGAAACGTCCTGATGTGATTCAAGTTCGGCATCAGGCAGGACAGTCCTGACCCGCTTTTCCAGGTCAGGTCCACTTTGTCCTCTCGAACCGGAAAGCCCTGCGCAATGCCACCGGGTGACCACATTGCCAAGAATTGAGACAACCCCCTCGGCATCCTTGTCCCTGAGCATTGCCAGGACCGCGATGCAATTCAATTTTTGGCGCGGTATCAGAAATTCGCGGATGGCTTCGGCTGCCAGCGGATTATGTCCGACATCCAGGATGATTTGGGGTTTTGAACCGACCTGCTCCAGGCGCCCCTTCACCCTTGACGACGCCACGACATTTGCCAGCGCCTGCAACTGGTCCTGCAATCCGGCCTCACTGGTGATGACTGCAGTCAGGGCACCCGCCAGGTTTTCTGCAAGATGCGGTGTCCGGGCCGGAACCGGAAAATCGACCGATTCATCTGCAAAGTAGTAATTCCAATGATCGGGACCCGGTGAAATGTCGCGTGAGACCTCGAAATCTGCGCCAATCCGAATCAGCCTGGCATTCAAGTCGTTTGCCACGGTGAAAACGCTATCGGGAGGTTGGCGGTCGCTACAAATCACGGTCTGACCCGAGCGCATGATCCCGGACTTTTCGTATCCAATCGATTCCCGGTCATTACCCAGGAATTCCTGGTGGTCTATTCCAATGGCGGTAATCACTGCGACATCGGCATCGATGATATTCACAGCATCAAGGCGTCCGCCAAGGCCAACCTCCAGTATGGCAACGTCAAGCCTCGCCTGATACAGGGTCCAGATGGCGGCAAGGGTGACAAATTCAAAGTAAGTCAGGCGGGTGTTTTCACGTGCAGTTTCTACTGCCTCAAAGCCCTGGATAATGGATTTTTCATCCGAATCCTGCCCATTAACTCGAACTCGTTCTTCAAACCGGAGCAGGTGAGGTGACGTGTAACAACCCACGCGCCTGCCCAGGTGGAGCAAGGCACTTTCTATACCGGCTATCGTGGAACCCTTGCCATTGGTACCGGCAACGGTGAAAGTTTTTGGGGCTGGCCTTGGACATCCCATGCGGTTCCAGACATCGGCACATCTCTCGAGACCGAGTTCTATCTTGTCCGGGTGGTTTTCCTGAATACGCTCCAGCCAGCTGCTAAGAGGCAGATGCATCTTTACTGACAACTTCGCCACTTACGGCACGGGGCTTGCGGCCTGACGCGAGCAAAATCATCATTGAAGAAATCTTGTCTCTCAGGTTTCGACGATCAACGATCATGTCTATCGCACCCTTTTCAAGCAGAAACTCGCTGCGCTGAAATCCCTCGGGTAGCTTTTCCCTGACGGTCTGCTCGATCACGCGAGGCCCGGCGAACCCGATCAGGGCACCCGGTTCTGCGATATTGATGTCGCCCAACATACCAAGGCTTGCCGAAACACCACCGGTTGTAGGATGTGTCAACACGGCAACATACGGTATTCCCTTCATGGCAAGACGCTCCAGCACGGCACTGGTTTTGGCCATCTGCATCAGCGAAAGCAGTCCTTCCTGCATGCGGGCTCCACCGGTGGCACAAAAGCATATTAATGGTGCCTCAAGCCGCAGGGACTCCTGTCCGGCGCGAGCAAATTTCTCGCCGACGACGGACCCCATGGACCCGCCCATAAAACCAAACTCGAAAGCGCAGACAACCACATCCTGTCCATGCAACTTTCCGGCAATGGCAACCAGGGCATCTTTTTCCCCGGTTTTTTTCTGGGCTGCAGCAATGCGGTCCTTGTACTTTTTTCCGTCGCGGAAGCGAAGTACATCAACCGCTTCCAGGTTCGCGGCAATTTCGCGTCTTTCACCTTCATCAAGAAACAGGTTTATGCGAGCGCGAGCCGTGACCGGCATATGATTGGAGCATTTCGGACATACCTGGAGGTTGCGCTCCAGTTCCGGTCGATAAAGCACCTGGGAACAGGATGGGCATTTGGTCCATAACCCTTCAGGGACGTTGCGCTTGTTTCCGCCTTCAGTGCGAATGCGTGAAGGCATTAGTTTTTGAAACCAACTCATGAATTAACCTGATGGGCCGCAGCGCGATTAGGACGCGATTACGTATTGTCCATAGCCTGCCGGACTGGTGCAACAAAGTCGCTGATCATTTGCAGCGCTTCTGTTTCGCTTTTTACATCCGCAAGCATTGATACCAGCGCACTTCCGATGACAACACCCTGCGCACAGGAAGCAACCGCCGAAGCACTTTCAGCGTCCTTGACACCAAAACCAACCACCAAAGGCAGGTCCGTAAATTGTCTGAGTTCAGCCAGGGGACCGACCAGCGCATCAGCATCAAGTCGGTTGGCACCGGTGATTCCCTTGAATGAAACGTAGTAAACAAAACCTGCGGCAAACCCTGCAATCATTTCACGGCGGGCAACGGTTGTGGTTGGCGCGACCAGGCAAATCGGATAGATCCCTTGCTGGTCGAGCAGTTTACGAAAACCGGACATTTCTTCCGGAGGACAATCGACCAGCAAAACACCATCGACGCCGGATTCAGCCGCAGCAGCAACAAAGGCCGCATGGCCAAATCGTTCAATGGGGTTGAGGTAACCCATCAGGATCACCGGTGTCTGGTCATCGTCGGCCCTGAATGCCGTCACCATCTGCAGGACCTGCGCGAGACCGACGCCGCGTTCAATGGCCCTCTCGCTGGCTTCCTGAATAACCGGACCATCTGCTGTCGGGTCAGAAAAGGGAACACCAAGCTCAATCAGATCAGCCCCTTCCGAAACAAGTCGATGCATGATTGAAACGGTCCAATCAGGGGATGGATCTCCGGCAGTCATAAATGGAATCAGCGCGGTCCTGCCCTGCTCCTTCAACGCTGTGAAACGTTTATCGATCCTGTTTGAAATCTTCACGGCTGTCGTCACAGTTGAATGTTCTCAATTTCCGCAACGGTCTGAACATCCTTGTCACCTCGACCAGACAGATTGATCAGTACCTTCTGGTCGCTTCGCATGGTTGAGGCCAGTTTCATTCCGTAGGCCACGGCATGGGCGCTTTCAAGCGCAGGAAGAATACCCTCGAGCAGAGTCAGCCTGTGAAATGCATCAAGTGCTTCATCGTCAGTCACGCTGACATAAGACGCTCGTCCAATGTCCTTCAGCCAGGCGTGTTCGGGGCCGACACCCGGGTAATCCAGACCTGCAGAAACCGAATGTGTATGGACGATCTGTCCCTGGTTGTCATCCATGATGTAGGTTCGGCAGCCATGTAACACACCAGGACGCCCGGCACACAACGAGGCAGCATGCTCCCCCGTTTCCAGGCCCCTGCCTGCCGCCTCGACGCCATACATGGCGACATCCGTTTCTTCGATATACGGGTAGAAAAGTCCCATGGCGTTGGAGCCCCCGCCAACACAGGCAACCAGTGCATCGGGCTGGCTTTCGTACTGATCCAGCATCTGTCGCCTCGCCTCGCGGCCGACCACCGCGTTGAAATCCCGAACCAGTGTTGGGTAGGGATGAGGACCTGCAACTGTGCCGATAATGTAAAAGGTGTCATCCACATTGCTGACCCAGTCACGCATCGCTTCATTCAAAGCATCCTTGAGCGTTTTTGAACCGCTGGTCACGGTACGCACCTCAGCGCCAAGCAATCGCATGCGGAAAACGTTAATGGACTGCCTGTGGATGTCCACTTCACCCATATAAACCACGCAATCCTGACCAAGTCGCGCAGCAACGGTGGCAGATGCCACGCCGTGCTGACCCGCACCGGTTTCAGCGATGACGCGGCTCTTTCCCATGTAGTGAGCCAACAGCGCCTGGCCGACAGTGTTGTTGATCTTGTGGGCGCCGGTGTGATTCAGATCTTCTCTCTTCAGAAGAATTTGCGCGCCTCCACAATGATCACTCAGCCGCTGCGCATGGTATATCGGCGATGGCCGGCCCACATAATGAGCCAGATCCGCATCCAGGCGGGCCATGAATTCGGGATCCTTGCGCCAGCGTTCATAGGCCTCCGTCAGTTCCTCGAGAGCATGCATCAGGGTTTCTGAAGCATAACTCCCGCCATAAGGCCCAAAATGCCCGCTGCCGTCCACTACCTGCGTGACAGGAGTCCTACTATCTGACGTTGCTTGCTCCAAAGATTCTCTGATTTCAGTGGCCATTACCACGCTCTACCTCTGCAATAAATTTTTCGACAAGTGTTTTGTCTTTCACACCGGGCCTGCTTTCCACACCGCTGGAAACATCAACGGCCCAGGGTTTGTAGATCTGTACAAGTTGCGACACATTTGATGGATTCAAACCACCGGCAATCACCAGGGGCAATTCAGACTCCCTGATCCCTGACCAGTCAAATGGCACCCCGGTTCCTCCGGGTTTCCCGATCTGGTGACTATCAAGCACCAGCCCCGCTGCATCTTCAAACTCTGACTCGGCTGAGGCCAACGCATCGTCATCGGTCATACTAATTGCCTTGATGTAAGGCATACCAAACTGGCGACAATATTCTGCTGACTCTGATCCGTGAAATTGCAGCAGGTTCAAAGGAACCTGATCCAGCACTCCGGCCACTTCCTCGGCTTCCTGATCCTGAAAAAGGCCGACACGATCAATAAATGCCGGCACATCTCTAACAAGGGTTCTCGCAGCCTCTTTTTCAAGTCGCCTGGCACTAAGAGGTGCAAAAACAAATCCCAGTGCATCGCTGCCAGCAACAACTGCTGAGCACACATCCTGTGGCCGGGTCAGGCCACATATTTTTATGCGGGTTCGCTTCATTCGCGCATACTAACGGCAACAAGGCTGCAGTCAAACCAACGAATCGAATGATTCACCTGGCCAGCCGCCATGGGAAAGGTCGTAAGCCACCCGGAAGGTCAAATTCAGATGGGTATTTCGATTGATAAAAATAGAGGCCATTCGGGGCCGCAGTGACATCAGCCAGGTCACGATTTCGGGCGGCCAGGATTTCACCAATCCATTCGCCCGACCGATCGCCCTTACCCACTGCCATCAGACTGCCGGCAATATTTCGAACCATGTGGTAGAGAAACGCGTTGGCCGTAATATCCAGGATGACATATGCATCACTGCGCCTGACCGAGATCTCGCGAATCTCCCTGACCGGGTGCCGCGCCTGACATGCTGAAGCCCTGAATGAAGTGAAATCATGTTCGCCCTGGAGGGACTGTGCTGCCACGTTCATGGCTTCAGCGTCCAATGGCTGGCGGCACCAGGTCACCCGATCTGTATCCAGGGCCGGCCGTATCTGGCGGTTCAGAATAATGTAACGGTAGCGCCGCGTGACAGCGCAGAAACGAGCATGGAATTCATCGCTCACCGGCCGCACCCACAGGCCGCTGATGCCCCTGGGCAGATGGCTGTTCATACCCAGTATCCAGGACCGCTCCTCGCGATCCGACCCGGTATCAAAATGAATCACCTGTTCGATGGCATGAACGCCGGCATCCGTGCGGCCGCTGGCGGTCACAACAACCGGGTGGTCTGCTACTTCAGACAATGCCCTCTGGACACATGACTGAACGGTCGGCTCCTGTTTCTGGATCTGCCAGCCCAGGAAACGACTGCCGTCATACTCAAGCCCTGCGGCCAGGCGGGTCAAGGTTGCCTCGACTGCTCAGATTTCGTCCATCATCGACCGGGCTTCAGACTGCTGCTGCTCATTACCCAGATTCAGAACTTCTTCAAGAATGGCCCTGGCAGCTTCTTTATCACCCATGGAAATGTAAGCCCTGGCGAGATCCAGCTTGATTTCGGGATCACTGCTGTCCTCATCAAGCACAGTGGCATCCCCGCCATCATCTTGTATTCGCCTGCGTGCTCTTGCCAGCGGAACAACTTCGGCCTCCGATTCATCCGCGTCCTGCTTGCCATCCGAATCTGGAACTGACTCCGTTTCATCAGAGTCGGTGCCCTTATCGTTGGCAGTTTCATTCCCGGATTCATCTGCGTCATTTTCAGGAATCTTCTGGATGACAGTATCAGCGTCTGAATCTGCATCAAGGGTGCGCAGGATTTCCTCTGCTTCACCTTTCAATCCCGTGGCGACGGTCGTGGATTCGGCATCCAGGTCATATTCGACGGCACTACGACGACGATTGAACAACCAGCCGATGATTGCAGCAACCAGGATGACGATCATGATGATCCAGGTCATTCTTCCGCTGTACCAGGGTGTATCTTCCTGGTCAGAAAGCGAAGTTACCGATGGAACCCGGTTGTCAGCTTCTTCTTCAGCTGCCAGCTCCTGCTGCCGGGAGAGTCGCTCGGCCTCCAGGCGTTCTTCCAGGTCGGCCAGCTCCTCGTCGGCAACCGATCCTTCGGATTCACCAGCGGTATCTGCAATCTGCGATTCCAGTTCGGCAATTCGTTCCTGGAGATAGGTGTTTTCCTGCTGCACGCTGATCAGCGCTTCTTCTGTTCTCGCAAGTTCCTCGCGAACATCGCGGGAGATTTCGTCGGAACCCTCCCCTCCCGGCACAGCGCCGGTGCCTGGTTCCGCGCCAGTTGCACTGTCTTCTGAAGCTGGCACGATCTCCAGCAAAGCAAAGTTTTCTTCAGCCGAATCCTCCGCAGCAGCGCCACTGGCAGATTCAATCTGCCCGGACTGCTCTTCAGGCTGAGTCTCTGACTGGGATTCTGAACGCGACTGCGATTCTGACGCCAGCAGGGGCGTTGATGTACTGGCCAGCGAACTTCGCATTCTGAAGGCTGCCTCGTGCTGGGCAACCATCGCTCGGGCTTCGGCTCGTGAAAGTTCGTTCACCTCGTCCCGGGAAGGCAAATCGAGAACCGCACCGCGCTTGAGCAAATTGATGTTGTCGTTAACGAATGCGCTTGGATTTTTTCTTTGAATGGCAACCATGACCTGGTTCATGTCCATTTGCGACGTACCCATGTAATTGGATGCGATGCGCCAAAGTGTTTCACCGTTTTGAACCGGCCCATAAACACCTTCAGAAACAGTACCGGTTGCTGCAGGTTCTTCATCAGGTGTCTCAGCTTCAGCCACAGTGGCCTGCGCCTCGACTTCTTCTGCCACCGAATCCTCAGAGACATCTGCTGCAACCTGTTGTTCGGCCTGTTGTTCGGCAGCGCTTGAAGCACCCGAATCAACAACCACATCTTCAGCCTGCTCGCCAACGGCGGGAGGCGCTGGTGGCCGATCTGTAAATACAGGCGTTTCTTCCTGCACCTGCGGCTCCGGTTCTGAAACGCTTTGTGTCTGTGACCGGGGAGGCGGAGAAATCACCGGGTCCGGTGCCTGGGCAGCAACGGTCGGTGGATCAAGAAAAACAGTGTATTCGCGAAGCAAACGTCCACTGGACCAATTAACTTCAACAACCAGTCGTAACACCGGGTCGTTTACCGCAAGGCGAGATGTTACTAGGATATAACTGCCGGAATCGCCACCTTCCTCCTGAACCATGAACTGCAGTGGCACACTGATTGATTCCCGACTGGCGCCAATCAGTGCAAAGTCTTCCGCAGTCGCCAATCTTGCGATCACGCTTTCGAGGTCATCATTCGGAGCAGTCAGCAAATCGATGTGCATTTCCAGTGGTTGCCCAATAAAGGACTGAACCCTCGCATCACCAAGCCCCAAAGACCATCCTGATGTCGAATAGCAAAGTAACAGTATGACCAGGAACGTTAGCCTGCCTGATTTTCTCATGCGTTATATCCTTCCTTGACGCTTGCAACCGCCGGCTCAGAAAGTGCCGCGGCATCAACTGGCTCTCCCAAACTGGATTTGACCGTTTCACCAGTCTGCTTCAATGACTCAAGGTGATCCAGAATCTGCACGGCATTCAATGCCGCGCCCTTACGAACATTGTCGGCTACCACCCAGAGACAAATGCCTCTTGGATGGCTGATGTCTTTTCTTAACCGACCCACGAATACCTCGTCTTTTCCGGCCGCGTGCGTGACTGGTGTCGGGTGTTCCATCGACTCGCCGCTCAACAGGGTAACTCCGGGCGCTGCTTCCAGTAAATCCCGAACGGCATCAATTTCGATTTCTTCCCTTGTCTCGAGATGCACTGCTTCGGCATGCCCATAGAATACCGGGACCCTGACCGCAGTGGCATTCACACCAATATTCGGGTCGCCAAGAATTTTCTGCGTTTCCCACATTATTTTCATCTCTTCCCTGGAGTAACCGTTTTCCATCATCTCATCAATCTGGGGAAGCACATTAAAAGCAATGGGTTGAGTAAATACTTCAGGCTCCGCATCTTTAAAACTCAGTCGGCCAACCGTCTGCTGTGCCAGTTCATTCAGGGCCTTTCTGCCAGCACCTGACACCGACTGGTAGGTTGCGACATTAATGCGGCTGATACCGACGGCAGCATGTATGGGCGCCAATGCCACGACCATCTGGATGGTGGAGCAATTGGGGTTGGCCACGATGCTTCCGGGACCAACCTGCTCAAGAGCCGCGGCATTGACCTCCGGCACCACCAAAGGAATTTCGTCGTCATACCTGAAAGCGGAAGTGTTATCGATGACAACCGCACCAGCCCGGGTTGCTCGTTCAGCAAATTGTTTGCTTACTGAAGCCCCTGCCGAAAACAGCGCATAATCAATTCCATTGAAATCAAAATCCTCAAGGGCCTTGAGCGTCAGCTGGTAATTACCAAAATCAACGCCATTGCCCGCAGAACGTTCACTGCTCAGGGCCGTGACATTCCGTGCAGGATGGCCGCGGGAAGCCAGTATATCCAGCATGGCCTCGCCCACAGCACCACTGGCGCCAACCACTGCGATTTTTGGTCCTTTAGTCATGTTATTTAGTATATAGAACCTGTAAGTTGCTGTTTATGAATAAAACGCTCATTTCTATCCAACCTGGGCGCGATGTCGCATCGCCTGGTCCATCAATACCAGGGCCATCATGGCCTCAACAATGGGTGTTGCACGAATCCCGACACAAGGGTCATGCCTTCCTTTGGTCACGACTTCAATCTCCTGCCCGTCCTGATCAACAGAACGACAGGGTATACGTAAACTGGAGGTTGGCTTGAACGCTGTGCTTACGACAACATCCTGACCGCTACTGATGCCCCCCAGTATGCCACCAGCATGATTACTCTGGAATCCCTCTTTGGTAATTTCGTCCCGATGCTCTGTGCCGGGTTGCACCACGCTCTCAAAACCCGCGCCAATTTCAACACCCTTGGCTGCGTTAATGCTCATCATCGCAGTCGCCAGCTCAGCATCAAGCTTTCCATAAACCGGCTCCCCCCACCCTGCCGGAACGTGGCGGGCAATCACATTAACCCGTGCGCCCACTGAATCCCCGGATTTTCTGAGCGCATCCATAAATGATTCAAGTTCTGGCACCAATGCTGCATTGGGGCAGAAAAATACGTTTTGATCAATCACGTCCCAATCCATGGATTCATCGGTTCGGATGGGCCCCAACTGCGCCAGCCAGCCCTGTATTTCAATACCGAATTCCAACCGCAACCATTTACGGGCAATCGCACCAGCAGCAACACGCATGGTTGTTTCTCGTGCCGAGGATCGACCGCCGCCACGATAGTCCCGAATGCCATATTTCTTCCAGTAGGTGTAATCAGCATGACCAGGGCGGATGCTGGATTTGATGTTTTGATAGTCCCGTGGCCGTGCGTCTGTGTTTTCAATCAGCAAGGCGATCGGTGTCCCTGTGGTCACCCCCTCAAAAACGCCTGAAAGGATCTGAACATCATCAGCCTCCTTGCGTTGCGAGGTATGCCGCGAACGCCCGGTAGCGCGTCTTTCGAGTTCTGATTTGATTTCCCCAGGGGTGATTTCCAACCCAGGCGGACAGCCATCGATCACACATCCAATTGCCGGGCCATGACTTTCACCGAATGTCATGCAACGTAGCAATTTTCCGAAAGAATTATGCGACATTCATTGATTCCTCAAGTATTTTCCGGCTGCTTCTGCAGCTGCACCCAATTGTTCCTGGTCAAGCAGAAAAACGCCTTCTCCACCCGATTCGAATTCCAGCCAGGTGAATGCGACCTGTGGCAGCGCCTCCTGCAACCGCTCATGGCTTTCGCCCACTTCGCAAACCAGCACGCCTCCAGGGTTCAGGTGCCCGACAGCATGTTCCAGTATTCGTATCGGAATTTCCAGGCCACCCAGTCCCGACACGAGGCCCAATTCGGGTTCAGCCCGGTATTCCTGTGGCAGCTTGTTGAGAATTCTCTCAGGAACGTAGGGGGGGTTGCTGATAATGAGATCATACTTGTGGTCCCCCACAGAGTCGAACAGATCTGAGTGAATGGTGACCACCCTTTGATCCATTGCATGCTTGTGAATATTGCGGTTTGCAATCTGCAGGGCTGGCTCGCTGATATCGGAAGCAAAAACCCGGGCTTCCGGGAAGTGAGTTGCGCATGCAATTGCGATACAACCACTCCCTGTGCACAGATCAAGAACGGTCAGGACATCTTCCGGATTGAGCCATGGTGAAAACTCCTGAGTGATCAATTCAGCCAATGGTGATCGAGGTACCAGAACATCGGGACTGACTTCAAACTCCAGCCCTGCAAACCATGCTGTGCCTGTTAAGTAGGCCGCAGGGCAACGTTGATCAATTCGTTTATCCACAATGGCTTTGATTTTGGAGACCAAAGAAGGATCAGGCACCTGGTCCCAGTCGCCAAACAAACCCTGCACGGGCACATTGATCGCATGTAACACCAGCCAGTACGCTTCATCACGACTGTTCGTGGTGCCGTGGCCGTAATGCAGGTCCGCCTGTGCGAACCGCCCCGCAGCCCAATCAATCCATTCACGCACTGTCCGCACACTGCTTCTCCGTAATCGTGTGAATGGCAGTATAATTCACACTGGTTCAGAACCTGCCGATGCATTCAATGGATCAGAATAACAAGTTACGGCATGACAACGATTTGGGTGTTCGTGTCAAAAACAACTGCTTCAGGACCTCAAAATGAGCATTATTGGCTGGCTACTGGCAGCGATACAGTACGTGCTTCCTCACCACCTTCTGTCGCGTTGCGTCTATCACCTGATGCGCGTGCAATGGCCTCCGGTCAAAAACCTGCTGATCATGATGATTGGCGGCATTGCCGGCGTCGACTGGAGTGAGTCAAAACACAAGGATCTGGCCGACTTCAAATCGTTCAATGACTTTTTCACTCGTGAGCTTGAACCTGGTGCAAGACCGCAGAACGCTGATGCCAGGGGATTCAACAGTCCTTGTGACGGTGTGATCAGCGAATGCGGCCGGTTTACGGGCGATCGCCTGGTGCAGGCCAAGGGTCAGTATTTCAGTCTCAACACATTACTGGCCAGGGACCCGGCGACCGCAGAGTTAAAGAACGGCTACTTTCACACCATTTACCTGGCCCCACACAATTATCATCGGATTCATATGCCGGTGGCTGGTCAACTGCAGCGCATGATTCATATTCCGGGACGACTGTTTGGCGTTGCTGACTGGTCCGTAAACCGTGTGCCGAAGTTGTTTGCCCGAAACGAGCGGGTTGTCAGCATCTTTAATACTGAATTCGGGCCCATGGCGTTGGTACTGGTCGGCGCATTCATGGTTGGAAGCATCGAGACGGTCTGGTCCGGGCAGGTCACACCACCCAGGGGAAAGCGGGTGACATCAGGAGACTGGTCCCGCAACGACATCAGGCTGAAAAAAGGTGAAGAAATGGGCCGCTTCAACATGGGCTCAACCGTTATTTTGATTCAACCGCCCAATTCGGTTGCCTCCCTTGCCGATTATGACAAGGGTGACCCGGTGATTGTCGGTCAGATTCTGGGCAAACTCGCCTGATTTTGAGTCAGGCGCTACCAGCCGCACTCGCGGTCAGCGTTTTGCTCGTCCAGCCACACTTTCAGGGGCGCGAAGTAATCAAGTACGGCAGTGCCGTCCATCTCACGGGTCCCGGTCAGCGCTTCAAGCGCATCAGGCCATGGTTTGGTGCGACCCATTTCCAGCATTGCGTTGAGGCGCTGACCTGCCTCATCGCTGCCGTAAAACGAGCAGCGATGCACCGGTCCTTCATATCCTGAAATGTCACACAACGCCTTGAAGAACTGGAACTGCTGAATGTGCGCAAGAAAATAGCGCATGTACGGTGTATTTCCAGGTACGTGGTACTTGGCGCCCGGGTCAAAAGCATCTGTCGGGCGCTCAATTGGCGCTCCGATTCCCTGGTACCTGGCTCGCAGATCCCACCAGGCCTGGTTGTATTGATCTGGCGTAATTTCTCCGGCAAATACCTTCCAGCGCCACTGATCCACGAGCAGTCCAAATGGCAGGAATGCTACTTTTTGCAGGGCCCGGGCCATTAGCAGTCCGATGTCTCCGGATGCACCAGGCTCATTTTCGAGCAAGCCGATCTGAACCAGGTAAGCAGGCGTGATGGACAGTGACAGTGTGTCTCCCACGGCTTCATGGAATCCGTCATTGGCGCCATTTCGATGCAGGTAGGTTTCCTGGTTGTAGGCGCGCTGATAATAGTTATGCCCCAATTCATGGTGAATGGTCCTGAAATCCTCGCCAATGACATCGATGCACATCTTGATGCGCAGATCCTCGTCAGCATCCACGTTCCAGGCCGAAGGGTGACAAACAACCTCCCTGTCACGCGGTTTGGTGAATTGTGAACGACTCCAGAAAGTTTCAGGCAGGGGTTCGAAACCGAGAGAACTGAAAAAATTCTCTCCAGTCTCAACCATCCTGATCGCATCGAACTCGTTCTCATTCAACAGCGCCGTGAGGTCATAGCCTGGATCAGAAGATTCCGGTCCCACTATGTCGTAGATGTTGTCCCAGCTCTGCGCCCACATATTGCCGAGCAAATGGGCCGGAATCAGTCCGTTCGGAGGCACCACCTCATCACCATACTGCTCGTTCAAACGTGCCCGGACATGGCAGTGCAGGGCTTCATAGAGTGGGTTGACCTGCTCCCATAAACGATCAAGCTCGCCGGGGAAGTCCTCAGGCGGCATATCGTAATCGGAGCGCCACATGGTCCCAAGGTCATCAAACCCGAGTTCCCGCGCGCCCTCGTTTGCCAGTTCAACCTGACGTTCATACAGGGGTTTCATGGCCGGGGAGACTGTACGCCAACCAGCCCAGGCTTCCAGCAAAGCTTCCGGGTCTCTTGAGTTATCAATGATGTCTTCAAGATCTTCAAGCGACAGGCATTCGCCATCATCCTTGCAGTACTTGCCCGCACCGTACATACCGCCGAGCATGGCTCCGATTTCTGCCTGCTCAGCAATTTTCTCGGGATCTGCCGGGGCGGGAACCACAATCCCACTGCGGATCATGTTGAGTTTTCTGAATGTGACGGGATCGAGCCCTTCAATCTCCATGAACCGGGATGCCTCGCCGGCCAGTTCAACACGGGCAGCAGTGAGTTCCTCGGTGGCCTGGGCAGAAAGCCGGGCGGTATCTTCCATGATGTAAGTGGAATAAACCCACTCAACCCTTTCCGCGTGCTGTTCCGCCTCACCCAGTCGTAACTCTGCTGCCTCAACAAAGGCAACCGCGTCCGCCACGGTAAGCTCAGGAGTCACTTCCTCCTGCACTTCGACCGCCGTGGCAACTGCCTGTGCTTCGGTCGTGGCAGGTTTACAGGCGACCATGGTGAGCGCGGACAACAAGGCCAGACACATCACCGGAAAGAATCGTTGGAGAAAACGCATGGCAGGACCTCGCGGGTTGCAAATTCAGCCCGCAAGGCTATCAGAAAGAATGATCTGAATCAGCCCGCATGCGACACAAAGATCAGCTGATGATCTCATAACAAGGCTCATATTTTGTACCCGGCAACCGCATCCGATGTTGGGCGATAAATGACTCAAGTAACTCGTCCAGCGCCTTCATCAGTTCCTGCTCTCCGCGAATCCGGAATGGCCCATGTTCACGAATTGCACGGATGCCTTCGGGTTTGACGTTCCCGGCCACAATTCCGGAAAACATCCGACGCAGATTGGCCGCTCGCTCGTGAACCGGCTGGTCCTTACCCAGCTCCAGATTCACCATATTCTCATGCGTTGGCGGAAACGGGATCTGAAAATTCTGATCAATTTCCAACAGCCAGTTGAAATAAAACGCGTCATTCATCTTGATACGGCGTACCCTGACCTGTTCCAGGCCCTGTGAGAGCTTATGCGCCACGGCCGGAGGATCATCAACAACGATTTCGTAGCAACTCTGGGCCTCCTGCCCCAGGGTCATTCCGATAAAGTCGTCAATTCGTTCGAAATATTCTTTGGCACTGGCCGGACCGGTAAGGATCATTGGCATCTTCATGGCGGCATTTGCAGGATTCAGCAGGATACCCAGCAAATACAGAATCTCCTCTGCCGTTCCAACGCCCCCCGGAAACACAATTACGCCATGTCCCAGCCTGACGAATGCCTCAAGCCGTTTTTCAATATCCGGCATGATGATGAGCTCGTTGACGATCGGGTTGGGCGATTCGGAAGCTATGATGCCCGGCTCGGTAATACCAATGTAGCGCCCGGGCGACACGCGCTGTTTACCATGGGCAATGGTTGCCCCTTTCATCGGTCCTTTCATGGCGCCGGGCCCGCATCCGGTAATGATGTGGAGTCGCCTCAGACCAAGCTGATATCCGCACTCCTTGGTGTAGTCATACTCTTCGCGATTAATTGAATGACCGCCCCAGCAAACCACCAGGTCAGGCTCGATATTCGGTTTCAGGGCATTGGCATTGCGAAGCATTTCAAACACGGCATTGGTGATGCCTGCTGAATTATTGAGATCGTGATGAGGATGGCCCTTGATTTCACTGTCGAAATAAACGAGATCTCGTATCACTGCCGACAATAACTCGCGGATACCTTCGATGATGCGTCCGTCGACAAATGCTGCTCCGGGTGCATTTTCGATTTCCAGTCTCAACCCGCGATTGACCGATTGCACCCGAATTTCAAAGTCTTCATAGCGTTCCAGGAGTTCCTCAGCGTCATCACCATCGACACCGCTGTTCAGCACCGCCAGGGTGCATTGACGAAGCAGATTAGCGAGGTCGCCGCGGGTTGCGTCCTGAAGGCGATCGACTTCATGCTGACTGAGCGTGTTGAGCATCCCGGCGGGATAAAAGCGGGTGGAAACGGAATCGGCAGGCATTAAGAATTGCTCACAATGTTGAGGATAGAAAAACAAATGGCGGCCGAAGCCGCCATTTGCATATTAGCTTATTACAGGATCAGAAATCGACTTCAAAACCAATTCGGGCTTCCCAGAGGGAACGCTGTTCATTGATTTCACCCACTGACTGTGGCCGCCAGGACTCGAATGTGTACTGGCCCTGATCGTTAACACCATTGGTTACTACATTCAGCGGGAAGAACTGACCCTGCTCGATATGACCCCAGCTGTCGTTCAGCATGTTGGTCAGGTTATAGATCTTGAGGAAGACCTTACCGCGGGTTTTCCACAGGCCGCTGAAGATTTCCTGCGTGTAGAGGAAATCCATACGCGTGGTCCAACCTGCGTGATTCTGGTTACGTTCCACGAACTGTCCGCGAGCCAGGCCCTGTGAATCGGCCCAGGAGAAAAATCCTGCCTGGTCAAACCCGGGGTCAAAAACGACTGCCGGATCATCAGAACCACTTGGCACATACAACAGGTGACGTGGGAAGAATGGATTGCTGGGCTCACCGCCACTCATTACAAATGACTGGGGTTCGCCTTTCTCATGCACGCCGTAAAGTGTGAAGCGACTCTCAAGGTCGCTGAAGAACTCGTGCCCATAGGTCAGGCGTAAAGTGAATCGGCTTGGCACTTCCCAGTTCGAAGTTTCCGACGTCGGGAATTGCGGATCATTGGTCGCCACGCTCTCGTAATTGGAGCCTCCTGTGGATGCCGTCATGGGAGATACGTCTTCAGCTTTAGTGTATGCATAACCTAACATCGCATCCAGGCCATTGTCCCAGGACTTATTAAAGATCAGCGAGAAAACGTGTGACTCCGGATTTTCATCCGAGTTGGTCAGCATCAGGTTTTCTTCACCACAACCGTCACAGAAGTCATACAAGGGGGCTCCGGCCACGGTCTGGCCTACGCGCACCTGTGAGACATCGCGATAAAGTGCAGGGTCTTCGCCACGGGAATACAGGTAATCAGCATCCAGGGTGATGTCATACCAGGGCATATCCCAGGTTGCGCCAATGGCGAATTTCCAGTCTGATGGTTGCTCGTAATCAGGGTCAAGCAGTACCACGTTGCTGGTGGATCCTGAATCAGGACCGGCAGCAGCAACCTGGTCAAACTGATCCTGTGTCGGATCATATCCAGGACGCATTTCACCTGTCAGCACCAGTGCGTCGTCGCCAAACCATGACTGTGCGCCAAAGTTATCGAGGCGCGTCTGAACGTTTGTTATGCCGTCATTAGACCAGGCATTTGACAGCCAGACGTTCGGATTGCCACCCGAGAACAGGCCGATTCCACCACGCACCGTGACTGAATCCGAAGCCGTCCAGGTGAAGCCAATTCGAGGCTGGATGATGTCCAGGCCATCGATGTTTGCATCATTTCTTATCCCGGTCGCGTTAGACACAGCCACGTTATAGTTGGGGCGATCGTCACTATCAAACCAGTCGTAACGCAATCCGAATACGAAAGACACGTCTTTGTCAGCCCAGAACCACTCGTCCTGGATATAGACGCTGTTCTTGTTGTTCTGGAACCTGGCAGCCGCATCCAGCGGGTTGTTGGATCCACCTGCGCTGCCGTAATAGAGACGATCCGGCAGACCC
>Ga0102946_1000127_pt1 | contig 25747 bp, 29 predicted proteins | sample SalPon2A_A_D1_MG_FD_78209 | JGI IMG/M metagenome (GOLD analysis project Ga0102946, IMG submission 78209) | Soil microbial communities from South San Francisco under conditions of wetland restoration - Salt Pond MetaG R2A_A_D1_MG | ecosystem: Environmental > Terrestrial > Soil > Wetlands | place... | reverse complement strand
GGCTGCGGTCGTATCCTACGGTTTGGAGCGCAAGCTTGAGCTCGTGGGTGTCGGTTATCGTGCTCAGGCGCAAGGCAAGAGTGTGAATTTGACGCTGGGCTTTTCACACCCTGTTGTTTATGACGTACCTGAAGGCATCAGCATTGAAACGCCGAGCCAGACGGAAGTTGTTATCAAGGGTTCGGACAAGCAATTGGTTGGACATGTGGCCGCAGAGATTCGCCGGTTTCGTCCGCCTGAGCCATACAAAGGCAAAGGTGTTCGCTATGCCGATGAGCGCGTAGTGCTGAAAGAAGCGAAGAAGAAATAGTTAGCGAGAAAGATATGAAGCTCGACAAGAAACAGAACAGATTGCGCCGCGCGAGAAAAGTGCGGGCAAAGATTTCGGAACTCGAAGTGAATCGCCTCAGTATTCACCGTACGCCGCGGCATATCTATGCGCAGGTAATCGGCCCTGATGGTGGCACTGTGCTGGCAGCGGCATCGACGCTGGAAGCAGAGGTGCGCAAAGGCGTCAAGAGCGGCGGCAATGTTGCGGCAGCCGCCATCGTTGGCGCACGAATTGCGGAAAAGGCGAAGGCAGCTGGCATCGATTCAGTTGCATTTGATCGTTCCGGTTTTCGCTATCACGGTCGCGTAAAGGCTTTGGCTGACGCAGCGCGTGAAGCTGGTTTGAAGTTTTAAGGACATAGAGCGGTAGACAAATAATGGCTAGAAATGATCAATCGCAATCGAACGACGACTTTATCGAGAAACTCGTAACGGTCAATCGTGTCGCGAAAGTTGTTAAAGGTGGCCGGCAGTTTGGCTTCACCGCTCTGACCGTGGTCGGCGATGGCCAGGGCCAGGTTGGTTTCGGTTACGGCAAGGCCCGTGAGGTTCCGATCGCCATTCAAAAAGCGATGCAAAGTGCTCGCAAGAATATGATCGACGTGAATCTGAACAACGACACGCTGCAGTATGCAAAGAAGGGGCGGCATGGCGCGACGCGCGTCTACATGCAGCCGGCATCTGAAGGTACCGGTGTAATTGCCGGTGGTGCAATGCGTGCAGTATTTGAAGCGGCCGGTGTTCGTAACGTATTGGCAAAAAGCTACGGCTCACGCAACCCGATTAATGTCGTACGCGCAACTATCAAAGCGTTGTCGGAGATTCACTCTCCACAGGCAATCGCGGCGAAGCGCGGCAAGAAAGTGAAAGAAATCCTGGCGTAAGCCCGGGAACAAGGTACTGACAGAGATAAGAACATGGCGAAGTCCAAAGAGTTGAAAGTAACACTCGTTAAGAGCAAGCACGGCCGCTTGAAAGCGCATCGTGCCTGCGTGACCGGTCTCGGTCTCAGGCGCATGCATCAGACGGTGCAGGTAACTGATACGCCGGAGAATCGCGGCATGATTAATCGTATTTCTTACATGCTGTCTGTAGAGGAAGCCTGAGATGCGTCTGAATGAATTGTCACCCGGCAAGGGTGCGAAAAAAGTAGGCAAGCGACTAGGCCGAGGCCATTCTGCTGGACAGGGTAAGACCAGTGGTCGTGGGCAAAAGGGCCAGCACGCTCGTTCCGGCGGATACCACAAGGTAGGTTTCGAAGGTGGCCAGATGCCACTGCAACGTCGCCTGCCGAAGGTGGGTTTCCGTTCACGCGTGGCGCGCCTGACGGCTGAGCTGCGCTTGCATGAACTGGAAATCCCAACGGCCGACGTCATCGATATGGGCGTCCTCAAGGCCGCCAACCTGGTGCCGGCTTTCGTAACGAAGGTCAAGGTCATCAAGTCGGGCGAAGTAACGAAGGCAGTCAAGGTCAAAGGCCTGGCCGTCACCAAGGGTGCGCGGGCGGCCATTGAAGCGGCCGGCGGCAGCATCGAAGAATAGGCAGCGACAGGTTAACTGACGAGAATTAACGTGGCGAAAGGATCTCAACAAAATCCGGCTGATATCGCACAAGCAGCGAGCAAACTGGCTGACCTCAAGGCCCGGTTCCTGTTCCTGATTGGTGCGTTGATCGTGTTCCGTGCAGGTACCTATATTCCGGTACCAGGCGTGGATCCGGTGGCGTTGGCGAATTTCTTCGAGCAGCAGGGCGGTACCCTTCTGGGTATGGTCAATCTGTTCTCGGGTGGCGCATTGTCACGCTTCGGCATTTTCGCCATGGGCATCATGCCGTACATTTCCGCATCGATTATCATGCAAATGGCGAGTCACATTGTGCCCAGCCTTCAGCAGCTGCGAAAAGAAGGCGAGCAGGGCCGTCGCCAGATCGTCAAATACACCCGTTATGGCACGGTACTGTTGGCGAGTTTCCAGTCGGTCGCTGCGGCATCATGGTTACAGAACCAGCCGGATGTAGTGCCGAATGCCGGACCTGCGTTTATCGTAACGGCCTGCATCACCCTGGTTACGGGAACCGTCTTCCTGATGTGGCTGGGCGAGCAGATCACCGAGCGCGGCATTGGCAACGGTATTTCCATGATCATCCTGGCCGGTATTGTTGCGGGTCTGCCAGCAGCGATTGCAGGCACAGCACAGCTGGTCAGCAGCGGTGAGATGTCGCCGGCGACGGCAATTATCATGCTGATCGGAGCCATCGCGGCGATCATCTTCGTGGTTTACATGGAGCGAGCGCAGCGCCGGATTCCGGTGAATTACGCACGCCGTCAGCAGGGTCGCAAGATGGTCCAGGGGCAAAGCACGCACCTGCCATTCAAGATCAATATGTCGGGTGTGATTCCGCCAATTTTCGCATCCAGCATCCTGATGTTCCCGGCGACGATCGCGCAGTTCTTTGGTCAGTCGGCCAGCGGCGACCCGAGCTTCAGCCAGCGTCTGCTGCAAACCATTGGCGCAAACCTCGGGCCAGGACAGCCGATATACGTGTTGCTGTATGCGGGACTCATCATTTTCTTCTGCTTCTTCTACACGGCGTTGATGTTTAACTCGAAAGACACTGCGGACAATTTGAAGCGGGGCGGCGCGTTCATTCCAGGAATTCGCCCGGGTGCACAGACGGCCGAATATATCGACAGGGTACTGACTCGTCTCACGTTCTGGGGCGCGTTGTACATCGCCGGCGTTTGCTTATTGCCGGAATTCGTTCGCATGTTCTACCCGAGCATGCCGTTCAGCTTCGGCGGAACGTCATTACTTATTCTCGTCGTCGTTACGATGGATTTCATGTCGCAAATGCAAGCGCACGCGATGAGCCATCAGTACGAGGGCATGATGCAGAAAGCAAATCTGCGAAATTACGGCAAAGGTGGCCAGTTGCGCTGATTAAATCAGCGGATTACGGAGCAAGCTCATGAAAGTAAGAGCATCAGTTAAAAAAATCTGCAGAAACTGCAAGATCATTCGCCGCAAAGGTGTGGTGCGGGTGATCTGTACTGACGCGCGGCACAAGCAGCGTCAAGGCTAAGTTGAGGAAATAAAGTGGCACGAATAGCAGGCATAAACATTCCGCTGAATAAGCACATCGTTATCGGTTTGACATCGATATACGGCATCGGCGACTCGCGCGCGAAGCAGATTTGCAGCGAAGCCGGGGTAGCGCCGGACACCAAGGTCAAGGACCTGGCAGAGCCGGAGGTCGCTAACCTCAGAACAGCGGTTGCGAAATTCGAAGTTGAAGGCGATTTACGTCGCGAGATCTCAATGAACATCAAGCGTTTGATGGACCTTGGATCCTACCGCGGTATTCGTCATCGTCGCGGATTACCGCTGCGTGGCCAACGCACTCGTACCAATGCTCGCACGCGGAAAGGTCCGCGGCGACCCATAAAACGATAGTTACGAGTCGTCAGTAGCAGTCGACACTCATCACTAAAAGAGCACCAATAGACATGGCAGAGCCAAAGAAAAAGAAGGTTAAAAAGCACGTCGTTGACGCGATAGCGCACGTTCATGCTTCCTTCAATAACACCATCATCACGATCACTGATCGCCAGGGTAACGCCCTTTCGTGGGCAACCGCGGGCGGATGCGGCTTTCGTGGTTCGCGGAAATCTACACCGTTTGCCGCGCAGATCGCGTCGGAGAAAGCGGGCCGCACCGCGCTGGAATTCGGGGTGAAGAACCTCGACGTCAAGGTGCGTGGACCAGGCCCGGGACGCGAGTCAGCAGTGCGTGCGCTGAACTCTTTGGGATTTCGTATTCAAAACATCGAGGACGTCACACCAATTCCTCACAACGGCTGTCGCCCGCCTAAGAAGCGGCGGGTATAGAGGCTTTAGTAATGGCAAGATATTTAGGACCAAAATGTAAACTGTCCCGCCGCGAAGGTACGGATCTGTTTCTCAAGAGTGGCGTACGGCCGCTCGAGTCAAAGTGCAAGCTGGAAGTCCCGCCAGGTGGCGCGCCGCAGCGGCGCCCGCGTTTGTCGGATTACGGTCTGCAACTGCGTGAGAAACAGAAACTGCGCCGCATGTACGGAGTATTGGAGCGCCAGTTCCGCAACTACTACAAGCGTGCTGCGCAACTGAAGGGCTCAACCGGTGAAAACCTGTTGCGGCTTCTGGAAGGCCGGCTGGACAATGTCGTTTATCGCATGGGTTTTGCATCAACACGCGCCGAAGCGCGTCAGCTGGTGAGCCACAAGAGCATCGAGATGAACGGCAAAGTCGTTAACATCCCGTCAGCCCAGGTTAAGGCTGGCGATTCAATCGGCATTCGTGAGAAAGCCCGCAAGCAATTGCGCATTCAAAATGCGCTGGAAATTGCCAGTCAGGTTGGTCAACCCGATTGGGTAGAGGTTGACGCGAAAAAGATGGCCGGCGTGCTCAAATCGTTGCCGGACAGGGAAGACATCCTGCCGGATATCAACGAAAACCTCGTCGTCGAGCTTTACTCCAAGTAGTCAGGAAGGAATTTACCATGCAGGAATCTGTACACGATTTTCTGAAACCGCGCGTTGTCAAAGTCACGCCGGTTAATGATCTGTTGGCCAAAGTGGTCATCGAGCCGTTTGAACGTGGTTTTGGCCACACGCTGGGTAACGCATTGCGCCGTATCCTGTTGTCGTCAATGCCCGGTGCCGCGATCACTGAAGCGGAAATTGAAGGCGTTTTGCACGAGTACACCAGCATTGAGGGTGTGCAGGAAGATGTTGTCGATATTCTGCTAAACCTCAAGCAGGTTGCCGTGCGGATGCATTCGCGCGACACCGCCGAGCTGCGCATTTCGAAGAAGGGGCCGGGTCCTGTGACCGGCGCTGACATTCAGCTCGACCACGATGTTGAAGTGATGAATCCGGAATTGGTCATCGCAAACCTGACGAAAGCCGGTGAGCTGAATATGCTGCTCAAAGTGGAGCGCGGTCGTGGTTACCGTGCTGCAACGCAGCGCCCGACTTTCGAGGACCAGGCAGGGCCCATCGGCCGGCTGCAGCTGGACGCATCGTTCAGCCCGATCGAGCGTGTGACTTACAATGTCGAAGCGGCTCGTGTTGAACAGCGTACGGACCTCGACAAGCTGATCGTCGAGATCGAGACCAACGGTACGCTCGATCCGGAGGAAGCGATTCGTCGCGCTGGCAACATTCTCAAAGACCAGCTGTCAGTATTTGTTGACCTGCAAGGCCAGGAAGACGGATTACAGCAGCAGGCTGAGAACCAGGTTGATCCGATTTTGCTGCGACCAGTAGACGAACTCGAACTTACTGTACGTTCGGCAAATTGCCTGAAGGCAGAAAACATCATGTACATTGGCGATCTTGTGCAGCGAACCGAAGTTGAATTGCTGCGTACGCCAAATCTTGGCAAGAAATCACTGACCGAAATCAAGGAAGTTCTTGAAGGTCACGGTCTGGGTCTCGGTATGCGTCTGGAAAACTGGCCACCCGCCAGTCTCCGTCCGGAGCACGAGCTCGGCCTGTAACGATAAGGTAAAGAAAAATGCGCCACGGAAAATCCGGCCGCCGTCTCGGTCGTAACAGTTCGCATCGCAAAGCCATGTTTCGCAACATGGCGACTTCGATGCTGAAACATGAAACGATCAAGACGACGCTGCCAAAAGCGAAAGAACTGCGCCGCGTAGTTGAGCCATTGATCACTCTCGCCAAAGAGGACAGTGTTGCGAATCGTCGCCTGGCGTTCGATCGTCTGCGTGACAAGGAAATTGTCGGCAAGTTATTCAGCGACATCGGTCCGCGCTTTAAGGAGCGTCCGGGGGGCTATCTGCGCATCCTGAAAACGGGTCCTCGTCCGGGCGATGCCGCTCCGATGGCGATTGTGATGCTCACAGAAGAGGCACCGGAAGCGGAGACTGCGGCGGAGTAAGGTACCTGCAGTCGTCGCTGGCGTACATTCTTGTACGTCGCGGGCTGGATACATCGTGTACAAGAAACCGGGCAACGCCCGGTTTTTTTTGTGTGCGTATTATCGTTTGTGCGGGAAAAATCGCCTCATTAGGCCGTAAGCAATTGAAAAACATAGAAAAAAAGACTTTGCTGACTTGTGAGCACCCTCACAGCTTATTTTCCGGCTTCGCTCTACCCTGAAAGCTGCGGTACCTTAGGATTCGAGCCATCAGCAAAGACAAGTCATTTGATGATTGCGTCATTATTTCGAAAGATTCTTTCGACCCCGATGCCGTGTTCATGGACGATATCGTCGACGATGAGGTGCTGCCCTACCTGAGTCTGGCAGTAGATGGTCTGACGGAGTCGGCGGACCAGCGCAAAGGCAAGCTGGAAATGCGTCCTGAAGACACGGCCGCGAACGATCCACAACCGGATACGACAATGCCAGTCGCCAAGCTCGATACGGAGCACCTGGACGTCTACGGCTGGGAATTCTCATTGTGGAAGAAGATTAAGGGTTACCTGGGCTTCTAAGTTAGAATCCCTGAATGATATTCAAAGATAAAACCGTCATCATTACCGGTGGCTCAGAAGGGGTGGGAGCGGCTGCGGCTCGCCAATTTGCGGATGCCGGCGCCAACCTGCTGCTGGTTGCACGCAGCAAAAAGAACCTGGAAGCGATTGCAGCAGAATTGCGCGACAAGACGCAAGTCGAAATCTTCGCCATGGATGTGTCTGACGCAGATGCCTGTGTCGATATGTTCAAGAAAGCGAATTTCGAATTCGGTCGCATCGATGTCCTCGTAAACAACGCAGGCTGCCATCAGCGTGGCGAATTCGAGTCGGTCGACGCGGCAGACCTCGCCAAAATGATTGATGTTAATCTCAGGGCGCCTGTGGTTCTGACCCGCCTGGTATTGCCTTACCTGCGTGACGCGGGTGGCGGCGCAGTCATCAACGTCGGCTCGCTGGCAGGACGGACGCCGGTCCCCAATAGTGCAACCTATGCGGCCAGCAAAGCCGGCTTGCGCTCGCTCACCTATTCTCTTCGTGAAGAGCTGGCCGGCACGAATATCAAGATTGCTCTTGTGTCTCCCGGTCCCATCGACACGGGATTCATCATGGAAGACATCGACAACGTGTCGGACATTACGTTCTCGCAGCCGTTGAGCACGGCCGATGAAGTTGCACAAACCATTCTCGATCTGTGCGGCAATAACCAGGTTGAGGTATCGATGCCGTGGGTCAGTGGCGTACTGACAACGTCGAGCTACCTGATGCCCTGGCTAGGTCGCTGGATACGGCCGATGCTGGAGCGCCGAGGCGCAAATGTGAAAGCCAAACTCAAGCGGCGGACCTAAACGCATCACGCGTCAGGTTTTCGCATCCGTCCGCAGTCACGCGGACATCATCCTCGATACGAATACCCCCGAAGGGGCGTAACCAGTCCACCCCGTCCCACAAGACGTGTTCTTGTGCTGGACTGCCGTGCAGATTTTCCAGCAGCAGGTCGATCGCATACAGTCCAGGCTCGATGGTAAGCGTCATGTCGACGTCGAGTACACGCGTCAGTCGCAGGAATCGATGACCGCTCGGAGGATCCAAAGTAACGCCAGATTCGTCGCGCATAAAGCCACCCACATCGTGCACCTGGGCGCCAATCAGGTGCCCGAGGCCGTGCGGGAAGAACGCAGCCGTAACGCCGGTCTCAAGCAAGGTGTCGGCACTACCGATGGCCAGCCGGGCTTCCACCAGCAGATCCGCGAGCAGCCTGTGAGTCTGCACATGCAAGTCGGCATAGTCGATGCCGGCCCGGATGCGACTGACAACGTCCAGTTGCAAAGCTTCCATGCGCTCGATCAACTCCGCGAACCTGGCATCATCATAGGCATAGGTTCGTGTGATGTCGGACGCATAGCCGTGCACGCTGGCACCGGCATCAATGAGGAAAGATCGCGGCGTTGCCGGAGGCTGGCGATCCAGATGCGTGTAATGCAAGACGGCGCCGTGCTCATTGAGAGCGACGATGTTGTCGTACGGCAATTCGTAGTCCGTATGACTTGTCGCTTTACAATACGCGCGATGAATATCGAACTCGGAGCGGCCGTCACGAAACGCTGCTTCGGCTGCCAGGTGACCCGCGACAGCGCGCGCGGATGCCAGCCGCATGCAGGCAATCTCGTATTCTGTTTTGACGCCTCGGCCGTAGTGCAGGATGTTGAGCGTGGTTGATGGGTTAATACGCTCGATGCCGAATGCAGCCGTGTCATCGCCGATTTCGCCAATCAATACGCATCGATTGCGATCTGCTGGCAGATGTTGCGCGACGTCATCCTGGCTGTGCACGATTCGAATGTCGAAATGCGCAGCCCAGTAACCATCCGGCTCACCGGGAACCACGTGCCAGTAGTCATGAGGCTGGTAGAAAATGAGAATGGGTTTCTCGCCTTGCCCGTAGACAATGTAGGAAAGCGGCAGATCGGTCAGCGGTGCCCAGGTAACAAAATGCGGGTTGGCTTTGAACGGGTAGCTGGCGTCGTCCAGAAAAGCAATCTTCTGCTGGCCGGAAAAAATCACAGCATAGCTGGCGCCGGCAGCCTCCAGCGCATGATCGTATCGATCACGGACACGCTGAATATGGTCCGGGTAGAGTGCTGCGAGGGCGAAGTTCTTGTCTGTATAGTCGGGCGTCATTATCGCGATGATACCGTGTTTCAATCACCGGGCAATCTAGGCATTATTGCTCGATGATACAGGATACTTACCTCACCGGAATTACCACCACCGGCACCCCGCATATTGGCAACTTCGTTGGCGCAATCCGCCCGGGTATTGCGGCCAGCAAAGACCCGGACACCCGCCACTTCTATTTCCTGGCGGATTACCATTCGCTGGCAAAGAATGAAGATCCGGACAAGATAGGCCGGTCGACCCTGGAGATTGCGGCAGCGTGGCTGGCACTCGGTCTCGATACCACGCAGGCATATTTTTATCGTCAGTCGGACCTGCCGGAGATCCCGGAGCTCACCTGGATTCTGACCAGTGTAACCGCCAAGGGGCTGATGAACCGGGCACATTCCTACAAAGCTGCCGTGCAGGCGAACGAGGAAGCGAACAACCAGGATCCCGACAAGGGCATCACGATGGCGCTGTACAGTTACCCGATCCTGATGGCCGCCGACATCCTCATGTTCAAGCCGACCAAAGTGCCGGTCGGCCAGGACCAGAAACAGCACGTCGAAATGGCGCGGGACATGGCACAGCGATTCAACCATCACTACGGCGAGACTTTCGTGTTGCCGGAGGCGGTGATCGGCGAAGACACGGCGATATTGAAAGGTCTCGATGGCCGCAAGATGTCAAAAAGCTACAACAATACAATTCCGCTATTCGCCGATGAAAAACGTCTGCGAAAGCTGATAATGAAGATCAAAACGAACAGCCTGGAACCCGGTGAACCCAAGAGTACGGAAGACAGTACATTGTTCGAGATCTACAAAGCTTTTGCGATGCCGGAGGAAACCCGCGAAATAGAGAAGCAATTCGCTAATGGTATTGCCTGGGGCGAGATGAAACAGACGCTGTTCGAGTACATTAACGAGACCATCAAGCCCGCACGCGAGGAATATGAGCGGCTTATTTCGGATCCGGCTGTGGTTGAAGCGGAACTGGTCAAGGGCGCCGCGCGTGCTCGCGAGATTGCAACACCGTTTCTCGAGGAGATACGGCAAGCGATTGGCATTCGCCAACTTGGAGGCTGACCGGTAATCGCTGTGTCTTTTCACGTCGCCACTTCGAACGTTGCTCGCATGCTGGGTGAGATAGAAGATGATGTCATGACCGGATTCGTGGCAAGACTGGAGGCCCTCAATGCGCTTGCCGACGCCAGCCCCGGCTTTGTCTGGCGCTACCAGACCGACGCGGGCGATGCGACCGAGGTGCGCGTTTTCGAGGACGAGCTGATCCTTTTCAATATGTCGGTGTGGGAGTCAATTGAGGCGTTGGAAGACTACGTCTATCGCAGCAATCACCTCGAGGCTTTGCAGAAACGGGCCGAGTGGTTTGAGCGCCCGGCACGACCACCGCTGGTGTTGTGGTGGGTTGATGCCAGCCATACACCTGGTGTTGAAGAAGCGAAAGAACACTTTGATCTGCTTTGGAGTAAAGGTCCAACGGCAGCGGCATTCACCTTCAAGGATCGGTTTCCCCCGCCGGATGACAACCGATAACACTGAATTCCGGCTTGAAACCAGCCGGCTAAGCATGCGCAGGCTGACGCTGGCGGATGCCGAACTGATGCTGGCAGTCTGGAACGATCCTGCATTCATCGAACACGTTGGAGATCGCGGGATCTACACTTTGGAACAGGCTCAGGACGCCTTGACAGAGGGGGCCTTAAAACTCTACGAGCAATATGGCTACGGGCCATTTCGAGTCGCCCTCCGGGAAAATGACCAGGCAATCGGCACTTGCGGCTTGTTTCGTCGCGAAGGATATAACGACCCGGATATCGGATGGAGCATCCTGCCCGCATTCTGCGGCAACGGGTATGCCTTTGAAGCAGCGTGTGCGGTGCAAACGTATGCCTGGGAAGAAGTCGGACTGACGCGGCTGGTGGCGTATGTTTCTGCGCAAAACAAGCCGTCTGTCGGCCTCGCCAGGAAACTTGGCTTGCGCCACGAGGGCATGACACGCCTGCCTGGAGACGATGAGGATGTTTGCCTTTATAGTATGAGTCATGAACGACAATCGCTTCATGTTCAGGACCGATCTCCGGACCGGGCAGACAGATCGTGAATGACGTGCAAGAAGGTGGTTGCCTTTGTGGCGCAGTGCGCTTTGAGGTTTCTGGTCCGCCCATGGTTGTGCACGCATGCCACTGCACTCGGTGCCAGAAACGCACCGGTAGCCCGTTGGCCGTCAATCTCTGGATCGAGGACAGTCGGGTCAAACTGCTGGCCGGTGAACCGACGAAACAGGGCGAAAGTACCGATGAGCGGGGGAACAGATCGTCAAGCTGGGGCTGTCCTTCCTGTGGGTATGCTCTCTGGACCGTTTATCATGCTGCGCCGCCGGGATCTTTGTTTGTGCGCGCGGGATCGCTGGACGATCCGTCGGCGTTTCAGCCGGATGTACACATATTTACCCGCTCGAAACTGCCGTGGATATCCGTCCCGGAGGATGTGCCGTCATTCGAAACCTACTATGATTTCAAGGAGATCTGGCCACCGGAAAGCCAGCAACGATTCCGCAAGCTGAAAGCAAAGGGCGATGATGCGACCTGAAAACAGAATCGACTACCTCGAAATCCCGGTTTCGGATCCCGCCAGGGCCAGGGAATTCTTCGAAGCCATGTTCGGCTGGAAGTTCCAGGAGTGGGGGCCCGACTACCTGAGTTTCAACGATGGTCGGTTCGACGGCGGGATCTGCCGGTCGGATTCGCCGGGCCAGGGCCGCGGGGTGCTGCTGGTTTTCTACAGCGAAGACCTGGCGCGGGACCAGCAGCGGGTAATCGAGCTAGGCGGGACAATCAGCAAGGAAATATTTGACTTCCCGGGCGGTCGCCGCTTCCAGTTTCTGGACCCGACTGGCAATGAATACGCGATCTGGACGGAAGTCGCAGAACAACAAGAATAACGGAGCAGACGACATGCATGAACTAATCGACCACCCTTGCGTACAACACAAGCTGGCTATCATTCGCGACGTCGATACCGGCCACAAGCGGTTTCGGGAACTCTCGACGGAGATAACGAAGTTCATTTGTTATGAAGCGCTCAAGAACCTTCCGATAAAGGAGGTATCGGTGCAAACGCCGGTGGCAGAAGCGACCTGCAAGAAGATCGACACGGATCTCGTCGTTGTGCCGATATTGCGTGCCGGTGTCGGCATGCTCGAAGGCATCCTGGAGTTGGTGCCGACCGCACGCGTTGGCTTTGTAGGATTGTATCGGGATGAGGAGACCAAACAGCCGGTGACCTACTACCAGCGCATGCCGACGCAGGTCAAAGGCGGCACCTGCATCATTATTGATCCCATGCTCGCGACCGGCGGCTCAACCAATGCGGCAATCGACTTGCTCAAGGAGAGCGGTGCCGGCAAGATCGTGGTTGTTTGTATCGTGACTTGTCCCGAGGGACTGGCGCTGGTCGCCAACGCGCATCCGGACGTGCCTGTATACACGGCCGCGATCGACGATCATCTTAATGAAAACAAGTACATAGTGCCGGGCCTGGGCGATGCGGGCGACCGCTTGTTCGGAACCTCGCATTAGGGCGTGCAGGAGTTTCTCGATGGCGGAGCTGAAGACCCAACAAAACAATGCGAGTGTAACGGCATTTCTGGCCGCGCTTGATGACCCGCAACAGCGCGCGGATGCGAAGAAACTCTCGAAGATGATGCGCGAGGCAACCGGCTCTCGCGCGAAGATGTGGGGCACGTCAATCATCGGCTTTGGCAGCTATCATTATGTCTACGCGAGCGGGCGTGAAGGTGACTGGCCGATTGTCGGCTACTCGCCGCGCAAGCAGAATCTGTCAATTTACATCATGTCGGGTTTCTCCGGCAGCGAAAAGCTGATGGAAAAACTGGGCAAACACAAGACCGGCAAGTCGTGTCTCTACATCAAGCGTCTGGCAGATGTTGATGAGGAGGTCCTGCGCAAGTTGATCGACAAATCGGTCGGGTATATTCGCAGCAAGTACGAGACCAGCAAGTAGGGCAGGGTGAGTAAAGCCCGGGAGCGTAGACGATGAGCGACACTATAATTACTTCGCGGCTCGACGGGACGCGCCTGGTGGTGGAGTCTAACGGCAATACCGAAACCTACGATGCACAATTCCTGGTGGCTGCACTATTGATTTTTGTCGCGCGCGGCAGCGGCACGATTGAACCTGAAGAAGCCTCGAAAATGCTGGAACTGATCGAGGAGCATTTTCAACTGGCTGGCGCCGAGTCGCTGGAACTGCTTACCCGGGCTATGAGCGAGTTGGCGGAAAAGCCGGAATTGCCCGAGTTGCTTGCCGATCTGGGCAAGACCTTGTCCGACGAAGACAAGGAAGATATCGCCGTGATGGCGCTGAAAGTTATCGCAGCCGATGGCCGCCGGGAAGTCGCGGAAATGGAGAAATTCAACCAGGCGGTAGAAGCGGTTGGCGTTTCGCCGGAGATCGTGCACCGCGCATTCGATCGCTACTTTGCGGAAACTCAAACCGGCGTTTAATTCGGAGCAAGAGCATGCATCGTAGTCGATTCGGCGGAATTATCATTGACTGCCAAACTGAGGACCTGGACGGAGCGGCCGACTTCTGGAGCGCTGCGCTTGGCTATGCGCGCAAGCCGGCCGATGGCGACGACCTCTATGAGACTTTGCGGCCGCACCCACGCGAAACCTATGTCGAAGTTCAGAAGGTCAGCCACCCGAGTCGCGTTCACCTGGATATCGAAACCGACGACATCGACGCGGAGGTCTTGCGACTGGAGTCCCTGGGGGCCACGAAAGTGGAGCAAATCAAGGACTGGTGGGTAATGGAGGCACCAACCGGCCAGCGGTTTTGCGTCGTACCGGTCGCCAATGATTTTTTCAACGACACGGCCAATCGCTGGGACGACTAGTCAGGCCTCTTGCTGAATTTGATGTGTTCTTCCAGAGCAGCGGACAGCCTGGCAAGGCAGACGCTGAAGCATACTCGCGGATATCGACGCGACCTAAAATGATGCCCGCAATTCCTCGAGCTCGCTCCAGCGCTCGACGCGCTGTTCCAGCAGTGCTTCCTGGTCCGCTAGTTCTTGCAGGTTAGCCTGTATAAGCTCTTGATCCTGTTCGTAAAAAGTTGGATTCGCGGCCGCGGCCTGGAGATCCTTGATTGACGCTTCGAGTGCTTCGATCTCGGCGGGCAGTTGATCCAGTTCGCGCTGGTCTTTGTAACTGAGCTTCTTCGTCCGGCTTTGCTTGCGTCGCTCGGTTGCCTGGCGCTTGCGTTCCTCGGCTTCGAGCGGGTTGTCAGTAATTGCCAGGTCGTGTCCCTGGCGTAACCAGTCGGAATAACCCCCGACGTATTCGCGAATATTGCCGTCATCTTCGAAAACAATCGTGCTGGTGACGACATTATCGAGAAACTCACGGTCGTGACTCACGACGATGAGCGTTCCGCTGTATTCGGTCAGCCGGTCTTCGAGCACCTCCAGCGTTTCAACATCGAGATCGTTGGTCGGTTCATCGAGGACCAGCAGGTTGGCAGGGCGCGTGAACAGTTTTGCCAGTATCACGCGATTGCGTTCGCCGCCTGACAACGCTTTCACCGGCGTCATTGCCCGTTTCGGACTGAACAAAAAGCCACGCAGATAACCGACGATGTGCCGGTCCTTGCCATTCAGTTTTATGTAGTCGCGCCCGTCACCGACGTTGTAGGCAACTGACTTTTCGAGATCGAGCTTTTCCCGCAGTTGATCGAAGTAGCCAATCTCAAGATTGGTGCCGTGTTTCAGGGTGCCGGCTTGCGGCTGGATTTCGCCAAGGAGAAGTCGTAACAAGGTCGTCTTGCCGACGCCATTGTTGCCAATCAGGCCGATGCGATCGCCACGCACGATCTTCGTGGAAAAATTCCGGATCAGCGGTTCGTCGCCGTAGCCATACGACACGTTGCGTGCGCGAATGACTTTTTTGCCAGACTGATCCGCTTCCTCAATATGGATACGCGCTTCGTTTTCGCGGCTCATACGCTGGGCACGTTCCTCGCGCATCTTCATCAGGGCGCGTGCGCGGCCTTCGTTGCGCGTGCGCCGTGCCTTGATGCCTTGCCGAATCCACTCTTCTTCCTGCGCGAGCTTCTTGTCGAACTTTGCGTTTGCGACCTCTTCAACTTCCAGCGCTTTTTCTTTCTTATTCAGATAGTTACCGTAATTGCCCGGCCAGCTGGTGAGGCGGGTCCGGTCGATCTCGAGGATCCGCGTGGCCAGTCGTTGCAGAAACGCCCGGTCGTGCGTGATGAACATGACTGCGCCGGGCCAGGCATACAAGCGATCCTCGAGCCACTTGATGGTTGCGATATCGAGGTGGTTGGTCGGTTCATCGAGCAGCAGCAGGTCGGGTTTTTGCACGATCGCTTTGGCCAGCGCCACGCGGCGCCGCCAGCCACCGGACAGTTCGTTCATCTTTTTATCGGCAGGCAAATTCAGCTCTGAAATCGTCTCATCGACGCGTTGTTCGATATGCCAGCCCTCGTGGGCGTCTATGCGCGCGTGCAACTTTTCGAGTTCACGCATGCCATCGCGATCCAGTTCGAGTTGTGACTGTTCCTCATAGCACTTGAGCAGCGTTTCTGTTTCCTGCAATCCCGATCGGACAATCTCCCGCACTGGTTTGTCCATGCCCTCGGGCAGAGCCTGGCTGAGCTGGCTGACGATCAGGTCACTGCTGCGAACGATCTCGCCACGGTCTGGCTCCAGTTCACCCGCGATCAGTTTCAGCGTTGTCGACTTGCCAGCGCCGTTGCGGCCAATCAGGCAGACCCGCTCGCCCGCTTCAATGGAAAAATCGGCGTTGCTGAGAATTCTCAGCTCGCCGAAGTCCAGTGAAATTTCATCGAAGCGTAAAAGTGACATACAGTACAGAAATCGGGCCCGGGCCCAGATCAGGATTGGCGAGAGGCTACCATGAGCGAGGACAGATTGATCGACATCGAGACCAAGCTGGCGCACCAGGAGCAGTTGGTGAATGAGCTGAATGAGGTACTGACCGAGCAGCAGTCCCGCATCATGCAGCTTGAACAGCTCAGTAGATCACTCATTGACCGCGTCCGCGCCATCGGAGACGCTGGCAGTGATGAGGGTCCTGCCGACGAACGGCCACCGCATTACTGAACCCGTTTTCTGCACTTTCCACGTTAACGTATAGTACGAGTAATCGCACTCCCGGGGAGTTGCCCATGTCCAAACTGACCACGCTGGTTCTGTTCGTGCTGTTATTTCCTTTCACGGCGCTTGCCCAGGATGCCTACGTTCCGGACGAACTGCAGCAATGGCAGGAATGGGTGTTGCATGACAAGGAGTATCGTTCCTGTCCCTTCCTGTTTAATAGTGGCGCGACACAACGTAACGAATTTGTCTGCGTTTGGCCGGGTCCCCTGGATCTTGTCGTGACGTCCGATGGTGGTCGGTTTGAACAGCGCTGGACCGTGTTTGCTGAAGAGCAGTGGGTGCGCCTGCCTGGTGATACGAACTACTGGCCAGGCGGCGTTAACGTCAATGGTCGCGGTGTTGAAGTCGTCCAGCATGCCGGCCATCCAAGCGTATACCTTGCGCCGGGTGAATACCGCATCACAGGGTCGTTTGCCTGGGACGATCGCCCCGGCACGTTGAGCCTGCCCTGGCAGACCGGGCTGATTTCTCTGAATGTGGACGGGCAGGCAGTGGCCCGGCCGGATCGCAACCGCCAGGGCGTGTTCCTGGGACAACGACGCCAGGAATCCCGGGCACGCGACAGCGTCAGCAGCGATGTCTATCGGCTCGTGCGCGATGATGTTCCCACTCGATTGACGACGCGTCTGAAGATCGAAGTCGCAGGCGGCGTTCGCGAGGAACTGTTCGGACCGTTATTACCCGAAGGATTTGTACCGCTGACGATCGAGAGCCAACTGCCTGCGCGCCTGGAGCCCGATGGCAATTTACGCGTGCAGGTCAGGCCGGGGCGCTGGGAGGTTGTTGTGACCGCTCGAGCCGCCGAAGTCCTGAACACCGTCCCGATGGCAACACCCGACAAAAACCTTCCTGATACCGAGATCTGGAGCTATTCCAGCAACGACGAGTTGCGCGTGACGGCGCCGGAAGGGTTGCAGCCGGTCGATCCGCAACAAGTTGAGGTACCAGGCGACTGGCAAGGGCTGCCGGCTTTTCGGATCACGCCAGGCGAATCGCTCGCGATCGACGAGCGCAGTCGCGGCATCGTCTCTGCCGATAACGAATTGCAGCTGTCCCGAACGATGTGGCTAAGCTTCGACCGGGAGAGCTTCGTAGTGAAAGATGAAATCACCGGTACGATGCGCACCGACTGGCGATTGAATATGTTGCCTCCATTCACCCTGCTAGCGGCAACTGCAGACTCTCAGAACCTGCTGATCACCAAAGGTGAAGGTGAAGGCCAGACGGGTATCGAGCTGCGCTATCCCCACCTTGACGTTGAAGCGAACGGCGTGGCCGCAGCTAACGGCGAACTGCCGGTGACGGCCTGGGCAGCACGTTTCAATCGTGTGCAGGCGTTGTTGAATTTGCCACCGGGCCACAAGCTACTTGCTGCTCCCGGGGTCGATCAGGCACGTGGCAGTTGGGTCGGCCAGTGGCAGTTGCTCGACTTCTTTCTTGTGCTGATTATTGCGCTCGCCACCTGGCGGCTGTTCGGCGCGGGTGCGGGCGTCATCGCGCTCGCAGCCATGGTGCTGAGTTTTCACGAATCATCGGCACCCTCCTGGTTATGGTTGAACCTGCTTATTGCTGTCGCGCTGCTGCGCGTTGCACCCGTTGGCCACCTGCGGCGTGCCGTGCGGATATACCAGGGCGTCAGCGCCGCGGCACTGGTGCTCGTGCTGATTCCTTTTGCAGCCAATCAGTTACGGGTCGCTATTTATCCGCAGCTGGAGCCGCAGCGGAGTATTTCGTCCATCGCACCCGAGTATGCGGTGCGCGAGTCGGCGTTCTCAAGTGAGCCTGCGGCACCCGGGGTTGTCGGACTGACAAAACAGGATAAAAGTCTGGAATCGTCCATGCGCATGGCAGCCGATGTGGCACGCGAAGAGATGGTCGAGGAAGTGGTCATGTACGCGGACAAGGTTTCTTCCGGTTTGGAGTTCTCCCGATATGCGCCCAATGCCATCGTACAGGCTGGCGCAGGCATCCCCGCCTGGCAATGGAATTCCTATTTCCTTGCCTGGAATGGACCGGTCGACGCGGATCAGCGGATGTCGTTGATGATACTGCCGCGGTGGCTGGTGTCCTTGTTGCGCGTTGTTGAAGTCGCCCTGTTGCTGCTGTTCGTTGCGGTGCTGGCTGCCGAGATTTTACAGCGGCAAATTCGTTTGCCGGGAGGAGTGAGCTTTGGCCGCGCTGCGGCGAACGGCCTGGCAGGTCTGAGCCTGCTGCTACTGACCATGCTGCCGGGCGGGCAGGCACAGGCGCAGACGCCGGACGCTGCGATCCTGAAGCAGCTGGAGGAGCGGCTCTTGCAGGCTCCAGAGTGCGTGCCTCGTTGTGCGGAAATTGTCGCCGCCAACATTGAAGTTGGTGCGTCACGCGTGCAAATGACGCTGGCCGTGCACGCTCTGCAGAACGTTGCCGTGCCGCTGCCGGGTTCCGATGCCGGCTGGCGACCGGCAGCCATACAGGTAAACGGCACGGCGGCGAGCGAGGTCGTCCGGGGCCAGGATCAGGCGCTCTGGATTCGTCTGGCGCCGGGTCGCCACGAGATTGCGATGAGCGGCGCAATTCCGGCTGTCGACAGCCTCGAGATTCCGTTTCCGACGCCGCCGAGGGTCGTGACAACGAATGCAGACGGCTGGCTGGTGGCCGGTATCAAGGATCGGCGCCTGTTGTCAGGCTCGCTGCAGCTGACGCGCCTTGAAGCCGAGGGCGGAGAAGACGGCACTGTTCGCTGGGAAAGCAGTCGCTTCCCGCCCTTCGTAGAGGTTACGAGAATGCTGCAGCTGGACCTCGACTGGTACGTTGAAACCACGGTTCGGCGAATAGCTCCGACAACGGGAGCGTTGACGCTGGAATTGCCGCTGCTCGACGGCGAGTCGATCCTGGCTGAAAATTTCACCGTCAACGATGGCAAAATTCTGATCAGCATGCCGCCCACCAGCGGCGAGGTATCGTGGCGCTCGAGAATCAATCCATCGTCCGGTTTCATGCTGCATGCCGAAGCCGGTGCGCCGTGGCAGGAAATCTGGCAAGTGGCTGTGAGCAACATCTGGCACGCAGATTTTTCGGGCGTGCCCGAGAGTGACAACGAATCGTTCGGTGAGAATGCCCGGGTTGCAGTCTTCTACCCACGCGGCGGCGAAACACTTGAAATCGAAACCCGCCGCCCCGAGGGCAGCGCAGGCTCGACCCTTGCATTTGATGCGGTGCGCCTGATCGCACAGCACGGTGAACGCTCCAGCGACGTCTCCTTGCTACTTGATTACCGGAGCACGCGCGGTGCCCAACACACATTGACCATTCCCCGGAATGCCGAACTGACCGACGTCGTCATTGACGGCCAGTCACAATCGCTGCGAGCGCGGGAGGGTTTGATCGATCTGCCCATCCTGCCCGGCGAACACAAGATCCGGCTGGTTTGGCGAGCGGACGGCGAGGTGGGTACCCGATTGACGACGCCCCCGGTGGACATTGGAGCGCCGGCCAGCAATATATCCCTGCAACTTGAGTTGCCCCGTAATCGCTGGCTGTTGGCAACCAGCGGGCCGCGCCTCGGTCCTGCGGTGCTGTATTGGTCTGAGTTAGCGGTCCTGGTCCTGTTTGCGATCATTCTGGGGCGTACCAATCTGGCCCCCTTGAGAACCTGGGAATGGCTGCTGTTAGGCATTGGTTTCAGTACTTTTGCCTGGCCGGCCCTGGGATGGGTCGTCGCCTGGTTACTGCTAAGCGGCGTACGCGAGCGCTGGCATGGCGAGGCAAGCTGGTGGCAGTTCAACGTGGTCCAGCTGCTGTTCGTACTGCTAACCGTGGTGGCCCTGTCGACCATTGTAAGCAGCTTGCCTGGCGGCTTGCTGGGTGTGCCAGACATGCATGTTGCGGGCAATAATTCCTATGGCAACACCCTGAATTGGTTCGCTGACCAGAGTGTTTCTGCATTGCCGAGCGCGTCGGCCCTGAGCGTTCCGCTATGGGTTTACAAAGTGCTTATCCTCGGGTGGGCCCTATGGTTAAGCTTTGCACTGATCAAGTGGCTGCCATGGGTCTGGCGCAGCTTCTCCAGCCAGGGATACTGGCGTCCCCGCGAACGCGCGTTGGTGAATGAGAATGACTAGGCAATGAACAGAAACTCAATCCTCTGGGGCGCCGTTTTTCTCGTCGTACTGCTGTGGTCGGCATACAAGCCGCATGACTCGACGATCTGGGTGCTGGAGGTTGCACCGGCAATTATCGGGGCGGCCGTACTGCTGTTTACGCGCGGGCGGTTTCCGCTGACGACGCTGACCTATGTACTCATCCTGATTCATTGCATCATCCTGATGGTGGGTGGCCACTATACTTACGCTGAAGTTCCCCTTGGCGACTGGGTACGCGAGGCCTTCGATCAGTCGCGCAATAACTACGACAAGCTTGGTCATTTTGTGCAGGGCTTCATCCCGGCCATCATCGCGCGGGAGGTTGTCATTCGGCTGAATGTTTTCAATTTCGCCGGGTGGCGCAATTTTTTCATCGTCTGTTTTTGTCTTGCGGTTGCCGCATTCTACGAATTGATTGAGTGGTGGACCGCAGTGCTTGCAGGTGAGTCGGCCGAAGCGTTTCTGTCCTTGCAGGGCTATGTCTGGGATACGCAAGCGGACATGTGGACGGCACTCGTCGGTGCGGTTCTGGCTTTGTTGCTGCTCGGCTCGTGGCAAGACCAGCAGTTGCGCCACGCGGGGTTCGTGAGCGGTTAGCATGCGTCTTGTCCTGTTTGTACTCGCGGTCCTGCTCGGCACACCTGCCGCGGCTAATGAATGCGTGATCCTGCTGCATGGCATGGTTCGATCTTCCGCGTCCATGGAAACTATGGCAGAAGCCATCGAAGAGGCCGGCTTTGTTGCTGCCAATATTGATTACCCGTCCCGTGACCACCCCATTGAAGTTCTCGCACCGATCGCCGTGGAGGCAGGGCTGAAGCGCTGCGACGAGCTTGGAGCGACCGGCAAACAGCATTTCGTCACGCATTCGCTTGGTGGCATATTGGTTCGTAAGTATCTGAGCGAGAAACAGATTTCAAATCTGGGCCGGGTCGTGATGCTGGGGCCGCCGAACCAGGGCAGCGATGCGGTCGACGATCTGGGTGGCGTTCCCGGCTTTGACTGGATCAACGGCCCCGCGGGCAGGCAGCTGGGTAAAGGCCCGGAGAGCGTCCCGCTGCAGCTAGGTGCAGCAGATTTCGAAGTCGGTATAATCGCCGGCACTCGGACGATCGATCCAATAACCTCGTCGGTTCTCGAAGATCCGGATGATGGCAAAGTGTCAGTCGAGGACACCAAACTGGAAGGCATGACTGATTTCATCATTGTTGAGCATTCCCATGCGTTCATGATGCGCATGAAAAGACCGATCGAGCTGACCATTAACTTTTTGAAAACAGGTCGATTTGAATAGATGTTTATTAAAAATTTCTTTAAATGCCAGTTACTGCTTGTCGCCACGGTCAGCCTTGGCGCATGCGGCACTTCCTCGTCGGGAGACGGCGGAGCTAACGGCTTTGTGCCGACTGCCGATACTCGTTCACCGTCCGTCTCGCGGCTCTGGAACGACGTGCTCCTGGAATCCATTCGCGATGACTTTGCGCGTCCGACCGTACATGCGCGCAACCTGTTTCATATCTCCTCGGCGACGTATGATGCCTGGGCAGTGTATGACCAGACTGCTGCTACCTACCTGCTTGGTCAGCAGGTCGACGGCTTCACTTGCAACCTGGACGCGTTCACGCCGCCGCAGGACCTGCATCCGGCGCGCGAAGAAGCCATCAGTTATGCGACTTACCGCCTTATCCTGCACCGCTTTGCCAATTCGCCCGGTGCGCAGGACATTGAGGACAGCGCAAACGCCCTGATGGCTACGCTGGGATTTGATACTGGCATCAGCACAACGAATTACCAGTCGGGTTCACCAGCCGAGCTCGGCAATTACATTGCGGATTGCTATATCCAGTTTGGCATGCAGGATGGCGCGAACGAGGCGAATGACTACGTCAATGTTTCGTACTTGCCAGTCAACCCTGCCGTCGAACCCGAGCAGCCTGGTAACCCGAATATCGTGGACCTGGATCGCTGGCAGCCGATCTCGTTGTCACAATTCATCGATCAGTCCGGCAACCCGATCGCCGATGAACCCGAATTTCTAAGCCCCGAGTGGGGCCAGGTAGCGCCCTTTGCGTTAACCGATGCCGACAAGACGACCTACCAGCGCGACGGTTTCGACTACGATGTGTATTTCGACCCGGGCATGCCGCCTACCATCGGCGGAACCTTGTCGGCTGAATACAAGTGGGGGTTTTCGCTGGTGTCGATCTGGTCATCGCACCTGGATCAGAACGACGGCGTGATGATTGATATTTCACCTGCGAGTCTTGGCAATATTCAGCAATACCCGGCCAATGTTGGCGAGTATTCACAGTTTTACAACCTGATCGAGGGCGGTGATGCCAGTACGGGTTACACGATGAACCCGGTAACCGGTGCGGCATACACACCGCAGATGGTGCCACGCGGCGACTACGCCCGCGTGTTGGCCGAATTCTGGGCAGACGGGCCCGACTCCGAAACGCCGCCCGGCCACTGGTTCGTGATCCTGAACGAAGTCAATGACCATCCGGACCTGGTAAAACGATTCGGCGGAGTGGGCGAAGAGCTGGGCCCGCTGGAATGGGACGTGAAGGCCTATTTCGCGTTAGGCGGAGCGATGCACGATTCCGCGATCGCGGCCTGGGGTATCAAGGGCTGGTATGACTATATTCGCCCTCTGTCTGCAATACGCGCGATGGCCGACCGTGGCCAGAGCTCGGACCCGATGCTGCCGTCCTATTCGGTCGACGGCATTCCGCTTGAGCCGGGCTATATCGAACTGGTCGAAGCGGGTGATCCGCTTGCCGGTGCCATGAACGAGAACGTCGGCAAGATTAAGCTGTATGCGTGGCGCGGTCCTGACTACATCAATAATCCGTTCGTCGACCAGGCGGGTGTGGACTGGATACTGGCGGAAAACTGGTGGCCCTACCAGCGCCCGTCCTTCGTCACGCCGCCGTTCGCCGGCTATATCTCCGGGCACTCGACGTATTCACGCGCCGGTGCGGAAATACTGACGGCGCTGACCGGTAGTGAGTATTTTCCCGGTGGCATGAGCGGCTTCGAGATCACAGCGAATGAATTCCTGGTATTCGAGGAAGGCCCGAGCGTCGACATGACGCTGCAGTGGGCAACCTACCGGGACGCGTCCGACCAGTGCAGTCTGTCGCGCATCTGGGGCGGTATTCATCCGCCGGCGGACGACATTCCGGGCCGCCTGATTGGCGAGCAGATCGGTGTCAACGCGTTCGATCTCGCAGAAGGCTACTTCAACGGGGCGCAGTAGCCGCGGCGGCGGCGTCGCGATACGACTCCAGCATCGTTTCGTCAGCTTCCTGCCAGGCCTCGCCAGCACTGCTGCGCGCTGTTGTCATGTAGTCGAGAGCCTGCGCCGGCTCGTTCCGCTGCGCTGCCAGACGTGCCTGTAGTTTCAGCACATCTGCATCGGGCGGACGCTGCGCCAGGATAGCATCGATATGCGCTGCAGCCTGCTCAAGCTCGGGGATCTCCAGTAAAGCACGCGCGAGTCTCGCATGCGCGCCCACCGCCAGGCTCGTGTCCCCGATTTCTTCGGCAATTGCGAGCACCTCATCCAGGTGAGGAATCGCGTCATGCCACTGATTCTGTGCAAGATAAATCTCGGCATGCAGATTGAGTCCCGCAGTTTCCTCGCGGCGACGAGCGTTGGCGCGCGAATCCGCCAGGAGTTCGTCGGCAATGGCTGTAGCTGTGTCGTAGTCGCCAATCTCTATCCATGAGCGGGCAAGCCCGTACCGTGCCGCAAATACACTCTGGCGACTGTCTGCGTTGCGCGCGATCGCTTCAGCGGCCGTGTAGTGCGCAATTGCTGCTCGCGGTTTGTGCAGCGCAAGTTCTGCCTTGGCGGCCGTGTTGAGCGATTCTATCGTGACGTCCTGATCGTCGATTTCCGCACCGATGTCGATCGCTTGCTTGGCGTATTGCAAGGAGCGGGTCAGGTCGCCGCGGTTATACGCAATATCGGACAGGGTGAGAATACTGGCAGCCGTACCCCGCCTATCGCCCAGTTCCACACGCACCGAGTAGGCACTTTGTGCGGCGTCTTCTGCATCATCCAGCAGGCCGTTGCGCCGATAAATGCCGGCCAGGCGACTGAGCGCGTAACTTTCATACAGACGTTCGCCCGTGAGGCGGAAATTTTCTATCGCTTTCAGTGAGTATTGTTCAGCCTCTTCGAGTCGGCCCAGCTGAATCAAAACCCCCGATATGTTGTTCAACAAGGTGCCGGGCAGGGACTGAATATCCATTTTTTCGAATGCCGCGGCGGATTTCTGCATATGCTCGTATGCCAGCGGGATGTCGCCCAGGTTCTTGGCCAGCAAGCCGAGATTCTGCTGCGCAGTGCCAAGGTAGCGCCAATCTCCGATCTCCTCGGCGAGCCGGACACTGGTCTGGAATGCGGTCAATGCCTCATCGTTACGACGATTACGCATGTACATGATGCCCATTGAATTGTTCACGGCCGCCTGTCGTTTCAGCTCCCTTTGCTGTTCGGCCTCGGCTCGCAACTCGACAAACATCCGCTCGGCGGTTTCAAAGTCGCGCAGATTGCGCGCACACAATGCATATTCGTAACGCGGCCAGAACAGGTCCGCGTCCTGCTCGATGATCACCTGGAACAGGCGTTGCGCTTCTTCAAACCGGCCTTCCAGCTCGAGGTTCATGGCCCGCGCATAGGCTTCGTTGATAAAACTGTCATCGGATACGCTGGTCTCGCGCAGCGGCGCGGGCGCGCCACTGGTGATGATCGTCGCGGCAGTATCGACTAGCTGCGATACCAGTTGCACCGGTTCGGGCCCGACAAATGTGCGCCGCTCCGGTTGGCCGGTGTTGTTGCTGAGCTCAAACGACAGCCGATAAATATCGCCATCCTTTTCCAGGGTTGCGGCGAGCAGGTGCGTAAACCCCGTGGTTTTTTGCAACGTCGTTTGCAGTTCGGTGTCGGCGCCAGCAGCGTCGTCGTGTGCCTCGGCCAGCCTGCTGATGCTGCGATTGCTGACCACGTCGATTGCACGGTCTTCGAGCATGCGATTGATCAGCGCCATGAAGCCGGTGCTCGTCCAGTCGAGTTCAGCTTCGCCGGTATTGTTGGCAACCGGCAGCACTGCCAGGCGTACTACCTCACTGTGTACCGGAGTCGCCACGAACCACCAGGTTGCTGCAATCGCGACGATTGCGCCTGCCGCTGCGCCCAGCCAGCGGTTGCGCGATGGTTTGGGCGTAGCCGCAGCAGAGGCAGTAGAGTCGGGCTCGGCTGTGCCGGTTTGTGCGTCCTTTACGTCGCCGATAAAGCGGTAGCCGTGACCGTGTATCGTCTTGATAACCGCCTGCCGATCAGCGTCATCATTGACAGCCCGGCGGGCCTTCATGACACACCGGGTCAGCGCCGTCTCGG
>Ga0102946_1000126_pt1 | contig 25756 bp, 26 predicted proteins | sample SalPon2A_A_D1_MG_FD_78209 | JGI IMG/M metagenome (GOLD analysis project Ga0102946, IMG submission 78209) | Soil microbial communities from South San Francisco under conditions of wetland restoration - Salt Pond MetaG R2A_A_D1_MG | ecosystem: Environmental > Terrestrial > Soil > Wetlands | place... | reverse complement strand
CTTCTCTCCCCTTTTTTAAGCCATAACACGTCGACTTATCCAGACACAGCCTGCCCTTTATATTTCAGAATATTTTCCGAAATGACGGCATCCTTATTGCTATTTTTCTATAGTGAAGAAAGAGGAAAGAATTCGTATGCCGAGTATAAATGAGCTGAGTCAGGTCGAACTGCTGCACGGACTTGATGAGAAGATTCTGGAAGAGCTACAGCTCCTTCTGACCAGCTATACTTTTTCAGAGGGTGAGACCATCCTCCATCAGGGAGACTCGGCAGAATCACTATTCCTTCTACTCGCTGGAAGTGTCAGGGTGCTGCAGTCTGATAGCGGTGGAACCGAGCATCTGCTGGCGACCATTGACGCTGGAGGACTGTTTGGAGAGCGGGCGTTTTTGACTGGCGAGCGGCGAACAGCGTCGGTCAGGGCTGTTGGCCTCGTTCAGGTTGCTGAACTGAGTCGTCGAAATTTTAAACGCTTGCTGCAACTCTGCCCCGAAATATACGCAACGCTCAGTCGCCTTCTGGCGCGACAACTGGGAAACTGGAGTCTGCGTCATCGGCAGGAAGCACAGGAGAGCAAGGAGCTACTGACCAATCTGATCGGCTGGCAGATTCTGCCCGAGTTTGACAGCTTTCCGGGCGTCAGTCGTTGGGCTCAGGAGCTTAATCGGAAAATTCGTTACCTTGCTGACAGTCAACACAATGTTCTGGTTTTGGGAGAGCGGGGAACCTGGAAAGAGCTGGTCGCTCGGCTGATTCATTATCACTGTGGCGACGAAACACGACCGATCCTCTACCTGGACTGCGCCGATCCCCCTCCGATCCTTCGCCAGCAGACTGGCACACGGGGGAAGCAGCAGGATGAACTGATTTCGGCCATCGCGCAGGAATCGGCTCTGTTCGGCCATGAGCCGGATAGCACTGTTTACGCCAATGGTACCCGCAGGGGGTTTCTTGAGCTGGCGGCCGGGGGTGAACTGATCCTCGAAAATGTTGAGTTCCTCTCTCCTCAGGTTCAAAACCGGCTGGTTGACTACCTGCGCGAGTTTCGGTTTACGCGACGGGGTGAGAAACAGCAGCAGCAGAGCCGGGTCAGAATTATTGCAACCAGCGATGAGGATATTCCCCAACTCGCCCGGCAGGGAGTATTTAATCAGGACCTGTCCCGACAACTGTCGCGGGAGCAGGTAGAGCTCAAACCGCTCAGGGAACGGAAGAGCGATATCCCGGTGATTGCCAAGCGGTTGCTGACACACCTCAACCAGAAGCACCACAAACAGATCCGAGGGTTATGCCAAGACACACTCAACCTTCTGGTTGATTACGGTTGGCCCTTAAATGGCCAGGAGCTTCAGCAAGTCATCGATCGGGCTGTTGCGGTCAGCAATGACGACCTGCTTCATTCGGAACATATCTTCCTGAATATCGCCTCTGAATCCTCTGATGGGCGCTTGAACCTGTTCAATCTGCCGCTGGTAAAAAAAATTGTTCAACATTCAGCATTTCCGAAGCGTTTGCGTATTTTTTCAACTTTGATGTTTTTTGCTGTTCTCGCTTCTTGCTTGTTCGGACCGGTTATCAATAACCCGGCGAATATATTGGTCTGGGCTCTTTGGTGGCCGATGTTGTTGTTGGCGGCCTTGATTGGAGCGCGTAGCTGGTGCAGTTACTGCCCACTGGACAGCATGGCGCGACTTGTTGGTCGTTGGCAGCGTAAACGTCCGAGTGAACCGCGATGGCTGAAACAATATGGACCATGGATATCTGTCACTGGACTTCTGTCTATACTGATGGCAGAGCAGCTGTGGGATATGTTCAGTCAGGCAACAGGGACCGCCTGGTTATTGTTTTCTCTGCTCGGCGTGACACTGCTCGCTCAGCTGCTTTTTGGAATTCGCAGTTGGTGTAAATATCTTTGCCCCTTGGGCAAGCTGATCGGACAGTCGGCACGCATTTCGCTGGTGGAATTGCGCAGTAATAATAATGTCTGCCTTAGCCAATGTCAGGTAGATGACTGCATCAGGGAGAAGGAATGTCCTATGGGTCTCCATCCCACGGCGGCCAGCACCACAGATGACTGCGTCCTCTGTTGTTCCTGTGTCAAGCAATGTCCTCATGACGCCATCTGTCTCGATCTGCGCTATCCCTGGCTTGGCCTGTTTGAGAGAAAAACGGTCTCAATCGTAGAGACCCTTTATGCCCCATTGCTGATAGCGGCTGTTCTTGCCATCCGTCTTCCTGCATTGATTAAGGGTGGACCGACACTGCAACAACAGCTTGTCCAGTTTTCCGTTGTGACGGGAAGCACGATTCTGTTAATCGTTCTGGCGGGCATTTTTTCTGAACGTGACCAATGGCGGAGTCGGTTTGATAGTTTTGGGGTTGCAGTTTTGCCGTTGGCTCTTTCCGGGTTGTTCGGTCTTTTTTTCCGGGAGTTCATAGGTCATGGCCCGGACCTGATTTCGCTGATGCTGGAAGCTGTTCAATTGGATCGGTGGTTGGATCCAGACCAGTATCGACTGGGAACTGGCTTTTTGAGAATTTTTTTGTCGCTGGTTGTTTTTACCGGGGCCGGATTCTCGTGGTTTTTGTTGACTCGTATATATCAGCATACCAGGAACGGCGCTCCGCCTATATTGCAGCGGTGCTTGTTGTTGGTTACGGCGGGGCTGTTTCTATGGTGCCTGTGAGTTGGAGCTATTGAGGCATAGTAGCTCGCGCGAATTCATGATATCTTGTTTTCATGAAACCTGAAGACTTGGGCTGGAACCCCTTTTTCGCAGAACAGTTCATCCCTTTTGACAAAAAGGGATTCCTTCCTGCACGTGTTGTCCGTGGAGAAAAAAATTATTTTCGCATCAATTGTCAGGGAGAAGAACTGACTGCCCGGTTTGCCGGTCGGATCAGGCATAAAGCCGGCGGGCGGAGTGAGCTGCCGGTTGTCGGAGACTGGGTTGTGGTTGAGGCTCAAGGGGAAGGACGTGCGATCATTCATGCAGTGCTTGATCGACGCAGTTCCTTCGCTCGAAACCTTCCCGGCCGCCGTAAGGCAAAAGGACAGGAGCGGGTCGAGAAGCAGGTGATCGCAGCCAACGTAGATCTTGTACTGATCGTCAGCGGCCTCGACCGGGATTTTAACCTGCGACGCATCGAACGCTACCTGACTCTGGTCTCTGGCAGTGGAGCAGAGGCCGTTATTGTCCTCAACAAGGCTGATCTTTGTTCCGACCCACAGTCTTGCCTGGCCCAGGTTCAAAGCATTGCCCCCGATACCCCGATCCATCTTTTTTCAGCTCTGGATGTTGAGCAGCTTCAATCTCTGACTTCTCATCTGACTTATGGAAAAACGTTAGCTTTCCTCGGCTCTTCCGGGGTGGGGAAGTCGACCATTATCAACGGTCTGCTTGGCGAAGAACGGCAGAAGATCGGCGCAGTCAGTGAAGCGGTCGGTAAGGGACGACATACAACAACTCATCGAGAACTGTTCGTCCTGCCCCAGGGGGGAATCCTGATGGATAACCCCGGAATGCGAGAACTGCACCTGTGGGGGGAGGAGGAGGATCTTGCCGGCTCTTTTGCCGATATTGAAGAGATGGCCCTGCGCTGCCGTTTTTCTGACTGCGGTCATCGATCGGAACCGGACTGTGCTGTTCAATCCGCTCAGAACTCTGGTGAGTTGACGGTTGAACGGTTGAACAGTTATCTCAAGTTAAAAGGAGAGTTAGGTCGACTTCGACCACGTCGATAGTCCTCCTGTCTCTTCAGGATTCAGGCTTGAAAATCCTCTTACCTGTAAAAGTTTCTGCCGAAACAGAGATAAATTCAATAATTCCGATAGATCAATAATGGTCAAACCGTTGTGCCAGTACCGGTTGGTTGTTGCATTTCCCGCTGTTCTCCACTAGACTTATTAAGCACCTTTTAATGTTGGTGGCCTGAAAGTTTAAGGCCCATTTTATGATGGCAGTTCAGGAGCGGTAATGCGCACGGTCTTAACCCTTCTATTTATACTCTGCTGGATGATTCCCACAGGAACCCAGGCAAAGACGCTCCGGGTGGGAATCTATCAAAATCCCCCGCTGGTTTCTCATACTCCTGACGGCCGGGGCAGTGGTTTGTTCGCAGAACTCCTTGAAAAAATTGCCGAGGAAAAAAACTGGCAGCTTGAATATATCCCGAAGGAATGGAGTGAATGCCTGTCCAGTTTGCAGAGCGGCACGATAGATATCCTGCCCGCGATTGCCTACACAAAGGAACGAGCTGAGCTCTATGACTTTACCGAACAGTCTGTTTTGTCCAATTGGGGGCAGATTTACCTGCCACCTGAAAGTCGGGTCGAATCGATATTGCAGCTTGAAGGAATGACGGTAGCGGTCAATCGTGCTGATGTCCATTTCCAGGGCGTTCAGGGGCTCAGAGCCTTGGCTGATAGTTTTGATGTCAGGATTAATTATCTGGAAGTAGATGATTATCAGGACGCGTTTACAGCACTCGATAAAGGGGAGGTTGATGCCGCCTTAGCCAATCGACTTTACGGAAAGCGGCACCTAGCCGATTTCGAGATCAAGGAGAGTACCATTCTCCTTAATCCAATAGAGGTTCGTCTGGCCTTTTCCGCAGGGAACCTGTCGATCCGCGATGAAATTGATCAAACGCTTAAGGCCTGGAAGGGTGATCGTCAATCACCCTATTTTTCACTTCTCTCCAAATGGCTTAATCCTCAGCTGAAGCGGTCCACTGGACTTATCTCAATACCCTTGGTCGCAGGGTGCATACTTTTGCTTGCCACTGCGGTGCTCTGGCTGGTCATGCGCCGTTGGGTAGGTGACAACTCGAGAAAGCTGGACGCAAAGGAAAGTCAGCTTTACGAAGAACAGGAGAATCGCAAGACTTTCGAGGCGGAACTTCAAGAGAGATCACAGCAGTATCACGTCTTGTTTGATAAGAACCGATCCCCGATGTTACTGATCGACCCGGAGGACGGGGAGATCATTGATGGCAATCAGTCAGCCTGTTCCTTTTACGGTTACGGGCGGCAGGAACTCTGCGGCAAAAAAATATATGAGATCAACACAGGCCGGACTGCGGAGGTTCGTGAGAATATGTTCCAGGCCCGGGGGGGCAGCGGTAGCTCCTTTCAGTTCAAGCATCGCATTGCCAGCGGCGATCAGCGTGATGTTGAGGTTTTCAGCAGCCCGATGGTGTTGGGTGGACGGACGGTGCTCTGTTCGATTATCCACGATATAACCGACAGGTTGCGGGCTGAGAGAGAATTGTACGGGCAGCGGGACTTCCTTCAGTCGGTCATTGATGGCGTGGTCGAGCCACTGATGGTGATCGGACTCGATTTCAAAGTCATACTGATGAACGAGGCTGCAGCCAAGGAGAGGGTGCAGACGGTTGATGACGAGGGCAAGATTTTATGTCATCAGCTGGCTCATAACTCTGAGACCCCCTGTACTGGTGAAGATCATCCCTGTCCTGTCCTGGAGGTCCATCGGACTGGCAAGCCGGTCGTCATGATCCATAAGCACCAGGTCGCTGACGGTCAACAAAAAATTGTCGAACTGTATGCATCTCCAATCTGGAATCCTGATGGAAGTTTGTTCGCTGTTATTGAGGGGGTAAGGGATATTACCGCTCGTTTGCAGGTTGAAGCTCAGCTTAATGAAAATGAGGCGAGGTTGAATCATCTTGCCCATCATGACCCTTTGACCAATTTGCCGAATCGATTGCTTTTTGATGATCGACTTGAACGGGCTCTGTCCATTGCCAAACGCAATAACCATCAGGTGGCGCTTCTGTTCATGGATCTGGATCGATTTAAAAATATTAATGATACTCTGGGGCATGAGTTTGGTGATCAACTTCTGGTAAAAGTTGCCGAGCAGCTGCGTGGATGTGTTCGTGAGACCGATACTGTGGCTCGCCTGGGTGGCGATGAGTTCCTGATTATTCTGGAGCAGGTCGTAGATTTTCAGATGGTGACTTCTATGGCCCAGCGAATCAGACATAGTCTGGCCCAGGACCTTCCGGTGGAAAATTATCAAATGTTTGTAACTGCCAGTATTGGGATCAGTATCTTCCCCGGTGATGCTGCAACTCCCAGAGAACTGATGAAATGTGCCGACATCGCCATGTATCATGCCAAGCAGGAAGGGAAGGATAACTACCAGTTCTACAAGCCCCAGCTAAACGCCAGAGCGCACGAGATGCTGGAGATTGAAGGAGGCCTTCGTCAGGCGTTGAACAGCACCCAACTGGAACTGTTTTATCAGCCTCAGTTCGATCTGAAGCAGGGCCGGCTGGTCGGCATGGAGGCTCTTCTGCGCTGGTCTCATCCGGAACGTGGGATGATTTCCCCCGCTGATTTTATTCCGATTGCCGAGGAGACCGGGCTGATTGTCAATATTGGTGAGTGGGTCTTGCGTGAGGCGTGCCACCAGATATGTGCCTGGCAGGATGAAGGCCTGGTTCCCCCGCGGGTAGCGGTCAATCTCTCCGGCCGACAGTTGCGGCAATACGATTTCATCGATATGGTCGATAAGGTGCTGGCTGATACGGATCTGAATCCTGACTGGCTGGAGCTGGAAATTACCGAAAGTATTCTGATGAGTGATGTCCAGACCAATATCATGGCCCTCACCGATTTGAGGGCGCGGGGGATTCAGTTGTCGGTAGACGATTTTGGGACCGGCTATTCCTCTCTAAGCTACTTGAGCAGGTTCCCGGTGGGAAAGTTGAAAATTGATCGGTCTTTTATTGCCGCTATGGAGGAGGACACAGACCAGGCAGCAATCATCGATACGATCCTGGCCCTGGGAGAGAGTCTGGGGATGACGGTGATCGCTGAGGGGATTGAAACAGTACAGCAACAGGAGTTGCTGGTTGACAAGGGATGCCTGCAGGGACAGGGGTACCTGCTTGGCCGGCCGATGCCCGCGCAGCAGTTCCGCGACACATTCCTGGTTGCTAATCCTGAACTATTTGGCAGCTGACCAATTATTTTTCAATGCTCAGCCTCTTCTTTTTTCCTCGACACTTCGAATTTTATCTTCCATCCCCTGTCTCCGGTCCGTTCTGCTGCCAAGCTTGATGGTCGTGGTAATCCGTGGCGCTCCCATCTGGTGGACTTTCTCATGGCAGCGACGAATCGCGGTAAAAACTTCGTCGTACTCCCCCTCAATATTGGTGCCGTAGGCGTGCAGGCTGATTTTCAGTCCAGCCGCTTCCAGAACTTCCTGGCAGGCAGCTACGTAGCTGGAAACAGAAACACCAACGCCCAGAGGAACAACGCAGAGATCGACCATAACGTGCATGAAACAACTCCTTTCTACTTTCTTCAGCAGTTTATCAAGGTTTTCCTGATCGGTCATCATTCAATCGCTGGGCTATGTTTTCAATTGCAAGAGCCTGTTCTTTATTGTAGGACGACCAATGCCAGTGAATTCTGACAAGCCGCTGATTCATCCGGGATCACTTGCAGGCGACTCGGGCGAACGGCGCTGATAACCACCTGCCCTTTGGTGCGAACCTCAAATTGCCGCCCACGGTACAGAACGAAATCCCGTGGGTCGTCCTTTTGTGTCAGCCAGATGCTTCCCTCACGGCAGATGATTATCAATCCCTGACGGTTTTTACCCAAGTCCAGTAATTCGCCTTGATTTAGTAGCAGTTCCATATCGTCACCTTGTGCCCCGGTTTTTCAATTGGCGAGAAATGTTTCTCTGGTCGTTCTGGCTTTTATTTTTGCCACCGGCGTTACGGCTTTTCACTGGTGGCGGTAGATGAGAGCCAGCTATCTTGCCGGGCACTATCAGACCGAGATGCAGCGTCAGATGCTGGAACAACGCTTTAATGCGCTGACCCAGTATGCAAATGATATTATACTGCTGGTCAGCGCAGAAGGGCGGATTGTTGAAGTCAATGACCGTGCAGTGGAGACGTTCGGTTTCTCTCGAGAGGAATTACTCTCTCTTGAGATCAGTGATCTGCGTCCAGCTCGCGAGAAAGAACTCTCTATAGAACAGAGGCAGCGCTTGCAACGGGAAGGAGCTCTGCTGTTTGAAGCCCAGTTTTTGAAACGAGACGGGACTGAATTTCCTGCAGAAGTCAGTTCCAGACTGATCGAATTGAATAATGAAATCTACTTCCAGGGTATCCTGCGCGATATTACCGAACGGAAAAAAGCGGAAGCCCAGATTCAATTCCTGGCCCATCATGACGCCCTGACCGGATTGCCTAATCGGACCCTTTTACAGGATCGGCTTGGTCAGAGTCTGGCCAGAGCACATCGCTATAAAAACCGGGTTGCCATCCTGTTTCTTGATTTTGACCGGTTTAAAAATAATCAACGATTCACTCGGCCATTCCATTGGCGACAGCTTACTGCAGGCAGTCGCCGAACGGCTCAAGACCTGTATTCGTGAAGGGAACACGGTCTCCCGACTTGGCGGAGACGAGTTTGTTATCGTCCTGCCGGATTTGAGTAAAGCTGAAAGTGTCGCGCAGGTTGCGGAAAAAATACTCCAACTTGGTTCCGAACCGTACACCGTCGCTAACTACCAGCTACGGTTGACGATCAGTGTCGGGATTAGTATCTATCCAGACGATGGGACCGGGATTGAGTCTCTGTTGAAAAATGCCGACGCCGCCATGTATCACGCCAAGGAGGCCGGCCGCGACACCTATCATTTCTATACCCAGGAGATGAACGCCCGATCGCTCGATATTCTTCATATGGAGAATAACCTGCAGCGTGCTTTGAGAAACTACGAATTCAGCCTCTGCTATCAGCCCCAGGTCGACATTTCCAGTGGCCGGATTGTCGGGGCGGAAGTTCTACTCCATTGGCAGCACCCGGAGAAGGGGCTGATCTCTCCAGTGGGTTTTATCCCGATCGCTGAAGAGCGAGGCTTGATTGTTCCGATCGGCACCTGGGTTCTGGAAACTGCCTGTCGCCAAAGTCAGCAGTGGGAGAAGGAGGGACTGCCACCGGTGCAGATCGCTGTCAATATTTCGGCTCATCAGCTTCAACACGCAGATTTTGCTTACACCCTCTCCAGAATTGTCGAAGAAACTGGAATGGCAGCTGAACTGTTGGAGTTGGAGCTGACGGAGAGTGCAGTTATGCAGGACGCCGAACAGATGATTAAACTGCTCGGTGAACTGAAAAAGATGGGGGTGTCGCTGGCTATTGACGATTTTGGAACCGGGTATTCGAGCCTTAGCTATCTCAAAAGGTTTCCCATGGATCGTTTGAAGATCGATCATTCATTTATTAAGGATCTGATGCTCAGTTCGGAAGAGGAAGCGATTACCCGGGCGATTATCGGTATGGGCCGAACTTTGAAAATGAAGACTATCGCCGAGGGAGTGGAGACTGAAGAGCAGTTGAATTTTCTGCGACAGGAAGGTTGCACAGAGTTTCAGGGTTTCTATTTCAGCAAGCCCGTTTCTGCCGAGCGGTTTGGGCAACTTCTGACCGAGTCCCGTGGGCTTGTAGTGTAAGCTTTCTTTGGCATTAATCTCAGAGGGGGGGTCAGATATTTAGCGCCCGAGCAGCCTGTTGCTCGGGCGCTAAATATTTTTCTCATCAATATTTTAACTATTTTTCAGCATGTTATAGTTGTAATAAGCAGAGAGAGGGTGTGAATTATCTGCGGAAAGGGGTCGATGATGAGATCGAACGAAATTGTACGGGAGATTGGGGAGCAGCCGGGAAGCGATCACGAATTTATCCGGTGGTGGCGAGAGGAAAATGATTTTGCTGACTATGAGTTGGTCGACAGCTTTGTCGAAAACTCACAAACTGATCTTGAAATTGGTGGTTACGAGCTGCTCGACATAGAGCAGATGTGGCAAGTGCTTCTAAACTGGATTCCCAAGGGGTTGGCGCGAGTTAGTACCCGCAAGGGAGAAGTTATTGAGTGGACCAAGGTCGGCAAAGATGGCAAGAAGCACACTTACATCTGCCCGTTTAGTGCCGAAACGGTGATGATGATTTTCGATGAAGAGACCCGCGGAGATGTGCTGGTCTGAACCTGTCAATCTGTCTGAAAGATCCTGCGTGGCCATGGAGAGACAGTTCTTGGTACCGGGGAGCGTCGCTCAGTCGCGTGGCAAAGCTTTTTCAGTCGGGGGAGCAGCCATCGTTGCGGCGGGGAGTTGCAGAGCCAAAAGGCCCTACGGAAAGCTTGGGTGCCATTCTGTGGCGGCAGGGGAGCGATTCCTCGTCCCGGATATATCCTGGGTGATGATGGCCAGGGTGTTGTTGCTTGCCTCTCACAAGAGGGGCTCCGGTTCCGGGGAATTCCTCTTCAAATATGATGACAGGACGTTGCCGGTTCTCCATAGAATTACTTGGTGAATTGTTCGAACAACACAGTAGATCCCCTTTAGTCTACTTTTTCTTGATCTTCATTAAGAAGCTATCCGAAAAGTGATGTTTTCGTTCTATTTCGCGTGTTTCTGGTAGATATCTTTGGCCAAGCCGGTGGTCGTTTGTGTTATGCTGCACCCACGTTTTTTGTTCCAGAAACCCAGGCAAAAAAGCCACAGAAATAGCTACGGAGGTTGTCCTTATGCTCGATATCCACCAGATCGAAAGTGCCGCTGCAAGACTTGAAGGCCGCTTTCGGCATACAGAGCTGATCCATTCCCCATACTATTCCGCTCGGTTGGAAACCCCTCTCTATTTCAAATGTGAAAATCTTCAGGAAACAGGATCTTTCAAGATTCGTGGAGCTTATAATTTTCTGGCCAACCAGCCAGCCGAATTACTGAAGCGGGGAGTCATTACTGCCTCTGCCGGAAATCATGCTCAAGGGGTTGCGCTCTCAGCTGCGTTGCTCGGTTGTACCTGTACCGTCGTCATGCCAGAGGAGACGCCACTGGCGAAGGAGCTGGCCACAGTGGGTTATGGCGCAAAAGTTATTGTCCATGGCAGCAGCTTCGATGATGCAGCCAGACTGGCTCTGGACCAGGCGCAGAAGAGGGGGCTGCTCTATGTCCCGGCATTTGATGACCCATTAATTATGGCTGGGCAGGGGACGGTTGGTTTAGAGATTGTTCATGCGCTCCCTGAGCTGGAAACAATTATTGTTCCGATCGGTGGTGGGGGTTTGATCGCAGGGATCGCGACTGTTGTTAAGGAGTTATGTCCGTCGGCAAGGGTCGTGGGCGTTGAAGCCCAAAGTGCTGCATGCGCCAAAGAGGCTCGTCGTAAAGGGAGCCCGGTCGATCTGTCCTCCGCTCGATCTTTAGCAGATGGCATTGCCATGAAGCGCATCGGCGAACAGACCTTCCCCATCATAGAGGCGTTGGTTGACGAAATTGTCACGGTTCAGGAAGAAGATATCGCTATGGCGATTGTCAGCCTGATGGAGAAAGGGAAGATGGTAGTGGAGGGTGCAGGGGCCGTGGGGCTGGCCGCAATGCTCTACGGCGGGAAGTCGATCCACGATGGTCTGACGGTCTGCGTCCTGTCGGGGGGGAACCTGGATGTTCAGACCATGTCACGTGTGGTTGAGCGGGGGATGCTGGCCGAGGGACGTTACCTTAAGCTCCGCCTGGAAATGGCGGATGTCCCAGGATCGCTGGCGCAATTATCGACCTTGTTGAGTGAGATGGGGGCGAACATTTTTCAGGTCAACCATGATCGACATAATGCTCTACTCCCGCTTGGTGAGGCTGAGGTCAGGATCGAACTGGAGACCCGTGGGGCAAGCCATATCCGTGATGTCTTGCAGGCCCTGGAAGAAGGGGGCTATCGCCCGGAAGTGGTTCGCTAAAAGCTTGACACTTCTAGTATCAGCGATGCGGGCCGGGCTTCCAGAAGATATCATCCTGGCCGCAGTTGTTGCACAGTCTCGCCCAGACAAAGCAGAGATCTGAAAGTCGATTGAGGAATTTCAGGCAACATGGATTGATCTCGGCACCACTCTCTATTAAAGCGACCAGCTTCCGCTCGGCTCGACGGGCGACGGTTCGGGCGATATGAAGCTGAGCTGCGGCGCGTGAGCCGCCAGGGAGGATGAAGTTTTTAGCAGGCTGTAGTTGGTTGTTTGCTTCTTCCAGCCAGCTCTCCAAGAGATCGATCTGGTGTTGCCTGATATTCGGGATATGATCTGCTTCAGCACTGGCGGTTGGGGTTGCCAGTTCACCGCCGAGATCAAACAGTTCATGTTGAACCATCAATAATCTCTTTAATATCTCATCAGGTAACACTTCACAGCGCACCAGACCCAGACAGGAATTCAGCTCATCTACTGTACCATAAGCGCAGACGCGCAGTGAGCATTTAGCAACGCGACTGCCATCGACGAGACTGGTTTTCCCTTTGTCTCCTCCCTTGGTGGTGACCCGATCAATTTTCGGCATCAGTGCGATCTCCCCTGGTTATTGCTTCTTTTAGGCGTTCAGCCACTTATCTGAACAACAGAGATGGTCTCTCCGTTAAATTCTACGACTTGTCCTTCTCTTATTTTGCACCTTTTGCGCAGTTCCACCTGGCCATCGACGCTCACCAGCCCTTCTGCAATCTGCAGTTTTGCAATACCGCCACTGCCACAAAGCCCTGTGATTTTGAGCAGATTATTCAACTCAATATATTCGCGATTCTGAAGTTCAAAAGTCTGCACAGTTCCTCCTCGTGGTGGGTAGATATTTATGTTTGATTTTGCAGTGCAACATTTACTTGGCATTTTGAAAAATGTCCAGCCTGGCATCAGCCCTGGTAAAAAATAGATGTATCTTTTCAATTAAGCAGAGGCCTCTGATCGTTCCTTCTCTCCCAGACAATTAACTGATTATTTGACGGCATTTTGTGGTCTACGAGGACTTTCATCCCCTGATTGCGGGCGAGACGGTCGACGGCTTCAAAATCTCGGATGCCGCTTTGCGAATCACGCTCTTTCAACCAGCAATCGAACTTGGCATTACTTTGACTAGTGAAATCATTGTCATATCGAAACGGGCCATAAACAACGAGTCGTCCTCCTAGCTGCAGCGTTTCTCCAGCACCTGCGAAGAAATGCTCAACATGATCCCATGACATGATATGCAGCGTATTGGCACTGAAAATTGCGCTGACTGGTTCAGCTAGCCATGGACGTCGTCTCACATCCAGGGACATCGGTGGGGAGATATTTGTTAACGAACTTGTCTGTAGATTGTCGTACAAATCGGCAAGCATGGCAGGAAGTTCCGTCGATTGCCAGCGCAGGTGAGGGAGGCCTTCGGCAAAGTAGAGGGCATGTTGACCTGAACCGCTGCCTACTTCCAGGACAGTTGTGCTATGGGCAAGCTCGACAATCAAAATGTCCAGAATAGGATCTTTGTTTTTCTCACAGGAGATATTGAAATTTTTTAAAGAGATCATGACCCTATTATCGCCGAAGTTGCAGATTCTTACCAGTGGAGTCAGATCTAGTGGTGATATTGAGGGTCTGTTTTGTCTACGACAAAGGAGGCTGTTTTCGATAATTGTTTGCTTGAAAGTTTGCTCTCAGATGTCTTGCCAGCTTGAGATTCCGGTTGTATAGTCACCGGATGGAAACTGTGTTGAACATAGAAAACCTGTCCAAGTCTTTTGCCGGAGTCCCGGCAGTCAAAGGGATTGATTTTTCCATCCAGCAAGGAGAAATCTTTGGCCTGCTTGGTCCTAATGGCGCCGGAAAGAGTACGACGATCAATATGATCGCCGGAGTGACCCGGATTGGCTCTGGTTCAATTCAGGCCTATGGGTATGACAATCAGCGAGATTACCGCACGACTCGGCGGTTGCTGGGGGTCGTGCATCAGGAGATCGTGATCGACAATTTTTTTACAGTCGATCAGGCTCTGAAGCTGCACGCCGGTTATTACGGAGTTGAGGACAATCCGGCATGGAGGCAGATGCTGATTGAACGGCTTGGGCTCGGTCCGCACTTGAACAAAGTGATGCTGAAACTGTCGGGTGGATTGAAGCGGCGGTTCATGATCGCCAAGGCCTTGATCCATAGGCCCAGGCTGCTGATTCTTGACGAGCCGACAGCGGGTGTTGATGTGGAGTTGCGCCATGGGTTGTGGGACTTTGTCCGGGAGATCAATTCCCGGGGGACGACGATTCTGCTGACCACACACTACCTGGAAGAGGCCGAACAGATGTGTGATCGGATCGCGATCATGAATCATGGCGATCTGATTGCCATGGAGTCGACCCGTGATATGCTACAGCGGCTATCTCGCCGCAGAGTGCGGATTTCCCTTGAGCAGCCTCTGGCTCAGATTCCGGCTGAACTTGATTCCTATCAACCTCAATTGAGCGATGACAGGCTTGAGCTTCTCCTCGATCTTCCGGTCGAAGGGGCAGCGGGAGCTTTGCTTGGCGAGCTCTGCGGACTTGGATTGGCGATAAGTGATTTTGAGACACTGCGGAGCAGCCTCGAAGAGGTTTTTTTGCAGTTAACTGGTATTGATGAAGGCTTGCGGAACAATCACTGATGCATTCTAACGACTATCAACAAGGCAGCTATCACGCATGGCTGCCGTTTCGAACCCTGCTGCGCAAGGAGATTTTACGGTTCTGGCGCGTTGCTTCGCAGACGCTGCTGACTCCAATTATTACGGCATCCCTCTACCTGTTTGTCTTTGGCGCGACGCTAGGTGACCGCCTGAGCGTGTTGGAGGGATTCAGCTACGCGCAGTTTGTTATCCCTGGTCTGATCCTGATGGGGGTGATTAATAACTCCTTTGCCAACACCTCATCCTCCCTGTTTATGTCGCGTTATCTGGGAGGAATCGTTGATCTGCTGGTGACGCCAGTCAGCCCTCCCCAGTTTATTCTGGCTTATACTCTGGCAGCTATGCTGCGCGGGTTGCTGGTGGGGACGGTCGTCTGGGTCATTTCAACCCTGTTTGCTGAGCTGCCTTGGGATGCGCCTTTGTTGGCAGTCCTGATGTCGGTGATGGCCAGTTTTCTGTTCGCTCAGTTTGGCTTGATCGCTGCTATCTACGCGCATAATTTTGATACCCTGTCGATGTATAGCAACTTCCTGTTGTTGCCTCTGATTTATCTGGGTGGGGTGTTCTATCCGATTTCAATTCTGCCACCGCTCTGGGCTAACCTTTCCCATCTCAACCCACTCTTCTATCTTATTGACGGATTTCGTCATGCGATTCTGGGGGTTGGGGACATCAGCTATCTGGCAGCTTTTGGCGTCAGTGGGGCAATGGCCCTGATTCTGTTTTGTTGGGCAGCCTGGCTGATCGGTCGCGGCTACCGCTTACGCAATTAGAAAGGAGTAGTATCATGTTGTCCCCTGATCATGGGCAGGCGTTCAGAAATTTTTATGATGCGATGCGAGACTCGGTTCTGGATGAAAAAACCACCTCTCTGGTGGGGTTGGCAGCTTCAATGGCTGTTGGCTGCGAACCCTGAATGACACACTACCTTGGCGTCGCCAGGGAGTTACAAATCAGCGAGGAGGAGATCGGTGCTGTGCAGGGGATGGTGATGGCCGTTTCTGCGGGGCGGGTGAATTCTCAGGTAAGAGATGCCGAAAAACGGCTTAAGGATAACTTGTAGCAGATTAAAGGAATAGATCGCGTTGACTGAAAAGATGCAGGACCATTTGGTCAGGATAGTCTCAAGGGATGGGAACTTTCGTGCTATGGCGGCGGTCACGACCGATCTGGTCACAGAGGTCTGTCAACGGCAACAGACAGACCTGACGGCGACGGTCGCACTTGGACGACTGGTCACAGGCGGTGCCTTGATGGGGTGCCTGCTCAAGGGTAACCAGAGGCTCGCTCTGGTCGCGGAAGGCAATGGCCCGCTCCGCAAGCTGAGCGTGGAGACGGATGCTAACGGCCGAGTCAGAGGCACCGTCCGGCAGCCTCTGGCGAACCTGCCGCCCAAGGGAGAAAGCTTTGATGTTGCGGGCGCCATCGGGAGGGCTGGTTTTTTGCGCGTATCGAAAGCTCTCGGATTGAAGGAGCCTTATCAGAGTATGGTACAGCTGCAGACCAGTGAGGTCGGTGATGATCTGGCCTACTTTCTGACCACTTCAGAACAGGTTCCGTCTTCGGTGGCTCTGGGAGTGGAGCTGGCATCAGACGGCTCTGTGGCAGCGGCAGGTGGTTTTATCGTTCAAGCTCTGCCTCCGGGAGATGACACTCAAATAGGACTCCTGGAAAAGCGGCTGCAACAGTTACCTCCAACCACCACCATGCTACGACAGGGAAACAGCCCTGCAGATATTTTGACGACTATTTTTGAGGGGGTTCCTTTTGCGGTACAGCAGGAGATTCCATTACAGTTTTTCTGCCCCTGCAACCGACAGCAGATTGAAGGTGTCTTGACAGGGCTTGGTCGAGGGGAGTTAACGGCACTGCTCAAAGAGGAAGGGCAGGCAGAGGTCACCTGTGAATATTGTAAAGAGAGTTACTCTTTTGACCGCGATCAGTTGCAGGCACTATTGAGCAGCATGCAGTAAAAAACATATTTGCCTTTTATCGAATAACCGTCTGTAGAGGACGGTTTTTTTGTGTCTGATGTAGTGCTAATTATCGAGTGATTCATTGTGTTGTCGCGCAAGCTATTTTCCCATGCTCAGCTTGGTGAGATAAGGTCCCGGACAAACGTCGTTTGTTCGAATCCGAGGGTCTGTTCTGGTCACAACTGAGAAGTTAAATGGGGACAGAAATAGTCAGCATAAATTGTAAAACTGTATGAATGCAGGTACTTAAACATTGTTCTGAGTGGGTCAAATTGCATACAGTATACTGTATTTTTTCCTTGACATCTCAGTGGCAAATGGCCTAATTTTCGACACGTTGTGACGTGAGCGGTAATGGTCCGTTTGCGTCCTCGTTGCGACATTCTACATTGGAAGGAGCGGTTTCTTATGCTTGAAAACTATTTGCCGATACTGGTACTGATCGGTATCGCCGTAGCTTTCGCCATTGGTTCGGTAGTTTTTTCCGGCCTGATCGGGGTGAAAAAGCCCAGCGAGGTCAAGCTGGCCCCCTATGAGTGTGGTATGCCTCTGATCGGGTCGGCGCGGGAGCGCTTTTCCATCAAGTTCTATATTATCGCCATGCTCTTTATTCTGTTCGATATTGAGGCGGTATTCCTCTTTCCCTGGGCGGTTATGTACAAGCGCCTGGGGATTTTCGGTTTTGTCGAGATGGGAGTGTTCATTGTTATCCTCCTGGTCGGCTTCGTCTATGTGTGGAAAAAAGGAGCTCTGGAATGGGAGTAGAGCAAAACCAAACCCTCGGCAGCGGGTTCGTTACCACGAGCCTCGACAAGCTGGTTAACTGGTCGCGTGCCAAATCTCTCTGGCCGATGACTTTTGGTCTGGCCTGTTGTGCTATCGAGATGATGGCGACTGGTGCTGCCCGCTTTGACCTTGATCGCATGGGCGTGCTGTTTCGTGCCTCACCCCGGCAGTCTGATGTCATCATTATCGCAGGCACGGTAACCAAGAAGATGTTGCCGGTCATCAAGACCGTTTACGAACAGATGCCAGAGCCCAAGTATGTTATTGCCATGGGCGCCTGTGCTTCTTCGGGTGGCGTATTCGATACCTACAGCGTTGTGCAGGGTATTGATCAGGAACTCCCCGTGGATGTTTATATCCCAGGATGTCCACCCCGCCCGGAAGGTCTCATCTACGGACTGATGAAGTTGCAGGAGCAGATAATGAGGGAGCGCAATACCTTCGGTGCTGCCATCGGTGTTGGTGAAGTAGTCAAGGGCTAGACCCGACTCTTTTATGCAGGGACGAACACAATGTGTGATCAAGCAAGTGTTGAAAAACTGAAAGCGAAATTCTCCTCTGCCGTGCTGGATGTCGTCGAGTTTCGCGGCGAATTGACAGTGACCGTTGAGAAGAGCCGTATCGTGGAAATCAGCACCTTCCTCAGAGATACATGTGGTTACAATTTCCTCTGTGATCTTTGCGGTGTTGACTATCTCGGTCAAGAAACCCGCTTCATGGTGGTCTACAACCTCTACAACATTACCACCAAGAAACGTTTGCGGGTGAAGGTGCCAGTTGAAGAGCAGAACCCCTGTGTCGATACCGTCAGCGGTGTCTGGTCTACGGCCAACTGGCCTGAGCGCGAGTGTTGGGACCTGATGGGGATCAGCTTTAACAATCACCCTGACCTGCGGCGTATCCTGATGGCCGCTGAGTGGGAAGGGCACCCGTTGCGCAAGGATTACCCGGTGCAGGGTCCCGATCGCGAGCCTTATCAGGGCCGACTTTCCTAATAAGAAATCTAAACCTGCTTGAGATAAATTCCTTAAACGGACGAGGCATGAAATGGCATTGACCGAAAATATGACCATCAACATGGGACCTCAGCACCCTTCGACTCACGGGGTGTTGCAGTTGATCCTGGAGCTGGATGGCGAGGTTGTACAAAAGGCGACTCCGCACATCGGTTTTCTCCACCGCGGCACAGAGAAGCTCTCTGAACACCGCACCTATAATCAGGTTATTCCGCTGACAGACCGGCTCGATTACCTGGCCCCGATGAGCAATAACCTGGGTTATGTGCTGGCTGTCGAGAAGCTTCTTGGCATCACTGACAAAATTCCGGAGCGCGCCAACGTTATCCGCGTTCTGATGGCCGAGTTGACCCGTCTGAAAAGTCACCTGGTCTGGCTGGCCACCCATGCTCTCGATATTGGCGCAATGACGGTCTTTCTATATGCTTTCCGTGAGCGCGAAGCCATTACCGATATCTACGAGAAAGTATCCGGTGCCCGGATGACCTCAAACTACATCCGTATTGGTGGCGTGACCGAGGACCTTCCTGAGGGTTTGGAGCAGGAGATTCGTGATTTCGTGGTGACCATGCCCGACCACATCGATGAGTATGAAGGTTTGCTGACCGGGAACAAAATCTGGCAGAAGCGGACCATTGGCGTAGGTGTTATCAGCGCAGAGGATGCCATCGATATTGGTCTGAGTGGCCCCGCGCTCCGTTGTTCCGGTGTCGATTGGGATTTGCGCCGCGACGCACCATATTGTGGTTATGAAACCTACGACTTCGACGTCCCGGTTCGGACCGAGGGTGATACCTTCGCCCGTTACAAGGCTCGATTGGATGAGATGCGTCAGTCCAGTCGCATCATCAATCAAGCCCTGGATCGCCTCAAGCCTGGTCCGGTTACAGCTGATTGCCCGAAGATATGTCTACCTCCCAAGAAGGATGTTGTTAATACGATCGAAGGATTGATCCACCACTTCAAGATCATCACTGAAGGTTTTGATGTTGAAAAGGGTGAAGTCTATGTCGGTATTGAAGCTCCCAAGGGCGAACTGGGTTATTACATTGTTTCTGATGGATCGCCTATGCCCTACCGTATGAAAATCCGCCCACCTTCTTTTGTCAATCTGCAGGCGTTGCCGCAGATGGTTGAGGGACGGTTGCTGGCGGACGTTATCGCTATTATCGGTACCCTCGATATCGTTCTCGGCGAAATCGACCGCTAACTTTTAGGCAGGTAGAAGAGGAAGCCATGACTGAAACCGCCCAGCAGGTTCAGGAAGAAGAGATTGACCTGACCGCAGCTAACCAGGTCATCGACAAATATATAGATATGCACGGTGCCTTGATGCCGGTCCTGCAGGAGATTCAGGAGGCATACGGTTATATTCCTGAAGAAACGGTTCATTTGACCGCCGAGCGCCTGAATGTCTATGCCAGCCAGATCTACGGTGTTCTGACGTTTTATGCCCAGTTTCACCTTGAACCGCGCGGAAAATATATTGTTCGCGTCTGCATGGGAACTGCCTGTCACGTCAAAGGCGCAGGTCGAATCGGCGATACCATCAAGGAAAGACTTGGTGTCGGTCACGCTGAGACCACAGAAGATCTCCTGTTCACTGCTGAATATGTAGCATGTATAGGTGCCTGCGGTATGGCGCCGGTCATCATGGTTAACGATGCGACCTATGGAAGTATCACCGTCCAGAAGACGGACGAGGTCATCGCAAAATATCAGGAAATGGGTTGAGAAATCTCTGTCCGCTAGGCATTGAGGATAATTATGGCCGAGAGTGCTGAAAAATTAAAAATTCTGATCTGTCAGGGAACTGGCGGACTCGCTTCAGGTGCGGCAGCAGTTGCAACCGCATTTGAATCTGAATTTGAAAAGCAGGGCGTGGAAGCATCCGTCGGTAAACGCTGTGAAGTCGTTGGAACCGGTTGTCGTGGTCTGTGCGCCAATGATGTTCTGGTGGATGTCTGTATCCCTGGTCAGGAAGCGGTCACTTATGATTTTGTGACCCCGGAATCGGTTCCTCAGATCGTCCAGGAACATATCCTTGGAGAAGGTCCGGTTGAGAAGAAGAAGGCCGGGCCCTACTACGAGAAATTCCTGGAAAAACAACAGCGGGTCATCTTCTCGCGTTGCGGCACGATCAATGCTGAAAGCCTGGACGACTTCCTTGACCATCGCGGATTTGACGGCATCAGGAAGGCTGTCACCATGGAGCGCTCCGAGGTCATAGAAGAGGTCAAGCGTTCTGGTCTCCGTGGTCGTGGGGGCGGTGGTTTCCCGACCGGCATGAAGTGGTCATTCTGTGCAGCGACTCCGGGTGAAACCAAATATCTGATCTGCAACGCCGATGAGGGTGATCCGGGCGCCTTTATGGATCGTTCCATTCTTGAGGGTGACCCCTACGGTCTGATCGAAGGTTTGATGATCGGTGCTTACGCCATTGGCTGTCAGTTTGCCTATGTTTACGTGCGGGCCGAGTATCCGCTGGCGATCAAACGTCTGCAGATGGCTATTGATACCTGTTACGAAAAAGGCTTCCTTGGCAAGAACTGCATGGGGCTCGGTTTCGACCTTGATATGCGAATCAAGGCCGGTGCCGGTGCGTTCGTTTGTGGTGAAGAAACAGCTCTGATGGCTTCGATTGAGGGGCATCGAGGGATGTCTCGTCCTCGTCCGCCATTCCCGGCGGTGCGCGGACTTTGGGGCAAGCCGACCAATATCAATAATGTTGAGACGTTTGCCAATGTCTCCTACATTTTTTATAACGGTGCTGACTGGTATAACTCCATCGGTACCGAGGGCACCAAGGGGACCAAAATTTTCGCTTTGACCGGAAAGGTCAAGCATACCGGTCTGGTTGAAGTCCCTGCCGGCACCACGATTAAAGAAGTTATTTATGATGTCTGTGGTGGTATTGAGAACAACCGAAAGTTTAAAGCGGTACAGGCTGGTGGCCCTTCGGGTGGTTGTCTGCCATCCAATGCGATAGAGACAGAGGTTGATTACGACTCGCTGATCAAGGCGGGGGCGATGATGGGTTCCGGTGGTCTGGTTGTTATGGACGAAACCACATGTATGGTTGATATCGCCCGTTTCTTCCTCAACTTTACCCGTGTTGAGTCCTGCGGCAAGTGTATTCCATGCCGGATCGGACTGAAGATCATGCTTGAGATTCTTGAGCGGATCACAGAGGGCAAAGGACAGGAAGGCGATATCGAGCTTCTTGAAGATATGGCCTATGATATTAAGAAGAGTTCTCTCTGTGGCCTTGGTCAGACCGCCCCAAATCCAGTACTTTCAACAATTCGTTATTTCCGTGATGAATACGAAACGCACATCAAAGAGGGTGAATGTCCTTCGCACTCATGCAAACCGCTCTTGCACTTCAGGGTTATTGAAGATAAATGCAAGAAATGCGGAATTTGCCCGAGGGTCTGCCCGGTTGACGCGATTGAATGGGAAAAAGGCAAGGTGGCCTATATCGATCTGGAGAAATGCACCAAGTGCACCTCCTGTTACGACGCCTGCCGCTTTATGGCTATCGATTAGTCGATCCCTTGCTTTAAGTTGATACGAGGTCACAATGGTTAATCTGACGATTGACGGAAAACAGGTAACGGTCAGCAAGACTGCCACCATCTACGAGGCAGCCTGCGAGGCCGGGGTTCATATCCCGGTTCTCTGTTACGCTAAGAAGCTTCTTCCTTATGGTGCTTGCCGCGTTTGTCTGGTTGAAGTTGAACAGATGAAGGGACGTTTAATCCCGGCCTGTACCACCCCTGTCACTGAAGGGATGGTGATCACCAGTACCTCTGACGAAATTGTCAAAGTCCGCAAGACGGTTCTGGAATTTCTGCTGGTGAACCACGTCGTTGAATGTCCAGTCTGCGACAAGGGTGGCGAGTGCGATCTGCAGGACCTGACCTACGAATACGAAGTTGTAAAGAATCGTTTTGAGGGTGAGAAGTTTGATCTTCCGACCGATGAGGTCAATCCGCTGATTGAGCGAAACATGAACCGCTGTGTTCTTTGTGGCAAGTGTGTTCGTGTCTGTGACGAAATCGTCGGCTACGGCTCTTACTCATTTATCAATCGCGGGTTCGAAACCAAAATTGCTACAGCTTTTGATCGCGGGCTCAATTGTGAATTCTGTGGACAGTGCGTCTCGATGTGCCCGGTCGGTGCGATTCTCCCCCGTCCGTTTAAATTCAAGGCTCGCCCCTGGCAGATCAAAGAAGTCGATTCCGTCTGTGGTTACTGTGGTAACGGCTGTACTGTGTGCCTTGGAACCAAAGACAAGAAGATCGAAACGATCCGTTTTAATGACAAGACAGGCGTCAACGATGGCAATCTTTGCATCCGTGGTCGTTTCGGTTATTCCTTTGTCAACAGTGATCAGCGACTCACCAGACCGCTGGTGCGCAAAGGTGGCCAACTGGTTGAGACCAGTTGGGAAGAGGCCCTCGCTACCGTTGCAGAAGGTCTGCAAAAAGCAGGAGCAGATACCGGTGTTATCAGCGGCGCGCGACTGACCAATGAAGAACTGTTTCTGCTGAAGAATCTCACAACAGCGCTTGGTACTGGCAACCTCGACCATTCTGGTGGTGAGTGTTACAAGGGAATTACCGAGGGGTTACAGGAAACTTTAGGAATTCAGGCGTCTACCGCGACATTCCCGCAGGTTGAAAACTGTGACGCAATTCTGTCGATTCGGTCCGATTTTTACGAGACCCACCCGGTCTTCGGTATGGTGGTCAACCAGGCTGTACGTCGTAACGACGCTAAACTGACAGTGATCGCAGATAAGCTCGGTAAGTTCACAACCCTCCCCGAAGCAAAGTCGCTGTTACACAAGCCAGGTCTCGAGGTCAATATACTCAATGCCATGGCCAAAGTCCTGCTTGACGAAGAGTTGGCCAAGATCGAAAGACTCAGTGGCGTTGAAGAACTGGCCGCTGCGCTGGTCGATTACAGTCCTGAGGCCGTTGCCGAGATGACAGGTGTGGCTGCGGAGGCGATAAGAGTTGCTGCCCGCGAACTGGTTTCAGCTGAAAATGCTGCTATCCTGCTCGCCTATGGTCTGCCATATACCGCCAACAGTAAAGAACTGGGCATTGCTGCAGCCAACCTGGCATTGCTGACCGGTATTGCCGGACGTCCAGGTTCAGGGCTCTACTTATGTGGCGAGAAGAGCAACTCTCAGGGTGCTATCGACCTCGGGATTCTCCCGGATCCGGAAGGGATGGGTGTTCAGCAGATGCTGACAGCTGCAGCAGAGGAGAAGCTTAAAGCGCTCTATGTTGTAGGTGAAGACCTGCTTTCTGCCTACCCTGATCGTACCGCGGTTGATCTGGCCCTCGGCAAGGTTCCGTTCCTGGTCGTTCAGGACCTGTTCATGACACCTACCGCCCAGAAAGCCCATGTTGTCCTTCCGGCTGCATCATTCGCGGAAAAGGATGGTTCCTTTACCAATGCTGAGCGCCGTATCCAAAGGGTTCGGGCTGGAATTCCTACACCGGGCGAAGCCAAAACCGACTTTGAAATTCTGCAGGCACTGTTAACAGCTCTCGGCGCAGAAGCAGCAACGACTCCTGCTGATGCTTTTACCCGGTTAACGGCAACAATCGAGAATTATCAGGGTATAAGCCTGGAGATGCTCGGCCCTCAAGGGTACGTTTGGGGCGGAGACATCCTGACTCCGATCACTCGCAACCTTGTTCCCGTTTCTGGCAGTCAGCCGCTCAATGTTGAGTACCAACTACTCGTCGGCAGTGCTCTCTACCATAGCGGTACCGTATCAACCAGGGCCAAAGGCCCGATAGCGGTCGTTGCAGAACCTTATATTGAATTTTGTCGAGAGGATGCAGCAAGCCTGAACATCAAAGATGGTGATCTGGTAAAACTTACAGCCGACGGTGGAGAAATTGAAGCCAAGGCCAAGGTGGACCGTCGCCTGCCAAAGGGCGTGTTGTTCGCGCCATATCATTTCGGCGCACTTGGACTTAATCGGATTTATCACGGACAGGCGACTATCGCTGTGCAGCTCGGTTAAGAGATAACGTTTTTATCCTGAAATGCTGGAGCGCAGTCAGCTCCCGCTGAAATCGGCAGTAATGCCTTAGACTTCAAGGAAGAGGATGGTCATGACGCCAGAGGTTTTGACACTCTCAAACAACCCGATACTTTTCTCAGTTGCCATGCTGGCGAAAATACTCGTGGCTTTCATTGTTACGATGCTGATCGTTGCATATGCTACCTGGGTTGAGCGTAAGGTTATTGGTCGCATGCAGACCCGGATGGGACCGACCCAGACAGGACCCAAAGGTCTGTTACAGCCTATCGCAGATGGACTGAAGCTGTTCTTCAAGGAGGACATCATCCCGGCGGAAGCCAGCAAGGCTGCATTTATTCTTGCACCGATGATGCTTCTTTTGCCAGCGCTGATCTCTGTAGCGGTAATCCCTTTCGGCGGTGACCTGGTTATCGGGCAGTACATTATCCCTCTACAGATCACCGATCTGAATATCGGGGTACTCTACATTCTGGCTATGGCCGGTCTGGGAGTTTACGGAGTGGTCCTGGCAGGGGTTGCCTCCAACAGTAAGTACTCTCTGCTCGGTGGAATCCGATCTTCGGCGCAGATGATCTCATATGAATTGGCGGCTGGCCTTTCAATCATCACCGTATTCATGCTGTCAGAAACTCTCAGCATGCGCGGGATTGTTGCAGCACAGCAGATGCCGCTCTGGGGGATAGAGTCCCTCAGTTTCATTCCTAACTGGTATATCTTCTCCCAGCCCCTGGCGTTCGCTCTGTTTGTTGTCGGATCGATGGCAGAAATCAACCGGACGCCATTTGACTTGCCTGAGGCTGAGACTGAGCTGGTCTCCGGTTTCTGTACTGAGTACTCCTCCATGAAATATGCACTCTTCTTCATGGCTGAGTATGCCAACATGATTACCATATCTGCGATTGCTACAACCCTGTTTCTTGGTGGTTGGGGTGGTCCGGTACTCCCTGGATTCGTCTGGTTCCTGGGTAAGGTATTCGCTTTCATGTTCTTCTTCATCTGGATCCGTGCAACCTTCCCCCGCGTGCGTTATGACCAGTTGATGTTCCTGGGTTGGAAGGTGATGCTGCCACTGGCGTTAGGGAACATTGTTCTCACCGCGGTTGTGGTTCTTCTCTGGCAGTAATCTATAAGTTGCGTAGAGGATAGTTATGTTTAAAGAATTTGCCAAAGGCTTGAGTATAACACTGAAGCACCTGCTTCCAGGGAACAAGACAACCGTCGATTATCCCAAGGAGAGACTTGAGATTGCACCTCGCTTCCGTGGTCTGCACCGTCTGGTTCCGGAGCAGCATCGTGAAAAATGCGTGGCGTGCTATCTCTGCCCCACAGTTTGTCCGGCGAAGTGCATCACTGCTGAGTCCGCCGAGAATGAAAAGGGCGAAAAATATCCCAAAGTCTATG
>Ga0102946_1000125_pt1 | contig 25827 bp, 25 predicted proteins | sample SalPon2A_A_D1_MG_FD_78209 | JGI IMG/M metagenome (GOLD analysis project Ga0102946, IMG submission 78209) | Soil microbial communities from South San Francisco under conditions of wetland restoration - Salt Pond MetaG R2A_A_D1_MG | ecosystem: Environmental > Terrestrial > Soil > Wetlands | place... | reverse complement strand
TCCGGGATGACGTCCGCTATTCGCGAAACCGGGATGACGAAAATGCCACAAATTGATGTAGGAGCGGCTTCAGCCGCGACGGTCGCGGCTGAAGCCGCTCCTACATGTTCTTTATTTCTTCCGGCAACTCGTAGGCCAGCGCATGGCGATAACCCTTGTCTTCCATCGGGTCGTAAAACGTTTCCACGTCACTTTCCTGTGAGGCCAGAATATCGCCTGAGCGAACCACCCAGATGCTCACGCCCTCACTGCGACGCATGTATACGTCTCGCGCATACTCCAGCGCCTGTTCATGGTCTTCTGCATGCAGACTGCCCACATGCCGGTGATCCAGGCCGCGCTTGGAGCGAATGAAAACCTCGAAAAGTGTTAATCCCCGGTGTTCCATGTGTCTTGCCTCCTGTCAGGCTGCTTCGCGCCGCGATCTGCGTTTTTCTTCATAGGCGTGCATGGCCTCGCGCACCCATTCGCCTTCATCCTGGGCACGTACGTGATGGTCAAGACGTTGCTTGTTGCAAGGTCCGTTGCCAGCGATCACCTGCATGAATTCGTCCCAGTCAATTTCGCCGAAATCATACTGACCGCGCTCTTCATTCCATTTCAGCTCCGGATCAGGAATTTTCAGTCCAATCAGTTCGGCCTGCGGTACAGTCTGGTCTACGAAGCGCTGGCGCAGCGTGTCGTTGCTTTCGCGCTTCAATTTCCATTGCATCGATTTGGCAGAGTGTGCTGATTCGCCGTCATGTGGGCCGAACATCATCAGCGAGGGCCACCACCAGCGGTCAAGTGCATCCTGGGCCATGGCTTTTTGTTCGTCGCTGCCCCGGGCCAGGACCAGCATGATCTGGTAACCCTGGCGCTGGTGGAAACTTTCTTCCTTGCAGATTCGGATCATAGCCCTCGAATACGGGCCGTAGGAGGTACGCTGCAGTGAAACCTGGTTGACGATGGCGGCGCCATCAACCAGCCAGCCGATGGCACCTACATCGGCCCAGGTCAGTGACGGGTAGTTGAAGATCGAGGCGTACTTGGCTTTTCCCGAATGCAATGCAGCGACCATGTCATCCCTGGTAGTGCCCAGTGTTTCGGCAGCGCTGTAGAGATAAAGGCCATGACCACCCTCATCCTGAACTTTGGCCATCAGGATGGTTTTGCGATGCAGGGTCGGTGCACGCGAGATCCAGGTACCCTCGGGTTGCATGCCGATCACCTCGGAATGCGCATGCTGCGACATCTGCCGCAGGACACTTTTCCTGAAATCGTCCGGCATCCAGTCGCCCGGCTCGATTTTGCTTTCCTCGGAGACCTTATTGTCGAAGGTTTCCTGGAGATTTTCGATTTTCTGTTTGCTCATATTTTTCACCACGTTCAATACCTGATATCTGGTAGCGATTTGCTCCGGATTAAACTCTTTCAATGATCATGGCAATGCCCTGGCCAACGCCGATGCACATGGTGCACAGCGCATAGCGACCGCCGGCGCGTTGCAGCTGATAAGCCGCAGTCGTGACCAGGCGTGCACCGCTCATTCCCAGCGGATGCCCCAATGCTATCGCGCCGCCGTTGGGATTGACCTGCTCTGCATCATCCGCAAGCCCCAATTTTCTCAGGCAAGCCAATGATTGTGCTGCAAATGCCTCGTTGAGTTCGATAACATCCATGTCGGACAGTTCAAGGTTTGCGAGCTTCAGAACGCTGCGCGTGGCCGGCACCGGGCCCATGCCCATGATTCTCGGGGCGACGCCTTCAACCGTCATTGCCACCACTCTGGCCAATGGTTTTGCATCGTGATATTCGACCGCGGCTTCCGATGCAATGATCAGCGCCGCAGCCCCGTCATTGATGCCGGAGGCGTTGCCTGCTGTCACTGTGCCGTCTGCTTTGAAAGGCGTGGGTAATTTTGCAAGACCCTCCAGGCTTGTGCTGGCACGAGGATGCTCGTCAGTATCGACAATCAATGGATCCTGCTTGCGACGCGGAACGCTGACTGGCGTGATTTCTTCCGCCAACCGGCCAGCCTCCTGGGCAGCGGTCGTGCGTTGCTGGCTGCGCAGGGCAAAGGCATCCTGGTCTTCGCGACTGATTCCAAATTCCCCGGCCACGTTTTCAGCTGTATCAGGCATCGAGTCGACGCCATATTGTGCTTCAAGGGCGCGATTGACGAAGCGCCAGCCCATGGTGGTATCGAACGTTTCCACTTTGCGGCTGAAGGCGCTGGTCGCCTTGGCGGTCACGAAAGGTGCGCGACTCATTGATTCAACTCCACCGGCAACCACCAGGCTGGCCTCGCCACACCGAATTGCACGGGCCGCAGAACCGATCGCGTCCATGCCCGACCCGCACAGGCGATTGAGGGTCACGGCGCCCGCGGTTTCCGGGAGACCGGCAAGCAGGCTGCTCATTCGCGCCACGTTACGGTTGTCTTCGCCGGCCTGGTTGGCGCAGCCGTAGTAAACGTCATCGAGTTGTGCCCAATCGACACTGGGATTGCGCTCCATGAGCGCCCGCATGGGGATTGCGCCCAGGTCATCGGCCCGCACTGTTGACAATGCACCGCCGTAGCGGCCAATGGGCGTTCGAACAGCGTCGCAGATAAAGGCTTCATGCATTCTTGTCATTTTTGATCCTGGTGTTCAATTAAAGGTTCGCCCCGGGTATGGGAGCGACCATGAAAATGAGCAACAATCTTGTTGTCCTGGTTGGTCACGGCGACTTCGTAATAACCCGAGCTCCGGGTCAGGCTCTGCTCTTCGGCGCGTGCGGTGAGCATGTCTCCCAGAAATGCAGGGCGAATGAAATCGATTCCGCAACTCATTGCATACGACGTGCTGTTTCGTGAGTTGCATGCAAAAGCGAAAGCCGAGTCTGCCAGAGTGAATATGATGCCGCCGTGAATGGTCTGGTGGCCATTGAGCATGTCTTTGCGCACCGGCATGGTGACAATGGAACAACCTTCGCCAACACTGATGATTTTCATTCCCAGTTTTCGGGAGGCTTCATCGCCATTCCACATGGCCTCGGCACATCGCTCGGCCAGGAGTTGAGCAGCATTTGTTTCGTCTGCTTTCATCACTTGCCTGTGAAGTTCGGTTTGCGTTTTTCCATGAACGCAGCGACACCTTCAGCGTAGTCGTCACTCTGGCCAAGTTCCTGCATCGCCTGGCGTTCATGCTCAAGCTCTTCATCCAGGTCACGGGCCGTGGAAGCATTAACCAGTTGCTTGATGCGACCAAGCCCGCGAGTTGGCTGGGTGGCGAGATATTTGGTTAACCTGCGCGCTTCGTTCATCAGTTCTTCGTCATCGACGCATTGCCAGATCATGCCCCACGCCTCGGCTTTTTCAGCAGGCAGCTTGTCTCCAAGAAGCGCAAGCCCTTTAGCACGTGGCAGTCCCACGGCGCGCGGCAGGTTCCAGGTTCCGCCGGAATCAGGAACCAGCCCGATTTTACTGAAAACCTGGATAAAGCTTGCAGAACGCGCGGCCAGGACAATGTCGCAGGCCAGTGCAATGCTGGCGCCTGCGCCTGCGGCGACGCCATTCACGGCACACACCACCGGCTTGGGCAGGTTCATGATGCTGCGAATCAGTGGGTTGTAGTTTTTTTCCACCGACTCACCAAGGTCAGGCGGTCCATCATCAGCAGTAACTGCGCGGTCATTCAGATCCTGACCGGCGCAAAAGCCGCGACCATTTCCGGTTAACAGCAAACAGCGAATTTCAGGATCGTTCGTCACCTGCTGCATGGCCTCGCGAACCTCGTCATGCATCTGTGTTGTAAAACTGTTAAGTGATTCCGGACGGTTCAGCGCCAGAGTAAAAACGCCGTTTTCGACAGAGGTTTCGATGGTTTCAAAGCTCATGGACTTAATCCCGTGGTTCCTGATAGTGCGGTGCTATGATCAACCCCTGAACAATTTTGCCCGAATTTATCATCAAGGAAGGAGCGGAAATGCCCGCTTACAGTTTTGAAGGCCTCACGCCGGTGGTTCACGCCACTGCTTTCGTTCATGAAACAGCTGTACTGATCGGTGATGTCTGGATTGGTGAAGGTTGTTACATCGGTCCCAATGCGGTGCTTCGCGGTGATTTTGGCCGCGTCACTCTTGGCAACGGTGCCAATTTCCAGGACACCTGTGTTGCGCATTCGTTTCCGGGTCGGGATTGCATTGTCGAGGACGGCGGGCATATCGGGCATGGCACAGTGCTTCACGGTTGCACCATCCAAAGCGATGCACTGGTTGGCATGAACTCCGTCCTGATGGACGAAGTTGTTATCGGCGAGGAATCGATTGTCGGCGCCATGGCCTTTGTGCGTCATGGCTTCAGTTGTCCCCCCCGCAGCCTGGTGGTGGGTGCGCCTGCCAAGGTGATTCGTGGACTCGCGCAAAAAGAAGTCAACTGGAAAAAGCGGGGCACACAGGAATACCAGGACCTTGTTGTACGCAGCAATGAGTCGCTCAGGCAGGTGACTCCTCTGGAAAGCGATGACCTCAACCGTCCGCGCGTGCAGTCGAGTGGTTTCAGTCCCAAGCAGGAGTCCTGAATTCACGCAGCAACCTTGTCGCTTTTCATCTGGACCAGGGTCAGGATGTCATAAATAGCGACCGGCTCATCTTCCTGGTTGACGATTTCAACAGCCCAGACCACCACGCCGGTATGGAATTTGTCATCCGGTTTTTTCTCTTTCGCAATTTTCTGTTTCACGCTCAATTTGGCCTGGATGGTGTCGCCAATGTAGACGGGTTCGATAAACCGCAGGTTGTCGAGGCCGTAATTGGCCAGAACCGGACCGGGTGCGGGATCAACAAACATGCCGGCTGCTGCTGAGAGTACAAAGTAACCATGCGCGACACGTTTTTCGAAAAGTGAGTCGGCGGCTGCAATCTCGTCAAAGTGGGCATAAAAGTGATCACCAGACAGGCAGCCGAAATTAACGATATCGGCTTCTGTCACCGTGCGCCTGTGCGTGATCCGTGTCTCGCCGATCTGCAATTCCTCAAAGTACTTCCTGAAGGGGTGAACCACGTCGGTGATGGGTTTTGATCCCGGTGTGAATTCCCTTGTTACAGCGGTCAGCGTGGTTGGTGAGCCCTGGACTGCGGTTCGTTGCATGTAGTGCTTGATGGCTCTTGCACCGCCAAGTTCCTCACCGCCGCCGGCACGACCGGGTCCGCCATGAACCAGGGGTGCTAAAGGGGAGCCGTGGCCGGTCGATTCGCCCGCACATTCCTCGTTCAGTACCAGGATGCGACCATGATAGGCAGCCGTTCCCAGAACCATGGCTGTAGCCTCTTCGTCGTCATTGGTAACCACTGAACCCACCAGGCTGCCGCGTCCCAGTTTGGCGAGATGAATGGCCTCATCCCGATCGGAGTAGGGCATCAGGGTGGTGACGGGGCCGAAAGCCTCGATGGAATGGGCGTTGCTGTCTTCGAGCGGATTCTTGCTGCAAAGGACGGTGGCAGGGAAGAACGCGCCTTTTTCTATATCGGCACCAACCACGTCGAACTCGCGCGAGCCTCCGTGCACAATGTCGCTGTTTGCACTGAGTTTGCAAACCGCTTCCCAGACATCTTCGCGTTGGTCGGTACCCACAAGGGCGCCCATGCGCACGCCTTCCGTTGCCGGGTCGCCAACCGTGGTTTTATCGAGCCTTGTTGCAAGGGCCTCGATCACGGCATCCAGCTTGTCAGCCGGAACGATGGTGCGGCGGATGGCGGTGCACTTCTGGCCCGCCTTGACGGTCATTTCCTGGGCGACCCCTTTGATGAACAAATCGAATATCGGGGTGCCTGGTTCAGCGTTTTCGCCCAGGATGGAGTAGTTGAGCGAATCAGCCTCCATGTTAAATGGCACAGAGTTTTCAACGATGCTTGGCGTGGTCTTGAGCTTACGACCCGTCCAGGCCGAACCGGTGAATGTCACGCAATCCTGCTCATCCAACTGGTCGAGCAGATCGCCAGTGCGCCCACAAATCAGCTGAATCGAACCTTCAGGAAAGACCTCGCTGGCGATCATTTCACGGACCATGGCTTCTGTGAGGTAGCACGAAGGCGTGGCTGGTTTGACGATCACCGGCACACCTGCAACCAGGCTGGGCGCGATTTTTTCAAGCATGCCCCAGCAGGGGAAATTGAATGCATTGATATGGACTGAAACGCCTTCCTTTGGCACCAGGATGTGACGGCCCAGGAAGGTTCCATTGGCTGACAGGCGCTCAACGTCTCCTTCAACTGAAAAGGCTTCATTGGAAAGTTCGCGACGCGCGATGCCGGAATAACTGAATACGGTGCCAATACCGCCTTCGATATCGACCCAGCCGTCTCCGCGGGTTGCGCCGGTCATGGCAGATATTTCGTAGAACTTTTCCTTGTGACCTAAAGGATGCTTTGCCATCGCCTTGAGCATATTGGCGCGGTCGTGAATGGTCAGCTTGCGCAGTGCGGGCCCGCCCACTTCGCGGCCATGCCGGTGGACATCGGCGAAATCGATACCGGCGCTGCTTACATTGCCGATGGGCTCGCCTGTAATGGCGTTTCTGACTTCGACGCCATCATCCTGTCCGGAATGCCAGGCGCCGCAAACGTAACTTTCAATTTTCATTTAATCTCCCAAGACTTGTAGGAGCGGCTTTAGCCGCGACGGTCGCGGCTAAAGCCGCTCCTACAACACACGATTATTTCGACCAGGATTCAAGGGTACGACAAAATTCCGCGAGAAAAGTATTGGTCTGGAATCCATCCAGAACGCGGTGATCAATGGTCAGGCTTACGTAGACCATGGGCCGAATCATCATCACATCATCACCGTCAACCTCCCTGATCCTGACGCGTTTCTCGATCTTGCCCACGCCCAGGATGGCTGATTGCGGCTGGTTGATGATGATCGGGGTGGCCACCAGGCTGCCGGAAACGCCGTGATTGGAGATTGTAAAGGTGCCGCCGCGCACATCTTCAGGCACGAGTTTTCCGTCGCGGGCCCGGCTGGTCAGGTCATTCAGGTCAGCGGCGATGCGCGAGAGGCTCTTGTCATTTGCCTGGTGTAAGACCGGGACGATCAGGCCTTCATCGCCAAGGGCTGTCGCAATTCCGATGTTCATATCGGCAAAAATCTCAAGGTGTTCTTCGTGCCACTTGCTGTTGACCTGCGGCACCCGCCGAATCGCGGCAACGGCCGCGGCGATGAAGTAGACCGTCAGCGTTAAGGGCCTGCCACGACGTGCAAACTCTTCCTTGTGCGCGGCCCGATGTCGCATCACAGCAGTCAGGTCGACCTCAAATACAGATGTGACATGAGGCGCGGTGTGTAAAAGGCTTTCCACCATGTGCGCGGCAATTCGTTTCCGCATCTTGTCATGTGGCACAGTCAGTGACTCGCCAGCATTCAGGGTGGTGGTGTCGTGATCCGGTTCCGGTAACTGCGGGTTCGGGGCAGGCTCGCTGTCGCCCCTGGCAAGATGATCCTTTACATCACTGAGTGTGATTCTTCCGTTTCGGCCTGTCCCGTTGATGGCGGCCGGGCTGATTCCATGTTTTTTGAGGCGGTGGCGCACGGCCGGGCTGAGTCTTAAGCGACCATCCGATTCTGTGGTTGTCTCTTCAGTGGTTGGTGTTTCCTCAACCTCAGCTGATTGGGCCGGGTCATCGTTTTCTGTCGCCGACCCGGAATCGCCAAATGTGCACAACACATCGCCGGGGTTGACTGCTTCGCCCTCCTTGATGTTGATCTCGATGATGGCGCCGTCTTCCGGCGCTGCCACTTCAACCATGACCTTGTCGGTCTCGATTTCGGCCAGCGGTTCATGAGCCTTGACGACATCACCGGGGGCCTTTAACCACGATGCAAGCGTGGCCTCTGTACCTTCCTGTTGATCTTCAGGAAACCTGACTTCAGTCATTCGCTAACTCCGGCTCAGTATTCAAGAAGATCAGTCATGGTCCGCGCAATCTCATCCACTGCGGGCACAACTGCATCGAGCAGTACCGGGCTGTGCGGGCTGGGAACATCTGGCATCGCAAGTCGGCGGGGCGGGGCATCAAGGTCAAGAAAAGCATCAACCGCGATGGTGGCAGTGATTTCAGCGCCAAAACCGGCTGTGATGTTGTCCTCGTGGACCACCAGGCAGCGATTGGTGCGCATGACGGACTCCAGGACGCATTCCTTGTCCCAGGGCGAGACCGTGCGCAGGTCGATGATCTCAATGTCATCACCAACCTGGTCAGCTGCGCTCTCGCAACGCTCAACCATGGCGCCCCAGGTGACCACGGTCAGGGAATCACCCTGTCGGATCTTGCTGGCTTTTCCGAACGGGATGACATATTCGTCGCCAGGGTAGGGGCGTCGTGCCCACGACGCGTCCAGCATTGCCCGGTGTTCAAAAAAGATGGTGGGGTTGTTGCCACGCATGGCATAACGAAGAAGCCCGACAGCATCCTCGGCATTCGAGGGCATGGCAACATGCCAGCCGATGCCGTGCACCCACTTCACTTCATTGCTCTGGCTGTGCCAGGGGTCGCCGCATTTGAAATAGCCGCCAGGCATGCGCACCACCATGGGTGATGCAAATCTGTTGTTGGTGCGCCAGCGCATGGTGCCGCAGTCATTGAGTTGTTCTTCTGCAGGGTCCGCATATTTTCTGAACTGGATCTCCGGCACCGGCATCAGTCCTGCGCACGCCATGCCAACCGCGCGACCAATGATGCCTTCCTCAGAGAGGCTGGTGTCGAACACGCGAGACTCACCGTGCTTGTCCTGTAACCCCAGCGTTGCTGCATGGACGCCGCCTTTGGGGCCGATATCCTCACCGAAAACCGTTAGTTTTGGATTTGTCGACAATTCATGATCCAGCGTGCGCCGGATGGCCGTGACCATGTTGATGCGCTCGCTTTCCGGGTTTGACGACATTGAGGATGTCGGGAACTGGTGGCGCTGCGGCCAGAGTCCACCCTGTTCCTGCAGAAGTGGCTGGCCGTTTTGATCTGTTTCGCTGAACACGTGACGCGTAATCTGCCCAGGATCCGGCAGGTCTCGTCCTCGAACGGCCCTGAGCGCCTGGCGGACGTCCGTTTCTGCCCTTTGTGCCGTTTGTTCCCATTCGGTTGCAGACATGATGTCTTTGTCTTCCAGGAATTGCTTCAGTCTTGGCAGTGGATCTCGCTTCCGTTCCTCGCGTACAAATTCGGGGCTCTTGTATTTCTGGGTGTCCTGGCCGGAATGGCCAGCGAGGCGCGGAACGGTCAGTCGGACCAGTGCCGGGCCTTCACCTGAACGCACATGTGCCACGCCGGCCTGCAGCTTCTCGGCAGCATCAGTCGGATCACATCCGTCGCCATCCAGGATCATCAGGTTTTTAAAGGAAGCCAGGTTCTCCGCGATGTTGCCACCCGGCGTTTGTGCCACAGAAGGCACGGAGATGCCGTAACCGTTGTCCTCTATGTAAAACAACATTGGCAGTTTGCGGGTGGTGGCAGAGTTTAGTGCGGCCCAGAATCCATTGGTTGCCGTGGACGCATCACCACCCAGGGCGACTGCAATGGCGCCGTCGGCAGATTGATCTTCCAGCACGTCCTGTTTGTATCGAATTGCCTCGGCCCAGCCTGAAACCGGGGTGAACTGCGTTCCAACCCCGCCACTCATGGGCAGGAAGCTCGCTGAATCACGGGAGGGCATATTAAAAACAACGCCGATGTCACGGCCGTCACTGATGCCGCCTTTCTTCATCATCGGGCCGGCAATTGCATCTTCCAGGGGCAATCCCAGCGAGAGAATAAATGCGCGTGAACGATAGTAGCCGCATGCCCCATCGTTGGCATGAGTCAGCATCGAACCCAGGATGATCTGGGCCATATCGTGACCACGTGACGAAAACTGGTAAAGAAGCTCACGGGTTTTGAGTAATTCAGTTTCTTCGAGATCGTCAATCGCGCGCGAAAGCAGGGTGAGGTATGCAACCTGTTGCCAGTCGATTTCAGCCTGATCGTGAGGGTTTTGGGCTGGTTGTTCCTGGATTGAGTTGAGAGCGCTCATGGTCGACAATTTCCATATCATTGTTAGAACAGGAAATAATATACCTGTTTGCTCGAAATTATCTTTCCAATAGACCGTCTGAATCCAATAAAAGGGTATATAATTTCGATTATTGGAATTAATCATTAAGGAAATTGCTGTGAAGTTTGGAAAACAGGACTTGTCGATCCTGAAAGTACTGCAAAAGGACGGTCGAATCTCCAATCGAGACCTCGCTCGTGCGGTCTCACTTTCACCTTCTCCCAGCTGGCGACGCCTTCGCGCAATGGAAGATGCTGGTGTCATCGATCATTACGCCGCGGTGGTCAAAAGGGAATCGGTTGGGCTTTCTATTCTCGGCTTTGCGCATGTTTCCCTGCATGACCATAACAGCGAAACCGTGGCGAAATTTGATGAGGCCATCATGAATGCCGACCAGGTGCTGGAATGTCATTCCACAAGCGGTGAGCACGACTACATGTTGAAAGTCGTTGCGCCGGATATGGCGGCCTACCAGGACTTTCTAAGTGAATATATTCTGACGCTGGGTGTGGTTCGTACAGTCAATACCAGCTTCGTGCTCAAGCAACTCAAAAGCACAACGGTATTGCCCCTGGATCACGCGCCTCGTGGGGCGTAGGCGCGCAGGAACATGTCAACGCACGACTGAATATAATGTTCGAGGTCTGATTTTGATTGCCGTTCGAGGTTGAACTGGGCGCGCATCTGGGCTTCGGCTTTCAGCATTCCAAAAAATTGCCAGGCAGCCCTGTCCGGTTCCTCAATTTCCAGCTTTCCTTTTTTGTCCAGCATGGCGAGATAATTGGAAACCACTTCAACCGCCTGTAATGGACCATGCTCAAAAAACAGTCGACCCAGCTCGGGATGCGAATCGGCACTGCTGGTGCATACGGAGTGAACTCTTACAGCCCCTGGTGAGATGAGAAGCCCCACGAAGCGACGACCCAGTTCCAGCAACATGATTCCAGGCTCTTCTTCCGGATCAATAAATTCGGGATCCATTCCGGATTCACGGCACTTCTTTTCGACCGCCAGGGCGAACAGGGTTTGCTTGTTGTTGTAGTGCGAATAAACGGTTTGCTTGGAAACCCCGGCTTCCCGGGCAATATCGTCGACGCTTGTGCCCTCGTAGCCCTTCTCCGTAAATAGACTGACAGCAGCGGTGAGGATTTCCTTGCGTTTTCTCTCGCTTTTGGGGCGACCTGGCGATCGCGCTGTATCGGCTGCTCGTCTCATTTCACCGCATCTTCACAGAGTGAATGTAGACTTGCAAGTCTAGTAATTATATACTGGACTCAACAGTACAGAAAAGAGAAGATGGAAATGAAGTCCCTCAAACTGCTTTCAGTCATAGGAATGACGACCCTGGCAACGCTCATCGGAGCCGCCGTGATCCAGGGTTGTGGATCCGGTATTCACGCTGCACAAACGACTGAGCCATATCTTCACACCGCGCGTACCCTCGAGGTTCGTATGCAGGAAAGTTACCTGCTGGAAAGGGAGTTTGCCGGAGAGATTCGTGCGGGACAAAGCAGTGAACTCGGTTTTGAGCTTGCGGGCCAGGTGACAGAATTGCTGGTGGACGAGGGCGAAGAGATTTATGCCGGCCAGGTGCTGGGGAACCTTGACAACAAATTGCTGAAAGCCGAACGCAATGAACTGAATGCACAGTCAGCCGAGCTCCAGGCGGAATTGGCAACCACCAGGCGCGATCTCCAGCGCATTGAGTCATTGCAGGCAGGCAATCTGGCCAGCGAAAGGGAGCGCGATAACCTGGCAGGCCAGGTCCAGGTTCTTGAGGCATCTGTCGATCGCATCAACGCCTTGCTCAAAGCCAATGATATTCGCCTGGAAAAATCCGTTCTCAGAGCACCTTTCGATTCGCGCATTGCCCGCAGACATATTGACTCCGGCATGGTGGTCAATGCTGGCGCTCCGGTTTTCAGCCTGGTCGAGACAGGCCAGAACGAATTGCGTGCCGGTGTGCCATTGCAACTGGCGGAGACGCTCAGCCCCGGAGACCTGGTTGATGTCAGAGTTGGCCAACAATTGACAACCGGGCTGGTTGTCCAGGTGGGTGCGGTGGTGAATCGTGCAACAAGGACCAGGGCGGTGCGAGTTTCGGTACCTGAAAACCGGGCGCCCGGAGAAATCGCCTATTTGCGCCTGGGGGTTGCCATGGAAGTTGCTGGTTCGTGGCTGCCTGATACGGCGGTCACTGAAGGCCTGCGCGGAACCTGGGTGGTCTACGCTGCCGTTCCAGAGGGTGATGGCCAGGCGGTCCTGGAAGCACGATCCGTCGTGATTCACCACGCAACCGCTGACCAGCTTTTTGTCAGCGGAGCGGTGAGTGAAGGTGACCTGGTTGTTTCCACCGGCTTACATCGTTTTGCGCCTGGCCAGGCGGTCAAGCCAGAACCTGCCGGGACAGAAACCCTCGCGGTCGCTCCTTAAGAGTACGCAATAATGCTGGCCCGGACCCTCCAGAATCAAAGAATGATTGCGCTTTTCAGTGCCTTGCTGATCGTTGCAGGTCTTGCCTCCTATTCGGCGCTTCCCACCACTGAAGATCCAAGGGTCATGAACCGCGTGGCAACTGTATTAACACCGTTTCCGGGCTCCACAGCCGAGCGGGTTGAAGCACTTGTTACCGAGCCAATCGAGGATGTCGTCCGGACACTGCCCGAAGTGGATGTGATTGCCTCGAGTTCGCAGGCCGGAATCTCGGTGATTCGGATCGAACTCAAGGACACCATTAACGAGGTAACGCCGGTCTGGGCCGAGGTCCGCGACAAACTGGCCGAGGTCCAATCACAAATGCCTTCTGGAGCGTTACCGCCCCGCCTGGATGACGATCGCGGGTACGCTTACACCCGCCTCATTTCTCTTACCTGGGACCCTAACGAACAACTCGACCTGGGTGTGCTTGGCCGATACTCGGAAGCCCTTGCCAAACAACTAAGAGCAGTCAAGGGCATGGACCTTGTCCGCCTCTACGGAGAAGGTGAAGAAGAAATCCTGGTTGATGTTGATCTCGCAGAAGCGGCAAGTGCAGGATTGGGTGTCGCCGAAATTGCCGACGCCATTCGTGAACGGGATGCCAAGGTATCAGCCGGCCAGTTACGCGGCGGTCATCATGAGTGGTTGATGGAAGTGTCCGGCGAGCTGGATTCAGTCAATGACCTGGCCGCTACCGTGATTCGCCGTGATGAAGATGGTTCGGTGCTGCGCCTGCTTGATATCGCAGATGTGAGTCGCTCAATTCGTCAGCCGGTTTCAGAGATGACACTGGTCGATGGCCAGCGCTCTGTTGTGGTCGCTGCAAGAATGCTGCCCGATATCCGGATCAGCGAATGGACACAAGGTGTGGATGCGGTACTGGAGAATTTTAAGGATTCCCTGCCAGCCAATATCCAGTTACAGATCATCTTTGATCAGCAGCTTTATACCAACGAACGTCTTGGTGGACTGCTGAAAAACGTACTGGCCGGGTTCGTGGTTATTCTGTCGGTGCTGTTCGTCACCCTGGGGTGGCGCGCTGCATTGGTGGTTGCACTGACGCTGCCATTGACCGTTGGTTTCACCCTGGCCTGCATGCGTTTTTTCGGAATGCCGATTCACCAGATGTCAGTCACTGGCCTGGTGGTCGCGCTGGGCATCATGGTCGATAACGCCATCGTGATGACCGACACCATCCAGAGATTGATGAAGGAAGGCGCCAGCCGTCTCGAGGCGATTAAACGTGCAGTTGGTCATTTGTGGGTACCCCTGGCGGGTTCCACCATGACCACAATCCTGGCCTTCATGCCCATCGCGATCATGCCCGGTCCTGCCGGCGAGTTTGTCGGCGGAATCGCAATCTCCGTGATTTTCGCATTGATCGGCTCCTACATCATTTCGCATACCCTGATCGCCGGAATCGCAGGCCGTTTCCTCAGGGCGCATGATTCGCATACCGGTATTCGCCTGGCGCCTCTTGCCTCGCGCTTTTCAGCCATGCTGGATCTTGGACTGAGACGACCGAAGACCAGCATCGCGGTGGCCCTGGTATTGCCCATCATGGGATTCATTGCGCTGACCCAGATGGAAGAGCAGTTCTTCCCGCCCTCGGATCGCGATATGTTTAACATCGAGGTCTACCTTGAGCCGGCTGCCAGCCTTTCGGCCACAAGAGCGCTTGTTGATCGGATGACGCCTGAAATCGAGTCAGCCGATGGCATTGAACGGGTTGACTGGTTTCTGGGTGGCAGTGCGCCATCGTTTTACTACAACCTGGTTGCCAGTAACGATGCGACCCCCAATTTCGCCCAGGCCATGGTCACCACGACCGATTTCGAATCAGCCAATCGGGTGATTCCCTTGCTGCAGGATCAGCTTGACAGACAGTTTCCTGATGCCCAAATCCTGGTCCGCATGCTGGAGCAGGGACCGCCATTCGCGGCTCCGGTGGAAGTCCGTATTTTTGGTCCAAATCTCGACACGCTTGGTTCGCTGGGTCAGTCAGTCAAGCGCATGGCGCTGATGACCCAGGATGTGATTCACGTCCAGACTTCCCAGGCAGGTGGTCGACCAAAAGCAAGGCTGAAGGTGGATGAAAGCCAGGTTCGGCGTGCCGGGCTCGCGCCTGTGGACCTCGCCTCGCAGTTGCAGGCTGTCCTGGATGGTGTCGAAGGCGGTTCAATCATGGAATCGACCGAGGAACTGCCGGTTCGGTTGCGATTGAATGAAGGCAGTGGTGATTCGCCTGAGGACCTCGATCGTTTGCATCTTGCAGCAACCGGCGATCAGCCCGTCGTGAATCTCACCAGCCTGGGTGAAATCAGTTATGTACCTGCAGCCGGCGCCATTACGCGCCGCCAGGGTGAACGCATCAATACAGTCGAGGTTTATTTGCGTGCAGGGATCCTGCCCGCCGTGGTCCAGGCACGGGTAGAAGCCGCACTGGCAAATGAAGGTTTTGAGATTCCGCCCGGCTATCGTTTGGAATTTGGCGGAGAAGGCGCTGAGCGTGACAATGCAGTGGGTAACCTGATGGCCAATATTGGCCTGATCCTGGTTCTGCTGGTGATCACCATCGTACTCAGCTTCAATTCCTTCCGGCTCAGCCTGATTGTCTTTGCAGTGGCTGGCTTATCGATGGGGCCAGGTCTGTTGACCGTGTGGGCATTTGGTTATCCGTTCGGATTCCTGGTGATCGTCGGCCTGATGGGCCTGATGGGCCTGGCCATCAATGCTGCCATTGTCATCATGGCTGAGCTCAAAAGTGATGAAGGTGCGGCCCGCGGTGATGCCATCGCGATTCGTGAAGGTGTGATGAACTGCACGCGACATATCGGTTCAACCACGCTGACAACCCTTGGAGGATTCATGCCCCTTATCCTGGCCGGCGGTGGATTCTGGCCGCCATTCGCCATGGCCATTGCCGGTGGCACTGTGCTGACGTCAGTACTGAGTTTCTTCCTGGTGCCTGCAGCGTTTCGAATGTTTGCACTTCGCAGACCGTTCGACGTGACGGGGCAGCCGAAGCAAGTAACCAGCGGTGCGGCTGGAAAGCAGATTGACAGATTTGCAGACGTGATCATATCCCCCGCTAACTCCTGATCAGTGATTTGAACCCAACCGTTCGATTCGGGGTCCGAGGTTTCTGTCGGCATCCGTATTTCCGGTTCCGCCGGCGCTAATCGCGTTTAAAAGGAAACCAGAATGAAATCCATTGCTTTGTCATTATTTTTATTCGCTGCAACCAGTGGCATTGTATTTGCTGGCGAGCAGGAGGATCTGGATGCGCTGCGTGCACTCGATCAGGCATATGCCACTGAATGGCTGGAAGGCGATCCAGCAGGTGTCATGGCACTGTTCACGGCAGATGCCACGCTGGTTCCGCATCATGGTGATGCACCCATCAAGGGCAAAGAAGCGATCACGAAATTCTGGTTCGATCCGGCCTACCCGCCAACCGTGGTGCCGGAGTGGAGCAGGGAGGCCGGGGAAGTATTCGTGATGGGTGACATGGGCGTGGTTCGTGGACGCTCGCGGCTGGTCTGGGAGTATGACGGAACCAGGACCACGATCCCGGAAGCCAACTACGTGATCATCGCCGTACGACTTAACGAGGAGTGGCGCATTCGAATGCTCACCTGGAACGATGATCCGCGCAAATGGTTGCAGGAGGAAATCGACTGATCGGTGGTTTTACGGACGTTTTGCAAGATCCCGTTCTGCAGGATTCATTTATGGATCTTGGCAAACTGAGTAGCCTGCATCAGGAGGCCTTGAGCCAGCGTTCGTAATCCTTTGCAAAACGGCGTTTCAATTCGGCTGAAATCTCATCGTTCAGAAGTTCGCTGGTGTGCGGAAGCGAGCGCTGGGTTCGCAACTGGCCAGGTAAGTAGTCTTCCTTTCTGCCCCGGCGCAGAAAGAGTCTTCGCCTGGGAACCCGATGACTGTGTTCAATTTCAACTTTCTGGCCAAATACTGGTTCCAGTACTTGTGGAAGATTCTTCATCTTCTCCACTGTTCCGACAAAATCAAAAGTCTGCCTGACCAGGCAGGACTCCTGGGATTTGAAGTGGGTATCCAGTTGCGCGTCATCATTTCGGGCCAGGAATTCAGAAAATTCCCGGAAAGTGATTGAGCGATCAAAGTCGGGTGTTTCATCCCTCTGCTGATACACCCAACTGATGGCAGCACCAGTGACGATGGGTGCTTCACCTGGACCCTCAGCCGGTTGTGGATTGCGAACAAACTTGTCCAGGTAGCCACTCACCGCACGCACGAGTGGATTGCGAAACACAACGAACCTGAAATATTCCGGATCGTTGAGGATCTGGGTGGCCTCTTCCCGGCTATAGTCACACAAACTCAGTCCCGTGGGATTCGAGGTCAGGTGAATGTGGATATTGTCACTAAGAATCTGTTCACTCAGAGGGTGACCGCTGAGGCGAACAAACAGCCTTTTCAGCGAGGTGTTCGCGTTTTTTGCGATGGGCGTGAAGATCGCACGGTGCTTTGTCGATACCAGCAGCGCACACAGGGGCCATTCTTGATTGTCCAGTAACTCCATTTTTTCTTCCGGGTACCCCTTGGTTCGACCTTGGTTCGAAAATGGTTTGAGATTTGATCGATGATTGTTGGCAAAATTGACGCAGGCCAATTTTAAAAGGTTTTTTACTCTGCCACTCGAATTCGTTAGCCTTTGTCGATGACTTCTGTTCTTTTTGTATGCATGGGCAACATCTGCCGCTCCCCCACCGCTGAAGGTGTTTTCCGCAAGCTGGTTGAAGATGCGGGACGCACGGATGAATTCGAAATCGACTCTGCCGGAACCCACAGCTATCACGTTGGCAATCGTGCCGACCCGAGGATGCGGGCAGCAGCGTTGCAAAGAGGCTATCAACTCGATAGCCGCGCCCGTCGCATCGATCACGACGATTTTGACCAATTCGATTACATCGTGGTCATGGACGAAGACAATCACCAAAATGTAAGCGCACAGCATTCGGGCGGTCGCGCACAGGTCGTTCGAATGTGTTCCTACCTGAGCACGGATGACTACAGCGAGGTCCCGGATCCGTATTATGGTGGTGAGCAAGGCTTCTTCACTGTGATCGATATTCTTGAAGATGCGTGTGCAAATCTGCTGAAAAAGATCTGAAGGCAAACATTCGAAAATGGGCGACTATCCTGAGATTCTCGATCAGCTTGATCTCGGTCCGCCGGTCGAAATCGCCTCAGTCGGGGGTGGCTGTATTGCCCAGGCAGGCGTTGCCACATTTGATGATGGCACAAGGGTATTCGTCAAACGCGCTGCGGGTGATCCGAAGATGTTCCGTTGTGAGGCAGACGGATTGCGTGAACTGGCTAAAGCTGATGCATTGCGTGTACCAAAAGTTATCGCTGTTTCCGACCAGGCGCTTGTTCTGGAATACATCGAATCCGGGCAACATGAGCCGGAATTCTTTTCAAATTTTGGGCGTCGTTTCGCGAAAATGCATCAAACCCGAAGCAGGGCATGTGGTTTCGCCGCTGATAACTTTATCGGTTCCACACCACAACTGAACGAACCTTTGGATGGCAGTTGGGAATCAGCCGAAAACCATGAAGGCTCCGAGTGGACAGACTTTTTTGTGACGCGCAGGCTTCGTTACCAGGTTGAGCTTGCCGAACAAAATGGCCATGGTTTCGAGCTTTCACGATTACTGGATCAGGGTGAAGCCACCATCCTGGAAATTCTTGAGCCAAACTGTGAATCACCCAGCCTGCTGCATGGCGATCTTTGGGGCGGCAATTTCATGGCGGATGAACAAGGCAGGGCCTGTTTGATCGACCCGGCAGTCTATTACGGGCATCGGGAGGCTGACCTTGCCATGACCCGCCTGTTTGGCGGATTCGATGCTTCATTTTATTCGGCGTATGAGGAAGCCTGGCCATTGGAGTCTGAATGGCAGGAGCGCTTACAGATTTATCAGCTTTATCACCTGCTCAACCATTTAAACCTGTTTGGCAGCGCCTATTATTCGCGCTCGAAACAAGTACTGGAGCGATACGCCCGCTGATGACGCATCAATCAGAAATCGGGTTGGCTCTGAAAAATATCGTTGGCGCAGGACGGGTGAAATCCGACCCCGATTCACTGTTGCATTACGGCCGTGATACCTGCGACATGTTCGATGCGGCGCCCTCGCTGGTTGTCTTTCCATCGAGTACTGAAGAGATCAGGCAGATTGTCCTGCTCGCAAATCAGAAGTCTTTTCCACTGGTGCCATCGGGAGGCCGGACCGGGCTCAGCGGCGGGGCCACCGCTTCAAACGGGGAAGTCGTGGTATCCATGGAGCGCCTGAACAGAATCATTGACTGCGATGTTGCCAACCGAACCATTTGCTGCCAGGCCGGCGTTGTTACAGGCCGGATTCACCAGCAGGCAGAAGAAATGGGCCTTTACTACCCGGTTGATTATGCAGCCACCGGTTCCAGTCATATCGGTGGCAACATTGCCACCAATGCCGGAGGCAACCGGGTGATTCGCTATGGCATGACTCGCAATTGGGTGGCAGGGCTCGAGGTGGTCACGGGAAGGGGCGAGGTTTTGCAATTGGGTCGCGGACTGATGAAGGACAACAGTGGCTATGAGCTGCAGCAATTGTTCATCGGTTCCGAGGGAACGCTTGGGTTTATTACCGAAGCCACCATGCGGCTGACAAGGCCTCCCGGTGAGGTCAGCGTCATGGTGCTGGGTCTTGAAACGATCGAGAGCCTGTTGCCGGTATTGGAACGGTTTCAGGCAACCGTCACCGTGAACGCATTTGAGTTCTTCACCAGGCACACGCTGGTCCGCGTGATTGAAAGACATGGTTTGCAAAGGCCATTCGATGCAGATGCTGCGGTGTACGCGTTGATTGAATTCCAGTCAGGTTCAGGATCAGGGCGGGAAATTCAGTCTGCGTTGTCTGCATTTAAAACCTGCTCTGAAAAAGGGTGGGTGATTGATGGCGTGGTGAGTCAAAGCAATAAACAGGCTGCTGACCTGTGGCGGTTACGTGATGACATTTCCGGAACGCTTGCCCGGTGGCATCCCTACAAGAATGACCTGTCAGTGAAAATTTCCCGGGTGCCTGATTTTCTGAAGCAAGTCTCCAATTTGGTCGCACGCGACTACCCGGATTTTGAGGTGCTCTGGTATGGCCATATTGGTGATGGCAATGTGCATCTCAACATTCTCAAACCCGATGGAATGGACCTGGAAGCCTTCAAGGCACATTGTGCCCAGGTCAGTGAGCAGATTTTTTCTGTCGTAGCAGAATTCAAAGGCAGCATTTCAGCTGAGCATGGCGTTGGCCTGCTCAAGAAAAGTCACCTGGGCAGCACCCGCTCAGAATCAGAAATAGAACTGATGCGAACCATCAAGAAGTCCTTCGACCCTGGTGGACTGATGAATCCGGGTAAGGTTTTTAGCTGAAACCTTTAAATTTTTCGCTATAGTTAGTGAAGTGATACCGTCAAGGCGGCCCCCGGTTTTCCAGTCAGGGAAATTATTATGAGAAGAAGAGCTTTCTGCACAAACGCAATCAGCGCGAGCGTTGTTGCTGCGCTTCCGGTGACGGCAAAACTGGCATTGGCCAATGCTACATCCCCGGTCCCGGCAGAGGTGCTGGCGGTGAGCGGGAAGGGCGAGGAAGTTGCTCTTGAAGGCGCTGCTGTCAGGGAGCTTCGGGACAGTCTTGATGGATTGCTTTTACTCCGTGGTGATCAGGGTTATGAACTGGCCCGCCAGGTATGGAACGGCATGGTCGACAAACGGCCATCATTGATCGTTCAATGCCAAAACACCCAGGACGTCGTCAATGCTGTCACTTTTGCAGCCGACAGAGGGTTATTGCTATCGGTGAAAGGCGGGGGACACAGCTATCCGGGGAAATGTGTTGCAGATAATGGTCTGATGATTGACCTCGGTGCGATGCAACAAGTCACCGTTGACGCTGCAAATAAGACAGCCACCGCACAGGGTGGTGCTCTGCTGGGCCATCTCGACAGTGCAGCTTTGCCTCACAACCTGATTACAACCACGGGTGTTGTTTCGCATACCGGGGTAGGCGGTTTCACCCTGGGCGGTGGAATGGGCCGAACCGACCGGGTGACCGGCCTGGCAGTAGACAACGTGCTTGGCGCCACCCTGGTCACTGCTGATGGCTCGGTACGCGAGTTGAATCATGAAAACGAGACTGAGCTGTTCTGGGGTATACGCGGTGGCGGTGGCAATTTTGGTATCACCACGCAATTTGAATTTCAGCTGCATCCCTTCAACCCGGAAATTTATGGTGGAAGTATTTTCTATCCAGTCTCCGAGTTGAGAACGGTGCTTGAAAACTGGGCCGAAGTGAACGATTCGCTGCCTGACGGTGCCAGCGTGGAACCACAGCTTTACCCGATATCCAGCGACGAGCAGGTGCTGGAGTTGCAACTCTACTTCACTGGCGATCATGCTGAGGGAGAAAGGGTATTTGCAGAGTTTGCAAAAGTTGGCAAACCCAATGGTGTCGACCTGGGGCTAAAGAAGTATGCCCAGGTCCAGACCATGTGGGACCAGGGTACTGCCCATGGGCAGCTGAACTACATCAAGTCAGGACTTCTGCCAGCCCTGACACAAGGTGCCATTGACGCCATTGTTGAAAGTTACCAGGGTGAATTCCTGCCAGGCACATGGTTCCAGCACCTGGGTGGCGCGAGTGCAAGGATTGACCCCCAGGCAACTGCATTTCCACACCGGAAAGTGCAGAGCAACTATGGAATTACCTCCACCTGGACAGACCCGTCAGAGTCTGAAGTGCGAATTGCCAAAATAAGGGAAATATACTCGGCAGTCCAGCCATACATGAAGGGTTTTTATACCAATCTCAATGAAGACGGGTTGACCAGGACTGAACGCAATTACGGGGTCAATTACGATCGGCTTCTTTCTATAAAAGACCATTATGACCCGACCAACCTGTTCAGGCTGAACGCCAATATTGTACCGACGGAGAAAATGTCATGAAGCTCGGATCACTTCTGGCTTTTGTTATCTTCGTGCTGGTTGCATTCGCGCATCTGGCGCGGTTGGTCTACAGCGCGGATGTGACTGTGAATGAAACCATGATTCCAATGTGGGTCAGTGTTGCAGGGGTAATTGTGCCTTCACTGATTGCGATTTTGTTGTGGAGAGAGGGTGACCACTGAGTGACCAGGCAAATTCCTGGCTGGCTAAAAAAAGCCCAGGCCCCTTTCGGGACCTGGGTTTCTTCTGGCTTTATTTCGGGTATTTCTAGCCGGTAGACATTGCATCAGCGCCCATCATGGCTGCGCCACCAAAAATTCCGGTGAGCACAAGACCAATCACGATGCTGATTGCAATGATGACCAGTGCAACCAAAACGCCCTGACCAAATCCGATGGGTGTGCCGTCTGCAGTAGTGAGCTTGTTGCCATACCACCAGCCACCAAACGCAAGCCCTGCAACCCAACTGATGATGTTGGACATTCCGAACATGCTTCCCGAAGCATCCACGCCGACCACGACCGCTGCCAACGCACCAATCACCATCGTCACCAGGTAAACGACGAACGTGAGTTTGTAGGCCTTACCGTATCCAAGGCTGGTCTTGACCACAAACTTGTTAGCCAGCATTAGAAACAGAGCGCCGATGAGTGCGGCAATTGCTGCACCGACGGCCGCCATGACCAGACCCATAAGGATTGCCATTATTCCCATTTAAATTTCTCCCAGATTGAGTTTGTCGAGTTTATTTTTGTTATCAGGACGGGCGGGTATTTATTATACACCCGGGTTTATCTGGGGTGTTGTGAGGCATAATAAATTAATGGACAACAAAGAAAATTCGAACTGGATGAAGACCCTGCTCAATGAGCACCCCGCGCTTCTTGTATCTATTCTTTACGTATCCGCTTCGGCAATCGGGATGTTTTTTTCCTGGGACTTCCTGCGACGGTTTGGCGTTAACGTGTTCCACTATTCCCAGCTGAGTGACTTCCTGCTGGTTTCACTGAAAGAACCGATTACCTGGTTGCTGGTATTCGCCGCGGTGTCTGCCATGCTCTTTGACAATGCAATGAGCCGACGCTACCAGAAAAAGGGAAAGCTTCGCTGGATGCGCTGGTATGGCAGCAATAGGTACCGTTCCGTTAATTATCTTGTATCGGCTGGCATGATGGTTTTGTTTCTCTGGGTTTTTTCGGATCGGATTGCGGAAGAAACCATCCAAGGAAAAGGCGACTATGTAGAAGTGCAATTGGCAGATGATAGCGATCCAAAAAGCGCAATGCTGCTTGGCACGACAGGACAGTTTATTTTCCTTTACGATCCTGAAACAAAGGTCGTTGATATTCACCCCAACGAGAACATCCAGACGATCACCATCAGGCCGTCAGAGTAGTCTTTGGAAAATCTCCGAAGCCGGGCGCTTTTTCAACGCCTCGACGGTGCGAATAAAATAGAAGGTGACTTGACTCGTTCACCCTGAATCGGACTCTCATTTAGCCTAACATGGCAAGTTGCTAATTCGTTGCCGGGCCAGGAGGAGGTTGATCATGACGTTTTTTAGTAAAGTTCTATACAGAACTAAAAATAGTTTTGTTCTAATCGCAATTGGGGTGGCAGCAATCAATATGTCCTTGCATGCAGATACGCTGGTGGTTCTAAACAAATCAGGTGCCAGCGCTTCACTGATTAACCTTGATTCCGGGGAAGAAGTGGCACGGGTGCCAACCGGCGACGGGCCACATGAGGTTGCAGTTTCACCCGATGGCACCACCGCGGTCGTCGGCAATTACGGAAATCCCGGTAAATCCCTGACGGTCATCGACATCGGTTCAGCCAGTGTAATCAGGACCATCGAACTTGATCCCTGGTCCAGGCCCCATGGAATTGAATACCTGGGTGATGGCAACAGGGTCGCGGTGACTGTCGAAGCACAAAAAGCCCTGATTGTCGTCGATGTCACCACCGCTGAAGTTGTTCAGGCTGTCGATACAGATCAACGGGTATCACACATGGTAGCCCTTGCGCCTGATGAAAAACGCGCATACGTTGCAAACATCGGCTCCGGGTCAATGACTGTAATCGACCTGGAAAAAGGCGAGCGGGTGGCCAACATTCCAACAGGGGCAGGAGCCGAAGGCATCACGGTGACACCTGATGGCAAGCATGTGTGGGTGACCAACCGTGCCGATGACACCGTTTCTGTGATCGATACCGATTCGTTGGAAATCGTCAAATCTGTTCCCAGCGCTTCCTTCCCGATTCGCGCAAAGGCAACACCCGATGGAAAGTGGGTATTGGTCACCAATGCTCAATCAGACGAACTGGCAGTGTTTGATGCCAAAACCATGGAAGAAATCAAGCGCATCAATATGAACGTCGAGGCCAAGGATGCGTCGGGCCGCCTGTTCGGCGATCAGTTCGGCGAAAGCTCAGTACCCATAGGCGTTCTCGTGGCGCCCGACAGTTCACGCGCATTCGTGGCCCATGCCAATTCCGACCTGATATCAATTGTTGATCTTCAAAGCTGGGAAATAACAGGTCATTTGCGCGGCGGTGAAGAGCCTGATGGCCTTGGATATTCACGGGTTGACGTCCGAAGATGAGAAAAAAGCGACAGATTGCGCAATCACATGGAGGGTTGTTCGGTCCCCTACGCTGAATATCAATTATTACAATCTGTGTGGGGCAGAAGAATGAGAAAAATCATCCTGGCGTTAAGCCTTTGGATGCTGGCGCCTTATGTGCTGGCTGAACAAACCTTTCTTTATGCTGTTGATGTGGGTAACCGGCCGAACCCGCCATGGCAGGTCATCAAATATGACGCTGACGGTGGCAATCCCGAAGTTTTCATCAGTACCAACCTGAATCGTCCCCAGGACATCGTTTTCCTGGAGGATCGTGGCACAGCAATCGTTTCCAACCTGGGTGGCAACAACATCACCGAACACGATGCCGAAACGGGTGAATTCATCCGTACATTTGCTTCAGTTCCAGGAGGACCAACCCGCATGGAAATCGGGCCAGACGGACTCCTGTACGTTTTGCAGTGGAATGGCAACGGCAGGGTCCTGCGCTATCAGCTCAATGGCACCCTTGCCGGTGAATTCACAAGCGTTGGAGTTGCAAACGCCATTGGCCTGGACTGGGACAACCAGGGCAATCTCTATGTCGCCTCGTTCCAAAGCCAGCTTGTCAGGCGCTATGACAGCAACGGCAATGACCAGGGCCTGTTTATTTCCAGCAATCTTGGTGGGCCAACCAATATCTTTTTTCAGGACAACGGCGACATGATCGTCCTGGACTGGAGCGGCAACAGCATTAAGCGATTCAATTCAAACGGTTCTTTCCAGGAGACGCTGGCATTTGTAGGGCAGCCGGAAGGCGTTGAGTTTCTCGATGATGGTGGGTTTCTTGTTGGCGCCGGTACGGCTGGATCAGTCAGGCAGTATGACGAAGATGGTAATTATGTCGGCGACCTGGTGGCTGGTGGTTCGGGTGGCCTGGCAACGCCAAATGGTCTCCGTTTCAGAACAGTGGAAGGCGACCCGGATCCGGTTTTTAACATCAACTCCGGCTTGAACGATGCCTGGTTTAACGCTGCAACGGCGGGTCAGGGTGCTTTTGTCACTGTCTTCCCGGACCGAGGCGAGATTTTCATTGCGGTGTTTACTTATGACACGGAGCGGCCATCCTCGGACGTCACGGCAATCCTGGGTGAGCCGGGCCATCGCTGGTTTACAGCATTTGGCTCTTATACAGATGACATGGCAGTGCTGGATATTGAACTGACCGAGGGTGGTGTTTTCGATATGGGCACGCCGGCACCAACCCAGACTCAGAATTATGGAACGTTGACTGCGATATTTGCAGATTGTGAAAATCTTTTGCTCAGCTACGACATTCCGTCTCTCGGGCTGATGGGTGACATACCGATGACCCGCATTGCACTGGACAACGTCGCACGTTGTGAAGCGCTTGCGACGCAATAAGCGGATCAGAATGAAAATCCGTCAGGCACGGTCAACCCTGGCTGCATAACAGCCCTGGCCCGCGTTGTGAACGTGCAAATCGCTGCAGGCCTTGTCAGCGAACAGCGTTTGAATCAGCCCTTCAAGGGCTTCGCCTTCGATCACTTCGGCATCGAGCATCATTCCGTTGTCCTCAAATTTGTGCGCTGGCCACAATCGGACCCTTAAGCAGAATGGAGTTCGCTTCGAACAGGACCTATAGGCTATTGTTCCCCGTGCCGCTGCATGATACTTTTGCG
>Ga0102946_1000124_pt1 | contig 25888 bp, 19 predicted proteins | sample SalPon2A_A_D1_MG_FD_78209 | JGI IMG/M metagenome (GOLD analysis project Ga0102946, IMG submission 78209) | Soil microbial communities from South San Francisco under conditions of wetland restoration - Salt Pond MetaG R2A_A_D1_MG | ecosystem: Environmental > Terrestrial > Soil > Wetlands | place... | reverse complement strand
CAGGGAACACTCATCAACGATGGCTATGGCGCGATAGCCAAGCTCAGCAGCGCGTGCGACCAGTTCCTGTGGCTGTGAAGCCCCGGTCAGGAAGGAGAAGTTGCTGGTGCAGACGAGTTCGGCATATTCACAGGACATACTGTAAATATATACAGTATTTATTTATCTCTCGAATGATGTTGGTTAAAACATTCGGAAGACTGAAGAGGTGGAGGGTGCTGTCAGAAACCCGCAGCAAGTACATCCCTGTATGCTCGGATGCGTCATCCCTGACGCATACGGTTTTTGAGAAACATATCTGGTTCGCTCATGACAATCATTCAGTAACGAGAGCGGCTAAGGGCAATCCCCTGATGCGCTCATTTCCTCGACTTGCTCGATGACCAGGAAGTCTTCCTTGCCGCGCCCGTCACGGGCGGGGCGGGTCACGTAATTGCCGGAAACCACGGTAAAAATCTGCTCGCCCGACTTTTTTGCCTCGCGCCGGTAGCCACTTTCAAGGCTGTAAACGCCACCTTCACGTGCAACCGGGTAAACCGAGGCAGTTTCACAATCAATGAATTCGCCTTCACCACCTGCGTAGTAGTAAAAACCTGAAAGCGTGGGGTTGTTGGCTCGCACAACTTCTGCCATTCGCTCCACTTTGCCACCAGGAACATGCTTGAGCATGATCTCTACCGGCCCGCTGCTGTTAGCCTCCAATACCGGATAAGACCCGACGGATTTGAACATCAAACGAACCTGTTCCATCACCACCGCACGTAACTCGTACTTGTGTCCCTCTTTAATTTGCGTTGTATCGTATTCCAGGGAAAACGCGAGTGGAGGCGCACCGAACCCGGCAACAAAACCTTCAGCGATCACAATCGGCTCTTCGTCCGCTGCAGTCACATCGATCAGTTCAACCGTGGTGATGGATTCCGGCGCAAGGATGATGTCTTCCTCATAGGTGACCGTGCCGCGAATGGTTTCCATTACAGGTTCTGTATCAACAACTTCCACAGGCTGTTCCTGCTCCTTGGAATTGCAGGCTGCAAGAATGACCGAACAAAACACGATTGCGCCAAATTTCAGTGGGGACAATTTAAGCAGATCTTTCATAAATAAATTTCCTTGCCGGTGAGTACAGTTCCCGGGTTCGCGCCTATCGACAGCAAAGTTGTTAAGAAAGTTCGAAAGAATTTCAGTTGTCGGGAGAGTCTGAATCGCGCCCGGTGACTGCTCCGGTCAATACCAGTCGCATGCCTTCTTCGAAAGTCATATCGATGGGGCGCAGGCAATCGCGACTGAGAAACAGGGTGTAGCCCCCAAGCTGGTAGCTCATGGGCATGTAGACCGCCACGGCATCATCTTTTTCAGGTTCAAATGGAAGCGATGAGAATGATTCCCGGGTCACAAACCCAATCAATTCGAAATCCTGCCCTGGCAGACGGACCAGCACGACTTTTTCCATGGCCCTGCTGTCGGGACTGAAGTAACCGATAAAGTCCTTGGCGGCGTTGTAGACGGTTTTTACCAGCGGCAGGCGATTCAGTACCCCTTCACCCAGTTCGAAAAGTCTCTGGAAGATCAGCACGTGCGAGAGCAGGCCAACCACGATGATCAGCACAACGGCAACCACCAGGCCCATGCCCGGGATGTACCAGCCTTCCGGTAGCATGGCCGCGAGCAGCCGCCCCAGAAGTCGTTCAGCGCCCCAGGCAAGCCACCAGGTGACCGCGACGGTCAGCACCACCGGGATGACGACTGCGAGTCCCTTGAGGAATAGTTTCCCGAGGCTGTTCATGGCGATTTATCGTGCCGGATTTCTATGTCGAATCCGGGTATTTCTTGCGCATTCTGACGACTGAATCAGAGATGAGGTGTTGCAGTACGTTTTTATCGACTTCTTCGAGTTTGTTGATATAGAGGCAGGATTTTCCGGTCTTGTGTTTTCCAAGTTTCTCCAGTTCTGATTCGTAATCGCTAAAACCCGGAATGATGTATACCGAAATGTTGGATTTGCGGGGTGCAAAACCAACCAGCATGAAATCACCTTCACGACCACTGTCATATTTGTAGTGATAGCTACCAAAACCAATCATACTGGCACCCCACATTTTTGGTTCGCAGCCAGTGGCTTCCTGCATCATCGTCAGTATTTCCTCGCAGTCTTTCCTTTTGGATTCGTTGTCAACGCCCTCCAGAAACTTTTGGACGCTGGCATCGTTTACTTTCGTCTTAAGTTCGCTCAACTGGATTCTCCCTGATACAGAAAACGTTTATTGAAGAATTATGAAACACGAAATATAATTCATGGTACGCGGAAATTGGCTATTATGCGCTGTTTCCGCAACCTGCCGCTGCAGGAACAGATAATGGGCGAATGGACCTTTTTCAGCAACCACGGTCACGTTTTGGTCTGCCTCTCGCGTGATCGCGAGGCGAGACTACGTGATGTGGCTGTTCAGGTTGGAATTACCGAAAGAGCTGTACAGAAGATCGTCCGTGACATGCAGGATGCAGGATATCTGGAGGTCACCAAGCATGGACGGCGCAATCGGTACCGTATCAACAACCGCAAGGCACTCAGACATCAGCTTCAATCAGGTTGCACAATAGGGCAATTGTTGAGGTTGCTGGGGCGCAAGCTTGAAGCCGGAACATCGAAGCCGGATGAATCACAACTTCAGCCCCAGGTGCAAATGCAAGCTGCGCCGGAGGAATTAGTCAAGCCAGAACCCGATCATCAGGTACCCGATGAGACTGTTCGGGTTGAGCCCGAGCCGGTTGCGCCTGACCCTGAATCCATGCCAGTTCAACTCGAACCTGTTGAAGCTGAACCCGTCCTGGTTGAACCCGACCCGGTTGAGCCCGAACCTGACAGCCAGTCCGAAAAGAAGCCTGAAAAGGCCGATCTCGAGCAAGGTCAGCTTTTTTGATTCAGCCCTGAAGGGCGCAAAGGACAAATTATATGCCATCTGATTCAAGGCCAACGGTGTTGATCACCGGTGCAGGCAGCGGTCTGGGTGAAGCGATGGCAAGTTCATTTGCCCGGAAGGGTTATGACGTTGCGGTTTGTGATATCGATCTGGCGCGCGCAGAAAACGTTCTTGAAAACATCATCGGGACGGCGCCTGGCAGTTTCAGTTATTGCATGGATGTCCGCAGTGAAGCTGATTGGGATGATGTCCACCAGCGGGTGCTGTCTGAGTGGGGAAGGTTAAATATCCTTGTGAATAACGCCGGAGTGGCTGCGGCAGGAAACTGCGAAGACACATCACTTGACGACTGGCGTTGGGTGATCGATATAAACCAGATGGGTGTCATCCTGGGATGTCATCGTTTTATTACATTGCTGCGAAAAACCGCAGCAACAAATTCCGGTCATTGTCACCTGGTCAACGTCGCCTCATTTGCCGGGATGGCGGCCATGCCTGGCATGAGTGCTTATGGTGTTGCCAAAGCAGCTGTTGTAGCGTTGTCGGAGCAATTGCGTGCTGAGCTGTACGATTCCGGGATTGGTGTAAGTGTTGTTTGTCCGGCATTCGTGAAAACACGATTGCTCGAGACATTCAGAGCCAATGATGCAAGCCATCGCGCCAGGGTCGAAAACTGGATGAAGCGGTCTGATGTGACCGCCGAGGATGTTGCATCACAGACTTTGGCCGCAATCAGCAGTGGCAGGTTTCTTGTTCTTACACATTCACTGACCAAACGGGCCTGGTTTATAAAAAGACTGATGCCGGAACGATATTTTCGCAGAATGATCAAAATGAACCGCACCAGGAAACCTGAAAACGAGCAAACAGTATCGTCATGAGTGATAAAAAAGCCAATTGGATGATCTATGGCGCAACCGGCTACACAGGTCGATTGATGGTCGAAAAGGCAGTCGCCGACGGGATGCGTCCCATCGTCGCCGGACGCAACCCTGAACTGGTCACAGAATTGGCGTCTGAACACGGACTGGATTCACGTACATTTGAGTTGTCCGATGCCAATGCCACCCGTGAGGGCATAAGAGGGTGTCGTTTGGTGCTGCACTGTGCAGGACCTTTTTCAGTCACCAGCCAGCCCATGATCGAAGCATGTCTGGCCGAGCAGGTGCACTATCTGGACATCACCGGAGAAATTCCGGTTTTCGCGAATGCGCATCGGCAATCTGACGATGCCAGTCGAAAGGATGTTTTGCTGATTCCCGGAGTTGGCTTTGACGTCGTTCCTTCTGATTGTCTTGCAGCACGACTGGTCGAGCAACTTCCGGCTGCAACACACCTGACGCTGGCCTTTGATGCAGCAGGCGGCCCCAGTCCGGGAACTGCCAAGACCGCTGCCGAAGGAATGTCAAAGGGTGGCTGCATTCGTCAGGACGGAAAACTCATGCGGGTGCCTGCGGCATGGAAGACCCGGCGTATTCCTTTCGCACCCGGAGAGCGCGAAGCGGTGACCATTCCCTGGGGTGATGTTTACACCGCATACGTGAGCACCGGCGTTCCGAATATCCAGGTGTACATGGCCGTGCCGCCGGCCCGAATCAAACAAATGCGTCGAATGAAATTCCTGTCACCATTGATGGGTATTGGCTTCATTCAAAATTTCATCAGGAAGCGTATTGAGCAAAATGTCTCTGGGCCATCAGCTGAAAAAAGGGCCGAAACCCGGTCCGAGTTGTGGGGTGAAGCTGTCAGTGCGGACGGGCGTAAAGTCAGCGCCACCATGACGGCACCCAACGGATACGAGCTAACCGTTATCGCTGGACTTGCAGTGACCCGATATGTCCTGGAGAACGATATTGAAGGGGGTTACTACACGCCGTCTTTACTGATGGGGGCGGATTTTGCTGAATCGTTACCTGGAGTCAGCATTCAAATTCACGAGGTCTAGCTACCCTGTTTGCCTGGGGCGAGTGTTCCAAACCGGGCCTCCGGATCGACATCATCAACTTCATTGACAGTGCAGAACAATCGTCCATCTGCCACTTGTGCCGTGATTTGACGGTCGCCAGGTATGCTTTTGATGTTGGAAATCAAGGCGCCGGAGTCTGTTGCAGTTAACAGGGAGTACCCGCGCCCGACCGTTTGAAGCGGACTGACAGCATTCAGTGTTGCCGATGCCCTTGCTGTTCTTTCCGCACTCCTTTGTATTAATAACCTGATTTCCCTGTTTAACCGGCTGGACGTTGTTTTCAGACGGTCGCGCGCCTCCGTGATTTTCCTGCGGGGGTGAAGGACGGAAAGCTGTCTTTGAAAGTGCTTGATGTTTTGCCCATCTCGCTGCAGGCGTTGTTGCATCTCCCTGCTTAACCCATATTGAGCCAGATCCAGACGTTTGCGTTGCTCATCGAGCTTTCGGCCCGGGTGGCATTGCTGCAATCGATGAGAGGCATGATCCAGTCGCTGGGTAAATTGATGACGCCGGTCTTCAATCCGCACCAGCAGTTGCCTTCGTAATCGAACGAACTGTTCCCTGAGTATCCGGGCATCAGGCGTGGAAAGTTCCGCAGCTGCTGAAGGCGTCGGTGCGCGCAGGTCAGCTACAAAATCAGAAATACTGAAATCGGTTTCATGGCCCACGGCGGAGACCAGTGGAATCTCAGAAGCGAAAATGGCCCGGGCAACCTGTTCATCGTTGAATGCCCACAGGTCTTCAAGCGAGCCACCACCACGTCCCATGAGAATGACATCAGCCCATTGATGCTGGTTTGCAGCGCCAATCGCCCTCACCAGGGCAGGTGGTGCTTCATCACCCTGCACAGGTACCGGGTAAATACGCACCCTGGCCAGCGGCCAGCGACGCCTGAGTACATGAAGCATGTCCCTGACAACTGAGCCACTCGGTGAAGTAATGAGTGCAATATTCAAGGGGTGTGCGGGCAGGGGTTTTTTCCGGTCCGGTTCAAACAGACCTTCTTTTTCCAGCTTGAGCTTCAGTGCTTCGAACTGCTGTTGCAACAATCCTTCACCGGCGTGCTGCAGACTGTCGATGATCATCTGGTAGTCGCCGCGAGCTTCATAAAGGCTGATTCGCCCTCTAACCAGGACCTTTTGGCCATTCTCCGGCTGTACTGGTTGCTTTATTGCTGCGCCTCTGAACAGGGCACAGCGAATCTGGCTGCGATCATCCTTAAGGCTGAAATAAAGATGCCCGGACGCCGGACGGGAAAGATTGGAAACCTCGGCTTCCAGCCAGATTTGGGAGAATCCGGCTTCCAGATGCAGCTTTGCTTCCCGGTTCAGTTCAGTTGGTGTGTAAATGTGACGACTGGTCATGTGCCGATGATAAACCCGATGTGGTGAAATCACATCACTGCAAGATATAATAGCCTGCTAAATCGCCCGGGATCTCCCGGGCGTTATTGCACCCGGATCAATTCCGGAACCCGCTTGGGAGGAAGATCGAATGCAGCCGATAGAAGAAGCACTGACATTTGATGATGTTTCCCTGGTGCCCGCCTACTCAAGTGTCCTGCCCGGTGATGTCGACCTTCGTTGCAAGCTGACGCGCGAAATTGAAATGCCGGCTCCGCTGGTTGCGGCTGCCATGGACACTGTCACCGAAGCCCGACTGGCCATTGCCATGGCACAGGAAGGTGGCATCGGTGTGATTCACAAAAATATGTCGGTTGAAGAGCAGGCTCAGCAGGTCAGGGTCGTCAAGAAATATGAAGCCGGGGTGATCAAGGACCCCATCACGGTTACGCCCGACTCAACCATCCGTGAAGTTTTCGAAATCACCCGACAGAACAACATCAGTGGCGTGCCCGTTGTGGTACGTGGTGGTGAAAACGATGGCGAACTCGTGGGTATCGTCACCAGCCGTGACATGCGCTTTGAAACGCGACATGGCGATCCGGTCAGCAAAATCATGACGCCCAAGGAAAAGCTCGTCACGGTTCAGGAAGATGCCAGCCAGGATGAAGTCCTGGGCCTGTTGCACAAACACCGGATTGAAAAAGTCCTGGTGGTCAATGACCGGTTTGAATTACGCGGATTGATCACGGTCAAGGACATTCAGAAATCCACGGACTTTCCAAATGCGGCGAAAGATTCGCAGGAACGCCTGATCGTGGCGGCGGCCGTTGGCGTGGGTGGCAACACTGATGAACGGGTCGACGCACTGGTTTCTGCCAATGTTGATGTGATCATCGTGGACACAGCCCATGGCCATACCAGGGGCGTGATGGACCAGATTCGGGCCGTGAAACGTGATTTTCCTGATGTGCAGGTGATTGGTGGAAATGTCACCACGGCTGAAGGTGCACTTGCACTGGTCGAGGCGGGTGCCGATGGGGTCAAGGTTGGCCAGGGTCCGGGATCAATCTGTACCACCCGAATCGTTGCTGGTGTTGGTGTGCCCCAGATCACCGCGGTTGCCAACGTGGCTGCAGCTCTAAAATCTTCAGGTGTCCCGGCAATTGCCGATGGTGGCGTGCGATTTTCAGGCGATTTTGCCAAGGCCATAGCGGCTGGTGCATGGACAGTGATGATCGGCAGCCTGTTTGCCGGAACAGAAGAGGCGCCGGGTGAAGTAGAGCTTTACCAGGGTCGGTCATACAAGTCGTATCGTGGAATGGGCTCTCTGGGTGCGATGCAAAAAGGTTCCAGCGATCGATATTTTCAGTCTGATGTTTCCAAGGAAAAACTGGTGCCGGAAGGCATCGAGGGCAGGGTGCCTTACAAGGGGCCTTTGTCTGGTGTGATCCATCAGTTGCTTGGCGGTCTTCGGTCATCCATGGGATATACCGGTTGCGCCAATATCGCTGCATTCAGGGACAAGGCGCAATTTGTGCGGATTACCAATGCAGGCGTGAGGGAAAGTCATGCCCATGATATTCAGATCACCAAGGAAGCGCCGAATTACAAACTTGGTTAAATCCATCGGTTAAAATTTGCCGGGAACCTGTTAATGACCAGAGATATTCACAGCGATCGCATCCTGATTCTCGATTTCGGCTCGCAGTACACTCAGCTGATTGCCCGGCGTGTCAGGGAAATCGGGGTTTATTGCGAAATCTGGCCCTGGGATGTGCACCCGAAGGAAATTCGTGAGTTCTCGCCGCGCGGAATCATTCTCTCCGGTGGTCCGCAATCTGTTCATGCCGATGATGGGCCTCAAGCGCCTGACATTGTGTTCGAACTGGATATTCCCGTATTGGGCATCTGTTATGGCCTTCATACAATGGCAATGAAACTGGGTGGCCGTGTCGAATCCTCACCTCTCAAGGAATTCGGGTTCGCGCAGGTCAGGGTCACGCAGGCCGGACGTCTGCTCCAGGACATCGAAGACCACATTGATGATGATGGTGACCCACTGCTTGATGTGTGGATGAGCCATGGAGACAAGGTTACCGAACTGCCTGCAGGCTTTGAATTACTTGCCAGTACGTCATCGGCACCCATCGCGGCAATCGCAGATGATGGTCGCGGATATTTCGGAATCCAGTTTCATCCGGAGGTGACGCACACCGCTCAGGGCAAGCGAATATTGAAACGCTTTGTCAGGGAAATCTGCGGTTGCGAGGCACTCTGGAATTCCAGCAACATCATCCAGGACGCAGTAGAACGCGTTCGCGAGCAGGTCGGAAATGGCAAGGTGATTCTTGGCCTGTCGGGTGGTGTCGATTCGAGCGTTGTTGCGGCATTGCTGCATCGCGCGATTGGCGACCAGCTGACCTGCATTTTCGTGGATACCGGATTGCTTCGTTACCAGGAACGCGAGCATGTCATGGCGACTTTTGCCAGGCATATGGGTGTTAAGGTGATTTGCGTGGAAGCACGTGATCGTTTCCTTGGTGCACTTGAAGGCGTCAGGGACCCGGAAGACAAGCGCAGGGTCATTGGCAGGTCTTTTATCGAGGTATTTGAAGATCAGGCTTCGTCATTGATGGACGCTACTGATAATGACCCGGTCCGGTTTCTTGCCCAGGGCACCATTTATCCGGATGTCATCGAGTCTGCAGGTGCCCACACAGGCAAGGCCGCGGTGATCAAATCGCATCATAACGTGGGTGGCCTGCCCGAGGAAATGAACCTCGAACTGGTCGAGCCTCTGCGAGAGCTGTTTAAAGATGAAGTTCGTCGCATTGGTGTTGAACTGGGCCTGCCTTCTGAAATGGTCAATCGGCATCCGTTTCCAGGGCCGGGACTGGGCGTGCGGATACTTGGTGAAATTCACGCCAAGTATGTAGAGCTACTGGCGCAAGCTGATCACATTTTCATTGAAGAGCTCTACAAAAATGATCTTTACGACAAGGTGAGCCAGGCATTCGCCGTTTTCCTCCCCGTTAAATCGGTCGGCGTTACTGGCGACCAGCGTCGTTATGAATACGTGATTGCATTGCGGGCTGTTGAAACGATAGATTTCATGACAGCCAGATGGGCGCGTTTACCTTACGAGTTCCTGGAGCATGTTTCTTTAAGAATTGCTAATGAAATCAGTGGAGTATCACGGGTTGTTTACGATATTTCCGGGAAACCGCCAGCCACCATTGAATGGGAATGAGCGACGCTGACTGGATGCGCGAGGCTTTGAAGCTGGCGCATCAGGCAGAATCACAGGGTGAGGTTCCTGTCGGCGCGCTCGTGGTCAGGGACGATGAGGTTCTCGGCCAGGGCCGGAACCAGACTATTTCACTGAACGATCCTTCCGCTCATGCCGAGATTGTCGCCTTGCGTGAAGCCGGATCCAATGCAGAAAATTATCGATTGCCGGGATGCACACTGTTTGTCACCCTGGAGCCTTGCGCAATGTGTGTGGGTGCAATGATCCACAGCCGTGTTGAAAGACTGGTTTTCGGCGCCTTTGATCCCAAAACGGGTGCTGCAGGTGGGAGTTTTGATCTGATTGGTCATCCTGCACACAACCACAGGATTTCCGTTCAGGGTGGGGTGCTGTCCGAAGAATGTGGTGAACTGCTCCGGTCTTTTTTTCGTTCCCGACGTTAAGTCAGTGGCTTGCTAATCAATTTTCAGCAGGAACTTGAATGCAACCGAAGCCATCAGGAACGCGCTAAAAAACACGAAGAGTGATCCGCGCATCCAGCCAGGTCCGAAGCTCAGAAATTGCATGGTTGGCAATTCGATCGTCACATCGTCAACCTGGGAATCATCCGGAATGTACCCTGCCGGGTTGGCGAGCAGCCAGTTCCACCATTTGCGCTTGTGAATCACGCCATGAAGTTCTTCAGAGGAAAGGTCAAGCTGAGTCTCAGAATCAAAAACCAGGGAAATCGTTTCGTCATCGGTGGGCCAGGTGATTTTCCAGCCCGTTTCCAGGGTGGTTGCTTGCGCACCGTCTGACCAGGTGAGTTGTCCGGTTGTCGGATCAGCTTCCACGTTGATTTCAGCGCCTGGTTCCGGGGATACGTAAATGAAAGCGGTAGCAACCCAGGCCACGATGAACAAAATTGGAATGGTTGCCAGTAAGGCCGGTCCTATGGAAAGTCCAAGCTGCCGGAATCCAAGGGAGAAAGTCTGGCGAATCAGGGGCATCAGCTCACTGAAATCACCGTCAAATCGTGAGATGGCTTCCTGTTGTTCCTTTTGCCGGGACTTGAGTTCCGAAATGCTGTCCTGGTTGGAAAGGCGACGATAAATCAGCATGGTTAACCAACCGCACAGGATGCCCCAGAGCACCAGTCGAACAGAAACCGGAAGGACGCTTGCAAGAACCTGATCGGCCGCGGCCAGGAGCGGCGCGGGCAGATCGAATAAACCCATCAGTCGCGATGACCTTCGCTGGGTTCACTTTCTTCAGACAGGGTTTCACCAATCGCTTGCTCACCTTCAGCGGAGGCATTCTGGCGTCGTTTTTTCAACACTTTTCTCAGTGGCCACATGATGATCGCGCCAATGGCCACGACGATGGTGACGATGATCCCCAGCAAGGATCCGAGCACACTGATTCCGGCGCCGGGGCCGATATAGGCGCTGGCAGGAGCGGAGAGCAACAGGGCGAAAATCAAAAGGGTGAATCTCAACATCGTTTTTATTTTTTACGGTTTGGTTTCGGCGCAGAAGTATATCGTAATCACTACCCGGAAGTGTGATTTTCAAACTGGCGAATATGCTGCTCAAGACGTCGATAAACCGGGTGACAATGCTGTTCAATCTCAATTTGCTCAGCTGAGGTGAATTCCGGCTTATAGTAATCCGGCAGGGTTAGCCGACTTGAAAAGTGTTTCCTGGAATCTGAAAAAGACGCCTTGTCCAGGTCGCAATGATCAAGTATCTGATCGATCACTGCTTCAGATTGAGCGCACAAATCCTCATAGCGAAACAGCAGACACTGATCGGATAGTTCCTGATGAGACTCCAATTGCGTACAAAGAAACTGGTAGGTTGCGGCCCAGTAGCGCGCCCAGCCCTCGACTTCATTGCCCTTTTGCCAGGCAGATTCGATGGCAGTGTTGGCTTCCTGGTCTCCGAAGTTGACCTGGCGTCGATCAGGCCCGAATTCGAAATGACCGGACATTCCCAGCTGTTTCCCGACGCGCGGGTCTAACTTCGAAGCGCGGGAGAATAGCGTGTGTTGCTTGATCAACGATGCGATGTGGTGTTCCGGTTGGCGAATCGGAACCAGGAAACGAGCGTTCGAAAAAAGCCGCTGAAGATAAGCAAGCCTGGAAATATTGTAGTTTCCCTTTGCAAGGTACCGTTTTGCCTTCCTGACTGCCAGAAGCTTTCGGATATGGTCGGTATAGAATTTATCGAATCTTTTATGTCCGTCGTTTCCGTCAAGTACGTTGATCCGCGAAGGATCGTGAAGATTTTCAAAAAACGCCATCCACAACACTTCCTCGACTGCTTCCGGGCTGTCCTGACTGACCATGATGCGATCCCGGTGCGCACGAACGCTGGGCACAGGCGGCTCACGACGTGACTTCTGCAACAGGTAGTTACGCCAGAATGGCGTCCAGGGATTCGGGAAATCGCTGTAGTGATGGCAGGTCAGGGCAGGGTGCGATTCAAGCATCTCGGTCACGATGGTTGTTCCGGCGCGCGCCAGGCTGGTGACATAGACCGGGCTTTCTACGGTAACGCTCTCGATCTCATCTGCCACTGCCTTTGTTTCGAGATCACCCATCCATCGCCAGAAACCAGAAGTGGAGTTGAAGAACCTTGACTGCCAGTAAAGACCGCCGGGCACATCGATTCGATCACTTTTTTGATTCAAGGAAAATGTCCGACCAAATCAGCGCTCAATCCTGCCAGGTCTCGAGCACGTAGTCGGCCACGTCGGCTATGGATTGGATGGCTTGATTGTCACGGAATGATGTAAACAGCACACCAGGTACGGCCTCCGGGGTCATGCAATGATCTCCCGACCATTTACGCGCATTGTCTTCGACCAGAACGCCAGGTACTGCACCCAGAGTCGTCTGCCAGGAGGCACGGAAACCGGGCGCATAACCAGCAACCAGGTCAGGCGCATCACCATTGCCGTTGCCGGGGTACAGCTGGTCGCCATCAAAAACATTCGCAACGATTTGCAGGTCGTTTTTCGGGTCCACGGCAAGCGGGAGTTCCGCAATGATTCGGCGTTTAATGGCATCCGCCTCGCTGTCACTGACAATCCCGTTGGCTTCACGGCCGGTTCGATTCAGGTAAATGCTGTTAAGGCCGAGCGCATACGCTCGTGTTTTGGACCAGTCGATATTGGTAAAACCGGGGCCGGACTCGTCCTGCTCGTCATTCAGAACCATCAGCCCGTTGTCCACCAGCCAGCGGTTGAGATGCACGGCTCTCCTGAATGGCGCAAACCCGTGATCACTAATGACCATCAGGCGGTCGTTTGGACCCATCTGTTCCATGGTCCTGCCAAGAATCCGGTCCGCCTCCTGGTAGATCCAGTGAATGGCAGTACGCGCTTCTTCCGAGGTTTCATCAAACAGCGGGTGCTGCGGATCGATCCCGCGATAAAACATGTGTGAAACCCGGTCGGTTTGCACAAAAACCCCGGTGATCACATCGCTGTCATTCCGCTCAAGAGCGTCAAAGAACATCATTTCACGTTCTTTTAGCGTTTCCCTCACCATGTCCAGCCAGGCACTGTCAGGAATATGTCCCTCGTTCAGTGACCAGGTTTCTTCCGGCATGCCTATGGTGTGGAACAAGCCGTGTTCCGCCGCCAGTTGTTCAGCATAGTCAGGCGGGGAGGTCAGTGGCACAACGGGGGCACGTGGGTCAATCTGGATCGGGGAAACATAGAGCTCAAGACGCGGGTAGCTGGAGACCAGCAACACACGGACAATTCCGGATACCGATGCGGGTCCAAAAAAATCAAACTCTACCGTAATCCAGTCTGACCATTGTCCCTCTTCAAGCTCTACGATTGAGTCTCCAAGCTCAACACGGGCACCATCGCCTGAAGGGTCAATGACAAGTGTGGTCTCAAGAGGAGGCGCTTCCGGTTTCAATGGGTGGGCGGGTCCTTCCAGTGCGGTGACGATGTGTCCTTCGCGATTGGGGCGGATTCGAACCGTCCGAGTACTTCCGGTTGAAGCTGCGGACAACGGTTGAGTTGCAAATATGGTGTACGTGCCCTGGGTTCCGAGCAGGTCCGGTACGCCCATTCCCGAAAACATTCTGTGGATCGGGTCGGGAGGGAAGGTGACCGGAACACGCAAAATCGTCGAGTAACCGCCACCTGATTCAACCTTGCTCCAGAACGGATCACCCAAACGTCGATTGATGATTTCGCCACTGTCCAACGGCAGGCTCATGCCGAAAATATCGAGTACATTTTCCGGCGGAACGGTGCGTGAAATTGAAAAAGCCGGTTGGTAGGTCTGCGGGTCTCTTCTCAGGAAATCGTAGATGCCATGCTGGCCCGGATGCATTCCGGTTGCAAAGTCTGACCAGGCAACCGGTGACTGGGGAGGGTTGCTGGTTTCAAGCGGACGAAATCCACCTTGTGCTGCCAGAGCTGAAAAATTCGGCAGGCTGCCGTCTTCCATCCACTGGCTGACCAGGTTTGGGTCCATGCCATCAAAACCCACGATAATCAGTCGTTTGCTGACTTCCGGCGGCTGCTCCGAGCAGGCTGCCAGAAACAGGGCTGCAACCCCGGCCAGGATCGGGAGTAACGGCCTCATTGGATATATCCCAGGGATTTCAATTCTTCGATTTGTTCTTTGCTGAGCAGGTCCTGGGGCGCTTTGCCCTGGTTGACACTTCGAATCAGGGCGCAGGGTTCGGCAGAGATTGATTCCTCAAGCAGCTTTCCGAGTTGATTGGCGACCTCAGGTTGATCAAGCACGAGGTTTCGCGTTTCGGACGGATCAGCATTCAGATCGTAAAGTTCTTCGCTGAATTCAGGCGTGCAGAGCTGGATGAGCTTCCTGCCGCCGCTGGCGCTCAGGATCTCGTACCGCCTGGGATTGGTCATGCCCGTGACGATGCGGTGCCTGTCCGGGTCCAGCGAGACCCGCAGGTCTTTGCCATCGAGACTGCCAGGTGCAGTGACGCCGACCATCGAAGCGATCGTGGGCAGAAGGTCCATGGTCATCACGGGTTCTTCAACCCTGTCACCTTCAAGATGACCAGGATGACGTATGAGGAAGGGGACCCTGACCAGTAGGTCATAAAGAGCGTTGTGCTGCACCTGGCCATGTTCCATGAATTCTTCACCATGATCGGCAGTAACGATGATGATGGTTTCATCCAGGGTGCCGGATTCACGTAAATGCGCCATCAGCTGACCAAAATTGTGGTCTGCGAAAAATATCTCTCCATCGTACAGATCGCGAGCACGTTTTAATTCTTCAGGGTTTTCAATTTCAAAACTGCCGCCTACCTTTTCGGCAAACCGTCCGTCCGTCATTGGTCCGGCCAGGTGCGCAGATATTTCCCTGAACTCATAGGGCGTATGTGGTGATATGAAATGCACCCAGCCAAAAAATGGCTTGCTGTTGCTCGCAGCCTTGTCAATCTGCTCGATGGCCACTTCAAGCAGTTTTTCATCTCGCCACGGCCCGGTTTCATAGTCCTCGAATCCACGGTCAAAGTGCCGTTCAGTCACAAGCTGAACGTTATTCATGAGGCCAAAAGTCTGGTAGCCCGCATCCTGCATCACTGTTGCCAGGGTGTTTTTTGAAGCTAGTTTCCAGCCAATAAATGATTTGAACGGGTACAGCCCGGTAAACGCGGCTGCAAAGGAGGTTGGTGTCACCGGTGAGGCGACATAGGCATCCTCAAAAATCAGTGCTTCGGTTGCGAAAGCATCAAGGTTGGGAGAGGTGTTTCGGGTATACCCATATAGACCCAGGGCATCGGCCCTGAGAGCATCGAAACTCACCACCAGGACATTCATTCCCTTCGCGACCGGCAGGTTGTCTGCAATGTGGCTGCCATCGGTCTCGTTTTTGCTGCCACAGGAAGACAGAAAAACACCCGATGAAAGCACAACAAGTATCAGAAACAGATGATTTTTATTCACTTAATACCCTCACTCCCAATGACGATTATACGTCTATCGGGTTCCTGGTAGCATTTGCTTCACTTCAGTTAAAAAGGTAGTTAAACCAGACCCCGATATTTCGTCCAGGCGCATCAATTCCGGACCCATGTTCCCGGTAATTCTTGTCTGCAATGTTCTCAAGACGAAGGCCCATTTGTAGTGATTCAGACTGTTCCCAGGTTGCCAGGATGTTGAAAGTTCCCCATCCGGCAGTACCATCAGGATTGATACGCGGATCTCTGGCATCCCTGGGGCTTAACCGGTCCTGTTCTGCATTAAAACCGACAAACGATTCCAGCTGAACGTCGTCTCGCGGCTCCCAGATGACTCCGATCTTGCCGTTCAGTGGCGGAACACGATCGCCATCAACGGTGATGCCAGCATCGTCGGTTTCTTCACCTCGAACGTAATTGAAGACCCCGTAGACCTGCCAGCCGTCGTCCAGGAAGCCGCGGATTCCAGATTCCACGCCCCAGTACTCTGCGGTATTGATGTTGTCACTCTGCACCACCACGCGCCCGGACTCGGTCACATCGCCCGTCAGCCTGGAGCCAATCTTGTCCTCGTAATCCAGGTAGAAAACATAAAACTCGGCCTGCCAGCGGTTTCCACTGGTCTTGAGGCCAATGTCATAACTCCACACAGACTCGGGTTCAAGGTTCGGATTGGGAATATTGAATCGGTTGCCGGGGCGGGCGCCCAGGGTGCCGAGGTCAAAAATGTTGGGTGGCCTGAATCCTCGCCCGAAATTGGCCACGAAATTGACCTGGTCAGTCAACATCCACTCCATGTGGATATCGCCAGTCAGGTCAGTGGGTGACAGGTCCGCCGAAGGAACGTCCTCACTGCCGGGCAGAAAGATGTCGAAGCTGCTGTATCGCAGTCCGCCATGGACTCGAAACAAGTCACTCTGCCAGCCGATGGATGCGTAAAGCGCTGCGCTGTCCATCGTGGAGTTGTCGGGAAAACGACCGCGCGCAGATTCTGATGTGTTGGATTCCAGGTTTGTCTCAAGCCGGCTGCTGTCAACTGTGTCTGCATAGTACTCAGCACCCCAGGTAATCCCGCTCCAGCCCTCTGATAAGGGCAACTCTGAGTAGAACTGCGCGGTGATACCATCAAGCGTGCTCTTGTTTTCTTCTTCACGGACGAAACTGGAACCAGTGTCCTGGGTCACGCGGTCGTCCACTATTTCCTGGCGCGCAACATCGATGGCGATGTTTGAGACCCAGTTGAGTTGAGTATCCTTGCGGTAACGGGCATGCAGGAAGCTGCGGCGGTTGGGTTTGAATTCGTATTGTTCTGAGCTGGGTTCGTCCTGGCCAAAACCGGGTACCAACTCGTCGACTCGTGGCGTTGAGGGTTGCTCGAGCACCTGGGCCGAGAATACAAATTCGCCGAACTGGCTGTCTTCAATCCACTTGAAGTCACCCGCCTGGACTTTGTAGCCACTGGGTCGAATGGTCTCACCACCACCAACACGGCGGTTGCCGTGGTCTCTCCACGTCACTCCACCACTGATGCTTCGCCCATCAAGACCAGTTGCGGCCTGCAGGCGCCCGACCAACGAGCTGTCGGCGGATGAATAGCTGCCATAAATCCGCCCACTGGATTGCCAGTCATTGCCATCAAAGCGGGGCTCAGGAGTCAGAAACTGGACAACGCCTCCCATGGCATCGGCGCCATAGAGAGTGGGTGCTGATCCCCTGACAAGCTCAATCCGGTCGGTATTGAACGGATCGATAAGGCCAATGTACTGGTTGGGTGCATCCCTGAAAAAAGCGTTATTCAGTCGCATGCCGTCAACCAGGTGCAAAACCTGGGATCCCTTAAGTCCCCGAACAATCGGAATACCCTGTCCGGGTGTGGTTTGCTGGAAAAATGCACCAGGCTCATTGCGCAGCATCTCTGTCACCACCTGCGGTGCCAGTTCGGTGATTCGATCAGATGTCACCACGGTCACAGCCTCGGAGACATCAAAAATGGATTCCTCACGCCGTGTTGCAGTCACCTGGACGGTTTCCATTGGGCCGGTCGAATCGAAAGCAGAATCGTCCAGGTCGCTGGGGTCGTCATCGTCGGCCGACCAGGCAAGGACCGGGCAGACAGCCATCAGGCACAACAACAGGACCTTCCGGGGGACTAAGGTCCCCCGGGGATTTAATGCTGATGTCATCAGTCTCTGCCCGGTGTCCAGGGTACGCCGGCTTCATCCAGCGCATTCCGAAGTGCAGGCATTTTCTCATCGTTAATGACTTCAAGTTCTGCAGCAACGCCCGAATACTCATCACTGGCGATTTCCAGTGAACGTCGATGGGTCGGGGTTGGCCCATAGGTGGAATATGACGTACCCATGTTGGCAACAAACAGTCGCCGGCTGATGGGAACAGGGCCACCTTCATTAAACAACTGCCGATTCGGATCGCCCACCAGTTTCAACTGGAGATCGAGTAACTCCAGGCGGATGTCTTCCGCCTGGTCGCGCAGACCCTGGGGTGCGGTTGAACGTGCCTGGGCAGACTTGATGGCGTCAATCTCGACCAGCAGTTCACCGATCAGGGTGGTTGCTGCTGATGTCTGGCGACGCATGTCATCCAGCTCACGTGAGAAAGCCACCATGGTTTCAGCACCGGCACCCTTGATGCCGCGTTCCCTCAGCGGCACCACGTTAAACGTCTGTTGTTGATCCAATTCAGCCAACCGTCCATCGATACGGCTTGCCATGGTCACGGTGTATTCGCCAGGCATAGCCAGGGGTCCACGCGAACCCAGCCATGTAGGTTCCGGCTCAACACGCTGCCATGGCGAGGTTTCGGGGTATCGGAGATCCCAGGCAACACGATGAAAACCGGCTTCGGCCGACCCTTCAACATGCTGGACGATGTTTCCGTCGCTGTCGCGCACGGTGAATACCATTGCCGGCGACTCTTCATGATCTTCGTCACGAATAACATCCCAGCCGGGGAAGGGCGTATCACCACCTTCAGCGGCGAGGGGTATCTCACTCTCACGTCGCTGGTCCCTGTCGGACTTCAGGCCTTCAGCCAGGTAGTAAGTGAATACAGCGCCAAATGGCGGGTTTGGCCCAATGAAGAAATCGTCGCCCTGTGAAGCCTTGTTTCCAGGTTCTGAATCGCCCAGCGGCATCCTTGGCAGATACCACTTTGCATCACGAACGGGAAACAGCCTGTTTCCGCTTTCCAGGTCAGCCGTGGTGATGTCACGAAGTGGGGTGTAATCGTCCAGGATCCAGAAGCCACGACCAAAGGTCGCGCCAACCAGGTCATTTTCCCTGGTCTGAATCACGAGGTCACGGAAAGGAATGGTTGGGGCGGCGCCGGCGAGTTTGGTCCAGCGTTCGCCACCATCGATGGTGAAAAACACACCAAACTCGGTTCCGGCAAACATCAGCTCCGGTTTGACATGATCCTGCACCAGGCGCCAGACGATGTGCCGATCGGGCAGGTTTTCGCTGATTCGTTCCCAGCCCCCACCACGGTTGGTGCTTTTGTAAATGTAGGGCTGAAAGTCTCCTGACTTGTGATCATCGACCACCACGTAGACGGTGTCTTCATCGTGCAGGTCGGCCTTGATGTCATTGACAAAAAAGTTGTCACTCACACCGGGCAGCGAGTCTATTGAGCGCCAGTTTTCACCACCATCTTCGGTGACCTGTATGCGCCCGTCATCAGTGCCCACATATAGCAGACCTTCAACCAACGGTGACTCGGACAAAGAGGTGATGGTGCTGTACATGGACATGGCATAGATGTCCCAGCCTTCGTCGTAGCTGTGTACCCGATCCATCATGGGTTCCAGCAAGCGATCGACATCGCGGGTCAGGTCGCCGCTGATCGGTCGCCAGCTGTCGCCACGATCGTCACTGCGCCAGACCCTTTGGCTGCCGAAGTAGAGCCTTGCAGGATCAAAAGGGCTGATCAGGATCGGCGAATCCCAGTTCCAGCGCTCGAGGTCTTCTCCGGCCTCGGGTTGCGGCTGAATATAGATAAATTCACCCGTCTTGCGATCAAACCGGACAAGGTTGGCCTGCTGCCATTGCGAGTAGACGATATCGGGGTTTGTCGGATCAACTGCTGGCTGGTGACCGTCACCGAATAACGTGATAAACCAGTCGCTGCTGCGTATGCCATGGACGTTATCCGTGCGGGATGGCCCACCCTGCGTATTGTTATCCTGAGTTCCGCCGTAGATGTTGTAGAACGGTTCGTCGTAATCAACTGCGACCTTGTAAAACTGCGTGACGGACAGGTTCGGGATAAAGCGATAAGTCTCGCCAAGGTCCCAGGTTTCATAGACACCGCCGTCCGTGCCCATCAGGAAATGATCCGGGTCGTTGGGATCGAATGCCATGGCATGGTGATCGCCATGCTTGGCACCCTGCCTTTGTGGCAGGAACGTCTTGCCACCATCGATGCTGACGTGCAACGTGGCATCCATATGATAAATGCGGTCGAACTTGTGCGGGTCGGCAAAAATTTCCTGGTAGTAATGTGGACCGGTGCCACCCGCCAGGTAGTCACTGCGTTTTTCCCAGCTTTCGCCACCGTCTGTGGAACGCCAGAAACCGCCGGTACGTCGGCCCAGCTCGATGCCGGCATACACCACATCAGGATCAATCGGCGAAAAAGCCAGGCCGATTTTGCCCATGTCATCTCCATCTTCAGCACTAGGCAGACCATTGGTGACTTCCCGCCAGGATTCGCCACCGTCGGTGGATTTGTGGATTCCTGATTCAGGACCGGTGTTCATCAGGGCTGGCACGTTGCGGAATCGCTGGTGTGTGCTCGCGATCAGGATATCCGGGTTGTTCGGGTGGAAATGAACCTCATTCACACCTGTGTAAGGCCCGCCTCCAAGAACTTTTTCCCATGTTGCACCACCGTCAGAGGAGCGAAACAGACCGCGATCTCCACCTTTCGACCACAACGGGCCTTGTGATGCCACGAAAATGACATTGGAATCACGCGGATCGATTCTGATCATTCCGATGTGCTCGGAATTGGCCAGCCCCATGTTCTCCCAGGTTTTTCCGCCATCCAGACTGCGATAGATGCCATCGCCATAACCGACGTGACGTCCACCGACGTTCTCTCCGGTGCCCACCCAGACCGTGTTGGGGTTGTTTGGATCCAGTGTTATCGCGCCGATGGAATAGGAGCCCTGACCATCAAATAGCGAGGTCCAGGTTACCCCTGAGTTTTCCGTTTTCCAGACGCCGCCGCTACCGACTGCCACATACCATGTTCCCCTGTCCGTGGGGTCGATAACGATATCCGAGATTCGCCCGGACATAAGGGCAGGACCGATACCCCGCCACTCAAGCCCGGAAAATGTAGTTTCATTCAACCCAGGAAGTTGCGCCTCATCATCCTGGGCGAAAACAGGTTGCAGGTTGGAAATCAAAAGCGCCAGTGCAATCAACCTGGCCACCGGGGCAGGGGTACAGAAGATCGAATGAATCCTCAAGGGAATCGACATTAGTTGCTCCATAGAAATCAGAACGAAAAATAGCCGAGCAGTATGCCACAGGGGGCATGGTCTTTCAGTGAAGATTCTGGTCAGATTTTCTGTGGGTAAAGTGACTGACTGAGATGGTCAGGAGTAACCCGACGATGAACCCCGGTACAACTTCCAGTAAATCGTAGTAACGTTCTTTGAAAAACAGGACCCATAGCATGGTTGAAAGAAAGCCGCCCAGCATGCCGACAATGGCACCGTAAATGTTTGTTGGTTTGTACCACAGCGCACAAATCAGTACAGGTCCGAAGGCAGCGCCCAGTCCTGACCAGGCGAACAGTACAAACCAGAAGATCAGCGGCGTTTGTTGAAGCGCGAACACCACGCCAATCAGGCCTATGACAAGAGTGAGCCATTTGCCCCGGATGGTCAGCTGTCCATCGCTGAGCACTGATCCGCGAATTTTTTGCATGACATCGCGGACCACGGCAGAAGATGCAAGGATCAGGAGGCTGTCCACGGTTGACATGATGGCTGCCATGACCACAACCATCATGACGCCAGCCAGAAACGGAGGCAGGTATTCATTTGAGATCATTGGCAAAACGGTTTCAGGGTCTGCCAGGTCGGGAAACAATGCTCGCCCGGCCATTCCTGTCAGGACTGCGCCAATTCCAAATAAGGCAATGACCACGATTGAGATGGTCATGGCTGGTTTTAAACTCTCCACGGAGCGAGCCGACATGAAGCGAACCATCAGTTGCGGCACACCGAGAAATGGGAGACCGATTGCCAGGAAGCTGGCAATGGCCACCAATGCGGCGGTTGACTTGCCATCCGGGCCCCAGGGTCCAAGTAAATCGGGATTCTGGGAGTGAAGGCTGGCGGTCACCGCACCCCAGCCACCGGCAGCTTCGATTGCGACCAGAGGTAGAACGATCAGGCCCAGCAGCATCAGCACACCCTGGACCAGGTCCGTCCACGCAACTGCCTTGTATCCTCCGACCAGTGTGTAGGCGATGATCACCACGGCGCCGGCTACAACGGCCCAGTGGTAGTCCATCCCTGTAAAGCTGCCTATGGCTTTACCGGTGGCTACCATTTGCGCGGCGACATAGGCGACCACCATCAGAATGATGATCAACGCTGAAATGCCCCGCAGGATGTGCAGCCGATCGGTGAAGCGACCAGTCAGTACATCAGGAACGGTGATGGCGTCAGATTCGTCGGAGAGCTTTTTCAGGCGCCTGGACATCAGCAACCATGCAAGGGAAATGCCAATCACTTCTCCGGCCACCACCCAGAACGCCTGCGCTCCGGCGGCATAGCCCATGCCGGTCAGCCCCAGCAACAGCCAGCCACTTTCACCTGTCGCGTTGGTGCTGAATGCGACCACCCACGGAGGCAGTTTTTTGCCCGCAATGAAGTAACCACTCATGGTTTTGGCCTCACGCCGGCTCCAAAGCGCCAGGCCCACCAGGATGATCAGATAAATGACGATTGCTGTCAGCACACCTCGTTTATACCTGAAAGTGATGCCTCGTTTATACTGGTAGGCCGAATAATTAATGAAATCGATTAGCAAACATGGCCAGCGTTTCCGAACAAAACGTCCATTCCATCACTCAGCGGCCGATTGAGCGGAATCCCGGTATGGAATTCTCACCCGGACTTATTAATGAAGTCCGCATCAATCGCAGTGCTGTGGAACGTCGCGCTGCGACGGTGGGACGACGACGTTCAATCAAGAAAGACCACCAGGCGGCATGGATGCTGAAAGCGGTTACCTGTATCGATCTGACCACCCTTGCAGGCGATGACACGCCTGGAAAAGTGCGACGACTCTGCGAAAAAGCACGACGGCCCATCAGGCGTGACATTCTCAAGGGCCTGGGTGTTCAGGATCTTGGAATCACAACCGGTGCGGTCTGCGTCTATCACAACTTTATCGAGACCGCGGTGAATGCACTCGAAGGCAGCGATATTCCGGTCGCAGCAGTATCGACAGGATTTCCGGCCGGGCAGATTCCGCTCAAGTTAAAACTGGCCCAGGTCAGGGAATCAGTGAAGGCAGGTGCGCGGGAAATAGATATTGTCATCAGCCGGGCCAAAGTGCTGACCGGTGACTGGCAAGGCATTTTTGATGAAGTCAGCGCATTCAGGAAAGCCTGCGGTAAGGCACATGTCAAGGCCATCCTGGCGACCGGAGAACTGGCGACTTTGAGAAACGTTGCAAAGGCGAGCTGGGTTTGCATGATGGCCGGTGCGGATTTCATCAAGACCAGTACCGGCAAGGAATCGGTCAACGCCACTTTACCTTTCAGCCTGGTGATGGTCCGTGCCATTCGGGACTACCATGAAATGACCGGCTACCAGGTAGGTTACAAACCCGCTGGTGGCATCAGTAAGGCAAAGGACAGCATCGATTACCTGGTGTTGATGAAAGAAGAGCTTGGCAGAAGCTGGCTGTCTCCGCAGCTTTTCAGGTTTGGGGCCAGCAGTTTGCTGGGCGACATAGAACGGCAGCTTGAACATTATCTGACCGGTAGTTATTCAGCCGGTTACAGGCATCCGGTCGGCTAAAGCTGAACGGGAACTAACAGGGAAGGAACCAATGTCTGTTCGTGATCTTTTTGAAAACATGGAATACGGAGCTGCGCCTGAGAGTACAGAGCAGGCGTGGGACTGGCTGCGTGAGCGCGAGCAAACGCTGGATCATTTTATTGCCGGGGAATGGTGTAAGCCGGACTCAGGCGAATACTTTGATTCCCGCAGTCCATCCTCCGGAGAACTGTTGGCACAGGTGGCAGACGGGAATGCCAGCGATGTGGATGCAGCAGTTGGGGCGGCAGTTGACGCATTGGAAGGCTGGGTCGCCATTGGTGGCCATGGCCGTGCACGCTACCTGTATGCCATCGCCCGACAGATTCAGAAAAACAGCCGCTTGTTTGCAGTTCTGGAGAGCATGGACAATGGCAAACCGATTCGTGAATCGCGCGATATTGATGTCCCGCTGGTAAGTCGTCACTTCTATTATCATGCCGGCTGGGCCCAGGTGATGGACAGGGAACTGCCTGGATATCGTGAGCTTGGAGTCGTCGGACAGATCATTCCCTGGAATTTCCCATTGTTGATGCTGGCATGGAAAGTCGCGCCAGCCCTGGCGATGGGCAATACCGTTGTCCTCAAGCCTGCTGAGTACACATCCGCGACTGCCGTGCTGTTTGCGGAGGTTTGTCGGGAAATTGGATTGCCTAAAGGTGTGTTCAATCTTATTTTGGGTGATCACAAAGCGGGTTCGCCCCTGGTTGACCATGAAGACGTGCGCAAGGTCGCCTTCACCGGTTCAACCGATGTTGGTCGTATTCTTCGCAGGCAAACTGCCGGTACCGGCAAGAAGCTGACACTTGAGTTGGGTGGCAAATCACCCTTTATCGTTTTTGAGGACTCAGATTTAGACAGCGTGGTTGAGGGCCTGGTCGACGCCATCTGGTTTAACCAGGGAGAGGTTTGCTGTGCCGGCTCAAGAATGCTCGTTCAGGAGTCTGTTGCTGATCGGCTGCATGAAAAAATCAAGAAGCGCATGGCAAAACTGATTCTCGGTGACCCTCTGGATAAAGGCGTTGATATCGGCGCGCTTGCCGATCCCAGCCAGCTGGTGCGTGTGACCGAGATGGTGGAGCTGGGCGTGAAAGAGGGCGGTACAAAATGGCAGCCTGATTCCGAACTTCCAAAAGAAGGTTGTTTCTTCCCTCCAACCCTGCTGACCGATGTGCAACCATCTGCCACGCTGGCCCAGGAAGAGGTCTTTGGGCCTGTCCTGGTTTCAATGAATTTCCGGACACCTTCAGAGGCGGTTGAGCTTGCCAATAACAGTCGTTACGGACTGGCTGCGAGCATCTGGAGTGAAAGCATCAACCTGGCGCTTGATATCGCACCCAAACTGAAAGCCGGTTCCGTCTGGATCAATTGTACTAACCAGTTTGATGCTGCAGCGGGCTTTGGTGGCTATCGCGAATCAGGTTTTGGTCGCGAGGGCGGTAGAGAAGGTCTTTACGAGTACGTGAAGCCAGTATGGGAAGATGAACTCAGCCTGGATCCTGTTCATCCTTTGCCTCGCTATGTGCCGGTTGAAAAAGTGGATGAGAAATCCATGCCCAAAATCGACCGCACACCGAAGTTGTATATTGGCGGCAAACAGACTCGACCTGATGGTGGCTACAGCACCGCAGCAATGGATGCCAGGGGTCAAGTCATTGCCGAAATTCCTGCGGGCAACCGAAAGGACATTCGAAATGCGGTGGAAGCTGCTCAGGGATCCAGTGGCTGGACCACCACAACCGCCCACAATCGGGCCCAGGTTATTTATTACATTGCCGAAAACCTGAGCGCGAGAGCAGAGGAATTCACTCGTCGAATTGCACAGCTCAGCGGCGGCTCCACCGCCGAAGCAGCGACAGAATTCGTGATGTGCCTTGACCGCATCTACACCTACGCTGCCATGGCAGACAAATACGACAGCCTTGTTCATTCAACGCCGTTTCGTAATGTCACCCTGGCAATGAAAGAACCACTGGGCGTCATCGGAATTGTGGCCCCTGAAGAAGCGGGCTTGCTCGGATTGATTTCCACCGTTATGCCTGCAATTGCAATGGGCAACAGGGTCGTGGTTGTACCTTCAGCCCACTATGCATTGCTGGCGACTGACTTTTACCAGGTGCTTGATACATCCGATTTGCCCGGTGGGGTCATCAATATTGTCACGGGCAATCGCGATGTGCTTACCGATGTGCTGGCAAAGCACTACGATATCGAAGGTTTGTGGTACTGGGGTGATCGCAAGGGAAGCAAGCTGGTTGAAGAAGAAGCGGCAGCGACGATGAAGCGTACCTGGGTTAACCATGGCAAGCACCATGACTGGATGGATCCTGATCAGGGCGAGGGCGAGGTTTTCCTTCGCAAAGCCACT
>Ga0102946_1000123_pt1 | contig 25892 bp, 19 predicted proteins | sample SalPon2A_A_D1_MG_FD_78209 | JGI IMG/M metagenome (GOLD analysis project Ga0102946, IMG submission 78209) | Soil microbial communities from South San Francisco under conditions of wetland restoration - Salt Pond MetaG R2A_A_D1_MG | ecosystem: Environmental > Terrestrial > Soil > Wetlands | place... | reverse complement strand
TGAACCTGATCCTGTTTCACCTATACTCCCAACAGTTTCGGATGAACAGGCAAAAGCAATGAAATCTATCCACTCAATTGTTGCCATCGCGTTGCTGGCACAAGGCAGCATTGGTAGCGCTTCCGATGATCCCATTCAGCAGGCACTGGAATCACCCAATCGACTGGAAGTTGATCTCGCCAGGGATCCGAACCGTCACCCGGACGAGGTGCTGGCGTTTTTCGGAATCAAGCCCGGCATGCACGTTCTCGATCTGTTCTCTGGCGGAGGCTATTACACCACCATCGTCAGTGACATCGTTGGAGATGAAGGCAGTGTGACCGCCCATAACAACCAGGCTTACCTTGTTTTTGCAAACGACGAGCTGGAGCAACGTGCTGGAAAAGGAGAGGCCTCAAATATCACCCGTCTGAACAGCGAAGCCGGCGATCTGAAACTGGATGAAGGGAAGTATGACGCAGCGCTGGCGATATTGACCTGGCACGACTTTTACTATGTTGATCCTGACATTGGATGGGGAAAAATTGACTCAGGGTTCATGGTTGAGACTCTTTGTCATGCGCTGAAGCCCGGCGCAGTGCTGGGAATCGTTGATCACGTCGCCGAACCCGGTGGCGATGTATGGGAGACAGCACAGACTCTGCATCGCATTGATCCGGAAAGGATCAAATCCGACCTGAAGGGAAGCTGTTTCGAGTTCGAAGCAGAAGCAGATTTTCTTCGCAACCCGAATGACGATTACAGCATCAATATGTACAACGAGAAGGTACGCGGTAAAACTGACCGGGTGGTTTACCGGTATCGCCGCAAGTAACCCGAATTACTATCGTTTGGGAATGTAGAGATCCGTCACTGTCCCTTCGAATACTTCCGCTGCTAATCCCACGGTTTCTGAAAGTGTCGGGTGCGGATGAATGGTCAGGCCAATGTCTGAAACCTCGCAACCCATTTCTATGGCCAGGGCACATTCAGAAATCAGGTCACCCGCATGCGGACCAACAATTCCGGCGCCGATGATTCGATCGGTTGCCTTGTCAAAGATCAGCTTGGAAAAACCCTCAGGCCGATCGATGCCCAACGCACGGCCACTGGCCGCCCAGGGAAACTTGCCAACCCCGTAGTCATGGCCCGCCTTTTTGGCTTCGGTCTCGGTCACGCCAACCCAGGCGACCTCGGGATCGGTATAAGCGACCGAGGGAATCACGCGTGCATCAAACGCGCTTTTTTCTCCGGCACAAACCTCTGCAGCCACTTTGCCTTCATGGGTGGCCTTGTGGGCAAGCATGGGCTGGCCGACAACGTCACCGATTGCAAAAATGTGCGAAACATTGGTGCGCATCTGGGTATCCACATCGATGAAACCCCGATCTGAAACGGCAAGCCCTGCCTTATCGGCTGAGATTTTCAGTCCGTTTGGTGAACGACCCACGGCCACCAGCACGCGATCGTAAGTCTCGCTCTCCGGCGCTTTTGCACCTTCGAAATGAGCCACGAGACCAGCGTCTGTTGCCTCCACACCAGTGACTTTCGTTTCGAGATAAATGGCCTTGTACATCCCATTGATTCGCTTCTGCAATGGCCGAACCAGGTCAGGATCTGCACCTGTCATCAACTGCGGGAGAAGTTCAACAACTGTCACTTCGCTACCAAGCGCACTATATACGCAAGCCATCTCAAGGCCGATGATGCCTCCGCCAATCACCAGAAGGCGACCAGGGATATCCTCGAGTTCGAGCGCGCTGGTCGAATCAAGAACCCGCGGGTCATCGTGTGGAATAAAAGGAAGCTCAACCGATTGGGACCCCACGGCAACGATGATATTTGCAAATGTAATCTGGCGCTCACCGTCGGGCGTCTCAACTGCAAGTTCGTGCGACCCGCTTAACTGGCCCACACCATGAACGACCTCCACTTTGCGCTTTTTGGCCATTCCGGCAAGACCGCCGGTGAGCTTTCCGACCACACCATCCTTGTAATCCCGCAAAGTATCGAGATCGATTTCAGGCTCGCCAAAACGCACACCGTGTTGAGCCATGGCAGCCGCTTCATCAATGATCTGGGCCGTATGCAGAAGGGCTTTTGAAGGAATACAACCTACATTCAGACAAACGCCACCCAGCGATGAATAGCGTTCCACGATGGCTGTTTTCAATCCCAGGTCTGCAGCACGAAACGCAGCCGTGTAACCTCCCGGTCCGGACCCCAGGACAACCACATCAAAATCGTAATCGTGCTCTTCTTCCGCCTGAGCAGAATCCTGCGGTTCAGATTGCGACGATGCGGCCGATTCGGAGTTGTCTTTCTTCTCGGTTGAAGGTGCCGCTTCCTCTTTTCCTGGTTCTTTCTCTGGCTCTGCAGGCGCTGACTCTGCAGCCGTCAGCGTGAGAATAAGGTCACCCTCGCTGACCTCATCATCCAATGAAACATTCATCGAATCGATGACGCCATCGGCCGGTGAAGGCACCTCCATGGTGGCCTTGTCGCTCTCCAGGGTAATCAGCGATTGTTCCTTCTCGACCGAATCGCCAGCCTTCACCAGCACTTCGATGACCGGGACCTTGTCAAAATCACCAATATCAGGAACCCGTACTTCTATGGAATCACTCATATGATTTCAGTCACCATCTAGAGAGTCAGCCTGCGAAGGTCTTCCAGCCGACTGGCAAGATAACGGGTGAATCGGGCCGCAGAAGCGCCATCAATAACCCGATGGTCGTAGCTCAGCGACAGGGGCAGTACGAGACGCGGTTTGAACGACTCGCCATCCCAGACCGGGCTCATCTTGTGCCGCGATACACCAAGAATGGCGACCTCGGGCATATTGATGATGGGCGTGAACCCGGTTCCTCCAATTCCGCCAAGGCTGGAAATTGAGAAACAACCGCCAGACATGTCCGTCGGGGTAAGTTTACCGTCCCGGGCCTTCGTGCTGACATCAGCAAGTTCCTTGCCCAGTTCCATGATTCCCTTGGTCTCACAGTTGCGAAGCACTGGCACAACCAGACCATCCGGGGTATCCACTGCGATTCCGATATTGAAGTATTTCTTGCGGATCAGATGTTCGCCTGACGGATCGAGGGAAGCATTGAAGTCCGGAAATTTTTTCAGCGCTGCAACGCTCGCCTTGATCAGGAACACCAACGGTGTCAATTTGAAGCCCTGGGCTTCTGCCTCAGGAGCACTGGATTTCCGGAAAGCCTCCATGTCCGTAATGTCAGCTTCATCGTTTTGTGTCACATGCGGAATACTGACCCAGTTGCGATGCAGGAACGGGCCGGACAATTTCTGGATTCGGGTCAGTTCTACCTTTTCGGTTTCCCCGTATTTGCTGAAATCAACTTTTGGGGCCGCCGGAAGATCAAATGGCATGCCTTCGCCCGCTGACGGGCTGCTGGCGGATTGTCCACTCAATGCGGTTTTTACGAAGCCGGTGACGTCTTCCCGAACAATTCTGCCACCGCTGGCTGTGCCTTTGACCTGCAGGAGGTCCACACCCAGTTCGCGTGCGAAACGCCGAATGGCCGGGCTGGCATAAGGCACCCGGGATGGGTCAACGGCAGGCAGGCCACTGGCAGGTGGTTCAGGTCGCTTTGAAGGTGCTGGTACGGGACCGGTTTTGAGTGGCCGGGACTCCGGTTCCCCGGTCGTTTCGTTGTCGTCGGAATCATCCGATCTTTTGTCCTGGTCCTGGTCCTGGTCCGGCTCTTTTTGAGATTCCTCTGGTTCGGAGCGGGGTTCTTCCTCGTCTTCCGAGGCCGGTTCAGAAGCCTCAATCACTGCGACCACATCCCCTTCTGAAACGGTGTCGTCCAGGGATACTTTCAATTCGATAACTCGTCCTGCTGCAGGCGATGGCACTTCCATTGTCGCCTTGTCGCTCTCGAGCGTGATCAGCGACTGCTCTTCGCTGACCTCGTCGCCTTCTGACACCAGTACTTCGATGACGGGAACGTCTTCGAAGTCGCCAATGTCCGGCACTTTGATTTCAATGGTGTTGCTCATAATTTAGACGTGCGCCGGATTTGGTTTGTCGGGATCGATGCCAAGTTTGCTGCGTGCTTCAAGCAAATCAGACTGTTCGATTTCACCCTGTTCATACAAGGCATAAAGCGCGGAATACGCCACCTGGAATCGATCAACTTCAAAGAAGCGGCGCAATTTTTCACGCGTGTCTGAGCGGCCAAAACCATCAGTACCCAGAACGATGTAATCCGCCTGCGGCAGGAAACCCCGAATCTGGTCAGCAAAGGCACGAACGTAATCGGTTGCTGCAATAACGGGCCCTGAGTGGCCTTCCATGCATTCAGCCACCCAGGATTTCCTGGCTGTCTTGTCAGGATTGAGGCGATTCCAGCGCGCACAATCGAGAGCATCACGCTTCAACTCCGTGAAGCTGGTCGCACTCCAGATGTCTGACTTCACGCCATAGTCCTTCTCAAGCATTTCGGCTGCTGCAACGACCTCCCTGAGAATCGTTCCTGAACCCATCAACTGGACACAGGGATCTTTGTCCGATGCTCCATCAGTGCCTTTTTGCAAAAGGTAAAGACCTTTTCTGATGCCCTCATCCGCTCCTTCGGGCATTTCAGGGTGGCTGTAATTCTCGTTCATCACCGTGATGTAGTAATAAACGTCTTCCTGCTCCTGGACCATTCGCCGCAATCCATCCTGAACCAGAACGGCTACTTCATAGGCGAATGTCGGATCATAGGACACACAATTGGGCACCATGGCCGACATCATGTGACTGTTGCCATCTTCATGCTGCAGGCCTTCGCCATTCAGTGTCGTTCGTCCGGCGGTGCCACCAATCAGGAATCCTCGCGCCCGAAGGTCACCCGCTGCCCAGCACAGGTCGCCGATTCGCTGGAAACCGAACATGGAATAAAAAATGTAGAAAGGAATCATCTGCTCACCGCTGACCGCATAACTGGACGCAGCAGCAATCCAGGACGACATGGCACCTGCTTCAGTGATGCCCTCCTGCAGGATCTGGCCTTTCTGGTCTTCCTTGTAAAACATCAGCTGGTCGGAGTCGACTGGTGTGTAGAGCTGGCCGACCGATGAATAAATTCCAAGCTGCCTGAACATGCCTTCCATGCCAAACGTGCGAGCTTCATCAGCAACGATTGGAACCAGCCTGGGACCCAGGGTCTTGTCCCTGAGAATGATTGCCAGGGTGCGAACAAAGGCCATGGTCGTGCTGATTTCCCGCTCTCCCGTGGACTTGAACAGTGTTTCGAATGCTTCAAGCCCTGGGGTCTGCATGGCTTCAATTTCATGACGACGCTGCGGCAGCGGACCACCCAGCTCTGCACGGCGTTCGCGCAGGTACTGCACCTCTTCGCTGTCTTCACCAGGATGGTAGTAGGGTATTTCTTCCAGGTCTTCATCCGGGATGGGCACATTGAAACGGTCCCGGAATTGTCGGACGGACTGGATATCCATTTTCTTTTGTTGATGGGTAATGTTCTGCGCCTCGCCAGCTTCACCCATGCCGTAACCCTTCACGGTCTTGGCCAGGATCACCGTTGGCTGACCCTCGTGTCCCGTGGCCGCGTGATAAGCCGCGTAAACCTTGTGGGGGTCGTGTCCGCCCCGGTTGAGCCTCCAGATGTCCGTGTCAGACATGTTTGCCACCATCTCCAGCAGCTCAGGGTATTTGCCAAAGAAGTGCTCACGCGTGTACGCACCACCCTTGGCTTTGTAATTCTGGTATTCCCCATCGACTGCTTCTTCCATCCGCTGCCGCAGCAGGCCGTCCTTATCACGCGCCAGCAAAGGATCCCAATATGAGCCCCACAAAACCTTGATGACATTCCAGCCGGAACCGCGGAATACACCTTCCAGTTCCTGGATGATCTTGCCGTTGCCCCGAACCGGTCCATCCAGCCGCTGGAGGTTGCAGTTGACAACGAAAATCAGGTTGTCCAGCTTCTCGCGGCCGGCGAGTGAAATGGCGCCCAATGACTCGGGCTCATCAGATTCACCATCGCCAATGAAACACCAGACCTTGCGGTCAGAGGTATCCGCTATTCCACGATTGTGGAGATACTTGAGAAAACGCGCCTGGTAAATCGCCATGATGGGGCCCAGGCCCATGGAAACGGTGGGAAACTGCCAAAAATTGGGCATCAGCCACGGATGCGGGTAGGAACTCAGACCACCCGGCTCTGACTCTTCCCTGAACCGATCCATCTGGCTGGCATCGGTACGACCTTCCAGGAAGGCCCGCGCATAGATTCCGGGTGAAGAGTGGCCCTGGATATAAATCAGATCGCCGCCGCCAGGATGATCAGGACCTCGAAAGAAATGATTAAAACCGATATCGTAAAGTGTCGCTGCGGACGCGAAACTGGCAATATGGCCACCCAGTTCCCCACCGCGTTTTCCAGCGCGCAGAACCATGGCCATGGCATTCCATCGAATGATTGACTTGATGCGCCGCTCAATTGCATTGTTACCGGGTGAGTGCTCCTGCATATGCGGGGGTATGGTGTTGATGTACGCAGTTGTGGCGTCATAGGGAAGATGGCCACCGGAGCGACGCGTGTAGTCCACCAGCTTTTCAATCAGGTAATGTGCGCGGCCAGGGCCCTGGTGTTCAATGACCGCCTGGAGTGACTCGAGCCATTCATTGGTTTCCAGCGGATCGTTGTCGGTGGTTGGAACATCATCCACCCTGGTGACCTTCTTGTTGTCACTACTCATCCGGTTTCTCCATTGACAACTTCTTCCATTTTCTCAGATTGCTGCTGACGTTCATAAAGCTGTGCATCCACGACTGCCAATGCTGTCATGTTTACGATACGACGGACACTGGCTGAGGGCGTCAGCACATGAGCAGGCCTGCCGGCACCCATCAGAATGGGACCAACCGTAACGCCCTGGGAAATCACCCGGGCCAGATTAAACGCGATATGGGCAGAATCCAGATCAGGCATGATCAGGAGATTGGCCCGCCCACGCAGTCTCGAATTTGGAAACATGTGATTTCGATACGAATCAGACAAGGCCATATCAGCCGCCATCTCGCCATCAACCTCAAGCTCCGGAACCTGCTCATGGAGCAATGCCAGGGCTGCCTTCATCTTTTGGGCACTCTCGTCCACATGACTTCCAAACGAAGAATGAGACAGTAGCGCCACACGAGGCCTGATTCCGAAGACTCTCACGGTATTGGCCGCCATGACCGTGATCTCAGCAATTTCTTCTGCAGTCGGGTTGGGGTTGACATGAGTGTCGGCTATAAAAAACGTGCCATCGTCAGTGTTGAGTACACCAAGAGAACCGACCACGGTTCCGCCCTTTTGCAACCCCAGGACATCGATAATATTGTCAAGCTTCTTGCGATAACGGCCGACCAGCCCGGTTATCAGCGCATCAGCTTCATTGCGGTGCACCATCAGGGAGGCAATGACACTTGTTCTGGTACGAACAATAGCCTTGGCACCATCAGGGGAAACTCCTCGCCGCTCCATGATGGCATGGTAAGTTGTCCAGTAATCCCAGAAGCGGGGATCTGACTCGGGATTCACCAGTTCGAAGTCCTTTCCCGCAACCAGCCTGAGGCTGGCTTTTTCGATGCGTTTTTCAACGACCTGGGGCCTGCCGATCAGGATCGGCCGGGCCAGACCTTCATCCACAACGGCCTGCACGGCACGCAACACGACTTCTTCCTCGCCCTCAGCGAAAACCACTCGCCTGGGGTCTTTTCTGGCAGCATCAAACACCGGCTTCATCAACAGACCCGTTTTGTAGAAAAACTGCTGAAGTGATTCGGTGTAGGCGTCCATGTCCTTTATCGGACGCGTGGCCACTCCACTGTCCATGGCAGCCTGTGCAACAGCAGGTGCCAGCTGAACAAGCAGGCGCGGATCGAAGGGCTTGGGAATGATGTAGTCCGGGCCAAACTGCAAATCATCATCGCCCATCGCGCCAGCCTCGTGCACTTCGATGCGGGTGAGTTCTGCCAGGGCATGTACGCAGGCCATTTTCATCTCATCATTGATCACCGACGCACCAACGTCCAAAGCCCCGCGAAAGATATAAGGAAAACAAAGCACGTTATTGACCTGGTTGGGATAGTCAGAACGACCGGTCGCAATAATGGCATCCGATCGTGCCTTTCTTGCGTCTTCAGGGCGAATTTCCGGTTCCGGATTCGCAAGCGCGAGGATAATCGGCTGATCTGCCATGCTGGCAACCATTTCCGGGCTCAGAACACCCGCAGCCGATACACCCAGGAAAATATCGGCGCCTTCCATGACAGCTGCGAGCGTGCGATGACTGGTATCGGAAGCATAGCCTGCTTTTCGGTCATCCATATCCTCGTCACGACCCTGGTAAATCACGCCGGCCCGATCGGTGACAATGATGTTTTCCTTGTTCAGGCCGAGAATGACCAGCAGGTCCAGGCAGGCTATTCCAGCCGCACCTGCACCGGAGGCGACCAGCTTTACCGAGTCAATTGATTTGCCGACGATGTGCAGGGCATTAATGACCGCAGCAGCGGTGATAATCGCAGTGCCGTGTTGGTCGTCGTGAAAAACAGGGATGTTCAGACGGTCTTTCAATGCCTGCTCAACGATGAAGCATTCAGGCGCCTTGATGTCTTCCAGGTTAATGCCGCCGAACGTTGGTTCAAGCGACGCAATGATTTCAATCAGGCGATCGGGGTCACGTTCCTCGATTTCGATATCGAAGACATCAATATCGGCAAACTTTTTGAACAGCACGCCCTTGCCTTCCATTACCGGCTTGGCAGCCAGCGGTCCAATGTCGCCAAGACCCAGCACCGCTGTGCCATTGGAAATTACAGCTACCAGGTTGCCGCGCGCCGTCACCTCGCTGGCAGTGGCCGGATCCTCGTGAATCAACTCGCTGGCGGCTGCAACGCCTGGCGAATACGCCAATGCAAGGTCCTGCTGAGTCGTCAGGGCCTTGGTCGGCGTAATCTTTATTTTGCCGGGCGTCGGATACCTGTGATAGTGGAGTGCGCTCTCTTTAAGATCCCGGGCCATTCATTTTCCAAGTTGCAGGCTTATGCCGCCCGTTCCATCGTTTGATCATACTGCCCCATGGTAGCAAGTCCATTCATCCGCGCCCTGTGCGCCAGAAGCGCCTGAGCGCTGGCAACATTTTCAGCAGGATTGGCTCCCCAATTGCTCAATGCCGCCGCCTGCAATGCACGACCGTATGAGAAACTCAGGGGCCAGGGTAAGCCACCAATCCTGTTCATGGCATCAAGGTGCGCTGTCGCCTCTGTATCCGACTGACCACCGGACAGGAAAACAACCCCGGCCAGTGCTGCAGGAACAGAATTAAGCAGGCACGAAATCGTGGCCTCGGCGACTTCCTGCACACCAGCGCGATCAGTTGCCTCAGAACCAGATATCACCATGCTGGCTTTCAGGATGGTCCCTTCAAGCAACACATTTTGATCATAGAGTTGATTAAACAGGGAACGCAGTGTCGCTTCGGTCACTTCATAGCAGGTGGCCAGGCTGTGATCGCCGTCCATCAGAACTTCTGGTTCAACCATCGGAACAATACCGGCTTCCTGGCACAGGGCTGCATAGCGTGCCAGCGCGTGCGAATTGGATTCAACGCAAGCGGAGGTCGGAATACTGTCGCCAATGGTGATGACGGCCCGCCACTTGGCAAACCTGGCCCCCAGACCGGAATACTCCTCAAGCCGTGCACGAAGACCATCAAGACCCTCGGTGACTTTTTCGCCAGGATGCCCCGCCATATCATGTGCACCAGCGTCAACTTTTATACCGGGCATGACACCTGAAGCTGACATCACCTCGGTGAAAGGCGTTCCGTCGAGCGCCGACTGACGAATGGTTTCGTCGTATAAAATGGCACCGCTGATGTGTTCACCCAGACCCTGCGTGGTCAGCAGCATGTCCCGATAGGCTCTGCGGTTGCTCTCGTTTGACTCGACATTAACGCTGTTAAGACGTTTCTTGATGGTTCCGGTGCTTTCATCGATGGCAAGAATCCCCTTGCCTTCAGCGACCATGGCCTGTGCGACTTCGACCAGTTGCTTGCTGCTCATATTGACTCCATTGGAAAATTTGGCAGGCAAACTGCCATTTTAGATAATTTGTGGCATGTAACGCCACCTGATCTGGATTACCCGCCTGTCCTCAGCCGGGATTTAATGCATATCGAGTTCGGCCTGGTGCTCAGCGCGACCTTCCGGACCTATCCTGATTAGCCTCATGGTGTTGGTTCCGCCCTGATCGCCCTGGCGCTCGCCCATGGTCAGAATGATCCGGTCACCGACAGTGATGGCATCATGATCCCACAATAATTTAAGCGCTTCGGTAACGACCACGTTCATGGAATCCCCCTGGGGAACATGGGCCACAGGAATGACATTTCGGTACAAGGCCATTTTTCGGCGTGTACTCGCACATGGCGAAAGCGCGAAAATGGGTACCGGCGATTGCACTCGCGACAACCAGAGCGCCGTTGAACCGGATTCAGTAAAGGCAACAATTGCCTGGACTGATACGTTCGTTGAAAGGAAAGTTGCCGCCATCGCAATCGCCTGGTCGATTCGTTGAAAGCGCACATTGAGTTGCTTGATGTCGTCGTTTTCTTCACTGTGGCGCTCCGCACCCAGGCAAACCCTGTCAACGGCCTCAACCACCGTGGTCGGGTGCTTGCCCACAGCAGTCTCTTCAGAGAGCATCACTGCGTCCGTGCCGTCAATCACGGCATTCGCCACATCAAGAACCTCGGCACGAGTGGGTATGGGGCTGTCGACCATCGACAACATCATTTGCGTGGCAGTGATGACATTACGATTGTATTCAACAGCCGTGTTGATGATTCGCTTTTGAATGCCCGGCAGGGCGGCATCACCGATCTCTACGCCAAGGTCACCACGAGCCACCAGGATGGCATCAGCCGTTTCACAAATTTCTTCGAGGGAGACTATGGCCTCGCTTCGTTCAATCTTTGCGATCACCCCGGCGTTGCTGCCTGCCTGACGAAGCAGCTTGCGGGCTTTGCGGATATCATCACCATTGGTGACAAACGAAACAGCAACATAGTCCGCCTCGAGCCTGGCAGCGATCGGGATGTCATCAATATCCTTTTCAGTAATACCGGATACCGACAACCCGCCACCCCGAATATTGAGGCCTTTCCGGTTGCGCAGAACACCTCCCGTCTCAACCACACAATGTATTAGTTTGCCTTCGATTCCGCTGACCCTCATCGCGATCAGGCCATCATCCAGCAGCAAAAGAACCCCAGGACTAACATCTTCAGCAAGTGACGGGTAGTTCACACCAACCCGGTTTTCGTCACCCGGCGTTTCGGTATCTGACGTATCAAGCGTAAAGGTGTCACCTTTATGCAGGGCGATGCTGCCGTTCCTGAAATGCTCGATCCTGATTTTCGGCCCGGCCAGATCAGCCAGGATAGCGACCTCCCTGCCCAGCTCAGCAGATACTTCACGCACAGCCTGAGCATGTCTGACCCAGCTATCCGGATCTCCATGTGAAAAATTCAGTCGCAGCACATTGGCGCCCGCGGCAATCATGTCCTTCAGAACGCTGCGGTCCTCCAGGGCCGGGCCCAGGGTGGCAATAATCTTGGTTCTGCGCCTGATTCCGCGCTTTTTATTTGTTTGATTCATGTTTGATTTTTCCGCTGATCAGGCTCGTGATCAGGCTCGTGATCAATTTGGGGCTGGGATCAGTGTGAAACAGCCGAGTCTCTAAGGGCAACCACGGCAGGCAATTCCTTGCCCTCCACCAGTTCCAGGAACGCGCCACCGCCAGTCGAAATGTAGTCGATGTCTTCACCAACTCCGAATTTTTCTATCGCTGCCAGCGTATCGCCGCCGCCGGCGATGCTGAATCCTCCTGAACGGGCAATCGCCTCGGTCACTGAACGGGTTCCGGATGAGAACGCATCAAATTCGAACACGCCGACCGGCCCATTCCAGATTATGGTTCCAGCCCCGGCGATCATGCTGGAGTAGCTCGCTGCAGTCAATGGACCAATGTCCAGGATCATTTCGTCCGGCTGGACTTCAGCGATTCCGCGCACAACCGGGTGCGCTGAAGCTGAAAACTCACTGGCAACCACAACATCGGCGGGAATGGGAATGGAGCCGCCGCGCTCGTGTGCTTTGCGAATCAACCGTTGTGCTTCGCCCACAAGGTCTGCCTCGATCAGCGAGGTGCCGACTTCGTGGCCGGCAGCTGCGATGAAGTTGTTGGCAATTCCTCCGCCAACAATCAGCTCGTCCACTTTGTCCAAAAGGCTGTCAAGCACAGTCAGCTTGGTGGAAACCTTGGCCCCGCCGACAATGGCCAGCATCGGACGGTCCGGCTTTTCCATGGCCTTGGTAAGAACCTCAAGTTCCCTGTCCAGCAGTGGCCCTGCGCAAGCGACTGGCGCAAAGCGTACGACACCCTCGGTTGAGGCCTGCGCCCGATGTGCGGTGCCGAAAGCATCCATGACAAACACGTCACACAATGCTGCCATTTTTCGAGCCAATGCTTCGTCATTGGCTTTTTCGCCCTTGTTGAACCTGACGTTTTCACAAAGCACGACTTCACCGGGTGACAGTGAAACGCCTTCAAGCCAGTCTCGCTCAAGTCGAACTTCACGCGCCAGCAGCTCCTGCAAACGATCTGCCACCGGACGCAGTGAAGACGACTCATCGAACTGGCCCTCGGTCGGCCGGCCAAGATGAGACAGCAGAATCACTGCTGCCCCCTTTTCCAGCGCAAGCCGAATTCCTGGCAGCGCCTGTTGAATCCGGGTATCGGATGTGACCCTTCCCTGTTCAATCGGGACATTCAGATCAAGACGCATCATCACCCGCCGGCCGGCGACATCAACATTTTCAAGTCGCAGATAATTCATCTTCTCAGGCATTCATGAGTGCAATGCTGGTATCCAGCATTCTGTTACTGAATCCCCACTCATTGTCGTACCAGCTCAATACTTTAACCAGGCGACCTTCCATGACACGGGTCAGCCCAGCATCGAATATTGAAGAGTGCGGGTCGTGGTTAAAGTCAACAGACACCAGCGGCTTGGAGTTATACCCCATCACGCCTGCCAGTGGACCTTCAGATGCTGCCTTGACCAGTCCGTTGATTTCTTCAACCGTGGTGTCACGGCCAGCAACAAAACAAAGGTCAACCACCGATACATTGATGGTTGGCACTCGCATGGAGAAGCCATCAAGCTTGCCGTTCAACTCGGGCAGAACCAGTCCTACCGCCGCAGCTGCTCCGGTTTTTGTCGGTATCTGGCTCATGGTTGCTGAGCGCGCCCGCCTGAGGTCCGAATGAAAGACATCAGTGAGCACCTGGTCGTTGGTGTATGCGTGAATGGTCGTCATCAGACCACTTTCGATACCCACACCATCGTTGAGGATTTTTGCCAGTGGCGCCAGGCAGTTGGTGGTACACGAAGCGTTGGATATCACCTCGTCGTCAGAGCTCAGGGAGTCATGATTAACGCCATATACGATGGTGTTATCCACATCCTGGCCCGGGGCTGAAATGATCACCTTGCTCGCTCCGGCGGCAATGTGCTGGCCAGCTGCTTCCTTGCTTCGGAACAGGCCGGTGCATTCGAAAACCACGTCCACGCCCAGCTCCGCCCAGGGGAGTTTTGAAGGGTCGCGTTCAGCGAATACCTTGACGCGATCGCCATTGACCACCAGGTCTCCACCGTCAACCGCTACCGTGCCCGGGAATTTCCCGTGCGCAGTGTCGTATTGTGTCAGGTGGGCGTTGGTATCCGCATCGCCAAGGTCATTGATAGCGACAATATCAAATTCATCGCTTCGTCCCGTCTCGAAAACGGCCCGCATGATACATCTGCCGATACGGCCATAGCCGTTAATTGCAACCTTTATTGCCATTGTCAAACTCCAGAATTTTGTCTCAACTGATTAAATCCATTGCGGCCTGCCTGACGTTTTCAGCAGTCAGACCATATTTTTCAAACATTACGTTTCCGGGTGCAGAAGCCCCGAAACCATCAACGCCAATAATAAGTCCGGCGTTGCCTACAAATGATCTCCAGTACATCGATATTCCTGCCTCAACAGCCACACGTGCAGTGACTTCAGGAGGCAATACCGCGTCGCGGTATTCCTGGTCCTGCTGCAGGAACAGGTCTGGATTCGGCATGGAAATGACGCACGCGCCGATTCCGGCCTCATCAAGACTGGCCGCAGCTTCTACAGCCAACCCTACCTCTGAACCGGTAGCCATGATTATGACCTGGGTCATGCCGGTGGCTTCCCGAAGAACGTACCCGCCCCGGCTGATCTGCCCGACCTGGTCCTGGCTGCGCGCCTGGTGTGGCAGGGTCTGGCGTGTAAATACCAGCGCGGTGGGCGCATTGTGATTCTCAATTGCGTGCTTCCATGCCACTGCTGATTCGACAGAATCACAGGGCCGCCAGACTTCAAGCCCGGGTATCAGCCGCAGGCTGCTGACATGCTCCACTGGCTGATGAGTCGGGCCGTCTTCGCCCAGGCCGATTGAATCGTGAGTATAAATGTGTATGTTTTGTATGCCCATTAACGCCGACATCCGAACCGCATTTCGAGCGTAATCCGAAAAAACCAGGAAGGTGGCACTGTATGGGATAAAACCACCATGCAACCGCATTCCGTTGCAAATTGCTGTCATGCCAAATTCGCGTACACCAAAGTAGATGTAGTTTCCGCGGTCACTGTTTTCAGTGATATCGACACTGCCACTCCAGAACGTGTTGTTCGAGCCGGTGAGGTCAGCCGAACCACCAACCAGTTCTGGCAGACTTGGTCCGAACGCCTCAAGCGCCAGCTCGGAGGACTTGCGAGTAGCAACGTTACCACCACTTTGTTGCAATTCTGCAATGGCTTCACGGGTGTCGCGCTCCCAGTGTTCGGGCAACTCACTGTTCATGCGTCGCGCCAATTCCTGCGCCAGTTGCGGGTGTGATTCCCGGTAGGCATTGAAGCGTGATTGCCATTCAGCCTCTGCGGCGCTGCCCTTTGCTGATGCATTCCAGCTTTCCGCAATTTCACCTGGAATATCAAAAGGCGGGTGTGGCCAGTTCAGCTCCTTACGCGCAAGTGCAACCTCGTCATCCCCAAGGGGTGCACCGTGGGTTGCTGCTGTGCCTTGCTTGTTGGGAGCGCCAAAGCCAATGATTGTTCTGCAGCAAATCAGGGTCGGCTTCCGTGTTTCCAGTCGGGCTGTCTCTATTGCCTGCTGGATCTCGACCGGGTCATGCCCGTCAACATCGCGAATCACCTGCCAGCCATATGCTTCAAAGCGTGCAGGTGTGTCGTCGGTGAACCAACCATCTACTTCACCATCGATCGAAATGCCGTTCTCGTCCCAGAACGCGATCAGCTTGCCCAATCCCAGACGGCCGGCAAGTGAGCAGCACTCATGGGAAATACCCTCCATAAGACACCCATCACCGAGGAAAACCCAGGTGTGGTGGTTCACGATCTCATGGCCATCCCGATTGAATCGGCGCGCCAGCAATGCTTCGGCCATCGCCATGCCCACCCCGTTGGCAATACCCTGTCCCAACGGCCCGGTAGTGGTTTCTACACCCGGGGTATCACCATACTCAGGATGCCCGGGTGTTTTTGAGTGCCACTGACGAAAATCCTTCAGATCGTCAATTGAAAGATCGTAGCCTGTCAGGTGTAACAGGGAATAAAGCAACATCGACCCGTGACCGTTGGAAAGTACAAACCGGTCGCGATCCCACCAATCGGGGTTCGATGGGTTATGTTTAAGATGATCGTTCCAAAGGACTTCCGCAATGTCCGCCATTCCCATAGGCGCGCCCGGATGTCCGGATTTGGCCTTTTGAACAGCATCCATTGATAAAGCGCGAACAGCGTTGGCGAGCGCTCTTCGATTTGGCATTTACAGGAACCTCCGGGTTATACGTTTTTATCAGGTGTTTTTAAACTTCTTCAATCGCCCTGCCTTGTAATCTGCCCAATATTTATCGAGTTCCTTTTTCACCACAGGTAGCAGGAAATAAATACCGAGAACATTAGGGAAGGCCATGGCGAAGATCATGGCATCAGAAAAATCTATGACCGAGCCAAGCTGCATGGATGCACCGATGACAACAAAGCTCAGGAAAAGCATCTTGTAAAGAATATCCATAAACCTGGACTCACCGAACAGGTATGTCCAGGATTTCAGGCCGTAGTACGACCAGGAAATCATGGTCGAAAATGCAAACAACACCACCGCGATGGTGAGCACCCACGGGAACCAGGGAATTACAGTTTCAAACGCCTGTGATGTCAAAGCGACACCCTGGCTGGGATCAACATTTGGGTCCCAGGTACCTGTGATGACGATCACAAGCGCAGTGATGGTGCAGACCACAACGGTATCTATGAAAGGTTCATAAAGCGCGACAAATCCTTCCGTCACAGGATGATTGGTGCGCACAGCCGAGTGCGCAATGGCAGCAGAACCAATACCGGCTTCGTTAGAAAACGCGGCTCGTTTAAAGCCCTGGAACAGGACGCCAATCACACCACCGGCGACCCCCTCTGCTTTGAATGCACCATCAATAATGGCGCCAAAAGCGGCTGGCACGGCTGGAAGATTCATGAAAATGATCAGCAGGCCGGCTGCCACATAAATGACGGCCATGAAAGGCACAATCTTTGAAGTAACGCGCGCGATGCCCTTGATGCCTCCAATGATGACCATACCCACCAGGAAAGCAATGATGATGCCAAACAACCAGCCCTTGTCGGCAAGCCAGCTCGCATCTCCTCCCGTTACAGATACAAGTTGCTTGAAGCTTTGATTCGCCTGGAACATGTTGCCGCCACCAAACGAGCCGCCAACGCAAAATATCGCAAACAGAACAGCGAGCACTTTGCCAAGAAATGCGAGCTTTTCGCTGCGTTCTGCCAGCCCCTTGGACAGGTAGTACATCGGGCCGCCCGAAACCGTTCCATCGGTATATTCATTTCGGTATTTCACACCCAGCGTACATTCGACGAACTTTGAAGACATGCCCAGTAACCCGGCCAGTATCATCCAGAAAGTTGCTCCGGGCCCGCCAAGAGACACGGCAATCGCAACACCCGCAATATTCCCCAGGCCCACGGTGCCTGACAATGCGGTAGCCAGTGCCTGGAAATGCGTGACTTCACCAGCGGCCATCGGATCGCTGTAATCACCGCGAACCAGTTGGAACCCGTGCCTGAAAGCCCTGAAGTTAATAAATTTGAAATAGAACGTGAAGATGGTGGCAGCCAGCAGCAACCAGACCAGCACGAAAGGAATCTGTACACCAGCAACCGGGAATGAAGAGAAAATAAACCCGGCGACACCATCCGCATAAGGCCGGACCACCTGGTCGATCCGTTCGTCAACGCCTTCCTGCGCCAGGGCTGGAAGTGCGGTGAACAACATGATGAAAAAGGCGATGCATCTGGTTGGCTTCATGGGCCGGACTCCTTGGAATTCTTGTTTTTCGACGCGGCTAAGGAACGACCGTCACTGGCCGGTCGGTGATCTGTACCAGGGTGCCGGATACGCTGCCAAACAACTGGGCAACCACGTTGGATTGCCCTTGCCGCCCGACCACAATGGTGTTTGCGCCGTGCTCCTCGGCCAGTTTCTTCAGTGTTTTTGCGATATGACCATGGCGCACTACGCCAGTTGCTTCGATGCCCTGCGCCTCAAGTTTCCCCAGGACAGGATTAATGATTTCCTGGTGCGCACGCTCAAGCTCGTCTTCGCGTCGTTTGTGCCTTTTGGCGTTTTCTTCCACGGTGTTGAATGAATAAGGAGACCATTCGATCACATGAGCAACCAGAATCTTACTGCCGTCGAACTTTGCTCTATCTGCTGCATAATCGAGGGCCCGATTTCCGCAGTCGCTGCAATCGATGCCCACCAGGTACAACTGGCTCATTTTTGCTTCTCCCTGTTCACCGGCCGATGAAAACCGGCCAAATAAGGCTTAATCAGTCCCGCCACTTGATCGAACAACCCATTGAGGCAATCTGAGCTTCAGGCCCCTTGCCTGTTCGTGCAATTTGCACCATGGCGTTGAAAAGCTCTCTGTCGGCGTTGTCCGGTTTCTGACCCGGAGTCGTCTCATCAAGGCGTCCACGATACTGTAACTCAAGACCGGCATTGTATCCGTAAAAGTCCGGCGTACAGACAGCACCATACGATTTAGCGACTTCCTGGGTTTCGTCCATCAGATACGGAAACGGGTATTCAAGCGCCCTTGCAACCCTGGCCATATTTTCAAACGAGTCCTCCGGATAGTTTTCGGCGTCGTTTGGCATGATTGCAACACATCCGATTCCGTGATCGGACAATTCTTTCGTATCGCGAACAATCAGGTGGTTGATCGCCTTGACATAGGGGCAATGGTTGCAAATGAACATGACAAGGAGGCCGTTTTCGCCCTTGCACTGGTCCAGCGTCCACGTCCGTCCATCCACACCTGGAAGGCAAAAATCAGGAGCCTGAGTACCAAATTGGCAATCGGGTGTATGAGTCAGTGCCATGTTGTTTTGAAATCCTTGTGCACAGGCCTCTGGGGGCCTTTGGGTCAAAACGAGCAGTATATCAGTTGATCCAGTGTCATCTGACACCAAAGATCGCACGACTTTTTGTTAGATTTGTATTAAACTTAATTGGAATCCGTACGTCCAAGGGACAAGGAAAGTCCAGGCGCGCTTCGGTGGTCGTCTGGCAGTTTGGAGAGGCGGGGAATCACTCCCCGGAGACCAAGACGACGAGAATGAAGATGTTCAGGCTAAGGAAAACAGGTTTAGATTACAGGCCATACATGGCAGGAGTCGGCTTGACTCTCGCTATGATTGCCATGCCTGCCTGGTCTTCCGATTCGAACTCCGTTGCCTCTCAGGACATGACATCAGCGTTCAATGCTGATCCTCTCGGACTGATCACATCCCCCCGTGCAGTTGAAGATCCAACGCCTATGCCACTGATCCCTGGTGCCACCACCACAGGATTCGATTTCGATCTTGGCGACAGCGAAACCAGAAAACTGCACCTGATGATTGATTCGCCCATATCACCGGATGCAATCGGTCTTGGCCTGGATTCTCATACTTTATCCATCCCCGGACGCAACGTACTCGGGCTGGATGCAACACTTGACATGCCACTGAATCCTTCACTCAGTCTCACCGGGAATGTTCGCAGGCAACAGGAACAGGCGCAGTTCAAGTCCCTGGGCAATATTCAGTGCACCGAAGGAATTTTACGACCGGACTCATACACAGCTTCCGGCTGCCGCTTTGTTGACGAATCATTCACTGGACTTGACCAGAGCATTCTCAACATCGGGGCACAGTACAAAACGCCGAGGACATCAACGTCGATTTCCTGGTTTACCCGTCAATCCGGTATGAACACACCGGGAACCAGCAGTGTCAGCAGTTTCCAGCCCGCTTACACCAGTGGTGTGGATTTGCTCACACCTGTAATGAACAACCCATTATTGCCAGCCGCACCGTTACGGAAGCCTCTTAGTTACTATGACGGACAGGCCAGCGGTATTGATCTCAGTTTCCAGCTGGGTCTGGCAACTGACAGTTACGGCGACGTGCGCTTCGGACTGGCATTTTCGCGGGTTCTGGATGCGACCTTCAATGGCATGTATTCCAACCTCTCACCAGTGAACTGGAATATTGCTGACGATTACGACACGGCTTCCATGGATGTGGAATGGAGCAAGGGATCATTCAGTGGTGGCATTCAGGGTTTCTATCGCGAACAGGTCGATTTCCTGAGCAGACAAAGTCTGAACAGTCTCTCGACTTTTGATGTTCACTTCACATGGCGCACGCCCTGGAATGCCAATCTCAGTGTCGGAGCCAGCAATATTCTCAATTCCGGCAGTGACGAAGCCAATCCCAGCGATGTGCAGTCAACGGATCCGTTTGAATCCATTTACGGACGTATTCCTTACGTTCGATACAAGCAAGACCTGTAAACCACATTTTTTGAGTCATTTGGTCGTGATTGCGGTCAAAATTTCTCATGGTAGACTTCTCCCGTTTTTTACAAAGGTCAGATTATGAAATTGACGTTTTTCACCCGCCTGCAACAAACCGGCCTGATCAGGCTGACAGCCATACTGGTGTGTTTTGCCCTCACTCCGATTTCAACAATGGCTCAGTCCGGGTTTGCATCACTCGAAGAACAAATGACAGGGACACAATTTCAGGCAGCAGGCCTGGAAAAACTGACACCTGAAGAACTGGCATCCCTGAACACCTGGATTCGAATGCATTCCCTTGCCACCCTGGATGCGCCGAGAGTCAACGATACTGGAGCCATGGGCTCTGAAGTCGGTAACGAAAATCCAGGCATTGATGAAATGGAACGTGAGCCCATCGTTACCAGGATCAATGGCACCTTTGTCGGATGGGACGGCCATACGATTTTCAAACTTGAAAATGGAATGATATGGGCGCAGGCCGACAAGGATAAGTTCTATTCCAGGGAGTTGATTAACCCGAGGGTGGTTGTCGAGCCCGCCATGTTTGGCACCTGGAAATTATCAGTTGAAGGTTTCGACGAGGATGTCAGGGTAGAACGTCTCGAATGATCTAGTTGTTCTGCCAGATGGCTTTTCGTTTCTTTTTCGCCAGGAACATCATGACTCGCACGCCGAGATAGGCCAAAGCGCCAACCATCATCAGAAAATAAGGGCCGATCGAATCCGACGGCCTGTTCAAGCCGTCAGTCGCAAGCCAGTACCAGCCAAAAGCCAGTATGACTATTGTCATGGCGGCGTAGCTTGCCATATTGAGCCTGTAAAGCTGGTTGCGAATCTTGCGCTCACGAAATCGTTGCCGGGCTTCATCATTGGTTTCGCCCTCAGCATAGCCGCAATGATCACAAATTGGCGCCCTGCTGGAGGTTCTCTTACCGCATTGGGGACAATCAATAATCGACATCTGCTGTAATCACTTCCTCAATTCAGCTTGAAGAAAAAAAGGATAACTCGGCACGCAAACCACCCTCTGGTCGGTTGCTGAACCGGATTGACCAACCGTAGAGCTCACACAAACGCTTCACAATGGCAAGGCCAAGCCCTGCACCTTTGCCGCTGATGTTCTGACCGCGATAGTGTCGGTCAAAAACATGGTCCAGATCTTCCTCGGGAATGCCCGGACCGGTGTCCTCAACGAGAACCCGACCGCTGCCTATAGTGACCCTGACTTCGCCCTCAGATGTGTAACGCATGGCATTACCGATCAGGTTGCCCAGGGTCACTGCCACAACGGCCTCCGGCGCAATGACACTAACGCGATCTTCCTCGATGACTTCAAGTCGCAAAGGTTTGGCACCAATCAGTGGCTGATGAAGGTGAACCACGTTGTTGACGACATCGCCAATATTGTTTGCAGAGCTGTCCTTATCGATTCCCTGTTCTGCCCTGACCATATGCAACAGGGCCGTGGTGATATCCGCAGACTGACGAGCAGCACGGGCAATTCGCAGCAGGCGGGTGCGCACTTTGGGATCAAGGTCAGGCTGTGCCAGCAACAGTTCCGTGGCACCAGTGATGACGGTCAATGGTGAGCGAAGCTCATGACTCACATCAGCATTAAACTCGCGATCACGCTCAACCATGTGATGCAAACGATGTGCATAGCTGTCCAGCGCCTTGGCAAGCTCACCCACCTCGTCGTCTGCAAAATGGTCTGCCAGGGTTTCAGGCACATCCTCATCGCCGGCAGTTTCCAGCCGGTTTGCCAGGTCAGTGACCGGCTTCATGACATGCAGGGACGACCACGAACCAAGCATGAAAGAGAGTGCTGAAAACAACAGGACGGCCCCGACCAGGGCCCACAGCAATTGTTGCTTCAGCAACTGGTTGTCGCTGACATCATAAAGAAGGAAGGCCCACAAATCGTCATCTTTTCTTACAGCAGCCTTGATCACCATTCCGGATGCCAGACGCACATCATGTACGCCGGTGCCGAGATTACGCACCGCCTCGTCAACCGTTCCGTTGGGATCGCCAGGTCGCGTAACATATCCCTGAATCCTGGAATAGAAAGGCTCGACAACCGAGGGATCAAAGCGCAACTGGTTGACATAATCATCCAGTTCTTCCTGCAGCGTACCGCCAATCAGCTGGTCTTCGAGCGTATTCTGGAGAAACATGGTACTGAGGGCGAAAGAAGCACTCAGCAGGGTGCCGAACAGCAAAAACGAAAGAACAATTCGGCTTCTAAGTCGGCGACGTGCTTGCATTCAGGGCCTGTTCACACACTTGATTCAATCAGGCGATAACCGATTCCGTGCCGCGTCTGAATCATATTGGTTTCAAACGGCTTATCGATTGCACTTCGTAATGTGTGAATGTGTACCCGCAGACTGTCGCTGTCAGGCATTTCCTCACCCCAGACTTCCAGCTCAAGCTCTGCCCTTGATACAACATTCGGAGATGCCTCCATTAGACACTGGAGAAGCTTGAGCCCAATCGGGTTGAGATGGATCTCCTGCCCCTGGCGATTCACGTTGAGAGTATCCAGGTTGTAAGTGAGCTCCCCAACCGTCAGCTCACGCTTGGTACGCCGACGACCACGGCTTGCGAGCACCTTCAGGCGAGCCACCACTTCCTGTAGCTCAAAAGGCTTGACGAGATAATCATCTGCACCCGTTTCGAATCCGGCCAGCTTGTCCTCAAGCCGGTCACGGGCTGTCAGCATAAGAACCGGAGTGTCTTTAGATGCTTCCTGGCGCAACTTTCGACATACCTCCAGGCCGTCCATTCCGGGCAGGGCAAGATCGAGAATAATGGCATCAAAATCATTGACAACAGCCAGGTGCAAACCGGTTATTCCGTCGCCGGCAAAATCCACCGTGTAGCCAAGGTCTTCCAGATAGTCCCCAATATTAGCGGCAATATCCGGATTATCTTCAATAATCAGTATTCGCATTCTTTAGAGCCTCGCGCCCGGGGGCCTGGCATTATGTCCAAACAGACAGTTACCGTGTTGCGACAGATATGCGGGAGAATGGTTCTATCTGAACTCGCCTCCAAGCACTTCGACCCCTTCCATACCCTTTGTCAGGGTATCGACATCACCACCTTCGTCAATTTTCACCATCAACCGGACTTCATTGGCAGAATCTGCATGACGCAGGGCTTCGTCGTATGAAATCTTGCCTTCCTTGTACATTTTGAACAGGCATTGGTCGAAAGTTTCCATACCGTGATGACCCGAGGCCTTCATGACTTCTTTCAATTCGCCAATTTCACCCTTGCGAACCTTGTCCTTGACGAGCGGCGTTGACACCAGGACTTCAAATGCTGCCCAGCGACGCGAACCGTCAACCGACGGTAAGAGTTGTTGAGCCAGGATGGCCTTCAGGTTGAATGAAAGATCAAGCAGAATCTGTTCCTTGGCTTCTTCCGGAAAGAAATGCAGGATTCGATCAAGCGCCTGGTTGGCGTTGTTGGCATGCAGTGTGCACAAAACAAGGTGTCCTGTTTCTGCAAACGTAATCGCATGCTCCATGGATTCCCGTGTACGAATTTCGCCAATCAGGATGACGTCAGGCGCCTGGCGCAGCGTATTGCGCAGGGCCACATCGAATGATTCGGTATCAACGCCTACCTCACGCTGAGATACCAGGCTCTTGCCATGAATGTGGACATATTCGATTGGGTCTTCGATGGTAATGATGTGCCCGGTCATGCGGGCATTGCGATAGCCAGTCATCGCGGCCAGGGACGTGGATTTACCCGTTCCCGTGGCGCCCACGAATAAAACAATTCCACGTTTTGCAAGCGACAGTTCCGCCAGAACAGGTGGACAACCCAGCTCTTCAAAGGTCGGAATCCTGGATTCGATTCGGCGAGCCACCAGGCCCACCTGCCCCTGCTGGAAGAATGCGCTGACACGAAAACGCACTTCGGCATCCAGAACGTAAGCAAACTGGCACTCACGCGTCCTCAGAAATTCCTCACGCTGACGCTCTACCATGATGCTCATGATGATCTCTTCGCATTTCTCGGCGGACAGGACGTCGGTCGAAATGGGTTTGATCTTTCCATGAACCTTGATGCAAGGCGGAGCATCGGCTGTAACAAACAGGTCGGACCCCCATTCCTCATGCAACTGTTTGAGCCATTCGTCTACGATTTTCATGATATTTGCCTTCCCCTACCGAAGTAGTTGTCTCAGTTTCCCTACATTGACAGCTGGTTTCCTTACATAAACAACTTCTTGTCCACTGCCCGGCGTGCAGCGTCTGTACGATGAATAATTCCGCGTTGAACAAGCGATTCAAGACTTTGATCCAGGGTCTGCATTCCCACGTTGTTACCGGTTTGAATCGCCGAATACATTTGCGCAACCTTGTCTTCGCGAATCAGGTTCCTGATCGCTGGCGTCGCTACCATGATTTCCCATGCAGCCACACGACCACCGCCGACGCGTTTGAGAAGCGCCTGGGTAATGACCGCTCTCAGTGATTCGGACAACATCGAGCGCACCATGGCTTTCTCGCCTGCAGGGAATACGTCGATGATACGGTCAACCGTCTTGGGCGCGGAGCTGGTGTGAAGTGTGGAAAATACCAAATGACCGGTTTCAGCCGCGGTCATTGCCAGCCGGATCGTTTCAATATCACGCATCTCGCCCACCAGGATGATATCCGGGTCTTCACGCAGCGCTGCTCGCAGCGCCTGGTTGAAGCCGTGGGTATCGCGATGCACTTCGCGCTGGTTAATCACGCATTTTCGGGAAGTGTGCAGAAATTCGATCGGGTCTTCTACTGTCAGGATATGTCCCTCGACATAGCCATTAAGATGATCCACCATCGCTGCAAGCGTGGTCGATTTTCCGGATCCTGTTGGCCCGGTCATCAACACGAGCCCACGCGGCACGTCGATAATGTCACGGAAAACAGGAGGAGCGCCGATGTCTTCGAGCTTCCATACCTCATCGGGAATGGTTCGGAAAGCACCGCCCACACCACGATCATGATGGAAACAGTTGACCCTGAACCGCGCAAGGCCAGTGACACCGTATGAGTAGTCAACCTCGAGATTGGCCTCAAAATCGCGACGTTGCTGATCGCTCATGGTGCTGTAGAGCAATTCACTCAATTGTGGTGTTTCGATGGCAGGCAAAGTCAGACGCCGGATATCACCGTCAACACGAATCATTGGCGGCAAACCAGAAGATAAATGCAAGTCTGATGCGTTGTTCTTGACCGCAAAGGCTAAAAGTTCTGCAATGTCCATCTTCCCTCCTTACAATGCAGCGTCGCTTGACCCCGGAGAACGTTTTCAACTCCTTGAAAACTCTACACAGGATAGAACCCCAAACTTTACCATAAATTATGCGTAGTCTTGCTGCAAGATGAATAACTTGAAAGAAAATCTTGATAATGTGTCTTCGCGCGTTAAAAGCGCCTGCGAAGATGCAGGACGAGAATTTTCTGAAGTCAGAATCCTTGCGGTTTCCAAACGTCACCCGGCTTGCAGGGTCGAGGCGCTTCATAAATACGGCCAAACCGCATTTGGAGAAAACGTCGTGGCAGAAGCGCTAGGGAAAATATCCGCGCTTTCACGTCTTGAGCTGGAATGGCATTTCATTGGCCAGGTCCAGTCCAACAAGACGCGCGACATTGCCAACAGCTTCTCCTGGGTACAAAGTGTTGATCGTGCCAGAATACTGCGTCGCCTTTCTGACCAGAGACCGGTGCAAATGCCTTCCATCAATGTCTGCCTGCAGGTGAATATCGACAACGAACCACAAAAAGCCGGCTGCAGTGAGGCAGAAGTTGTTGAACTGGCAGAACTGGCAAGGGACCTGCCGGGTATTC
>Ga0102946_1000122_pt1 | contig 26052 bp, 20 predicted proteins | sample SalPon2A_A_D1_MG_FD_78209 | JGI IMG/M metagenome (GOLD analysis project Ga0102946, IMG submission 78209) | Soil microbial communities from South San Francisco under conditions of wetland restoration - Salt Pond MetaG R2A_A_D1_MG | ecosystem: Environmental > Terrestrial > Soil > Wetlands | place... | reverse complement strand
TCTGGAAGGCTTCAGCGACCGCCTCCGACACCGTGGCGGAGAGCTCCACCCGCCCTTCCGCCTTGTCGTAGGCGATCTGCAGGTCGAAGGTCTCGAAGACCTGGCGCTTGATCTGCACCGATGCGGTCCGGAGCGTCTCCGCAGGAGTAGTAGTGGTGCTCCTTGCGGGCCTTCCCGTGCATCGACAGGGGCTGGTGGCCGGCGCAGCAGCGGACCATGCCCTCCTCCTGCGCCCGCAGGCGGGCACCGCGCGCGGCCGATCCGATCAGCGCGGCTGCTTGACCTGGAGCTCGCTCATCAGCGCGGCCATCTCCTCGACCTCGGGCGCGGCCCATTCGAACCCGGGGGGCAGCGGCTTCGAGTAGAGCCGTACGTACCGCCGGTACTTGCGAATCAGCTCCGATCGTGAGATCTCCATCCGCTTCTGGCTCAGCGTGGTCTGCGAGGCCAGCGTCCGGTTGGCGACGCTGATCTCCGCGTCGACCCGCCGCACCGTCCCATCCCCGCTCTCGATCCGGCGCTCGAACCAGCGGCTTGCCTCGATGTGGGAGCCGAGCGGTTCCTTCGCGCCGGGGCGCTTGTACATCGCGTAGTTGTTGGTCGAGCAAAGCCACTTCGGCCGAGAGCGAGGCAGCAGGCGACGCCGCAACAGGTAGAGGCGATGGCCGAGGTCGATCGGTACCTCGATCCACCGAGCGGGCCAGTGATAGCCCGTGACCCCGGGCTCGAGCCACTCCGAGAGCACGCGCGCGGCGTCCGGGCGGAACCAGTCGTCGTCGTCCACCGGCACGACGAGGGCGTCATCGGGAATCTCATCCCACTCGGCCGGGACCGCGCCCTCGACCCGTTCGTGGTTGCGCTGGGCGATCTCCTTGACCCGCAGGCGGAACCGCTGGTATGAGAGGTCGAACGTCTCGTTCCAGAGTGGGACCTTCGGCAGCAGCCAGGGGTCGGTGAGCGCCTCGAGCGCCGCCTGCTCGTCGGCCCAATCGACGGTCCTTCTGATCCAGATGTAGATCACCGCGGCTCGACATCCTCCATCAGTTCGGCCATCAACGCCACATACGGTCGCGACCACGCGGGGTCCCGCCACCAACGGCGCCGACGGTAGATCTGCCGATACCGCCGCAGGCGCTGCAGTAGACGCCCGCTGTCGATCTCGCCGTCTCGACTGGTCGGGCGCAGCGACGTCTGTGAGGCGAGCGTCCTGTTGTTGATGCTGTAGCGCCCCGGAATCCGCGCGGCCTCGCCGCGCCCGGCCCGCGCGAACCACTTGGTGGCCGCGAGGTGGCCCTCGAACTCGGGCCTGCGGCCCGGACGCTTGACCAATCCGTAGTTGTTGGTGTCGCAGGTCCAGTGCGCCGGAGTGAACGGGAGCAGGGCTCGCCTGGTCGCGTAGAACCAGTGACCGAGATCCGAGGGGACCCCCAGCCACAGCGGGTTCCAGCGGACGATCTCGGCCGAGCCCCACGCCCGATCGAGAACGCGGACCAGATCCGGGTCGAACCAGTCGTCGTCGTCCACGGGCAGCACGCGCTCACCGTCGGGTATCTCCTCCCAGTCGGCGAGCGTGGCTCCCTCAACGCGAGCGAGGTTGAGGGCCGCGATCTCGCGCACCCTGCGGCGGAACTCATGGAACGGCATCGTAAGCGTCGCGTTCCACAGCTCGACCCTGGGCCGAACGCGTGGATCCAGCTGGCCCCAGAAGGCCTCCTCGTCGGCCCAGTCGAGCGTCGCCCTGATCGCGATGTAGGTGCGGGGCCGCCCGCCACCGGCCGGCGGGCTCATCGGTGCGACGGGCGCACTGGTCGTCGGATCGCTCGCATCCGCTGCCAGTATTAGCCGATGCCTGGGCCCGCTGCTCCATCGAACCCGTCGAGCGACCGGGCCCTGGCGGCGTCCCGGTCCCGACCGCTGCTCGCCCTGCAGCGTCTGCTCATGCGCCTCGGTCGCACGCGGCTTCGAGCCCTGCTCGTGCTCGGCTACCGATCGCTCGCGCGGCTGGCGGTCACCTATCTGACCCGCGATCAGGCGGGGGCTGCCGCCTACCTGCGCGGCGGTCTCGCCACCGAGGAGTTCCAGCCGGGACTCTCCGACATCGACCTGGTGCTGGTGCTGGCTCACCCGGACCGGGAGCCGTGCGACGACGCCGGGGTGGTGAGGGCACGCTGGCGGCGCCTGACCGCGGTCGCCCCCGCCATCGAGCTCGTGATCGACGAGCCGCGGATCCATTCCGAGACCGAGCTCGCGGAGTTGAACGGAGCGTCGGCGTTCACCCTCGGCCTCGACGAATCCACCGGCCCCGGCCGCAGCAGCGGCTACTACGACGCGGGCGACGTCTCGGACGGGGTACGGATGCTCGAGCGCCCCGGGCTCGGCTCCGAGATCGCCGGGTGGCAGCGGCTGAGTGGTCGCGAGCGACGACCGGCAGCGCCCCGGGTGGCCCCGGCACCGCCCTGCCTCCCGGCCTGGCTCGAGCTCCTCTACGTCTGGCGCATCATGTTTCGATTCTGCGTCGAACCCACCCTCCCCCGGGCCACCAGCGTCTGCGTCAAGATGATCGCCGAACCGGCTCGGATCTGGCTCTGGCTCACGGACCGTGAACTACCGCCGACGCGCGAGCTCGCGCTGCGCCGCGCGGCCGCCGAGCTGCCCGAGGAGGCGGATGCCTTCGAGCGCGCGCTCGATCTGCAGCGAGCGCTCCCCTCCGCGCCGCGGGCGCCGCTGGCGGAGCTGCTGCCCGCGTTCGTGCGGCTTTCGGGCCGGGTGGCGTCCCTCGTCGGCCGGCAGGCAGGCGTGGGTAACGGCGAGCCGGTGCGACTTGCCGGCAGCCCACGCGAGCTCCTGTCCCCCCGGCCGACGGAGGCGACCGCCACGGGCAGCTGCGATCCGCTGCCGCTCGGCGACTGGCGCTCCCTGGCGTGCCCGGCCTCGGCCCCCGACGAGTCGTTCCGGCTGCTGCCGGGCGATCCGGCGAACCAGGCCGATCTCGCGGCCGCGACAAAGGCGGCCGGCGGTCCCTACCCCGCGCTGCGGGCACCGGAGCTCCTCGTGCTGCCCACCCGATCCCTCTTGCGCAGCCGGCTGCGCGCGGTCAAGTGCCCGGCCTCCGACCCGGTTCCGTTCGCGCTTGCGGCGGGGGCCGACGAGGTGCGATTCCCAACGGTTCGCGGATGGTCCGCCGCGGATACGGCGGCCCGGGCCGTGGCCGAGCAGCGCGCCTGGCTCAGCGGGCGTCGTCGCGCGGGGAGCGGGATCGGATCCGCCGGGGACGATGACCCGACCGAGCTCGGGCGACTGCTGAGCGCGGCGCGCGGCGCCCTGTTCCTCGAGAGCGTCGAGGACGGCGATCCCGAGCTCTGCCTGACCGCGGTCGAGACGGCGCGGCGGCTCGCCAGGCGCTCCCCGGCATGGAGGTCGGTGGCGGAGGAGGCGATCGACGGGTACAGCGGGTTCGTCCAGGACGGTCGCCGCCCGCCGCCGGGCGCCGCCGCGGCGCTGCGCGATCTGGTGGGCGACCTGCCGGCCTTCCGGTGACCCACCGGCCGGCCGGAGCGGCATCTAAGCCAGCGCGAGGATCCGCTCGACGACCGGGCCCCGAGAGGCGATCACCTCGAGCTCCCATCCGCGCGCCTCGATCAGGCGCTCGCGAACCAGGGCGGGGTCGGTCAGAAGGGCGTCGAGCGCCCGGAAGACCGCTTCCTCGCCAAAGCCTCCGCGCGGAGAGTCGACCAGGGGAACGGCAATCCCATGTCGCTGACAGGTCTCGGCCAGCGCCGGCTGATCGGCGAAGAACGGGTAGGAGACCATCGGCACCAGGTTGAAGATCGCCTCGTGGGTCGAGTTGAGGCCCTGGTGCGTGACGAACGCATCCGCCGATGCCAGCGCCCGCCACTGATCGAGATGGTCGACGACGCTGACCTTCGAGCCCCCCGCCCGCCGGAGCCGTCGGGCCTCCGGACGCGCCCCGCCGAGGCTGATCAGCCCGCGGGTCCCCGGTCGGCGCTCCAAGGCCGCGGCGATCGTCGTCAGTGCCTCCAGCGCCCGCTCCGGCCAGTAGCGCCACACGACGGTCCCCAGGGACACATACACGTTGAGCTCGTCGTCGCCGGCGTCGAACGGGGATCGCGAGGGGGCGTCCAGCCGTCGCTCGATCTCCTCCACCGCGGGCAGCGAGCCGTAGAAGGCAAGGGGCTCGAACGCGGCCCGCTCCGACTCCGGCAGGTACGTCGGCGGCTCGCAGTAGAGGTTGAGAATCGGGCTCAGCGCGGTGACATACGAGAAGGGGGAGGCGTCGCCGATCCCGAAGCGGTCACGCAGGGTCTCGACCGCGCGCCGGCAGGCGTCGGAGATCGACACCCGCTCGTCGGCCTCGAGGGTCGCGCGGTGCTGGGCCGGGACCATCCTGTGCCCAGGGCAGACGCTCACGTAGGGAATCCCGAGCAGGCGGCCGACGACGTGACCGATCACGGCGAAGGTGTCGTAGACGATCAGCGACGCCCCGAGCCGCGTCAGCTCCTCCGCGAGCGCCTCGGCGTAGGTGCCGGCGAACGTCACGTAACGGCAGGGCACAGGCAGGGACTCGCCGTCGGCGCGTTCGAGCGGATGGACCGCGAAGAGGTCCTCGAAGGTCCCTCCCGCGGACTCGACGGCGCCCCGGAAGCCGGAATCGGTGTAGACGTGGGCCCGGGCGCCCCGCCGGGCGAGATCAGCGATCAGCGGCCGCAGGCGCTGAAAGTGACCCGCCTCCGGCATCGCGAAGATCGCCACGATCGGCGCATCGCTCATGTCCACCCTCGATTCATGTGAGCCGATTCTCTCAGCGGTATCGTCGGCGCGACATTGGCTCCCGCAACCTTCACCGAACGACTCGGGCGCCGCCGCGAGCTCTGGTGGGACCCGCCCTGGCCCTGGCGCGATCGGACGCTCCGCGATGCCGCGCATCGCCTGCGCGAGCGCCGCGTCTTCCGGACCCGTGACGAGGCCGACGCGGCCTGGCGGTGTTGCGCCGCGTGGCCGCGGACGCTGCTCAACAAGTGGAACGGCCGCGAGTTCGCCGCGCGGCACGGCTGCGAAGTCCCGGATCTCCTCTGGTTCGGCTCCGACCACGATGAGGCGCCACTCGAATCGCTCCCCGACCGCTTCGTGATCCGTCCGGCATTCGGGGCGAACAGGCGCGGGGTGTCGGTGGTCGTCGACGGCACCGAACTGCTCGGCGACCACCCGGTCACCCCCTCGGACCTTGGCCGCATGCTGCCGCGCGCGGGTCGGCTGCGACGCCCGGCACCCGTTCTGATCGAGGAGTTCATCGGGACCGAGGAAGGCCGCCCCGCGCTGCCGCTCGAGTGCAAGTGCCACACGTTCGCGGGCGACGTGGCCGCCGTCGAGATCGTGGCCCGCCGGAGGGCGCACGAAGCGAAGCACCGCTTCTACACGCCCGGCTGGGAACCGATCGCCGACCCGATGAACACCTACCTGCCGACCGCGGACGGCAAGTTCGAGCGGCCCGCCTGCCTGGAGGAGATGGTCGAGAGCGCGAGCCGGCTCGGCGCGGAGCTCGGCACCTACATGCGGATCGACTTCTTCATCGCCCCGCGCGGCTGCGTGTTTAACGAATTCGCCTCGCTCCCCCTCCGGGGCCAGGCCAACACGCCCTACTGCGACGAGCTGTTCGGCGGGCTCTGGGAGAGCCGGCACGGGGACGCGACCTGAGTGCATATGATTGAGCGATGCCCGCCGCCTTCCTGCAGCTCGGGGGCCGCGTCGCGGTCGTAACCGGCGGAGCACGCGGGATCGGCCTCGCCACGTGCCGGCGTCTCGCCGAGGCGGGCGCGTCGATCTCGATCTGGGACATCGACGCGACGACCGCCGAGACCATCGCCGGTGAGCTACGAGACACGGGGGCCGAGGCGCACGCGATCAAGGTGGACGTCCGCGACCCGGCCGCGGTCGACGCCGCCCGCGCAGCGACGCTCGAACGAGCGGGCGCCGTCGACATCCTCGTCAACAACGCGGGCGTGGTCGGCCGTTCGGCTCCGATCACGGAGCTCACGGACGAGGATTGGAGCGAGACGATTCGCAGCGATCTGACCAGCGTCTTCTACTGCTGCCGATCCCTGCTGCCGGCGATACGACAGAGCTCGGCGGGGTCGATCGTCAGCATCGCCTCGGTGACGGGCAAGGAGGGCAACCCGAACCAGATTCCCTACTCGGTCGCCAAGGCGGGCGTGATCGCACTGACCAAGGCCCTCGCCCGCGAAGCCGCGCCGGAGGTTCGAGTCAACTGCGTGGCGCCGGCGCTCACGGAGACCCGGATCCTCGCCGAGCTGCCGCCCGAGGTCGTCTCGTACGCCCGGGAACGGATCCCGCTCGGCCGCACGGCGCTCCCGGAGGAGGTGGCTGCTGTGGTTCACTTCCTCACCTCCGAGGAGGCCAGCTTCGTGACCGGACAGTGCTACGACGTCAGCGGTGGGAGAAGCAGCTACTGAGCGAGACACCTGGACAGAGCACGGGCGCAGCCGGGCCCGCGGCGCCACTGGACGAGGAGGCGCTGGCCCTGTTTGCCCGCAAGGGCCTGGAGGCGGGTCGGGGCGCACCTCAAGTTGGAGACGGGAACGCGGTCAAGGTGAGGCGGGTCATGCAGCTCACGCAGGATCTCGCGACCGGGCCCCTCGACCAGCTGAGGATCCTCGATCTCGGCTGTGGCGAGGGCGTCTACGCGATCGAGGCGGGCCTGCGCGGAGCCGACGTCCTCGCGATCGACGCCCGCGACGAGCGGATGCGCGAGGGCGCCGAGTGCGCAGCCCGGCACGGGCTCCGAAACGTGCGGTTCGAGCGGGGGGACGCCCGCGAGCTGAGCGCGGAACGGGCCGGATCCTTCGACATCGTCTACTGCCTCGGGCTGCTCTACCACCTGGATGCCCCCGAGGTGTTCCCCTTCCTGGCCGCCGTTCGCGAGCTGTGCGCGGGCGCGTTGATCGTCGACACGCTGATCAGCCTCGAGCCGGACACGGAGGTCACTTATCTGGACCGGGCCTACCGGGGCGAGCGGACTCGCGAGCACGGCGACGACGACCCCCCGGCCGTCCGGCGGCAACGGCTGCTCCGCTCCATCGACAGCACGTTCGCGTTCCGGTTCACGCGTGAGTCCCTGGTCCGGGCGCTGCGGGATGCGGGGTTCCCCTCCGTGCTCGAGTGTCACGCCCCGCCGGAGCCGGGTAAGGCCGCGGACCGGATCACGCTCGCGGCCGCCGGCGCCGAGCCGGTGCGAATCTCGACCTATCCGTGGCTCGAGGGGATCGGTGAGCGCGAGATCGTGCGCCGGCTGACGAGCGACTGAGATGAGTGATCCCTATTCCCGCACCCATGCCTGACGCACCTGACGACTTCGCTGGATCGCCACCGAAGCCCTCGCAGGCTGAGAACCGCGAGGTCCCGGGCGTGGCAACCCGGCTCGACGTCTACGGGCTCACGATCGAGATCGACGGCGACAGCCCCGAGCTGGTCGACCGAATCTGGCGCGACTACGCCTGGTTCGCGGCGCCGTCACCGGGATTGGCCCCCGTCGATCAAGCGGACGTGACGGTCCGGGTGGAGCGGGGCGAGCCCGACTACGACTCGCTCGGGTCGCTCCAGGCATCGTTCACGACCCCGCGAAACGCCGTCTACGAGGATGGGGCACGCCGGATAGTCGACTATTCCGGCCGAGCCCTGCTGATCCGCGACGCGGCGGCGCGGAGCGCCGTGATCCGCGGCACCGACGAGCACCTGGTGCACGAGGCCGGCTATCAGTTCCTGCTCTCGCGGATCGGACAGCACGTCGAGCAGCGCTGGCTGCCTCGCCTGCACGCGCTCGCGTTCTCGGGCCCGGCGGGCGCCGTCGCGGTGATGCTCCCGTCAGGCGGCGGCAAGAGCAGGCTGGCGTTGCGCGCGATCGAGGACGACGCGGTGGGCCTGCTCTCCGAGGACAGTCCCCTCGTCGACCGGCGCGGGCGGCTCCACCCGTTTCCGCTCCGGGTCGGACTCAACCCGGGAGACGAGGACGGGCTGCCCGCGGACCGCATCCGCCGCCTCGAGCGCATGGAGTTCCCGCCCAAGCTCCTTCTCGACGTCGATCACTTCGCTGATCGAATCGAGCGGACGCCGCAGCCCGCGCGGCACATCGTGGTCGGCAGGCGCTCGCTCAGCAGGGGGCCGAGGCTCGAGGAGGTCCCGCGCCGAACCGCCGTGCCGGTGCTCTTCCGCGAGGCCGTCGTGGGCGTCGGCCTCTACCAGGGGATGGAGTTCGTGCTCCAGCGGGGGACCCGCGACGTGCTCGGACAGATGCGACCGGCGGCGATCCGCGCTCTCTGCTGCGCGGCCGCGCTCGCACGAACGAGGGTGTGGAGCCTCGACTGCGGCCGTGACGGCGAGCGCAACTGGGAAGCGGTCCGCAGCCTCCTGGACCGGTAGCTCTACTCGAGCAGCTCCTTCCATTGGGGCGCGTTCAGGACCGGCGGACCGGATCCGCGGCGCCAGCCGTTGCGCGCCCAGCTGCGGGCCGTGGCCATGTGCTTCTGCACGTAGAGCGAGTCTGTGAGGACCACGATCTTGTTGAAAACGGCCGAGATCGACCGGCGGCCGGCGACCGGCAAGGTGCTGCAGCGCCAAGATCGGGGCCTGCAGCTCCATCTGGTTGTGGCCGCAGGATCGCGCGGACGCGTTTGCCCTCGCTCAGCGCGACTCGCCGGGCTCATGACCGGGCGGTCGCGGGTTCAAAACCTGCCCCCGTCATAGAAGGAACCGCATGACAAACGCCCACGAGGGACGGGGGCGCTTTTTCGTGGGGCCGGCGTCAAACCCGCTAACGCCGATCCCTGGACGGCTGCTCGTCGCGCAAGGCGGCAGCCTCGGAGCTACCACTTCTATGCGGAAGCGTGGGTTCGGGCCGAGGGCCCGACCGCGGGGCAGCAGCGGTTGCATAGAGGGGAGGCAGCGGCCGGCTGGGCGCGGATCGCCAGGGGCTCCGTCCCTGTCGCCTCCAGGTGCCGAGCGGTCAGTCTCGGCCGGTATGCGGTCGTTAGGTACCGCTCGGCGTCCTTGAGGGCCGATTCTGGCCCCGGTTCCGCGGAACCGCCCCACATCTGGTGTCCCCACTGCGGATAGCCGCTACCCCTCCCCTCACTGCGGGGAGCCCGACGCGCGGTCTGCATTGTCGCGCGAAGAACAACTGTGAGTCTTCAGGCCGCCCGGCGCATTCTTTCGACGAGCTCGCCCATGATGTAATTGCGGGGATGGCGTCCGAGTTGGAGTTCCGGCACGTGGACGTCTTCGCCGAGGAGCCGTTTACGGGCAATGGCTTGATCGTCGTATTCGGCGGGACGACAGGGGTTCCGGCTGAAGCGCTGCTCGAGATCGCGATCGAGATGCGGCAGTTTGAGTCGATCTTCGTGGACGTCGAGGCGGATGGTGCCCGGGTGAGGGCGCGGATCTTCACCGCCGAGGAGGAGCTTCAGTTCGCCGGCCATCCTGTGATCGGAGCGGCCGCGGCGCTGCATGAGCGGCAGGCCGCAGGCGTCGCTGAGCAATCCTGGGTCTTCGAGATCGCGGGAAGGGCAATTCCGGTTCGGAGCCGCAGCACCCCCTACTACTACGAAGCAGAGATGAATCAGGGCATTGCGGAGATCGGCCGCCCTTTGGAGGGCGACATCGCGGTGAGGTTTGCTCACATGCTGGGCCTCGATCGCAGCGATCTCCACCGCCTGCCGATGCAGGTGGTCTCAACGGGTCTGCCGTACTTGATCGTGCCGGTGGCGCGCGGGCTGGATCGTGCTCAGATCTCGGTCGGCGACCTGGGGGACCAGCTCGCGCGGATCGGAGCCAAGTTCGTCTATGTGCTCGAACCAGCGAGCCGTGAGGGGCGAACGTGGGATAACGCCGGAGTGGTCGAGGACGTCGCCACCGGGAGTGCGGCTGGTCCGGTCGCCGCCTATCTGGCTGCCCATGGTCTTGCCCGAGCCGATGAGGTGGTCGAGGTCAACCAAGGACAGTTCGTCGGCCGGCCCAGCAAGATTGCCGTGGCCCCAGACAGGGGCGGCGAGCTCTGGGTCGGGGGGCCGGTTGCCCCAGTCGCTCGAGGCGCGGTCGGCCTCCCGGACGAAGGAAGCCGACTCTAGGCAGATAGGTGCGCGGCGCGCTCCCGATCCGCGAGAAGGGAGCCCAGCGCAGCAAAGCCTTCGACCGGGGCCTGGTGCCTTGGCCCCTGGTTTGCCGGCCGTGAGTGCCCTTCCGACTCGCGGGCTAGGTCAGAGGAGCTGCGTTGGGCTGTTGGAGGACGATCGACGCGGCTTCGACGTTGCCGAAGACGGCGCCGCGACGGTCTCGGGCGATGGTCGCTTGCGAAACCGCAAGCACACCGTGGAGGTGGCGAGATGTTCCTCGAAGCAGCCAACTACCAAGCAGAGCTCACGCTCCCGGATGGGACCGAGCTCGCCGTCCGGCAGATCACCCCCGCCGACCGCGAGGCGCTCGCCCGGGCGTTCGACCGGTTGAGTCCCCGGGCGCGCGAGTTGCGGTTCCTCACGCCGAAAGACCGGCTCAGCTCGCGGGAGCTCGACTACCTGACCCGGATCGATCACCGAACGCACGAGGCGCTGGTCGCCATCGAGCCCGAGACTGGACGCTGGGCGGCAGTGGCGCGGTACGCGACAGCGCCGCCTGAATCGCGCACCGCCGAGCTCGCGATCACGGTTGCAGACCAGTGGCAGTCACGGGGCGTCGGGACCGGCATCTGCCGCCTGCTCGTCGCCCGGGCCGGCGCCGAGGGCATCGCGACGCTGGAGGCATTGACGCAGCCTCGAAACCTCGCATGCCAGGTGCTCTTGACGAAGCTCGGATTCGAGTTTCGCTCCTACGTGGACGGGCTCGCCCACTTTGACCTCGCGCTCGAAGTGGCGGTCGCGGCATGATCAGCCCGCAAGTGCGAACAGCCGCCAGCGATCGGGAACGCCCCTCAACTCCGACTCGCCGCGCTCGCTGAACTCGAGCCCCGATCCGACGACGAGGTCGCGAACCGTGCTCGAGACGAGGACCTCTCCGGCCTCGGCCATCTCGCCGATCCGGGCGCCAATGTGTACCGCCATCCCGGCGAGATCGCCATCTACGATCTCGCACTCGCCGGTGTGCACCCCCGCTCGCACGGGGAGGTCTCGGGCTTCTGCCTCCGCGAGAATGGTCTCCGCACAGCGCACCGCCCGTGCGGGCCCGTCGAAGCTGGCAAGGCTCCCGTCGCCAGTCGTCGAGATCTCGCGCCCCTGGTGGTTCGCGGTCTGCTCGCGAACCAACGCTTGGTACGTCTGCAGCAGGCCACGCCAACGCCGGTCGCCGAGATCGGCCGCGCGCTCCGTCGAGCCGACCACGTCCGTGAACACGACTGTGGTCAGGATCCGCTCGGGCTCTCGCGCCGGGCGATGGCCGGTCAGGAACGCCTCGATCTCGTCGACGATCTCGTCGCCGGCCGCGGCGAACGGAATGTGGTCGGCAATCGGCACGGTGACCAGTCGGGCGTCCGGGATGTTGTCGGCGAGATAGCGGCCGAGCGGCAGCGGCAGGAGGCGGTCATCGCGCGCGTGGAGGACAAGCGTCGGCGCCCGCACCGACGGCAGGATCGCTCGCACATCGATGTGGAAGTTGAGCTCCATCACCGAGCGCACGCTCCCAGCGCTGGTGCCGGAACGAAGCGCGCGGGACCACCACGCACGAAACTGCGCGTCGTCCATCAGGGACGGCGCGAAGAGATCCAGGCAGGGAGCACCGCCCCAGCCATCCACCAGCTTGTCGATCGTCGCCTCCACCACCTCCTGCGGAATGCCCTCCGGGTAGTCGTCGGCCTCGAGGACGCGCGCGTGGGTCCCGTAGAGGGCGAGGCCCGTGACGCGGTCCGGATGGCTCGCCGCGAACAGGATCGACATGGGACCACCCTCGGAGACGCCGACGACGGCGGCCCGTTCCACACCTGCGGCATCCATGACCGCGAGCAGATCGTCCTGTCCCTGCTCCAGGGTCGGCGCGCGCCCTGTGCGATCCGAAAGCCCCTGCTCGCGCTTGTCCCACAGGATGACCCGGGCAAACGACGCGAGCCTGCGCAGGAAGCCTGCGGCTGCAGACTCCTCCCAGAAGACCTCGAGGTGGCTGACGAAGCCGGGGGTGAAGACCAGGTCGAGCGGACCGTCGCCGACCGTCGTGTAGGCGATGTTGAGCTCGCCGCTACGCGCATACCGGACCTCGCGTGCCAGCGGCGGGGGCACGACGGTGGCGTTCGAGGACCCACCCAGGGCCGAGGGCGGCCCCGGCCCCGCCGGCCCCGCGGCCCCACCGGTCGCACCGGTTCGCACCCGGGCGACGAGCGCCCGCGTGTCCTCGGAAGGGACCGTTCTCAGCTCACGCTCGAGGCGGCCGACGAGCTCCTCATACGTCTTCAGCGCCCGCCCGCGATCACCCGCGGCGGCCAGCAGCCTGATCAGCTCTCGGACCGGCTCCTCGGCCAGCGGGTCGAGCGCCGCCCGGCGCCTCGCCCACTGCGCCGCAGCCTCGACGTCCCCTTCGGCCTCGGCGGTCTCGGCGAGCCGGCGCAGCGCCTCGCCAACGTCGGAGCTCACTTCGTCGCGCGCCGCGATAATCCAGTCATCGTCCATGCCGGGCAGCAGCTCGCCCTCTGCCAGGCCCACCGCCTCCTCCGCGCGCCCGGCGGCCAACGCGGCACGAAACGCATCAAAGTCGGTCTCGACGTCTTCGGCCAGGCCGACCCGCTCGCGCTCGGTGACGAGAGCCGGCTTGCCCGCCTCGCCCAGCGCCTGACGGATCGCCCAGACCGCGTCGCGGACGCTCTTGCGCGCGCTCTCCTCGGTGGCATCGGGGCGCAGCAGCCCGGCCAGCCTGCTGCGGCTGTGCATGCCGCGGTTGACCGCGAGCCAGGCGAGGAGGGTTCGCGCGCGGGCGCTTTCGGGAAGGGGGAGCGCAAGCCCCTCATGCTCGAGCGCGAAGTCACTCAATAGCCGAACCCTTGTCACCGTCGCGCAAGGCTACGACACGGCGACGCGCCCTCGACGCGCCCTCGACGGCCGGGCGACGAGGGGTCGCCACACTTGCCGCGGCACAGTTCAAGACCGATAGGAGGCCAGGATGCAGAACAGCACCGAGACCGGGATCGACCCCAACAGAACGCTGCCGGAGCCGCGAACCGGACGGTGGGAGCGAGTCATGATGCGGACGCTCTACGACCCGTTCTTCTGGCTCGCCGAACGGATCGGGATGGCGGGGCGGCGAGCCTCGCTGCTCGCTCGGGCGGAGGGTACGGTGCTCGAGATCGGAGCGGGCACCGGACTTAACGTGCCCCACTGGCCAGAGTCGATCGATGAGTTAGTCGTCACCGAGCCGGTGGCCACGCTGATCCCGCGGATAGAGCGCCGGCTGCGCGGCCACGGCCGCCCGGCACGAGTCGTCGCGGCCTCGGCCGAGCGCCTGCCGCTCACAGAGAACAGCGTCGACACCATCGTCTCCACCATGGTCCTTTGCTCCGTCGACGACGTCGGCAGAGCCCTTTCGGAGGCGCGTCGGGTGCTGCGGCCGGGAGGCAGGATCCTGTTCATCGAGCACGTGCGGGCGGACGGCGGCTGGCGCGAGCGCGCCCAGGATCTAGTGCACCGCGCTTGGCGGGCCTTCGGTGGCGGCTGCAACTGCAACCGACCGACGCTCGATTTGATCCGCGGGGCCGGGTTCACGCTGGAGGACGTCGAATACGGCCGCTGGCGCGGGATGCCGTTCTGCGTCAAGCCGCTCGTGATCGGCAGCGCCCGCCCCTGAACGGAGTGGCAGGCGCCGTGGATCGCCCATTCGACGCGCGTGCGAGCCGCGGCATGGAGCCTGCCGAAAGCTACGACTGACCGGAGCCCAGCCCCCAGGAACGCCGAGCGGTGCCTACCAGCCACACAGCGGCCGATACTGACCGCTCGGCACCTGGACGCGACGGATCTCGATCGAGGAGTCGCGCCGCGCGTCCGGGCCCCACGCGAATCCTGCCCTTACCCAGCGGACCGGTGGCGGGCAGCAGTCGGGAATCAGTCGCATGAGGGCCGGGCCCGCTCCAGTCGGGGGATCAGCGGGAGGTTCGGGCACCTTGACGTCGAGAAAGTGGGGGCCAGCGCAGTGGTAAATGGAGTCGTCACGGTGCAATACCATCTTCCGGCGGAGAACGGTGGGGGCATTGGCGGCTCTGTTCGGCCGCCGGCGAAAGGAGACTCAGGATGTCCCGGATCAAGGGGATCAGGTCCTCGGCGGCGTTGATGGTGGCGGTGGTTGCCCTGGTGGCGGCGCTCGGCGGTGGAGCCGTGGCGGGGGTCACGATCAGCAAGCTCAACAAGAAGGAGAAGAAGCAGGTCAAGCGGATCTCGAGGAAGCAGGCGAGGAAGGCGGTGAGTGGGATTCCCGCCGGGCCGAAGGGAGAGCAGGGTCCCATAGGGCCCAAAGGAGACGCCGGTGAGAATGCGACCAACCTCCTCGCCTATGTCTTCGACGACGGAGCCTTCTCCGCCGCCAAGCTGCAATACGGCCAGGGGGCCGCGAGCGTGAGCGATCCGTCAGACAACAACAATGCCCTGAACCCCTACGTCGTGACCTTCGACAGGGACCTGAGCGATTGCGTCGCTCATCCAACCGCGGGTAAAGGCGATCCGAGCGGCGGCCCGGGGGGCCTCACGCCGACTGCGATGGTCGGTGCAGTTTCAGGCTCGACCGTCGCGGTCTGGGCAAAGGAATCGGTAGATACATCGTTCATGCTGAGTGTGTTCTGCAGCAACCCGGTCCGCGGCGGCTGATGAGAGGCTTTGGCCCCTCCCGGGCCGATACTCAGGGGGGGCCGCCGGCCTGATCCGGTCGACCGCCGGTTCTCGGCTTTCGGGCCTGGGAATCGCAGCGGTCAGGGCACGCTCAGCGGCGCAGCTCGGCTCCCAGCCGGGTGGCGAGCCGCACGGAGGCCTCGATCTCGACCTTGCGGATCGAGACGCTCTCGACGTTGAGCCCGAACGGAACCCCCAGCCGTCGGCAGAACGCGATCAGGTCGACGGCCGTCGAGACCGCCTGCTCGAAGGAGGCGTCGAGGGTGTCATCGGCATGGCTCAACTCGTTCTCGATCCACCGCGGTACGGTCACGCCGAGCCACCGGAGGAACTCCAGGGTCTTGAGCGATCCGCAGACCGAGAAGCTGAGCACGATCGGCGCCGGTTCGAGGTCTTGCGCGGCGCACTCATGGTGGTAGTCGGAGATCAGGTTCTTGGCCGCGTTGACGTCGTAGACGATCTGGGTGACGAAGAAGGAGCAGCCCGCGGCCTGCTTCGCGACCATTCGGAGGTGCTCATCGCCCTGGCGCGCGTGTCGCTCGGAGATCGCGACCCCACCGAGCGGGAGCCCCGGCTGCACTTCGTCGCGCAGCTCGTAGGCTCGGGCGAGCGAGGTGCGGACCTCCTTCTCGCGCGACGAGGACCCGACGAACACCGTGAGCGCATCGGACGGATCCTGCGCCTCCAACCAGGAGCGGAAATGGTCCTCTTGGTACTTGCCCGCCGCTCGGTAGACGATGGCGGGCACCTCGAGCCGGCCGAGATCACGGGCAAGATATTCAGCGGGATCCATCGTCGGCAGGAACGGGAACGGGCGCTCGTCGGGATTGCGGTCGCTCTCGTCGTCGATGTCGTAGAGGACGAGGCCGTCGATCGCCAACGACCGCAGTCGCTCCAAGGTGATCTGGGCGATCTCCGCGGCCTCCTGCGGGCTCGTCGTCAGTCGCGGCGGGGTCACCGCGAAGAGCAGGAACTCCCCCGATCGAGCAGCGATGGCCCGTTGCAGATCCACGCGCGGAACCGTAGCCGAGGGCCGGGCGAGGCCAAATAGTCGAGGTGGGTTTCAAGCATCATCAGCCGCCCCAGACGAGCACCCGCCCGTCGCTGAGGCCGGCCGCGAGCAGCAGCGCGCCCGAGCGGTCGCGGACCGCCGCGAGGTTGCTGCTCATCGGGGCGGGCAGCTCGACCCGCCAGACCTCCCTCGCGCCGTCGCCCGTGCGTTCGATCCCGGCAAGCGCGCTGCCGTCGATGACCGGGACCACGACCTCGGGCCGGCCGGAGCCGTCGAAGTCGCCGGCGATCGCATGGTCGAGATTCGCCGAGCCGAGCTCGTGGGAGGAGTAGCCGGGGAGTGCGGCGCGGAGCACGAGGCGGTCTCCCTCGGCGGCATGGAACTCGACCGTGCCGTCGAGGTGCGGCGTGCGCACGGAGACCAGTTCCCGCTCGCCCTCGGGCCCGAACGGGGCGACGGCAATCTGATGGCGCCAGCGCTGGCCGGTGCCGATGGGCTCGCTGCGCCACGCCTGACCGGCGCCGGAGCCTCCCAGCTCGTAGGCGGCGAGGCGCGCGCCGTCCTCGGGATCGGAGACGGTAACGACGACCTCGGCTCCCCGACCGCCACCGAGATCGGCGAGGATCGGCGCTGCGCCCTCGATCACCGCGGGAGCGTCGATCGCCACCGCGACGACCGGGGCACCTTGCGCCGCAAGGGTGAATACCGTCGAGCCCTCGAGCGCGTCACCAAGCACGCCGTGGTCATAGCGGCTGGTGGCGCCACCGACGACGGCTGCGTGGCGGGCGCCGATCGCGATCCGCGAGTCGGGCAGAGCGCCGACGCCCCGGATCCGATCGCCGACGCCCACAAGCACGTCGCCGTTGGCGGCAGGGGCGAGCAGGCGGCCCTCGCCGGCCGTTGCCGCGCCGCGGGGTGAGGTGCCGGGAATCCCGACCAGTGCGCGCCGGCGGGCGTCGAGCAGGGGCGGCTGCCCCGGGCGCAGCTGTGCGCCGCCGAGCGGCTGCTCGCGCAAGGCGCTCCCCTCGAGCCTGAAGGCGCTCACCGTGCCGTCCGCGAGCGTCGCGGCAACGAGCGGGGGACCGCTCGCCGTCCTCGCGGCGACGAGCCAGTCCGGCGTGCCCCCGGCCATAGCCGCCAGCGGCGTCGAGCCGGGAATCGAGCCGCGCCCCGAGGCGAGGCGGTTGCCGTCGGCACGATGCGACGCAACGCCGAAGCGTTGCGGCTCGGGTGGGCCCGAGCCGGGGCCCCCGCTCCGCTCCCGGTCGGTGCCGGACGCCGTGGGCGCCTCCCCGCCGCTACCCCCGCAGCCGGCGAGCAGGGCGAGGGCGCCCGCCGCCAGCATCGATGCGAAGCGTGCGCGCACGACCTGCAGTCAACCGCACCACACGGTTTCTGCGTCCGATCGGCAACTCTTGAGCGGGGGCGTGGGGTCGGTTAGGCTGGGCTTGTGTCTGACAGGGACACATGGTGACGCGGTTGGTGCAGCGCGTCCGGCCTGCTCTGATGGCGCTGGCCGCCGCCATCCTGGTCCCGCTCGCGCTGATCCCAGCGGCTGCCGGCGCCGAGACCTTCACCGTCGACACCACGTCGGGTGATGTCGATGGCTCCTGCTCCGACGGCGATTGCTCGCTGCTCGACGCGATCGCCGCGAACAACGCCAACGACAACGGCGACCTCGTCGTGGACGCGATCGAGTTCGACGGCACGGTGTTCGCCGCCCCCGAAACGATCCAGCCTCTCTTTGGAATCCTGATCGACGAGCCGGTGACGATCAACGGCTTCACCGGGGGCTCCTGCACCGGGTCCAAGCGGCAGGTCGGACTCGATCTCTCTTCGACCGGGTCCGGCATGGAGATCCAGACCGGCGCCGGCGCCGGGTCCGGCAACGCCGGCGGCACGACGATCTGCGGGCTCGCAATCTACAACGGCGCGACCCAGATCAACATCGTCAACTCCGACGGCAACGAGCTGCTCGGAAACAACATCGGCCTCGACTGGTCGGGGACCGCGGGTGGATCGAACGCCGGACCCGGGGTGAGCGTGGCCGGCAACAACAACCTGATCGGCGGAACCACGACTGCCCTGCACCGCAACGTGATCTCAGGCAACGATTCGCACGGGATCTCGATCAGCGGGGTCGCCGGATCCGGCGGGAACGTGATCCGCAACAACACGATCGGCCTCGACGGCACCGGCGCGGTCGCAGCGAACGGTGGCAACGGGATCACGGTCGGCTCGGGAGCCAAGCCGAACGTGATCGGCGGCACTGCCGGCCTCGACTCGAACACAATTAGCGGCAACGCCCTGAGCGGCATCGACTCCGGTGCCGAAATCGAGGTCAAGGGCAACCGGATCGGGACCCTCCCCGACGGCAGCGACGACCGGGCGAACGGGGCATCCGGGGTCCAGCTCGGCCCCGCCGCCGACGACTCCGTGATCGGCGGAGCGGTCTCGGGCGGTGCGATCGGCGGCAGCTGCGACGAGGACTGCAATCTGATCTCCGGCAACGACGGTGCCGGGCTCAACGACGGAGCGGTGGTTCTCACCGGGACAGACGATGTCACGATCGCCGGCAACTACATCGGCACCGACCTCTCCGGCGGAGTGTCGAACCCCAACGAGGGCTATGGAGTCCTCGTCCAGGCCCAGAACGGCCCGGTTGATCCGGCCACGGGCATCGAGATCGGAACCGGCACCGAGGCCGGGATGAACGTGATCTCCGAAAGCGGCAAGGCGGGGGTCCGCGTCGAGGGCCTCGGGACGACCGACGTTGACATCAGCGGCAACAACATCGGCACCGGGCTGGCCACCACCACCGTTCTCGCCAACGACGACGCCGGAGTCGAGATCGGCGGCGACAACGTCTCCAAGGACAACACTCCGTTCGACGTTGACGTCGGGGTTGCGGGCGAACTCGCGAACGCGATCTCCGGGCCGATCCCGGTTGAGATCGAGCGGGCTTCGGGCAACTTCGTCGCGAACAACCTGATCGGGCTGTCCCGGCCGCCCGGGAGCGTGGTCAACGGCAGCCCCGGTCCCGGCGTCATGCTCGCCGACGGCGCGAACCAGAACCGGATCGGCGGCACCGGGTCGAGCTTTGCCAACACGATCGCCGGGCGGACCGGGGCCGGCGGTCACGGCGTGCTGATCACAGACTCGACCACGGGCTCGAACGAGATCTTCCGCAACTTCATCGGCACCGACTCATCCGGGTCGGCCGCGTTCGGCAACGCGGGCTCCGGGGTACGGATCGAGGACGGGGCCTCCGACAACCTCGTCGGCAGCGTGGCCCCCTCCGCGCGCAACGTGATCTCCGGCAACGGTGGGAGCGGCGTCGAGATCAACGGTGCCCAGACCACCGGCAACCTGATCGACGAGAACCGGGTCGGCTCCACCCCGGACGCCACGGGCCTGCTTGCCAACGGCGGTCACGGCGTGCGGATCGACGGCGGCGCGAACGGCAACGAGATCACCGACAACTTCCTCTCGGGCGCCGCCGACGGGATGGCGGGTGTGATGATCAGCGGGGCCGACGGGAACCTCGTCGAGGGCAACTCGATCGGCACCGACCTGATCGGGATCCAGCCCTTCGCGCCGGCGGTCCAGGACTTCGGCGTCGTGCTCGAGGCGGGCGCCAGCTCGAACACGATCGGCGAGCCGGGCTCGGTTGTCAGCCAGTCGATCTCGAACAACGATGTCAACGGGGTGCTCGTGACCGGCGCGGGGACCGACGACAATGAGATCTTCGGCAACTTGATCGGTCTCACCACGGCCAACATCGCTGCGCCGAACGGCGACAGCGGGGTCCGGGTCACCGCCGGCGCGAGCGGCACCCTGATCGGGGCCGGCTCCGACTCTCCGTTTGCGAGCTCGCCCGGCAACACGATCTCCTCGAACGGCGATACGGGGACCGACAACCACGGCGTCGAGCTCGACGGCGCCGGGCCGACCACGATCCGGGGTAACCGGATCGGCATGAGGTCCGCAGGCGACGCCGTTCGCGAGAACCTGGGGAGCGGGATCTACGTCACGGGCTCCAGCGCGGGGCCGGTCATCGGCGGGGCCGGGGAGGGCGAGGGCAACGTGGTCAGCGGCAACGTCCGCGAGGGCATCGAGCTCGTCTCCACCGACGGGGCCCCGACGCTGATCAAGGGCAACATCCTCGGCCCCGGGCCCGACGGCACGACCCCGCTCACCGGCAGCCCCGGGCAGCAACACGGGGTGGTCACCGAGGCATCCAGCGTGGTCATCGGCGGCACCGCTGCCGGCGAGGGAAACACGATCGCGCGCAACGGGATCGACGGGATCGCGGTCCGCGGGGCGGCGCCGCCGTTCGGGGTCGAGATCAGCGGCAACTCGATCTTCTCGAACGGCTCGGGCAACAATGATCCGGGCATCGATCTCTTCGCTGACGGCGTCGGTGGCGGCGACGGCGTGACTCCGAACGACGACGGCACGCAGGACGCGGACGTCGGTGCCAACGGCTTTCAGAACTTCCCCGTGATCACCGCTGCCGAGTCCGGGCCGGCCGGCACGGCGGTCGAGGGCACGCTCGATTCGAGCGCCGCGACGACGTTCCGGCTCGAGTTCTTCTCGAGCCCGGCCGGGGATACCTCCGGCAACGGCGAGGGCCAGAGGTTCCTCGGCTCGACCGACGTGACGACCGACGCCTCCGGCCTCGCCGGATTCGATGTCGACATCCCCGTTCCGACGCCCGCCGGCCAGGTCGTGACCACCACCGCGACCAACACCGGGCTGGGGCTGTTCGAGACCTCCGAGTTCTCGGCCCACGTGACGGTGGCGGCGGGTGTTGCTCCCGACACGGCGATCGTCTCCGGGCCGGCGAACGGCTCGACCACTCAGAGTCGCGACGCCACTCTCGCCGCCGCCGGTAGCCCGCCCGGCGACACGGCCGAGGTCCAGTGCCGGTTCCAGGGGCCCGGGCAGTCCGGCGGGTTTGCGGCCTGCAACGGCCCGCAGTCCTACACCGGCCTCGCAGACGGGACCTACACCTGGAGCGCCCGTGCGGTTGACGCCATCGGCAACGTTGATGCGACGCCGGCGGTGACCACCTTCACGGTCGCCGGATTCGATCCGCCGGAGTTGGAGCCCCCGAAGGCGAGGTTGAAGGTCCGCAAGAAGCTCCGGGTGAACAGGCTCAAGGCGAAGGCGACCTGCAGGTCCGGGCCGTGCGCGATGAAGTTGAAGGGCACGGCCACCGTCAGGCTCAAGGGCAAGAAGAACAAGAGGTTCAAGCTGAAGCCGAAGAAGGCAAACCTCGTCGAGGGCGAACGAGCGAAGCTGAAGCCAAAGTTCAAGCGCAACCGCAGGTCGGTGCGGAAGCTCTCGAAGCTCCTGAAGCGCGGGGGCAAGGGCAAGCTGAAGTTGGTGCTCGTCGCGAAGAACGACGCCGGCAAGAACAAGGCGAGGGCCAAGGCCAAGAAGCTGAAGCCCGCCTGAGCTCCCGCTCAGACGCTCTCTTCCGGGAGCGGCCGGAGCGCCGGCCTGCGGCCGGGCAGTCCGGCCCGGTCTGCCAGCCACAGGGTCGCCAGGGCCGCCAGGGCGAGCGCCATTGGCAGCGCGCCCGAGAGCGCCATCGTGCTGCGGGGGCCGAGCTCGGCCACCATCAGGCCACCCGCGCCCAGGGCGAGGAGCTCGGCGCCGTTTCGAAGCGCGTTGTAGGCGGCCGCGGCGCGACCGTGGCAGGCGGCCGGCACCCGCTCGTGAATCAGGGTCCGGATCAGCGTGTTCTTGGTCCCGTGGGCTAGTCCGCCGATCACGTAGATCCCCAGCGCGAAGGGGATCGACAGAAGGATCGCCGGCGCCAGGATGCCCGCTCCCTGAAGCGCGATCATCGCCAGGGTCGTGGCGACCATCGCCCGCGCCGGCACCCGGGCCGCGAGCCCGATCGCGCCGACCGCCATCCCCAGCGTCCACGCCGACATCAGCAGGCCGTAGGTGAGGTCGTTGCCGCCGAGCACGTCGCGGGCAAAGAACGGCTCCGCCGTCCAGACCGCGGTCATCAGAAACAGCGACAACGCAGCGACCGTCATCACCAGCCGCAGGGCCGGTGCAAACAGCACCGAAAATCCTTCGCCTGCGTTCGGGCCGTCCGGCTCGTCAACCGCGCGCGGTCGGCGCCGCACGCGCATGGAGCGCGTGACGGAGGCGACGAAGAGGAAGGTGGCGGCGTTGGCGATCAGGGCGATCTCGGTGCCGCCTGCAGCGGCCAGGGCGCCGCCGGCCGCCGGCCCGGCGGTCATGCCGAGATAGCGAGCCGCCTCGACACGGCCGTTGAGCCGCTTGAGACGCTCGCCGGCCGCGATCGAGGGAGCGAGCGAGAACTCCGCCGCCTGGGCGACGGCGTGGCCGCTGCCGAGCAGGGCGGCGACGGCGATGATCGCCCCGACCGAGCCGAGGGCGAGCACGAAGCTCGCCGCCACCACCGCCTGAAGCAGCGAGACGATGAGCAGCAGCCGCGTCGTCTCGAACCGGTCCGCGAGCCAGCCGGCGAGGGGGGAGAGAAAGACCATCGGCGCCCACAGCGCCGCGAGCAGGGCGCCGACTGCGAATCCCGAGCCGGTCTGGGCGCTGATCAGCGCCGCCAGCGGGATCAGCGCCAGGGTGTCCCCGGCGGAGGAGAGCCCGACGGCGGCCACCAGGCGGCCGCCGTCGGATCTCGCTCCCCGCCGGCGCGGCTTGCGCATGTGGGCGCGCGCCTCCATGGCTCAGCGCTGCCCGTGGGGCGGAGCGGGGGGAACGTGGCCGGTCGCGCGGAACACGTCGCCGGGGTCCCACTCGGCCTTGATCCGGGCGAGGCGCTCGTAGTTCCGTCGCCCGTAGGAGGCGGCAGCCCGACCCGCCACTCCGTCGTCACCGACGAAGTTGAGGTAGGTGCCGGCCGAGCTCTGGGCGCCCAGAGCTTCGCGGAAGCTGCGGCCCCAGTCGATCATCTCTTCGTCGTCGGCCTCGTTCTCCCAGAGCACCAGCGGGTGGACGATCCAGCGTGTCTCGCGGCCGCCGCTGAGCGGTCCGGCGTCGGCCCCGGCGCGGGCGACCTGCCCACCCCAAGCGACGCAGAACAGCTGCGGCATGCCGACCGGTTTCGCGTCGCAGCGCTCACTGATCCGCTCGATCGCCTCGTTGGGGAGCTCGGTCAGGTTCTCGGCCGTCCAGTAGTTGCGATAGCCGGGCGGGTCGTCCAGCGCGCACTGGAAGTCGGCGTAGGCCATCGGTTCGAACAGGTCGACTCCGTCCTTCCCGGCGCGCCATGAGCGCACACGCTCGAGCGCTCTCTCGCCCTCCGCGACCGGCCCGGCATACATCCCCGCGATGCCGGCGACGTTGGTCCCGACCAGATGCTCGGGGATCCCCTCCTCGGCCTGCGCGGTGAAGGAGAAGAAGGCCAGGCTGAGGCCCTCGGGCGCATCCTCCATCACGTCCCGCCACAGCGTCAGCAGCTCGCGGGTCCGCTCACCGGGGTGGATCACCAGTCCGGCCAGCACCTGGTCGGGCACCGGGTGCAGGGCGAAGTCGAAGCGAGTGACGACCCCGAAGTTGCCGCCGCCTCCGCGCAGCGCCCAAAAGAGCTCGGCGGTGGCGTCGGCCGAGGCCTCGACGACCTCCCCCGAGGCAGTCACCAGCTCGGCGCCGACCAGGTTGTCGGCGGCGAGTCCGTGCTTGCGCTCGAGCCAGCCCGAGCCGCCACCGAGAGTGAGTCCGGCGACGCCTGTGCTGGAGACGCGACCACCGGTGGTCGCCAGCCCGTGCTCGGTCGTGGCGCGGTCCACCCGGGCCCAGTCGGCGCCGCCGCCGACCCGGGCGATCCGGCGCTCGGGGAAGACCTCGACCGAGTCGATCCCGCGCATATCGGCGACGACGCCGCCCTCGGCGATCGACAGGCCGGTGACGGAGTGGCCGCCGGCGCGAGCGGCGAACGGCAGTCCGCGGGCGCGGGCGTAGGCGATCGCTGCGGCGACATCGGCGCTCGTGTTGCAGCGGGCGACGATCCGGGGCCGCTTCTCGATCATCGAGTTGAACAGCGTGATCGCGTCGTCGTACTCGGGCTCGCCGGGGTGGTGGACGGTGCCCGTCGGCAGAGTCGGGGCCTCGGTGGCTGTTGCGAAGGCGGTGGGGGAATACATCTCTAGCTCCATTCGGTGGGTACGGCTGATTGCGGGAACCACGGTAGGCGCGCAGGATCCGCATGGCTTCGCCTTTTCGGGCCATCTTTCGAAGATGGCCGGATCGGGCCAGGCGGCTCCGAAGCGGGCGTCGCGGGGATCCGGAAGTGGCTGGGTCGCCGGCTAGATCAGGCCCGAGCGGGTAGCCCAGGCGACCGCGGCCGAGCGGGAGGGGAGCCCGAGCTTGGTGCGGATGTTCGCGACGTGGCGATGCACCGTGTGGGAGCTGATTACGAGCTCCTCGGCGATCTCGGCATCGCTCTTTCCGCCCGCGACGAGTCGCAGGATCTCGAGCTCGCGGGGAGTGAGCGATCCGAGCTCATGCCCGGCATCGCCGCCGACAGGGAGGTTGCTCTCCGCGAGTGGCTGCCGTGCGCGCTCAACGTCGGCGGCGGCGCCGAGCTCCTCGTAGGTGGAGGCTGCTCCGGCGCGCTCGCGCTCGGCCGCGTCGCCCCATCCGAGGCGCGCCAGCGCCTGGGCGAGTGCCAAGCGCGCGTGGGCGGCGTCGTAGGGGGCGGCGCTCCCCTCAAAGCCGTCGACCGCGTCCTCGGCGCCGCGGCGCGCCCGGTCGGCATCGCCGGTTGCCAGCGCGTGGTCAGCCTCCAGCAGGCTCGCGTGGGCGCGCAGGTAAGGCGTGCCGATCGCCTCGCTCGCTCGCCGTACCTCGTCGAGCGCCTCGGCCGCGCCCTCGCCGCTGCCGCAGTCGTCGAGGGCGCGGGTCAGTAGGCCCTGCGCGGGGAGTCGGTCGAGGATCGCCGCCTCCGGCAGGCGCCTCAACGCCCGCTGGGCGAGCGCGGCGGCCTGCTCGGGGTTGCCCGCTCCCAGCTCCAGGTAGCCGAGCCCGACCAGCCCGGCGGAGCCCGCCTGTTCAAACAGCTCCCGCGCTTCGGCCTCCCGCCCCTGCCGCGCCCGCAGCTCGCCGAGTCGCGCCAGCCCGCCCGCCGCCATGCCCGGACGGGTAGAGCGCAGATCCTCGACTGCGCCGGTCAGCTCCCGTTCGGCCGCGGTCCAGTCCCCCTGGGTGGCGAGCACCCGCCCGTAGCTCGAGCGACAGACGCCGAGCAGCTGCCGGCTGCCCCAGCGCTCGGTGAAGCGGCGGGTCGTCTCGCACCACTCGGCGGCGCGCTGGAAGTCACCGATCCCGTCGCAGGTGGAGATCAGACAGCAGAGCGCCCAACCCTGGCTGATTGGCAGGTGCAGGTCCTCGGAGGAGGCGATCGCGACCGCCTCGTCGAGCCAGCGCATCCCCTCCGCGACTCGTCCCTCGGCAACGTGGCAGCAGCCGCCCTGCGCGAGGCCGACCGCCTCCAGATCGCTCACGCCGAGCTCGCGCCCGATCCGGCGCGCCTGCACGCAGAGGGCAAGGGCGTTCTCGCTGTCGCGGTCGAAGTTGATCGCCAAGTCAGCCTGAAGCAGCGCCAGCCACCCGTGCTCGGGCACCTCGGGGAGGCCGTCGAGCAGGCTCGCCGCACGCTGCATCCACCCGCGCGCGGTTGCCTCCTCGCCCCGGTACTCGCGGAAGTCGGCCGCAATCCACGCGGCGACCCGGGCCGCGGCCGCCCGCTCCCCGGCGGCCCGGTGGAGCTGAAAGGCGCGCATCCGCGCCCCGAAGGTGAGCTCCTCGTCCGCCAGCCACCAGCCGGCCCAGCCCAGGCCCTCCAAAGCCTCGGCGCTCTCCTCCCGCTCGATCGAGAGCTGGAAGAGCTCTACCGCCCGGCTCCACTCGGCGGCGGCCAGCGCCGCCTCGGCTGTAGCGAGCGCCTCGGCCGCGTTGGTGCCGCCCGCGTCGGCGCTCTCGAGCCCCGCCGCTTGAAGCGGCTGGTTCATCGCGGAGCTCGCCCGATCGCTCACCTGCGCATCGTCGCAGATGGCGGACGCGGAACTCACGAACGGCCGCCGGCCCGAGCGGGGTCAGCGGTGCGCAGCGTACGCTTGTGGCATGTGTGGAATCGCCGGCAAGCACGGTCCCTTCGACCCCGCCGCG
>Ga0102946_1000121_pt1 | contig 26087 bp, 25 predicted proteins | sample SalPon2A_A_D1_MG_FD_78209 | JGI IMG/M metagenome (GOLD analysis project Ga0102946, IMG submission 78209) | Soil microbial communities from South San Francisco under conditions of wetland restoration - Salt Pond MetaG R2A_A_D1_MG | ecosystem: Environmental > Terrestrial > Soil > Wetlands | place... | reverse complement strand
GGCCGGCCGCCGGAGAACGTGCTCGAATTGGTGAGGGCATGAGCGAAATTCTGGTCCTGTACTACTCAGTCCACGGTGCCACTGAGGCGCTTGCTCGCGAAGTCTGCAGGGGTGTCGACAGCATCGCAGGCATATCGTCGAAGCTGCGCACGGTGCCCGCGGTATCCACAGTAACTGAGAATATCGAGACACCCATCCCTGCTTCCGGACCGCCGTTTGCGACAACCGCGGACCTGTCCGAATGCGCAGGACTCGTGCTGGGCAGCCCGACCCGTTTTGGCAACATGGCTGCAGCACTCAAGTATTTCCTGGATGGTACTGCCAATGAATGGTTATCCGGTGCGGCTGCCGGTAAACCGGCAGGCGTCTTCACCTCATCGGCAAGTCTGCATGGCGGGCAGGAAACCACCCTGCTCACGATGGCTATCCCGCTGCTGCACCACGGCATGCTGATCACCGGCCTTCCCTACACCGAAGAAGCATTGTCGACGACGACCACCGGCGGCTCACCTTATGGCGCGAGTCACGTCACGTGGAACCGTGCAGCAGACGCGCTGTCGGCCGAGGAGAAAGATTTGGCGCGCGCGCTCGGTGCCAGGGTCGCGACGATTGCGAGCAAACTCGGCTAAAACCGGGTTACTCGCTCTCCAGCACCTGCTTGACGAATGGAATGGTCAACCGTCGCTGCGCGCGCAGGGCGGCGAGATCGAGCTTGTCCAGTAATTTGTAGAGACTGGCCATATCCCGGCGATTTCGACTAATCAGGAACTGGGCAGTATCGTCCGGCAAATCGAGACCACGATGGCCGGCCCGTAACTGCAATGCTCTGCACGTATCGGCGTCATCGAGTCCCCTGAGCTGAAACGTCGGCAACTGGCTGAGGCGACTTTGCAGGTCGGCCAGCTTGAAAGCGGCAGCCCTCGGAGCCGCACTTGCAGCCGCGACCAGAGACCCCTTTGCGTCAAATACCTGGTTACACAGATCGAACAGGGCCAGCTCCCAGCCGGGCTTGCCGGCGGCCGTATCGACATCGTCGATGCAGACCAGTCGGCGATTGGCGAAGCCGTGCAGTATTTCCGGCGGTGAGTCCGTCAGCAATGTCATTGGCAAGTAAACGGATTCGTCACCCGCGCTGGTACACACGGCCTGCAATAAATGCGTCTTGCCGGTAGCGGCAGCGCCCCAGAGATAACAGCCACTCGTATCGGTGCCAGCCGCCAGCGCCTGTAGTGCGGCAACCAGCGATTCGTTACCCGAGGCCAGGTAGCTCGCGAAGACCGCATGATCCGCGAGCTGTAAAGGCAATGCCAATTGGCTCATGTCTGAATTTCAGGATGGTCTTTCAGATAGCGATCGTAGGCGAATCTTACGATAACAGACAACACGGCGGCAGCCGGCAACGCCAGCAGGATGCCGAAAAACCCGAACAACTGCCCGCCCGCCGCTACGGCAAAAATGATAATCACCGGATGCAGTCCTATGCGGTCACCGACCAGCTTCGGCGTCAGGAAAGAACCTTCCAGCACCTGGGCAACGGTAAAGGTAATCACAACTCCGGCCATCAACCACAGCGGGTTTGGCTCCAGGGCGACAGTCAGCGCAGCCAGGCCGATGCCGAAGACGAATCCCAGGTAAGGCACGAAACTGACCAGGCCGGATACGACACCAATTGCAACAGCGAATTTCAGGCCAACCAGAGTCAGTCCAAGTGAGTAAATGAACGCAAGTGCCAACATCACCAGAAGCTGGCCGCGCAGGAAAGCGCCGAGTACTTCATCGGTCTCGTGCGCCAATCGCAGTACGGTCTCACGTTGCTGCGTCGGGATCAGCGCACCCAGGTGTGCCATGATCCTGTCCCAATCGCGCAACAGGTAAAACGTCAGGATGGGCACCAGGAACAGGCTAAGTACAGCAGCCGCTAGCGCCCCCCCCGACTTTGAAACCGATTTGAGTATCGTCGAACCCCAGCTGCCCGCCATATCGCCGTAGCGGTCCAGAAATGCGCCAACACCAACATCCTCACCAGCTTCGATGTCCAGGAGTTCCATCAACTTCGGCAACCACTCCTGCTCCACGCTCGTGATGATATTGGGCAAGGCAGCCAGCAATGACGAGATCTGGGATCGAATTAGCGGACCAACCAGCAGCACCAGCAGGCCGATGACCAGGAAAGTGAGCAGGAAAACTGCAACGACCGCGAGAGTTCGCGGCAGCTTGAGTCGTTCGAGTCGATCAGCAAGCGGATCGCCGATGTAGGCCAGCAGGGCGGCCGCCACAAACGGTGTCAGTACAGGCGCCAGTAAATAGCACAACCAGCCTATGATCGCGATGGCGACCAGCCAGTTCAGGCGTCTATCGACATCTGCCATCGGTCAGGTCCCCGCTCGCGCGCTGCGAATCCAGTTGGAAACATAGTCGTAGCCGCTGAGAACCACCGTTACCAGCACGGCCGCGCCGACGATGGTAATCGTGACATCGTCCGGCCAGTCATAACCTGCCTTCCAGATGACCATCACCAAAAAGACAAACTCCAGCACCGTATTCAGTTTGCTGATCCAGGTTGGTTGGCCTTCGAGGCGCCGTACCAGGTAGTGGTACATGAACGAGCCAGCCACGATAATCACGTCGCGCAGAATCACGGTTGCCGCCAGCCAGACCGGTATATACCCAAGGTAAGCGAGCGTGCCGTAGGACCACGCAATCAGAAGCTTATCGCCCGCCGGGTCGAGAAACGCGCCCAGCCGGGTCTCCCAGTTATAGTGCTTCGCGAGGTAGCCATCGATACCGTCAGAAAGACCGGCAGCCAGGAACAGGCCGAGCGCCCAGCCAAACTGCTGCTCAACGAACAACCATAGAATCGGCGCTATGAGCGCGATTCGTGATATCGAGATTGCGTTAGGCAGCCAGCTTAAAGACATCGAGTTGTGTTTTGCTTGTTATTGTTTCGAGCTGTAAAAAAAATGCAGGGTTGCAGCCGGATCCTGCAGGCTGTCAGCGCCATTTTGCTCGATCAGGCCACCGAATCGCAATGCCCTGCGCAGGCGATCTGCGCCGCCATAGGCTTCGACACGATAGCGAATCATGTCGCCGCCGACTTCATTGATCGTAAAGTTCTCTATGACCTTGGTCGAGGCCAGCAGGTTTTGTACTTCACCATATGCTGCAACGGTATCAACGCCATGCAACCACAGTTCAACCGTTTCGAGTGGCACGTCACCCCGAATGGCGAAACTTTCAGCCATTTGATCAGCTATAAGACCGACGACCAACTCCGGCTCACCGTTCCAGACCTGTTCTTCCCCGGAAAAAAAATAACTCCAGCGATTTTGTTGGCTGGACGACGCCCGAATGCGACCGACCAATATGGAATCAACTTCGTAGCGCGCTGATGCAGCCAGCACCTGTTCATCAAAGCCACCCCAGACATCGCTAAAACTCACGTTGCGCTGATCCATGATGTCCATTAGCGGAAACATGACGGGCAGGCCCCGGCGCTCGGCCATGTCCAGGATTCTCTCGCGCAACAGGCGATCACGGTCAATACTGCGCCCCGCCGACTGGTTTTTGTCAGGGTCATCCGCCGCGATAATTTCCCGGTCACCCTGCCCCCAGTCAACGGCCAGCCAGATGAGGGTAACGGGTCGGTCGCTGCCCCAAACAGTCTGTCCGGAATCCCGCAACACTTTTTCGATCGCATCCCCGTCGAAGGACACCCACAACGTATCTTCTTCGCCGGGACGAAACTGTATGACATAGGCTGCCGGATCCGGGAACAGTAACTCGACCAACTGAGCATCAGCGACCAGTTCCGCACCGGAAATGCGCAACAGCACCTCATCGAGTGCGGATTCGTATGCAGCCTGGCGCGGATTGTTCTCATCCTCATCCAGCGCAACTTGTGCCGTGAATAGCGCAGCAACTTCGACAGCATTTGCCGCCGGCATGCCGGCGCTCAAACAGATAGACAGTAATGCTGCCAGCGTTCCGGTCCGGATTATCCGGCCAGCATCAAGAATTAAATCAAGCAGATTCCGCAAGAGTGGTTTCCCCAATAGTGCCCAGGCTCTATTATATCGCCGAATTCGGGCGGCGCTCGAAACAGTTTGATTCGGGCGGCGCTCGAAACAGTTTGATTCGGGCGGCGCTCGAAACAGTTTGATTCGGGCGGCGCTCGAAACAGTTTAGTACGGCCGGGTCTCAAGAAGACGCCGGCGAGCAGGAGAACAATGAGCACCAAGCCCCTGACCTACAAAGACGCGGGCGTCGATATCGACGCCGGCAATGCGCTGGTTGACCGTATCAAGCCACTGGTCAGCAAAACCATGCGTCCTGAAGTTCTCGCCGGCCTCGGCGGATTTGGCGGATTATTCGCACTGCCGCCCGGACAATACCGCGAACCTGTGCTGGTTTCGGGAACCGATGGAGTCGGTACCAAGCTGAAACTCGCGCAAGCGCTGGCGTGTCACGACAGTATCGGCATCGACCTTGTCGCGATGTGTGCCAACGATATTCTCGTGCAGGGTGCGCAACCACTCTTCTTCCTCGATTATTTTGCCTGCGGCCAGCTGGATATCGACACGGCCGCCGACGTTATTGCCGGCATTGCCGAAGGCTGCTCGCAGGCAGGCGCAGCCTTGATTGGTGGTGAAACAGCCGAAATGCCGGACATGTACCCGGCGGGTGAATATGACCTGGCCGGCTTCTGCGTTGGCGTCGTGGAGCGCGATGCGTTAATTGATGGTGCCAGCATTGTACCGGGCGATGCCTTGATCGGAATCGCGTCCAGCGGCGCCCACTCGAACGGCTACTCACTGGTCCGCAAGGTGCTCGAAATGGACCCCGACGGTGAGATCGCGGGACAGGATGCGGGCTCAGCGCTGCTGACACCGACACGCATTTATGTACGCGCCATCCTCGATCTCATCGCCAGCGTACCCGTGAAGGGACTCGCCCATATCACCGGGGGTGGAATCAGCGAAAATCTGCCCCGCGCGTTGCCAGCGGATGTGCATGCCGAAGTCGCGACCGACAGCTGGCAACGCGGCCCGCTATTCGATTGGCTGGCTGACGTCGGCAATATCGAGATCGAGGAAATGCGTCGCACCTTTAACTGTGGAGTCGGCATGGTTGTGGTCGTTTCTGCAGATGACACCGACGCCGCGCTGGCAACGTTGTCCGGTGCAGGCGAGACCGCCTGGCATCTTGGGCAGGTCGCACCCGGGGCCGGTGAGGTTCGGTATCTTTGAGTAAAGACCGAATCCGTGCCGCGATACTGATATCCGGTTCCGGCAGCAACCTGCAGTCCTTCATTGACCGCGTTGAGCGCGGCGAACTCGACCTCGAAATCGCCGTGGTGATTAGTAATCGCGAAGGCGCATTCGGACTTCAGCGCGCCGATGCGGCTGGCATTCCCGGCATCACAATTGTGCACAACCAATTCGCGAACCGGGAGGACTTTGATGCCGCAGTCGCCGCAGAACTGGTCGCATACTCCGTGGATCTCATCATTCTTGCAGGGTTCATGCGCATACTCAGTACGCGATTCGTGCACCAGTTCGCCGGGCGTATTGTGAATATTCATCCGGCACTGCTGCCGGCGTACCCGGGTCTCGACACCCACCAGCGCGTCCTGGATGCCGGCGATCAATGGCACGGCAGCACCGTACACTTCGTCACCGAGGAACTGGACGGCGGGCCGCTGATCATGCAGGGCCGTCTCAAAGTTCGACCCGGTGAATCCGCGACAGACCTGGCCGCCCGGGTGCAGGCGATCGAACACCAGATTTACCCGGAATGCGCCGCCCTGCTTGCCGCAGGACGCCTGCACTTCGAAAATGACGCTGCCTACCTGGACGGAACACGACTTGAGCGGCCATTAGTCCGGGATTACCCGTGACAGCCGAATCGGCACAGAATCGCTCATTAATCAGGGCGTTGACCCTTGTTCCTACCATCGCCGTAATTCTTGCCAACATCATCGGCACCGGTGTGTTCGTCAAAGCCCGCGTCATGACCTGCAACGTAGGCAGCCCGGAGATGGTGCTGTTGGTCTGGTTTCTTGCCGGCATCCTGACCCTGGCCGGTGCGCTGGTGTATGCGGAACTGGGCGCAATGATGCCGCGTTCAGGCGGTGAGTTTCACTTTATCGATGCCGCATTCGGCAAGCGCTGGGCATTTCTCTATGGCTGGACCAAGACGATCGCTCTTGGCGCATCGGCAGCAGCCTCGGCAATCATTTTTGTCATCTTTTTGAATGACCTGACCGGTGGGCAATTATCGCCAATGGCCGTCTTGCTGCTGCCATTGCTGGTCATTGTTGTATCGACGGGGCTAAACCTCTTCAGTGTGCACGCCAACGGTCTGACGATAACCGTGCTTACCACGATCAAGATCAGCCTGGTGCTGCTGATCGCTGCAGGCGCCTGGTTGCTGGCCGATGGATCCATGCAAAATCTCTCGTTGAATGGTGCAGCAGGCACCTGTGAAGGCGTTCCCGACTCTGCGAAACTCGGCATTAGCGGCTTCGGTGCTGCCATGCTCGGCGCACTGTGGGGCTACAACGGCTGGGCCATCATCGCCGCGATGGGCGCTGAAGTTAAGGATCCCGGCAAGACCTTGCCGCGCGCCCTGATCGGCGGAACGCTGGTGGTAATCGCGCTGTATATGCTGATAAACACCGCGTACTTCTACGTGTTAACGCCCCTTGAGGTGGCGAGCGTCGCGGAATCGTCATCCGTCGCCGGTGAGGTGGCTGCGCGATTGTTCGGTCCCGGCGTGGTTGCGCTGATGTCCGCCGGTTTGATGGTTTCTGCCTATGGCACCTTGCATACCACGCTCCTGTCCGGACCACGCGTGCCTTTCGCGCTTGCCCGGGACGGCCTGTTGCCGAAAGTCATCGGACATGTTTCGCGTAACGGCACACCGACAGTCGCAGTCATCGCCATTGGCGCCTGGTCACTGTGTCTCTCGGCATCCGGAACCTTCGATATCCTGACGGACATGTATATTTTCGTACTCTGGGTATTTTTTGGCATGAACGGCGCTGCGCTCATCATACTGCGACGGCGCCAACCGGAGGCCGAACGACCCTACCGTGTCTGGGGCTATCCGTACGTGCCGGTGCTGTTCATCCTGGTGACCGTCTATCTTCTGGCGAACACCTTGCTCGCTACACCGTATCGTGCCTTGTCCGGCATCGGCCTGATCGTGGTCGGGCTACCTGTCTACGCTTACTTTTCGCGGCGCGCGAAGGCCAGCAACGGCTGATCACGCTCTCGGCAGGGTGACACCCTGCTGTCCCTGGTACTTCCCACCACGATCCTTGTATGAGGTCTCACACTCTTCGTCCGATTCCAGAAACAGCATCTGTGCGACGCCCTCATTGGCGTAAATCTTGGCAGGTAGCGGCGTCGTGTTCGAAAACTCGAGCGTGACGTGGCCTTCCCACTCTGGCTCAAGAGGCGTGACGTTGACAATGATCCCGCAGCGCGCGTACGTGGACTTGCCAAGGCAAATCGTTAACACATTGCGCGGAATGCGGAAAAATTCAACGGTCCGCGCCAGCGCAAACGAGTTGGGCGGGATGACGCAGACGTCGCTCGCGATATCGACGAAACTGGTCGCGTCGAACTGCTTCGGATCCACAACAGCAGAATTGATGTTCGTAAAGATCTTGAATTCGGCGGCGCAGCGGACATCGTAACCATAGCTCGAGGTCCCGTAGGATACGATGCGACCGCCCTCATTCTCGCGGACCTGGCCGGGCTCGAAAGGTTCGATCATCCCGGTCCGCTCCGCCATCCGGCGAATCCATTTATCTGACTTGATACTCAACCTGCGTCCTCAACGACAATCCTGGGAAATTTACTGCTGTAATCCTTGCCCTGGCTTGCCAGAACAGCCGACATTCGTCTCGCGGCATCGCGGTAGGCCTCTGCGGCCGTGGAATCGGGTTCAGCAACAACGGTCGGATTGCCGCTATCGGTTTGCGACCGGATGCTGGCCTGCAACGGTAGCTGGCCCAATAACTCGACCTCGAAGTCCTCTGCCATGCGCAGCCCTCCTCCGCTGCCGAAGATCGCTTCCTCATGCCCGCACGCAGAACATATGTGAGTGCTCATATTCTCGACAATTCCGAGGACTGGCACTGAGACCTTGCGAAACATGGCCAATCCCTTGCGCGCGTCGAGCAAAGCGATGTCCTGCGGGGTCGTTACGATGACAGCGCCGCTCACCGGCACCTGCTGCGAGAGGGTCAACTGGATATCGCCGGTGCCGGGCGGCATATCGACGATCAGGTAGTCGAGGTCATGCCAGGTCGTCTGTTGCAGTAGCTGATTCAAGGCTGACGTGACCATCGGACCGCGCCAGACCATCGGTTGATCCGGGTCCACGAGGAAGCCGATCGAGATCACCTGCAAACCATGCGCCTGCAGTGGCTGCATCGTTTTTCCGTCAATACTGGTCGGCTGTTGACCAGCCAGGCCCAGCATGTGCGGCTGGCTTGGCCCATAGATATCGGCGTCCAGCATTCCGACTTTGGCCCCGTCCGCCGCCAGAGCCAATGCCAGATTCACCGCGACCGTGGACTTGCCGACGCCACCCTTGCCAGATGCCACCGCGATTACATTGCGGATTTGTTCGAGAGGTTTGAGGTTGTGCTGGACACCGTGCGCCACGATCCGGCTTGAAAAATCAATGTCGACAGCCCGGCCATCATCGTTGGCACGCATGGCGGCAGCAATAGCAGACCGGTAGTCATCCAGGGCGCCCGCAGCCGGAAACCCCAGCTCGATGCACATGCTGACGCGCTCATCGGACTCTTGCAGCTCGAGAATACGGCCTACATCGCCTATTTTTCGAGCAACACCCGGTAACTCAATGGAATTGAGGAAGTTTTTCACATTAGATTCTGTTGACGGCGTCACATTTCAGCCGTTCGTATTAGGTAAAATGAAAGCTCACCAGCTCCCTTTTTTGGGGGGCTTGTGTGCGCACATTGTATCGAAGCCTGCGACAGAGCCAAGCATAGACTGTTCAGGGCCCGCGAAACAATGTCCTTGGGGCGCTGTGGCATAATGCCTCAGCGAGATTTTTGACAGCGAAATCCGTACTTCGCCCGGGCAAGAGCGAACCGATTGACAACTGAGAAACCTGGAATATTGACTCTGCGCGCAGGGAGGCCCGCCACCGGTCCTCTGACTACTGCGCTGTGTCCGCAGGGACCGGTCCGGCAATCATGAGTTTTCTCGGTGGATTCAGGGCCGATCAGCTCATCGCCCAGCTTGCTGCAGACCCCCAACCGGATTCCCCCGGCGCGCAACGGTTGGTCGCCAAGTTGAAAAAAGTGGGCCCGAAGGTCATCCCCAAAGCGATTGACGCGCTCGCTTTGTCGGACAAAACACATACCATGGTTTTCGTCGATATTCTCACCAGCCTGGTGAGCGACAAGACGCTCGAGGCCTATCGTGAGGGCCTGGCCGATGGCAATGAACGCGTCGTCTCAGGCACGTCGTGGGCGCTATCGAGCAGCATCAACTATAACGCCAACAAACTGCTGGAATTTTTCGACGATCCGGAAGTTGCCAAGCATGCCCTGATCGAAGTCCTGCGCGTGCATAAGCAGGACCTCAGTGTGCACGATTTGTTGCAGCGCGCTTATGAACTCGATCCGAAGGAATCAGAAGCGCTCTTCAAGCTCATCGAGGACATTATCAGCCCGGAGATGGTGCCTGACCTGATTGCCCGCATGGGCGGCAAAGACCCCTACATCAAGATCCACCTGATTAGATTGCTCGGCCGCTTTAACAAGCCGGAGGTGAACCAGGCGCTGGAAGTGCAACTACGTGACACCAACAAGCTGGTTCGCAGTGCCGCATTGACCGCTCTCGCCTCGCGGGGCGCAGACGTCAATATCGCCGCCGTCAGCAAATTGCTGCAGGACCCTGATCTCGATGTCCAGGGCAAAGCGGTCGACATGATGGTCCAGATGAATCATCCGGATACAGTCAGGTACCTGGCCGATGCACTCAAGGACGATTCTGAATACGCGCGCCGCGCCGCCGTGGAAGTACTCAACGAGGTCGGCAACAAGGATTCCGTCAAGGACCTGCTAAACGTCCTCAAGGACAATGACTGGTGGGTGCGATCCAGAGCCGGCGACGCTTTAGCTGAAATCGGTGGGCCGAAAGTGGTGCAGTCTGTGGTTGCCCTGATCAAGGACGAAGACGAAGAGATTCGCAGAACAGCTATCGAAATCCTCAATGCCACCAAAGATGCCAGCGCCGTCGATCACCTGATCAAGGCCACGGAAGACAGCGACTGGTGGGTTCGCGAGCGCTCTGTCGACGCACTCGCGAAAATTGGCGGACCCAAGGCGCTGCCGCGGCTGCTGGACATGCTGGGCAAGGACCCGAAAACCGATACTGTCGTCGTTCGCGCGCTTGGCAAGATCGGCAACCAGACCCACATTGTCAAGATCTTGCCGATGTTGAACCGGCCTGAGCGCGATGTGCAGGTAGAAGCCATAAAGGCTATTTCCCTGCTTGCGGATGAATCCCATGCCGAAACTGTGCGCGGTGTACTGCAGAAAGTTAAACAATCCGAAGAAGCCACCATCATCAATAGCGCTGACAAGGCACTGAAAGATTTGGACGCCCGCTTTTCGGAAACCGTACTGGAAGAAAACAAGCGAGCCGAGAAAATTGGCGAGCACACCAAGACACTTTTACTGGAGAACGACGAGCTCGAGAAGCTGTTGTCGGCACAACACCAGGTAACGCCAGCGGCTGACCCGCAAGGCGGCAATGGCGCCGACGAAGCGGCAGCGGCAATGCCGGCAGCTGCCTTACCAACCCTGGATATTTCGACGCTGACTCCCGGCGATGTTATCGACGGCCGCTACAAGTACCTGGAGAAAATCGGCAAGGGCGCCTTTGGTACCGTGCTCCTGATGCAGGACGAAGTAGTTGACGAACAGCTGATTCTGAAATTCTTGAATCCGAACGTTTCTTCGGACGAGGAAATGATGAAGCGATTTGTCCATGAATTACGGTATTCGCGCAAGATTACGCACCGCAATGTCATTCGCATTTATGACTTCCTGAATTTGCAGGGGTGCTATGCAATTTCAATGGAATACTTTCCGTCGCACACGCTGTCCGGCGAAATTCCGGACGGCAAGCCAATGCCCATCGACAAGGCCCTGAAGTACTCGCGTGATATTGCGACCGGTATGGCCATTGCCCACCTGGCCGGCGTCATTCATCGTGACCTCAAACCAGCCAACATCCTTGTGAATGAGGACGGGCTGTTGAAGATCGTAGACTTTGGCGTCGCAGCCGCAGCCTCGAGCGGTGACACACAGTTGACCAAGACCGGCTATGTTATCGGGTCGCCAAAATACATGGCGCCCGAGCAAATCCTGGGCAAGAAAGTCGACGAAACTGCGGACGTCTACAGTATTGGTGTCATCATGTACGAAATGGCGACCGGTATCCCGCCTTATAGTCGCGGCGACCATATGTCCGTTATGTATCAGCATGTCCAGGGAAAGGCGAAACAGTGCCAGGATATCAATCCTGAAATTCCGGACGCCTACGCGGCCGTGATCGCGAAAGCGATGTCCGTCGACAAATCCAAGCGTTACCAGTCCATGGACGAGCTGAATGAGGCGCTGGACGCCGTCAAGCTCTAAATTTGCTGCTAATTCGCAAAACTGTGATGTCGCTCTGGAATGCGACATAATTTCCGCCTAGGATTGGTGCAACTGATTGATTTTTAGGCAAGTGCCTGTATGGCTCGAATAGACTCCTTTCTGAAGCTTGGCCTGGCGCAAGGCTGCTCGGACGTGCACCTGGCCGTCGGCGTACCGCCAATGCTCCGTATGAACGGTGACCTGCTGCCGATCAAGTTTCGTGCGCTGAGCGATACCGAGCTTGAATCGTACATAAACGAGATTCTCACCAAGAATCAGCAAACCCGCCTGCTCGAAGGCCACGATCTCGACTTCTCCCACGTTGGCGAGGAAGGTGGCCGCTTTCGCGTCAATGTATTTCGCAAGGCAACCGGGTATGGCGCGGTATTCCGGCATATTCCTACCGATGTGCCGACCCTTACCCAGTTGAATGTGCCGCCCGTTCTGACCGAATTTTGCGAGTACCACCAGGGCATGGTTCTGGTCACAGGCTCAACCGGAACCGGTAAATCAACAACCCTCGCGGCGATGGTGAATCACCTGAATGAGACGCGCAGTCTCAACATCATCAGCCTCGAAGATCCGATCGAGTTCGTGCATCCGAGCAAGAGGAGCCAGGTTGTGCAACGTGAACTCGGCACCCACATAACCTCGTTTGCCGATGGCGTGCGAGCTGCCATGCGTGAAGACCCCGATGTGATTCTCGTTGGCGAGCTGCGCGACGCTGAGACTATTTCTATGGCGATGATGGCGGCAGAAACCGGCCACCTGGTGCTTGGCACGCTGCACACGACGGGCGCCGTAAAGACTATCGATCGAGTCATCGACGCCCTGCCCGGTGAACTGCGCGAACAGACCAAGGCATTCCTGGCGATGAGCCTGAAAGCAGTAGTCACGCAGGTCTTGGTCAAGACTCCGGATGGCCGCGGTCGCCGTGCGGTCGTCGAAATTCTTGTTAATAACCGAGCGATCGCCAAGCTCATTACCACGGATCAGACTCACCAGATTCCTTCACAGTTGCAAACGGGAAGAGACCAGGGGATGCAGCTCATGGACTCGGCGTTGCTGGCGGCGATCACTGCCAAGGAAATCGATCCCGACGACGCCTTTCGGTTTGCAAACGACAAGCGCAAATTCCAACGCTACGTCACTAATACCGACCTGGTACCGCTGGTCGACATTGGCGGGAACGAGAAGATTCTCAATGAGTAAGATTGACCCCTATCTGCAGGAGGCGCTGAAACAAAATGCGTCTGACCTGCATTTCATTTCGGGTGACCCGGTGCGCGCGCGTATTCACGGTGAGTTGCAGGTCCTGATGGATGAAAAGCTGACGCTCGATGGCGTTCAGGAATGTATGTACGAAATCATGGACGGCACGAACAAGAAAGCGTTCGAGGAACATGAGTCTGCCGATTTTGCCTACAATATCCCCGACGTATCGCGATTTCGCGTCAACGTATTTCGGCACCTCAACGGCATCGGAGCAATATTTCGGGCCATTCCTTCACAGGCCTTGACCCTGGATGAACTGGATATGCCGGCGGTCATTCGCGACCTGTGCAAACACACGCAGGGCATGATCCTCGTCACCGGCAAGACCGGTTCAGGCAAATCGACCACGCTGGCGGCGATGATCGATTCAATGAACAAGAACCTCAAAGGGCATATCCTCACCATTGAGGACCCGATCGAGTTTGTGCACAAGTCACAGGGCTGCCTGATGAGTCAGCGCGAGATCGGTGAACACAGCGAACGATTTGCAGATGCGCTGCATTCCGCACTGCGCGAGGATCCGGATGTCATCCTCGTCGGCGAAATGCGCGATCTCGAAACCATCAGTATCGCCGTGACCGCCGCGGAAATGGGTATTCTCGTCATGGGTACGCTGCATACCAATGGTGCGGCGCAAACCGTCGACAGAATCATCAATTCGTTTCCATCGGACAAGCAGGCCCACATTCGCACAATGATTTCAACGTCACTTCGCGGTGTTGTGTCACAACAATTGTTGCCAACCAAGCAGCGGGCCGGCCGGGTCGCAGCCCTGGAAGTGCTGATCAATACGCCAGCGGTTGCCAACCTGATCCGGCAGGGCAAGCTCGACCAGCTCGAGACGGCCATGCAGTCGGGTGGCGCCGTCGGCATGCAGACCATGGATTCCGCCTTGATGAAATTGGTCGAAGGGGCTGTAATTGCCGGGAAAGAGGCTTATCTCCAAGCCAGCAACAAGAGCAAATTCGAACGACTGAAAGACGCCGACTGAAACGTGGCATAATCGCGGCCTTTGGCCCGGCCACCTATCAGCAATGCCCAAAGACGTCCGTAAAATCCTCGTTACCAATGCGCTGCCCTACGCCAATGGCTCCATTCACATGGGCCACCTGGTGGAATACCTGCAGGGTGATATCTGGGCGCGCTTTCAAAAGCTGCGCGGCCATCAGTGCACCTATGTCTGCGCCAGCGACGTGCATGGCACGCCGGTCATGCTCAAGGCGCGCGAACTGGGTGTATCTCCGGAACAGCTGACCGACGAGGTCACGGAGGAATTTCTGCGGGATTTTTCCGCATTTGGCATCGAGTTTGATAACTACTACACGACACATTCGCCGGAAAATGAGGAGCTTGTAGGCGAGATTTTCAGCGCCTTGCGAGACAGCGACGATATTTACACGAAGACCATTGAACAGGCTTACGACGAGCAGGAAGGCATGTTCCTGCCCGATCGATTCGTTCGCGGAACCTGTCCTCGATGCGCTACTGATGACCAGTATGGCGACGCGTGTGAGAACTGCGGCGCCACCTACGACCCCACGGACCTTATCGACCCGGTCTCGGTTCTGTCGGGCAGCCCGCCCGTCAAACGCGAATCCGAGCACTATTTTTTCCGCCTGAGCGAATACGAAGATCCGCTACGCCAGTGGATGACTGACGCGAAACTTGAAAAAAATATCATCGCAAAACTCGAGGAGTGGTTCGAGGCTGGTCTGCAGGACTGGGATATCTCGCGCGATGCCCCATACTTTGGCTTTCAGATTCCCGGCACGGACGACAAGTATTTTTACGTCTGGCTGGATGCCCCGGTGGGTTATGCGGCAAGTTTCAAGAATCTCTGCGACCGGCGCGACGACCTCGATTTCGACGAGTACTGGCGCCCCGGCCACGACACCGAGCTGTACCATTTCATCGGCAAGGACATCATGTATTTCCACACGCTGTTCTGGCCGGCCGTCCTGCGAGGTGCCGGGTTTCGCACCCCCACCAGCGTTTTTGCGCACGGCTTCCTGACGGTCAATGGCAAGAAGATGTCGAAGGCACGCGGTACGTTTATCAATGCCCGCACCTACCTGGATCATCTTCATCCTGCCTATTTGCGGTACTACTACGCGGCCAAACTTGGCCCCACGGTTGAGGATATTGACCTCAATCTCGAGGACTTCGCGGCGCGCGTCAATTCTGACCTGATCGGCAAACTGGTTAACATCGCGAGCCGCTGCGCAGGCTTCATCAACAAGCGTTTTGAGGGCCGGTTGGCCGGGGAACTGCACGACCCATCGCTGTTCTCGGCCTTTGCGGATGCATCCGGGGAGATCGCCGCGCATTACGAGCAACGCGAGTACTCGAAAGCCATGCGTCGGGTCATGGGGCTGGCCGACGATGCCAATCGTTACATCGACGAAAAGAAGCCGTGGGTAATGGCCAAAGATGACGCGCAACTACCTGAAGTACAGGCAATTTGTACGCAGGGCATAAACCTGTTTCGCAGCCTGATGATCTACCTTACACCCGTTCTGCCCAGCGTCGCGGCCGATGCACGGGAGTTCCTGCAGGAGACACAGTGGCACTGGGACGCTGCTGCCACTCCGTTGCTGGGTACTGAACTGGCGACATTCAAACCGCTGTTGACGCGTATCGACATGCAGCAGATCAACGACCTGGTCGAGCAATCCAAACAAAGCTAGTTACAATACGCCTCTGCCATGACAGAGCTCTTCGCCATTCTCGTAGGAACCGTCCTCGTCAACAACTTCGTGTTGGTGCGATTTCTGGGCCTGTGCCCTTTCCTGGGGGTCTCAAAAAATATTGATGCGGCAGCCGGCATGTCGCTGGCGACGGCTTTCGTACTGACTTTGTCATCGGCTACTGCGTATCTGCTACATCAATACGTGCTCGTACCACTCGACCTGGAATACCTGCGCACGCTGAGCTTCATCCTGGTTATTGCGGCCAGCGTACAGTTCACAGAAATCATGGTGCGCCGACTGAGCCCGTTGCTGCACCAGGTGCTCGGTATCTTTATTCCCCTGATTGCGACCAACTGCGCTGTGCTCGGCGTCGCATTGCTGAACGTGCAGCAATCGAAGGGATTTGTGCAATCGGTATTTTTTGGCTTTGGCGCTGCTGGCGGATTTGCCCTGGTGCTGGTCCTGTTCGGCGCAATACGCGAACGAATTGAGTCTGCAGACGTTCCCTCACCATTCCGAGGCACCGCAATAGCGTTGATGACCGCCGGCATCATGTCGCTCGCGTTCATGGGCTTTGCCGGTATGGCGCGTTCATGACTGCCGTTATCACGATTGGACTCCTGGCATTGGTCGCCGGTATCGCGCTCAGCTATGCCTATCGATCTCTGCCGGCGCAGGCGACGGGGCTGGTCGAGCAGGTCAACGACCTGTTGCCGCAAACACAATGTGCGCAATGCGGCTATCCCGGATGTCGACCATATGCGGCTGCCATCGTCGATGAGAATGCGCCAATTAATCTGTGTCCACCCGGAGGCGATGAAACCGTCCGAAATCTGGCGGCATTATTGGGCAAGGACGCGATACCGCTGGCTGAACCGGCTGCAGGACCACCCGGCGTCGCCGTTGTCGACGAGGCTCGCTGCATTGGCTGCGGTCATTGCCGCGATGCCTGCCCGGTCGATGCTATCGTCGGCGCGCATCACCTCATGTATTCGGTCATCTCCCAGGAGTGCACGGGTTGCGAGCTTTGTGTCGCGCCCTGCCCGGTGGATTGCATAAGCATGCAGGACAGCACATGAGCGCGCCGACTTACGATCTTGGCAAACTGCACGGCGGCTTACGCCTGCAAGGTCACAAAACCGAATCCACAGCCATGCCGATTCAACAAGTGCCCGTACCAAAAATGCTGGCAATGCCGCTCACGCAACATGTCGGTAACCCGGCGCAGCCGGTCGTGGCGATGGGCGAATCTGTCGCCAAGGGACAGCTGATTGCTGCATCGGAGGGCAGCCTCGGTGCGCCTGTACACGCATCTTCGTCCGGCACCATCGTTGCGATAGAGCCCTGGCCGGTCTCGCGGCGGCTCGGTGCAAATGCGCCGTGTATCGTTATCGAATGCGATGGTGAGGATCGCGCGCACCCGTTACCCGACTTGCTTCCCGACTTTCGCGAACTGGAGCCGGCCGAATTACTGCGAAAGATTCTTGAGGGCGGCATTGTTGGCCTTGGGGGAGCAGTATTTCCCACGGCGCAAAAACTGATGCAGGCAGCAACCTGCGACCTGCGCTTCCTGATTCTCAACGGAGTCGAGTGCGAGCCTTATATCAGCTGCGATGACATGCTCATGCGCACATATGCCCGGGAGGTTCTCGGCGGCGCCCAGATTCTCATGCACGCACTGGACCTCGACTTATGCTACATCGGCGTCGAGAGCGACAAGCCGCAGGCGATACAGCGCCTCGGCGAAGAAATGGCTGAACTTGCAGACGAGCGCATCATTCTCAAGCAAGTGCCGACCATCTATCCCTCGGGGGGTGAAGATCAACTTGTACAGCTGGTAACCAATCTTGAAGTGCCGACGGGCGGACTGCCAAGTGACGTCGGTTGCCTGGTACAGAATGTCGGCACGGCAACCGCAATTTACGACTGGATTGTCGGTGGTCAGCCCCTGGTCTCCCGCATTACGACGGTGACCGGCGACGGCGTCAGCAAGCCAATGAACGTATTGGCCCGAATCGGGACACCGATCGCAGATATCATCAAATTCGCCGGCGGCTACACCAAGCAGGCCCGGCAGCTGATTGTCGGTGGGCCGATGACCGGCAAATCGGTGACGACCGACCGCGTGCCACTGGTCAAGGCGACTAACTGTATTCTCGTACTTGCCGAGGCACCATCCGTCGGTGCAGAAATGCCATGTATACGCTGCGGTAACTGCGCCGATGTCTGCCCGGTCCAGCTGCTGCCTCAGCAATTGTTCTGGTATGCCTGTGCCGATAACGAGAAGCAATTACGGCTGCACGGGCTGACCGATTGCATTGAGTGCGGCTGCTGTGATCTCGTCTGTCCGAGTCACATTCCCCTGACGGCCGATTTCAGGACTGCCAAAGCCAGGATTCAGGAGCTTGCGGACGAGAAGGCACGTGCAGAACGAGCCCGCAGCCGTTTCGAGGCACGCAACGAGCGACTGGAGAAAGAACACCAGGAACGGGCCGACGAACTGACTCGACAAAAAGAATCCGCCAAGCAGGGCGGACCCGAAATGATTGCAGAGATTCTGAAACGCAAGCAGCAAGAGAAGGACGACGGCTGACCGTGGAATTCGCCAGGAAAGAAGCACCGTTTATTGCGCCAAATGCCACGGTCGCCAGGATGATGCTGCAGGTATTACTCGCACTGGTTCCGGCTGCGCTAGCGCATGTCTGGTACTTCGGCCCGGGCTTTTTGTTCAACCTGCTGATCGCGACGCTCTTTTGCATCGCCGGCGAGGCACTAATGGTTCGGGCCCGCGGGCGCGATCCCGTCATTGCGCTGACCGATTACAGTGCCCTCGTCACCGCGGCACTGCTTGCATTCGCGCTACCCTCGCTGACTCCATGGTGGGTCACAGCGACGGGTGCACTGTTTTCCGTGGTCGTCGCCAAGCACTTGTACGGCGGAATTGGTTTTAATGTGTTCAATCCGGCCATGGCTGGCTACGTTGTAATACTGGTCGCATTCCCAATGGAGATGAACCTGTGGGTCGCACCCAGTATGGGCGATCTCGACTATGTTGACCTCGGTATTCTGCAGACTCTGACTTACACGCTGACCGGCAACCTGCCACCAGACCTCGGGTTTGATGCGATCAGTCGTGCCACTCCGCTGGATGCCATGCAATCCGGTTTGCGCAACATGCAAACCTACGCCGAGATTCGAACCAACCCGATGATGGGTGATTTCGGTGGCAGGGGTTGGGAGTGGATTGGCAATTTTTTTGCGATCGGCGGATTCTGGCTATTAGTACAAAAGATTATTCGCTGGCAAATTCCGACCGGCGTATTCGTTGGTCTGTTGTTGCCCGCCGGCATCATGTACCTCATCGATCCTGGCAGCAATGCCAGCCCGGGCTTTCACCTGTTTTCCGGGGCAACCATTCTGTGCGCTTTCTTTATAGCGACCGACCCGGTATCTGCCGCCACGAGCGCCAGGGGACGCCTGCTCTACGGCCTTGGCATCGGAGTATTGATTTATGTCATCCGCCGTTGGGGCGCCTATGCTGACGGCGTGGCTTTTGCGGTGCTGTTGATGAACATGGCAGTGCCGGCGATCGACCTGGTAACCCGTCCGCACATCGTCGGTCATGCGAAAGGACGTCTGGGATGAGCGATGCAACGTCAATCTGGAAAAGCGGCGTTACGCTTGCCGCCATTGCCGCTGTCTGTACGTCATTGGTCGCATTCACCTATCACCTCACAGCGGACCGGATTGCGGCAAACGACAAGGCATTGCTCGAACAATCCCTGGAGCCGGCTTTGTCGAACATATTCTTTGACAGTGGTGTTAGCGAGTCCAAGCTGGTCCTCTCCCCTCCGCACGCGTTGCCTGGAGAGGAGGAAGCGCTGATTTACCGTATCTACGCGAAGGGCGAACCGGTTGCGGCACTCTTCGTGGTCACCGCGCGCGACGGATTTGCAGGGCCTATACGAATCCTGTTGGGCGTGGATATGCAGGGGGTGGTAACTGGCATTCGAATTCTCAAACACAAAGAGACGCCCGGGCTCGGTGACAAGATAGAGTCGCGGCGCTCTGACTGGGTCGATCAGTTTCCCGGGCGTTCCATTAACGATCCCGAAGTGACGGGCTGGGCACTCCGCAGTGATGGCGGGCAATTCGATGCACTGACCGGCGCCTCTGTAACACCCAGGGCCGTCGTCAAAGCGATGCGCGATACGCTGATTTATTTCGAGGCCAATCGCGAGCAGATATTCGACATACTGGCCGGGGAAGATACAGCATGAGCGATCAAAGCTTGCTAACGCGACTGAAAGATGGCGTCTGGAAAGAGAATCCCGGGCTGGTACAGCTGCTGGGCCTGTGCCCGCTGTTGGCTGTTACGACAACCCTGGTCAACGGAATCGGGCTCGGCCTGGCGACAATGCTGGTCTTAACTTTCTCAAATGCCCTTGTTTCCGTGTCACGGCGATGGATTCGCAGTGAAATACGTATCCCGATTTATGTGCTGATCATCGCCAGCCTCGTTACCTGTATCGAACTCATCTTCAAGGCCTGGTTCCCAACACTCGACCGATCTCTCGGAATTTTCATTCCGCTCATCGTCACCAACTGCGCCATCGTGGCGCGAGCCGAGATCTATGCCTCCAGGAATCCGGTCATTCCGAGTGTTCTTGACGGCATCGCGATGGGAATCGGCTTTGCTTTGCTATTGATGATTATTGGTGCTTTTCGTGAGCTGTTCGGCCAGGCGTCAATTCTCGCAGACTTTACGATGCTGACCGGTCGAGATGGTTTCAACGGCATTGCGCTGGCTGATCATGGACTGTTGTTACTCATATTGCCCCCGGGTGCCTTTTTCGCCCTGGCCCTTGCGGTAGCGTCCAAGAATGCCATCGACCGCAAGCTGCGACGTGCGCGCAATACGGGCACCACGCGCAGCCTGCGGCAGTCGGGGTAACTCGCATGAATCGGGATAAGCGGATCGCTATTTTCAGCAAACTGCGGGAGCTGACGCCGGCGCCGGAAACCGAATTACTTTACGGGGATCCGTTTCAGCTGCTGATAGCAGTAATCCTGTCCGCCCAGGCAACGGATGTCAGCGTAAACAAGGCAACCGCCAAACTGTACCCGGAAGCCGGCACTCCAGACGCGATTCTCGCCCTGGGTGTCGACGGACTGAAGCCGTATATACGGACAATCGGTCTTTACAACAGCAAGGCAGAAAACATCATCAAAACCTGCCGCCAGTTAATTGACGAGTACGACGGCGAGGTACCGCGGACGCGCGAGGCACTCGAGAGCCTTCCGGGTGTTGGCCGCAAGACTGCCAATGTCATCCTTAATACGGCCTTTGGTGAACCAACGATTGCGGTCGATACGCACATTTTCAGAGTGGCAAACCGAACTGGCATCGCAAAGGGCAAGACGCCACTGGAAGTGGAAAAACGCCTTGATCGATTGACGCCCGATGAGTTCAAGAAGGACGCGCACCACTGGCTGATCCTGCACGGCCGGTACGTTTGCAAGGCGCGCAAACCGCTCTGCAACGAGTGCGGTATTGTCAGCTGGTGCGAGTACAACAAGAAGGAGCTCGCATGATATTTGGACAGGACCGCGGGGAACTGCGCAAGATGTATGCGGATGCCTGGCAAAAACACATCGCCAAGCAGCCGATGTCCGCATTGGAAACCCAGATCGCCGCGGTCGTCGCCGAGCACCCGGAGTATCATGCGGCGGTAAGCGACAACCTGGACACCGATTACTCCGTCGAAAATGGGGAAACCAATCCGTATTTGCATATGGGTTTGCACCTTGGCATTCGTGAGCAGATCGCAACCAACAGACCGGCGGGAATACGCACAGTCTTCGAGCAACTGGCCGCGAAATCCGGTGACGCACATGCGGCGGAACACCGTATGATTGATTGCCTTGCCGAGGCCTTATGGGAAGCGCAACAGTCTCAGCGTCCGCCCGACGAGCAGCGCTACCTGGAATGCCTGCGACTCCTGTAATAAACCAATGCCTACCAAGGTCTAGTCCAATATGAACGACGCAAACCCCAATTATCCTGTCAGTGGCGCCGGGCTGGGTCTCCGTCGACCTCTGGCCGGCAAGTTGATGGACCTGCCTGCCGGTGAGGTCGACTTTATGGAAGTCGCTCCGGAGAACTGGATTCACGTCGGCGGTGCGATGGCCAAAAAACTGCGCTATTTCACTGAACGCTATCCGTTCCTGATCCACGGACTCTCATTATCCATTGGCTCGCCCGCACCGCTGGATGAGCAACTGGTTCACGATATCAAAGCGTTTATGGCCGAGCACAACGTCCGCTTGTACTCGGAGCATCTGAGCTATTGCGGTGATGACGGCCACCTGTACGATCTGATGCCCATTCCATTTACAGAAGATGCCGTACAGTACGTCGCAGGCAGGGTGCGCCGCGTGCAGGATATCCTGGAGCAACGCATTGCACTTGAAAACGTTTCCTATTACTCGCCAACCGACACATCCATGACCGAAGTGGAGTTTTTGCTGGCAGTACTCGAGGAAGCCGATTGCGACCTGATGCTGGATATCAACAATATCGTCGTCAACAGTATTAATCATGGCTATGACAAACATGATTTTCTGCGCCAGATGCCCGCCGATCGCTTGCGCTATTTTCACCAGGCCGGCCATTACATTGAAGCGCCGGATCTACGCATCGATACCCACGGCGCACCCGTGGATGATGAGGCCTGGCAGTTATTGCAGGACGCGTATGCACATTTTGGTCCGGTCCCTACGTTACTGGAACGTGACTTCAACTTTCCGCCGGTGGAGGAGCTGTTAACGGAAGTTCGACGCATTCGCGACCTGCAGCAGCGAGCCAGCCAGAGGGCGGCTGCAAATGGCTGAGTCGGGTGATTTTCGCGACACGCAGCTGGCTTTCGCCGCGCACATTCGCGATCCGGAAAATGTCCCGGCCCCAGAGGGGATTGAAGACCGGCGCATGGCGATCTACCGGGACCTGTTCTTCAACAATTTAAAGAGCCTGCTATCCAATATGTTTCCGGTGCTGAAAAAGCTGCATTCCCCGGAAACCTGGTCGGGCATGATTCGGCAATTCATGGTCGTGCACCGCGCAAAAACACCCTATTTTCTGCAGCTCCCGCAGGAATTCCTCGCGTTTTTGCAGGATGAATACGAGCTCACCGAGGGCGATTTTCCGTTTCTGCTGGAATTGGCGCATTACGAATACACTGAGCTGGCCCTGTCGATATCTGAAATCGACAATGACCTCACAGGCATCAATCCGGAAGGCGATCTGCTGACACAGGTGCCGGTCAAATCCGAGCTGGCCTGGACCTTCGCCTACCAGTATCCCGTGCATCGGATTACCACCGAATTTCAACCCGACGCCCCTGGCGATTCGCCGACCTACCTGGCTGTCTATCGTGACAAAGATGACAAAGTAGGCTTTCTGGAACTCAATCCACTCACCGCAGGCTTGCTTGATGCGCTTGACAACAACTCCCAGGGCGCGACCGGAGAGTCGCTGCTTCGCGACCTGGCGAAACAAGCCCATTACCCGGATGTGGACGCTTTCATCCAGCATGGCTTAACTGCGCTGCAGAAAATGCGACAACTCGATATTTTAATTGGCGTGCGACCGCCGGCCTGAGGAGACCTTCGATGGAAACATTTCTTGGCTACTACCGACGCGTGGTCGACTGGCTGGACCGCGCCGCAGATTACGGGCTTGGCCTGATCCTGATTCGGCTGCTGATGGCCTTCGAATTCGGCAAGGCCGGACTGGGCAAACTGAACGGTGAGAACTGGTTCGGCCGGGTGCAGGATAATTTCATATTTCCGTTCAACGTCATGCCAGCCGACATCAGCTGGTTCTTGGCTACGTGGTTCGAGATCCTCGGTGCCCTCGGCATTCTCATCGGCCTCTTTACCCGGTTTTGGGCATTTTCACTGATTATTATCAGTATCGTGGCGATTTCGGGCGTGCATTGGCCCGCGGAATGGAACGGCCTCGGCGAACTTTGGGAAAGTTACCGAATTACCAAGCAGGACGGCTCCGGCAACTTCCGGGTGCCCCTGCTCTTTATCGCAATGCTCCTGCCGCTCGTCTTCCACGGAGCCGGTAAACTGAGCGTCGACTACCTGCTCGGCAGGCGATTCCTCAAATAGGAGCATTGTTTTGGAATTCACGCTGACCGTACTGCAGTTTCTGACGAATCTGCTGATTTTTCTGCTGGGCCTGGGCATTCTCGCCGTCATCGTGATGTACATCATCGATGTCACGCAGACGTCGCATGCGATACGTCGAAATTTCCCGGTTATCGGCCGGTTTCGCTACCTCTTCGAGGAACTGGGCGAGTTTTTTCGCCAGTATTTCTTCGCGCTGGACCGCGAGGAGATGCCATTCAACCGAGCGCAGCGTTCCTGGGTCTATCGCTCGGCCAAAGGCGTGGATTCGACGGTAGCCTTTGGCTCAACGCTGAACCTGACTCCGCCAGGCACGCCGATATTCGTCAACTGTCCTTACCCAACGCTGGAAGTGGATGCGACCAAGGCTCACGAGATCGTCATCGGCCCGGACGCAAGACGGCCGTATGCTGCCCGATCGATATTCAACGTCTCCGCAATGAGTTATGGCGCGATTTCGAAGCCGGCCGTTTTGGCACTATCGAATGGTTCGCGCATGGCGGGTAATTGGCTGAACACCGGCGAAGGCGGTCTGTCCCCGTGGCACCTGGAGGGCGGCGCCGATCTCGTTTTTCAAATTGGTACGGCCAAGTACGGAGTCCGCGACGAGAACGGTGGCATCGACGACGACAAGTTGCGCGCGGTAGCGGCGCACGAGACAGTGCGCATGATCGAGCTGAAATTGAGCCAGGGTGCAAAACCCGGCAAAGGCGGAATACTCCCGGGCGAGAAAGTCACGGAAGAAATTGCAAAAATTCGTCATATACCGGCTGGGCATGATTCGATCAGCCCGAACCGGCACCCGGAGATCAACTCTGCCGAAGACCTGCTCGACATGATCAATCACATCCGCGATGTCAGTGGTTTACCAACAGGCTTCAAGTCGGTCATTGGCGCTTACGGTTGGCTGGACGAACTGTTTCACCTGATTCGCAAACGTGGCATCGAATCTGCACCGGATTTCATCACCATCGACAGCGGTGATGGTGGCACCGGCGCCGCTCCGATGAGTCTCATCGACAACGTCGGCTTACCGATTCGAGAGAGCCTGCCACTCGTTGTCGACAAACTGAAACAATTTGGTCTGCGTGAACGCATCAAGGTGATCTCCAGCGGCAAGCTGATCAACCCTTCAGGAGCTGCCTGGGCATTATGTGTCGGCGCAGATTTCATCAATTCGGCGCGCGGCTTCATGTTTGCACTCGGCTGCATTCAGGCAATGCAGTGCAACAAGAATACCTGCCCCACTGGCGTTACGACCCACGACAAGGATCTGCAGCGCGGTCTGGTGCCCGAAGACAAGGCTGAACGAGTGCGCAAATACTCGGAAACAATGCGCAAGGAGATTGGCATCATCGCACATTCCTGTGGCGTTCCTGAACCGCGCGGACTGCGGCGTTTTCACTGCAGAATCGTGCAGGAAGACGGCAGATCCATAGCTTTGGACGAGCTATACCCGGACGTTGAAAGCGCTTATTAACAAGTCAGGCCTGACGCCGCTGCCAGCCTTTTTACTTTCTCTTGGGCATGTACAGGTCGGTCAACGTGCCCTCCTGGGCTTCGGCCGCAAATGCGACCGTTTCCGAGAGCGTGGGATGGGGGTGTATCGTCAGACCAATATCTGCGGCATCTGCGCCCATCTCGACGGCCAGACCAACCTCGGCAATCAGGTCACCAGCATTCGGTCCAACGACAGCACCGCCGAGCACGCGCCCGGTTGACGTGTCCCACAGCAATTTGGTGAACCCTTCCGGACGTCCGATCGCCAGTGCACGCCCGCTTGCCGCCCATGGTATCTTGGTTTTCTCAAACTTGATGCCCTGGGCTTTCGCGTCGGTCTCGGTAAGGCCAACCCAGGCTATTTCGGGATCCGTATAAGCAACTGACGGGATAGTGCGCGCATCACATGCACTGCGTTCGCCCGCGGCGACTTCGGCCGCAACTTTCGCTTCATGCGTAGCCTTGTGCGCCAGCATCGGCCCGGGAACCAGATCGCCGATCGCAAATATATGCTCGACATTGGTCCGCATCTGTTTGTCGACCGCAATAACGCCCCGCTCATTCACCTCGACACCCGCCTTGTCGGCAGCCAGATTGTCGCCGTTTGCACGTCGCCCAACCGCAACCAGGACCCGATCGTAGACACCGATCTCCGGCGCCTCTTCGCCCTCAAAACTGACTTCAATACCTGGCGTCGTGGCGCGCATGCCCGTCACTTTGGTGCCGGTCAT
>Ga0102946_1000120_pt1 | contig 26103 bp, 22 predicted proteins | sample SalPon2A_A_D1_MG_FD_78209 | JGI IMG/M metagenome (GOLD analysis project Ga0102946, IMG submission 78209) | Soil microbial communities from South San Francisco under conditions of wetland restoration - Salt Pond MetaG R2A_A_D1_MG | ecosystem: Environmental > Terrestrial > Soil > Wetlands | place... | reverse complement strand
GACGGCATGCAGTTCGTCTTCCAGTTGGTGTTCGCGGCCACGGCCGCCACGATCGTGTCCGGTGCCGTCGCCGAGCGCATGAACTTCGTGGGCTACCTCGCGATCTCGCTGGTGATCACCGGCTTCGTCTACCCGATCGTGTCGCACTGGCAGTGGTACGGCGAGGGCGCCTGGCTCTACGACCTCGGCTTCTACGACTTCGCTGGTTCCAGCCTGGTCCACCTGACCGGTGGGGTGGCCGCGTTCGTCGGTGCCGCCATGCTCGGACCACGCCTCGGTCGCTACAACTCCGATGGCACCAAGAACGCCATCCCCGGCCACTCGGTGCCACTGGGCCTGACCGGTGTCTTCATCCTCTGGCTGGGCTGGTTCGGCTTCAACGGCGGCTCGACCCTGGGCGCCCAGGGCCAGGGTGCGGCAATCGGCAGCATCATCTTCATGACGCTGCTGGCAGGCGCCACAGCAGGCATCTTCGCCTACGCCGCCTCGTGGGTCGCCACGGGCAAGCCCGACCCGATCATGGCCGGCAACGGCGTCCTCGGTGGCTTGGTCGGCATCACCGCCGGTCCGGACCTCGCCACCGCCGTCGGAGCCTTCGTCGTCGGCGCCATCTGTGGCGTCGTGGTCACCTACTCGGTGATCTTCATCGAGAAGGTCATCAAGGTCGACGACCCGGTCGGCGCAGTGTCCGTGCACGGCGTGTGCGGCATCATCGGCACCCTTGCAGTCGGCTTCTACGCGGCTGGCCGCGAGGCCGGCTACAACGTCGGCACCCAGGCCATCGGCGTCGTGGCGATCATCGCCTTCGTCGGTGCATGCACCGCCGTCCTGTTCTTCCTTGTCGACAAGGTGTTCGGTCTTCGGGTCAGCCCCGAGATCGAGCTCGAAGGTCTGGACTGGCACGAGCATGGCGTCCGCGGCTACGCGGACGACATCCCGTCGGTCCAGGGGATGCTGGACGCGCACCGAGACGGGGTCGACGTCGCGTCGGTCGGGGCGGAGACCTGGTCCGAGGGCGCAAACGCCTGACACGCGGCCGCATCCAGACGTCGGGCATCCCCGCAAGGGGGTGCCCGACGTTGCATCGGGGCCGCGTTCGGCCCCTGACGATCGCGCCACGTAGCATGCATCCCACCTTCCAGTGACCGGCGCGCACACCGCCGGACCGACATCGAGAGCCCTTGTGAACAGGCAGCAGCAGTACGTCCTGCGCACCGTCGAGGAGCGCAACATCCGCTTCATCCGGTTGTGGTTCACCGACGTGCTGGGCTTCCTCAAGTCAGTCGCCGTCACGGCGCCCGAACTGGACAAGGCGTTCGAGGAGGGCATCGGGTTCGACGGCTCGGCCATCGACGGGTTCGCCCGCGTCCAGGAGGCCGACATGCTGGTGCTCCCGGATGCCGACACGTTCCAGATCCTGCCGTGGCGACCGCGAGAAGACGGCGTCGCCCGGATGTTCTGCGACATCGTGACACCGGACGGCGAGCCGTTCGCGGCCGACTCGCGTGGCATCCTCAAGCGACAGCTGGCGCGAGCCGGCGAGATGGGCTTCACCTTCTACATCCACCCGGAGATGGAGTTCTACCTGTTCGACGGTCCCGACGACCCGCAGCCGCTGGACCGTGGTGGCTACTTCGACATGACACCGCTGGACGTGCAGCACGACTTCCGGCGCCAGACCATCGACATGCTGGAGCGCACCGGCATCTCCGTCGAGTACTCCCACCACGAGGTCGGCCCCAGCCAGCACGAGATCGACCTGCGCGCCACCGACGCGCTGTCGATGGCCGACAACATCATGACGTTCCGCCTGATCGTCAAGGAAGTGGCGTTGCAGCGTGGCATCCACGCCACGTTCATGCCCAAGCCGCTGCAGGGCGAGTGGGGCTCGGCAATGCACCTGCACCTGTCGTTGTTCAAGGGCGAGGACAACGCGTTCCACGATCCCGACGACCCGTTGCAGATGTCGGAGACGGCGCGTGCCTTCACCGCCGGCGTCCTGCACCACGCCCGCGGGATGACGGCGGTGACCAACCAGTGGGTGAACTCCTTCAAGCGCCTGGTGCCCGGGTTCGAGGCGCCGGTCCACGTGTCGTGGGGCCAGTCCAACCGTTCGGCCCTGGTGCGCATCCCGCGCTCCAAGCCGAACAAGGCCTCCTCGGCCCGCATCGAGTACCGCGCCCCGGATCCCGCCTGCAACCCCTACCTCACCTTCTCGGTGTTGCTGGCGGCCGGGCTCGACGGCATCGAACGGGGCATGGAGTTGCAGCCGGAGTCGTCGGACAACATCTACGAGTTGACCTCTGCCCAGCGACGCGAGGCTGGCATCGAGACGCTGCCCACGGACCTCGGCGAGGCCGTGGCGGCGATGGAGGCGTGCTCGCTGGTGCTGGATACGCTGGGGGACCGCGTCACGTCCTACTTCCTGGCCAACAAGCGGCGCGAGTGGCGCCAGTACAACGAACAGGTCACGGCGTTCGAGCTGGACCACTACCTGCCGATCCTGTGAGGGACGGCACACCCACGGCCAAGGACGCCCTCGACGTGACGGCAGGACTGCCCGATGCAGTCGTCTTCGACCTCGACGGCACCCTGGTGGACACCGAATCGATCTCGGATGCGGTGCTGACCGAGGTGTTGGACGAGCTTGGCCACGAGGTGACCCACGACGACCTGCTCGACACCCGAGGCCGTGCCTTCGCCTGGCTGCGTGAGTGGATGTGGGAGCGGTTCGAGGTCGATGCCGAGGCGTACCAGGCGTTGGCCCGCCCGGCGTGGCAGCGCCGTCTGGCGGCCGGCGTGCCGACGTTTCCCGATGCGCGCGAACTGCTGGACGACCTCGGTGAGCTCGACATCCCGCTCGCGGTCTGCACGTCGTCGGGACGGGGCCATCTCGACCGGGTGCTGCGCCAGCTCGACCTCACCGACCGGTTCGTTGCCACGGTGAGTGCCACCGACGTGACCAGGCACAAGCCCGACCCGATGCCCTATTCGATGGCCGTGGACCTGCTGGGCATGGAGTCCGAACGCTGCGTGGCGATCGAGGACACCGTCATCGGCGTCACTGCCGCCGTCGCCGCCGGACTGCGGGTCGTGGGTCGACCGCACCCCGACATGGCCGACCTGGCCGGCATCGCCCACCTGCAGGTCGATCACCTCGACCTCGCCGCCGTTCGCGGCGTGATGGCCAGCGCGCCGACATGAACCTCGTGACTCGCGGCTGGCCGGGACTCGACCGCACCGTGCCTGCGTACGTGGGGTGTATCACGCGGTGTCCTGGTGACTCCCGGTGCGTGTCCGGGCCCAACTGGGCTCGGGCGGCCACGGGCGGCGAGACGGTCGACCAGGGGGCGGATCGTGGCCAATCGTGGGGTACGTGGCGTGCACCCGTCGAGCGCACGACCCCCGTCGGCCAACAGGAGACCACGATGGCAGCGCACAAGGCCCACGACGATTCGGGCAGCGGTGGGTGGCACGTGGCCGACGCCCCGATCGACGCCGGCGACCTCCATGCGCTTGCGGCCCTGCGGCGAGCCGTCACCGCCGTGGACCCCGTGCCGTCGGACCTTGCCGACCGATCCCGCTTCGCCGTGGCGGTCGAACACATGTGGGCGGAGGTTGCCCGGATCCAGCGCACGCCCGTGGGTTCCCCGGCGGGCGTGCGTGGCGACCCACCCATCGGTGGCGAGACCATCACGTTCACGATGCACACTGCGACCGTGATGGTCGCGCTCGACCGCTCCGGTCGTGCCGGCGATCGCGGCCGGGTCCGGTTGGACGGGTGGATCACACCGGCCGGCGATCACGACGTCGCCCTGCGCGTGCCGGGCGAAACCCACCAGGTGGTGGCAATCGACGGTCGTTTCGAGTTCGATGGGCTGACACCGGGCGGCCTGGTGCAGCTCGTCGTGACGGACGCCAACGCGCCGGGAGGAGATCCGCTGCTCGTGACGCCTGCATTCCAGGTCTAGGACGTGCTCCGGGCCCCATGCCACCAGTGGCCGGGATGCCACACGAGATCCATCCGCCACACCACGCCACGTTCCGGGGGAACACATGAACGACCAGACCGACGCCAAGGCGATCGCAGACGATCCGGCCTACCCGGCCACGGATCGCGAGCCCGACCTGGGCCTGCCGCCCGAAGTGACCATCGGGCGCCGGGTCCGCACGCTGGACGTGGTGACGGCGCCGCGGCGCGCGGACACCGAGGGCCTGCGGCCGACCCTGTACACCGGTGACGTGATCCTGTTGCACTGTCCCACCGAGCAGGAGCGTGCGCGCATCGACGCGGTGTTGGCCGAGGGAGGTCTGCGTGCCGACGAGATCGAGACCGTGGCGGCGCGAGCTGCCGCGCTGCTCGACGACCTCGAGCTCGACGATCGCGAGGCCGCTGCCGTCGAGCTCGCCTGCCACTCCACCGTGGCGTTGCGGCTGTCCGGCACGGGTGACGTGGAGGTGCCTGCCGACGCATGGCGTGTCCTCGAACGACTGCGCGTCGAGTTGCCCGACACCCACATGGCCCTCGACCACGTCGTCGGCATGCACCCGCTGGAGGGCAATCCGATGTGGTCTGGCAATCCGATGTGGTCTGGCAATCCGATGTGGTCGGGCAATCCGATGTGGTCGGGCAACCCGATGTGGTCGGGCAATCCCATGTGGTCGGGCAACCCGATTGCCGGGGCCGTCGGTCGGTATGCCCAACCCGGATGGGGAGGGCGGATGCCGACCACGTTCCTGGGTCCCGCCCCGCAGGTGACGCCGCCCAGTGGCGACCGTCCCGTGACGGTCGCGGTGCTCGACTCTCCCGTCGCACCGCACCCCTGGCTGCCCGACACCGTCGTCGACCGGGCCCCGACCGTCGGCGGGATTCCGGTCGGTGACCATGGTCTGCTCGGTGCCTCCGTCGTCGACAACGCGCTGTTGCGCCAGCTCGGCAGCCACAGTGGGCATGGCACGTTCATCGCCGGACTGATCCGCCAGGCCTGCCCCGAGGCCCACCTGGTGAGCGTGCCGGTGTTCGGCCGTGACGGTGTCGCCTCGGAGTTCGAGGTGCTCGAGGCGCTGGCGCTGCTCGTGGTGCGCCAACTGCGCGCTCGACGGGGCCTCGAGGATCGCGAGGTGGACGTGGTGTCGATGTCCCTGGGCTACTACCACGAGGCACCGGAGGACGCGGACTACAGCATCATGCTCGCCTCCCGACTGCGGGCGCTGGGAATGCTGGGAATCGCCGTCGTCACCTCGGCCGGCAACGACGCAACCGTGCGGCCGGCCTTTCCCGCCGCGCTGGCACCCCATGACCGGGTGCCGACCGAGCGCGACGTCGTCCCGGTGGTCACGGTCGGGGCGACCAATCCCGACGGCACGTCGGCCCTGTTCAGCAACGACGGGCCCTGGGTGACGACCTGGCGTGTCGGCGTCGGCCTGGTGTCTGCGTTCCCGCTGGTCGACGCGGGCCAGGCTCCCGACGTCAGTGCCGTCTCGCCGTTCGGCATGACGCGGGCGGCGTTGGACCCCGATGACTACACCCGTGGATTCGCGATCTGGAGCGGCACCTCGTTCGCCGCCCCTGTCTACGCGGCCGAAGTCGCCGCAGCGCTGGGGAGTGCCGGTGTGAAGGCGCACGAGGACGTCGGCAGCATCGTGACCCGGACCTGGGAGATCGTGGCCGCGACCACGAACCTGGAGCGGCCATGAGCGCGACCCTCACCGATCGAGCCGAGGTCTGCTTCCGTCGCCACCTCGCAGGCGATCGCAGTGGCTTCGACGATCTCGTCGAGGTGGTCACGCCCCTGCTGTGGCACGTGGCTCGCAGCCAGGGACTGGACCGACAGTTGGCGGAGGACGTCGTGCAGCGAGGATGGCTCGCACTGGTCCGCAAGGCCGAGTCGATCAACGAGCCCCGCGCCGTCGTGTCGTGGCTCGTGACCACCGTGCGCCGGGACGCCTGGCGCGCACGTCGGCGGGACCGGCCGGTCCGCGGCGACGACCTGGGCGCCACCATTGGCCAGGTGGATCCGGCCGACACCGACTGGGTGGCCACCGCCACCCCGACGCCCGGACCCGATGCCGTCGCCGAGATGGACGAGGAGGCGCGGGTCCTGTGGGCGCATGTCCAGGAGTTGTCGGAACGGTGCCAGGCCCTGCTGCGTGTGATCGCCTTCTCCGACCGTCCGGACTACGCGACGATCTCGGAGGCGCTGGGCATGCCCGTCGGCAGCATCGGTCCCACCCGCGGACGTTGCCTGGCCAAGCTGCGGGCGGCGCTCGAGCACGACGACCAATGGGACTTCGAACTCCTCGGAGGTGCGGGATGACGACCCAGGACCCCAGGCACGACGAGCCGTCCGGTGCCGGTGATCCACTGGACACCGGAGACCGCCGGGTCCTCGCCGACCTGGCTCGCATCCACGGCCACCTCGATCCCGTTCCCGCCGACCTGGCCGCACGCGCACGGTTCGCCGTCGCGATGGCAGAAGTCGAGGCCGAGGTCGCGCGTCTGGTGTCGACGGACCACGGCGCGGGTGCACGTGCCGGGGTCCGCTCGAGTGGCGCAGCCACGGCTCGCACCATCACGTTCAGCACCGACGACCACACCCTGACGCTGATGATCGGGGGCAGCGGGCATGGCCGCCGTCGACTCGACGGGTGGATCGCCGGTGGCGCCGGCTCGGCCGCCCTCGTCGGCCTGCGCATGGTCGGCAGCACGGTCGACGTCGAGGTGTCCGACGAGGGACGGTTCGGGGTGGACGACATGCCGGCGGGGATGGCACAGGTGTCGGTCCACGACGCCGACGGCGGTGCGCTGCTGGTGACACCGACCTTCCTGGTGTGAGCATCGTGTGAGTGTCCGGGAGCGTCGTGTGCGCGCCCCGACGGCTGGCGGAGCACGCGGTGTCTGCCGGATCGACATGCGTCGTCGGGGAGCCTCCTAGACTCTCGGCCACGACGACCCGGCGAGTGGGCATGGCTGACGACGACATCGATCGGGTGCAGGAGCTGCTCCAGCAGGGGCTCGACCAGGGGCGCCTGCACCACTACGTCGAGGCCTGCGCAACCATGCGTGCCGTGCTGGCCGAACTGGACGAGTTCGCACCCACGCCGAGGGTGGCGGAGATCGCCGTGCAGGCGGAGCTCACGCTCGCGTACTCGAGCATGGAGTCGGGCGATCCGGTGGCGGGCGCACTGGCCGGCGTCGACCGGGCCCAGGACTGGGTCGACCGGTTGGCGCCGGACGACCTCGCCGTCACCGTCGCCCAGGTTCGCGGCTACTGCCACGCGAGATCCGGCGATGCCGCGGCAGCGTTGGCCGCTTGGGAGGTCGACGACACCGCCTGGCACCGGGGCGACCCCACGACCAAGGCACGACTCCTGCTCAATCGCGGCAACCTCCACATGGAGATGGGTGACCTCACGCGTGCCTGGGAGGACCTGCGTCGGGCCGAGGAACTGGCGGACCGGGCGGGAGACGTCGAGTTGGCCCACAAGGCCCGCCACAACCGTGGGTACCTGGCGCACCTGCGTGGTGACCTGCCGGCTGCACTTCGCCTCATGGGGACCGCGTCGCACCCTCCGATCGACGACACGATGGTCGCGCAGTTGCTCGCCGACCCGATCGTGGCCATGGATCGTGCCCGAGCACTGGTCGAGGCCGGCCTGTTCGACGAGGCCGATGCGCTGTTGCTCGACGCCATCGCCGGGTTCGCCGGGGGAGACCGGTGGCAGGACCAGGGTGAGGCCGAACTGGCGCGGGCTCGGCTGGCCCTGTTGACGGGCGATCTCGACGTGGCCGCCCGGGCGGCGCGACGCGCACATGGCTGCTTCGAACGCCAGGGCAATCGCCGTTGGGGCGAACGGGCCGAGATCGTGGAACTTGCCGTGGAGGTCGAGCGCCACGTGCGCGTGGAGGTACCGCCGACAACGCTGGAATCGGTGCGTGGGCGGGTCGACCAGGTGCTGGCACGCATCGCGCCCGGCACTGACGACGGGCTGGAGTCGGTCACGCGGCTGATGGCCGTGGAGCTCTCGTTGGCGGCCGGTGACCTGGACCGGGCTCGCATCGAGTTGGAGGCTGCCCGCCCGGCGGCGACCGCGGGCACCAGCATGCGACTGCGCTGGCATCGGGCACGCGCACGGGTCGCAGCACGGTCCGGCCGGCCCGCGCGGGAGGTGCGGGACCTGGTCGTGGTGGGCATGCGGGAATTGGCGACCCAGCAGGCGCGGCTGGGCTCGCTGGACCTGCGGACGGCGGTCGCGGTGCATGGCCACGAGCTGGCCAGCATCGGGATCCGATCGGCCATGGATGGTGGCGACGGACGTGACCTCTACGAGGTCGTGGAGCAGTCGAAGGCTGCGTCGACGCGCGTCGCCGCAGTGCGCGCCGACATGCCGGTGGCGCATCGTGAGGTGCTCGGCCAGTTGCGCATGGCCACCACGGCCCTGGACCACCTCGATCCCGACGCGCACCCGGAGGAGGCGGCCCGGGTTCGCGACGAGATGGCGGGCCTGATGGAGCACCTGCGGACCCTGGAGTGGGAACGCGACGGGGTCGCCGACGTGGCCACGATCGCCAGTCTGGATGACGTCGCGGTTGGTCTGGCCGACCACGGCGCGACCGCGCTGTCCTACGTGGCTCTCGGCGACGAGGTGCACGTCGTGCGCATTCGCGACGGTGATGCCGACGTCGTCGCGCTGGCACCCCGACAGCAGATCGACGCCCTGGGCGCACGGGCGCGAGCGGACCTGCAGGCAATGATGGCGCCGGGGCTTCCGCCGGCGATCCGCGACGTGATGCACCAATCGCTGCGCACGGGGCTGCACGCGCTCGACCGGCTGCTGGTCACGCCGGTCGCGGTCGGGGACGTGCCGCTGGTCGTGGTGCCCCAGGGAGGGCTGTCGGTGCTGCCGTGGCCGCTGCTGCCCAGCAGGCTGGGCATCGAGACCACGTTGACACCGTGCCTGTCGCGATGGCTGTCGGCGCTGCAGGTCCGGGGAGATCGCGATGAGCCCGTCACGCTCGTTGCAGGCCCGGGGTTGCTGCGCGCCGAGGACGAGGTCGGCGCGCTGGCCGCGTCATGGCCCGGTGCACGCCACCTGGTCGGGGCGGACGCAACGGTGGCCGCCACGACGACGGCGCTGGACCGGGCGCCGCTGGTGCACGTCGCTGCCCACGGACACCACCGCGAGTCCTCACCACTGTTCTCCTCGATGCGCATGGCCGATGGTCCGGTGTTCGCCCACGAGTTGGCGAAGGGATCGGGTGCCGAGGTCGTGGTCCTGTCGGCCTGCGAGCTGGGTGCGGCGACGGTGCGCACCGGGGACGAGCCGCTCGGGTTCACGGCTGCCCTGCTCGATGCCGACGTGGGCACCGTCGTGGCAGGCGTGACGCGGGTGCGTGACGACGTCGCCCACGACGTGATGTGCGACATGCATCGTGACCTGGCGGCCGGGGCCAGTCCGGCCCGCGCGCTGGCCGAGGCCGTGGCAGATGCCTGGGAGACCGGTGCCGTGGCGCCGTTCACGTGCGTGGGGGCGGGACTGCGGCCACTGTCGATCGTCGAGCGTGTCGAGGCTGCTGGGAAGGGCGCACCGGTGGCCTCGCGAGGGTGATCGGTCAGGACCCAGGGCCGCGCCCCGCGGTGCCGGTTCCACGCAGACCGGGCCGTCGCCGGAGCCTACGATGGACCTGGCCGACCCCGCCAGCCACCGAGGCACGCCCCCACCCGCCCCCCAGGATGCGCCACTGATGACTCCACTGCTTGCCCAGAGCTGTCCCGCCGAGTCTCCCGGGTGCGACTGGCTGCTCGACCAGGGCGTCCCGGAGTGGTTGGCCATCATCCTTGGTGGCGTCGCTGCCCCGATGGGGTCAGCCCTCCTGATCCTCCTCGGGACCGCGATCGTGGCTGCGATCGCCCGACGCCTGGTCGTGCGGGCGGCAGTCCGGTTCCGTGACCCCAAGCCCGCCAAGCATGTGGGGGGCATGAAGGTCGGATCGATCACTCGCCCGGATCCGCGCCGCCACCAACGCATCACGGCCATTGCCCAGGTGTCACGGTCGATCGTGACGGTCGTCGTGTGGACCATCGGCCTGATGATGGCGCTGGGCGCCTTCGGGGTCAACCTGGGACCGTTGATCGCCAGTGCCGGAATCCTGGGCGTGGCGCTGGGCTTCGGTGCCCAGAGCCTGGTGGAGGACTTCCTGTCGGGGATGTTCATGCTGGCCGAGGACCAGTTCGGCGTGGGTGACATCATCGACCTGGGCGAGGCCACCGGTGTCGTCGAGAGCATCTCGTTGCGCACGACCTCGCTGCGCGGCACCGACGGCACGTTGTGGTTCGTGCCCAATGGCCAGGTCCAGCGCGTGGGGAACATGTCCCAGGACTGGGCACGCGCGCTGCTGGACGTGTCGATCGCCTACGACGCCGACGTCGACCAGGCGATGGACGTGATCGGCCAGACCTGTGCCGACTTCGCTGCGCGCGAGGGCAACGCCGACCAGGTCCTCGAGGACCCCGAAATCCTGGGCGTCGAGGACCTGGGTGCCGATGCGGTCGTGATCCGGCTGTGGATCAAGACCGTGCCGGGCCAGCAGTACGCGTTGGCGCGGGCGCTGCGACGTGACATCAAGCTCGCACTCGACGACGCCGGGATCGGGATCCCCTTCCCCCAGCGCACCGTGTGGCTGCGCCACGAAGGTGATGCCGACAACCTCCCCGAGGAACTGCGCCCGGAACCCGACGAGGTCGCCCCGGACCAGGCATCGGCCACCCACGACCAGGGCCAGGCCTGACCGCGACGGCCACTCGTGCTTCGTGCCGCGTCAGGCAGGACGCGTCGAGCGACCGCCGTCCGCCGCCCACGCCGAGCGCAGGCCCGAGCGGCGACGGTCGGCGTCGCGGAACTGGATGACCATGCCCGTGATCGCAAGTGCGACGTAGACCGCGAACCACCACGGTGACGACGTCAGCGTGACGGCGACGCGATCGGCGTCGGCATCGGCGACGTTGACCGTGCCCAGGACCAGCATGAGGCCACCGACCACAACGCTGGCGCCGGCGAAGGCAGTCAGGATCGTCAACAGCGTCATCGGCAGGTCGATGGCCAACGCCAGGATCGCCAGCACGGCACCGGCCGCGATGCCCGACAGCAGGATCGCCCAGGACCACGTGATGCCCAGGGTTGCCGCCAGCGTGGCACCGAGCGCATAGCCGATGCCCGCCATCGACAGGATGACCGAGATCTCGTAGTACAGGTAGGCGAGGAACCCGAACACCAGGGCGACGATGAAGCCGGCGACCCAGGTGAGGGCGGTGGCCAGGAAGGTCTCGCCGGTGATGGTCGCTGCCAGGCCAGCCCCCAGCCAGAACCCGATCAGGGCGCCCCACAACGGGATGACCACGCGCATCGCCAGGTAGCCCCTGAAGCAGAAGGCGGCGCCGAACACCAGCGCCACGATGCCCAGCAGGATGTCGTCCACGGTCGTGCCTTCCGTCAGCAGCCTGCGCAGATGCGCGCCCGGCACGGGCCCTCAGTGAGCCGCACCCGCTGTTCGTGCGCCAAGCCTACGCCCGTCGGTGCGGCGTCGCGGGCCATGGGTGGTCGTCACAGCAGGGGTGGTGCATGCACGGGGTCGTGGCACGGGTCGATCACACTGTTCTGAACGGCTGCCCCTGGCAGTATCGTCGCCCCGGCGCGCGGACGGTGTCCGCAGTCGCGCGCCCTCGACGAATGACGGGTACCGAACCGGGAGCGCACATGTCCATGCTGGCCGCGGTGGTGAGCGTGGTGGCGGCCGTGGCGTGGCACAACGGGCGTCACCTGCTGCCGGGTCCGTGGCGCGAGGCTGCGGCGACGGTGGTGACCGTCATCGGCGCCACCCTCGCGGCATGGTGGCTGTTCACGCGCAGCAACCCCGCTCGTGGACTGGAGGGTGCCTGGGGCTGGACGCTTGCCGCCCTGGCGATCGCCGGCCTGGTCGCGGTCGCGGCACGCGTGTCTCGCCGGGTCGGTGCGGCGGTGGCCGATCGCCGGATGCGTGAGATGGGATCGTCGGAGTTCGCGTTGCACGTCGGGTGGCGGATCCCGATCCTGACCGCGTTCGCCGAGGAGGTCGTCTACCGCGGTGCCGTCTGGTGGGTGCTCGAGCGCGCGGGTGGATCCACCCTGGCGCTGTGGGGGACCAGCGTGGCCTTCGCCCTCGGCCATGTCGTGGTTGCCCGTGACCAGGCGATCCGGGAAGATCGCGGCGTCGTGCCATGGGTGCTGGTCACCATCGGTGCCACGGGCGCGGCCGGCATCCTGTTGGGGTTGCTGCGCCTTTCCACCGGCGGGATCTGGGCGCCGATGGGCGTGCATGCCGCCGTCAACATGGCGTTGGCGGTCGGGGCGCGCCACGCCCGCGATCCCGACGGCCTGGTCGCGTCGGCGGCCGAGATCGACATGGACTAGCACCAGTCTCACAGGTGCGTGCAGCCACGCGTGGTTCAGCCCAGGACGGGCAGCCGCTTCGCGTCTGGCGACCACGCGCCGGCGTCGTTGGCCTGGTCGCCGGCGTGGTAGGACGAGCGCACCATGGGGCCTGATTCGACGTGGTCGAACCCGAGCACGTCCTCGCCATGGGCCTTGAACCTGGCGAAGGACTCGGGCGTGACGTAGCGGTCGAGGTGCAGGTGCTGCGCCGAGGGCTGCAGGTACTGCCCGATCGTGAGCAGTTGCACGCCCGCGCGTCGGATGTCGGTCATCGTCTCGATGATCTCGTCGTCAGTCTCGCCCATGCCGGCGATGATGTTGGACTTGATCGCGGTGGTCGACGGGAAGCGTTCCCGCGCCAGGGAGAGGAACTCGAGACCGCGGTCGTAGTCGAACGAGGGCCGGATTTCGCGGAAGAGGCGGCGGCAGGTTTCGAGGTTGAACGCGAACACGTCGGGGGGCGTGGCCACCACCTGCTCCAGCGCCCGGGCGCCGACGGCGGGTTCGTGGCCGTACCCGAAGTCGCTGGGCAGCACCTCGATGCCGACGTCGGGGGTCGTGGCGCGCACCTGGCGAATGGTCTCGGCGATCAGCCAGGCACCCTTGTCGTCGAGATCGTCGCGCGCAACCATGGTCACGACGACGAATCGCAGGCCCAGGTGCGTCACGGCCTCGGCAACCCGACGGGGCTCGTCGCGATCGTAGGCCGCCGGCTTGCCGGTCTTGATCTGGCAGAAGCCGCAGCGGCGGGTGCAGTCCTCGCCACCGATCAGGAAGGTGGCCTCGCGCATCTCCCAGCACTCGTAGATGTTGGGGCAGCGGGCCTGTTCGCACACGGTGTTGAGTTCGAGGTCACCCATCAGGCGCTTGAGGTCGGTGAAGTTCTCGCCGAACGATGCCTTGACTTTGAGCCATTCGGGCTTGCGCTCGGCCTGCAGCGACGTGTCGATGGTCTTGCGGACCACGCCGGCGCGCTGGGTGCGTTCGCGTCCCAGGACGTCCAGCGTGCGCACGCCGTCGGGGATGACTGGTTGCCCGTTCGAATCGAACGCCACGGTGTCGCACTCCTCATGGTCGACGCGCTCGACTGTATCGCCGTCGCCCGCGCCGGCGGACCGTCGCCAATCCGGTCCGATGGCCATGGCGGTGGCTCGTCGACGGGTTGATGCACCTGTAGCGTGCGGCCCATGACGACATGGTTCATTTCCGGGGCGAGTTCGGGCATCGGTGCCGAACTGGCCCGCCAGGTCGCCCGTCGTGGCGACGATGTCGCCGTGGCTGCACGCCGGGTCGATCGCCTCACGCAGTTGGCCCAGGAGCTGGCGTCGGCGCCCGGCCGGGTGACGGTGCACGAACTCGACGTGACCGACCACGCCGCGGTCGAGCAGGTGCTGCATGCCGTCGACGACGCCTGCGGTGGACTGGACGTCGTCGTCGCCAATGCCGGCATCGGGGGTGGGAGTCGCATCGGCAGCGGCGACCAGGACGCCAATGTCGCGGTCGTTGCCACCAACCTGGTCGGGGTGGTGTCACAGGCCGAGGTGGCGTTGTCGATGATGCAGCCACGCGATCGCGGCCAGGTCGTGCTGGTCGGATCGGTGGCCGCCAGGCGTGGGTTTGCCGGTGACGCGGCGATCTACTCCGCCACCAAGGCCGCCGTGGCTCGCCTGGGCGAGGGGCTCGCCATGCAGGTTCGTGGCACGGGCGTCGCCGTGACGACGATCCATCCCGGCTACGTCGACTCGGAGATGACCGAACGGATCCCGCAGGCTGTCAAGGCGTCCACGTCCAGCGCGGTCGCCACGATGCTCGCGGCCATCGACCGGCGTGCCGTCACCGCGTACGTGCCGCGCTGGTGGCGTCCGGCGGCGAGCCTGCTGCCGGTGCTGCCCGACGCCCTGCTGCGACGGTTCATGTGAGCAGTCACGGCGGGCACGTCATCGATCGGTTGGCGCGGCACACGTGCAGTTGAAGGGCCCACGGTCGGAGGCTGGTTCACCCACCGACCTGGGTCGCCCTCGTTGCCACGTCCTCGTGCAGACCGACGTCGCCGGGACGCGCCACGATCGCCGGCGCGCCCAGGACCGCCGCGACGGTCTCGGCGGTGTCACCGACGACCGTGGCCATCGACGCGTCGCTGCCGAGGGCTCGCATCGAGGTGACGCTGCGATCGGTGATCCCGCAGGCGACGATGCCGTCGAAGTCGGCCAGGTCGGGGGCCACGTTCGTCGCCCACCCGTGCTGGGTGATCCGCCCGGCGGTCACGCGGACGCCGATGGCCGTGACCTTGCCGTGGTCGGTCCAGACCCCGGTCAACCCGTCGATGCGCGTGGCCGCGATGTCGTGACGCGCCAGCATCCGGATGTTGACCTCCTCGAGTGCGCGCACGTAGTCGACGACGCGCGGGCCGGCCAATCGCACGACGGGGTAGCCGACCAACTGTCCGGGCCCGTGGTAGGTCACGTCGCCGCCGCGGTCCACCTCGAAGACGGCAATGCCCGCCGCGTCCAGTGCGGCCTGGTCGAGCAGGACGTTGGCGTGGTCAGCGCGACGACCGAGGGTGTAGGTGGGCGGGTGTTGGACCAGCAGGACGACGTCGCCCACCTCGCCGTCGAGGCGTCGACGGGCCAGGTCGCGTTGCCATGCCCACGCGGTGGCGTAGTCGACCATGCCTGCATCGACGACGGTGATGGGGTCCGACGCGTCGTTGCGCAGTGTGGTGGGATCGCGGGGCGAGCGACTGCGCGTCATTCGGAGGCTCCGATGCGTGCCGCGGGGCAGGATGGTGGCCGGGGGAGAGGGCCCGTGTCGACAGCCGCACGAACACGGTCTCGTGACCCCCGACATGGTGCTCCAAGGCTATCGCGACGTCGTTGCCGCCTTCGCTGGGCCCGGCATCGACAGCGCGCGGTGGCCACGTGCGTTGCGCGCACGAATTGGTTGCACGCGCATCCATATTGCGACGCCCGGGCAAGCACAGGTGGGCCGCCAATCCGCTGGGCCGGCTCCGACGAACCACCACCGAACACGACCTGACAGGACTTGTGGACATGGATGTACGCACCGTGGTGATCGGCGCCGGCATTGCCGGCCTCGGGACCGCCTGGTCCCTGCGCGACGATCCGGACGTCCTGGTCCTCGACGGGCGCACCCACGTGGGCGGCAATGCCCTGACGGTGGACGTCGACGGCGTTGCGGTCGACATGGGCTTCATCGTCTACAACGGCGACACCTACCCCAACCTGGTGCGCCTGTTCGACGATCTCGGCGTCGAGACGGCACACAGCGACATGTCGCTGTCGGTCCAGTTGGGCGACGGCGAGGAGTGGGCCGGCAGCCTGGCTGGTTTGTTGGGTCATGGAGGATGGCAGACACGACGCGCATGGCAGCGACTGGGCGGCATCCTGGCCCTCTCACGCCGGATGCGGGCGCTGGCGCGCGACGGGTTGACGCTCGGACAGGCGCGCCCGCTGCTGGGCCCGGTGGTGGTCGACGACTACGTCATCCCGATGGTGTCGGCCATCTGGTCCTCGCCCGGCGTCGACGTCGAGGCCATGCCGTTGGCGACACTGGTCACCTTCTTCGACCAGCATGCGTTGTTCGACCACGTCCGCCGGCCACAGTGGCGGACTGTCGTCGGCGGATCGCGGGCCTATGTTGCAGCCATGGAGGAGCAGATGGCGCCGACCGTGCGCACGCAGGCCCCGGTCACGGGCCTGCAGTTCGCCACGTCCGGTTGGGAGGTCGAGGTGGCACACGACGAGCGAATCTCGTGTGAGCGGGTCGTGTTCGCGACGCCGGCCGACGTTGCGCTGGACCTGTTGGGCGCACAGGCGACGGCGCGACAGTCCGACGTGCTCGGCGCGTTCCGGTCCTCCAACAACCGCGCCTGGCTGCACTCCGACGCGAGTGTCATGCCGGCCAACCGCGACCTGTGGTCGTCGTGGAACGTGGTGTCGGGCGGCGAGGTTGCGGTCACCTACTGGATGAACAGCCTGCAACCACTGGCCACCGAGCGCGACCTGTTCGTGACCCTCAATCCGTCCCGCCCGCTGGATGACGTGCACGAGATTCGTGACTTCCGCCATCCCGTCATGGACCAGTCGGCAGTGGCCGCCCAGCCACGACTGCACGAGGTGCAGGGCAGGAACAACACGTGGGTGTGTGGCGCGTGGACGGGCTATGGCTTCCACGAGGACGGCCTGGAATCGGGGCTGGCAGTCGGCGCGGCCCTGGCAGGTCGGCAACGCCCCGATCCCGCGCCCGGCCGTCCGGCTGCGCTGGTGGTCGCGGCATGACCACGAACACCCTGGATCGCGCTCGTTCGACACCGGCATCCGCCCCCGGCGCGCTGCGGTCCGCGCTGTATCCCGGCGTCGTGCAGCACCGACGACGCGGCGAGGTCGACCATGACCTCGACGCCCGCGTCGTGATGGCGCTGTTCGACCTCGACGAACTCGAAATCCTGGACGAGCGTGTCCGCGGTTTCGGCGTCGACCGAGCCGCGCCGGTGTCCTTTCGCGCCCGTGACCACGGCCATGGCGACGGCTCCAGCCTGCGTGCGTGGCTGGAGGACGTCACCGCCCGGGCAGGCGTCGTCGACGTGTCGGGGCCGGCACACGTACTGTGCATGCCTCGCGTGCTGGGTTACGCGTTCGACCCCCTGAGCGTGTGGTTCTGCCACGACGGCGAGGGGCGATTGACTGCAGTCGTCCACGAGGTCCGCAACACGTTCGGTGGACGTCACGCCTACGTCGTTGCCGACCCGTTGTCGGGGCGTCGTGGGCCCGACGGCCGCGTGCTGACCCACCACGCCGAGAAGGCCTTCCACGTGTCGCCGTTCTTCGACGTCGACGGTGACTACGACTTCACCCTGGCCATTCCCGACGACACGGCCTCGATCGGCATCACGCACCACGCGGGTGATGGCCACACCCTGACGGCCTCGTTCGTCGGCCGGCGCCGCGCCTTCACGACCCGCGGGCTGTGGCAGTCGATGCTGCGCCATCCCGCCCTGTCACATCGGGTCATGGCCGGCATTCACGTCCAGGCCGGCAAACTCTGGCGAAAGGGCGCCACGTATCGCCCCGTCCCCGAGCCCGGCGACGGCGTGACCATCGCCACAGCGACCACTGCCGACACGTCGGGGGCCACGCCCACCTCCACCTCCACCGATCACGAGACGGCGGACCAGCACCGCGCAGCCGCGATGGGCGGATGTCCCCACCAGGCGGTGTCATGAGTCGCCTCCTGCACCTGCTCGCCGGCCGCATCTCGCACGGGCGCATCCTGCTGTGGACGCCCGACGGTCGCCGGCGCGCCCATGCCGGCTCCCAGCCGGGGCCGACCGTGCGTGTGCGCGTGCACGATCCCCACCTGGCACGCCGACTCGTCACCGGCGGCGCCAGCGCACTGGGGGCCTCCTTCGTCGAGGGCGGGTGGGAGACCGACAACCTTCCCGACACCCTGCGCATCCTGAGCGCCACCGTCGACTCGCGGGTGCGGTCGCCCCTGGGCCAGTCCCTGCAGGCTCGCGCCGGCGGCATCTTCGGTGCCGTTCGAGCACGTCTTGGCGCCGACGGTGCCGTCGCGACGATGGCCGACCACTACAACCTGGGCAATCGCTTCTACGCGACCTGGCTCGACCCGTCGATGAGCTACTCGTCGGCGTTGTTCGACCAGGCGTTGCCCGAAGACGTGCCGAATTCCCACGTCTCGATCCCACCAGTCCAGGAGTTGGGCGCCACGACGCCCCCGCCGGTGCTGGGCGCCTCGGCCGACGCCGTCGATCGGGACGTGCTGGCTGCCGGCCAACGAGCCAAGTACGACCGGATCCTCGACCGGGCCGGCGTGCAGGCCGGGGATCGCGTGCTCGAGATCGGGTTCGGCTGGGGTGGGTTCGCCGAGGTTGCCGCGTCCCGTGGCATCCATGTCACCGGTGTGACGATCGCGCGCGAGCAACTGGACTTCGCCGGCAAGCGCCTGGCCGAGGCTGGACTCGCGGGGGACGTCGACCTCCACCTGCTCGACTTCGCCGACGTCGAGACCCGCCTGGAGCCGAATTCCTTCGACGCGGTCGTGTCGATCGAGATGATCGAGTCGATCCCGCAACGGCGGTGGGCAGACCTGTTCGGGGTCACGCGCCGCATGCTTCGTCCCGGCGGCACCGCCGTGTTCCAGGTCATCATGATCGCCGACGACCTGTTCGAGACCTATGCGCGGCGTGAGGACTTCATCACGACCTGGATCTTTCCGGGTGGACGATTGCCCTCGCCGGCGGTCGTGCGTGAACTGGCCACCGAGTCGGGCCTGGCCGAACAGGACGTGCTCGCCTTCGGCGGGTCCTATGCCACGACGCTGGCCACGTGGTGGCGCGACTTCGACGCGGCCTTCGACACCACCGTGCGACGGCTCGGGTTCGACGACCGCTTCCGACGCATGTGGCACTACTACCTGGGCTACTGCCAGGCCGGCTTCGAGATCGGCCGCATCGACGTGCAGCAGTGGACCTGGCGGGCACCGGCCTGATCAGTTCGTGGCCACGCGGGGCGCCGCTGGCGGTTTCGTCACGTCCCCGCCGTCGCCCCCGTCCCGCCGTCGCCGCCGTCGTCTCCGTCCCCGCCGTCGCCCCCGTCCACCTCGACGACGTCGTAGCGCTGCCCGGCAGCCCGCAGGCGGCGAGCCAGTTCGTGCCCGATTCCCGTCGAGGGTGTCAGCACGCCACTGCGATCGGGCAGTTGGCCCGGGTCGCCGGCCAGCGCCATGGCTGACTCGCTGAGCATCACCGCAGTGGCGCGGTAGCCGGGATCGCCATCCACGGCGATCTCGCAGACCAGTCGTGCGCCCGTCGTCGTGGTGGTGTGGATGTCGATGCGGAAGAACCCCGCGTCGCGTGTCGCCTCGCTCGGACCGTCGCCCGGCGCCGGCAGCACGCGGTCCAGCAGCGCCCGTGTCGGGGGGAAGGCCAACCCGGCCGCCAACGCTGGCGGTCCCGCGGCGATCGCGGCGGCCTTGGCCGGCCCGAACGGCAAGCCTCCGGCCAGCATCAACTCGCGGTACTCGAGGTCGCGCCCCATCGCGTGGTCCGACAGCGCGTTCGAGCGCCGGACGACGCGGGAGTTGACCATGCCCATCACGAACGGGGCCAGCCACCCACCGAGGTCGGGGTCGTGGATGATCCCGACGGGATCACGGTCGGGAGGGCCGGGCTCGGCGTCGCGATCCGGGCTCAACGCGTGGCTGTCGGTCAGCACCCGGCGCTGGTCGGGGTCCGAGATCCCCTGGTCGATCATGCCCCGCATCGAGTCGACCGTGCCACCGCTGATGCCACCACGCATCGCCTTGACGACCAGCGTCGTCGATCCCAGCGTGCCGAGGTCGTTGGCACGGGCGTGCTCGGCCAGCAGGAACACGCCCAGGTCGGACGGGATCGAGTCGAAGCCGCAACTGTGCACGATCCGGGCACCGCTGGCGACGGCCACGTCGTGGGCCGTGTCGATCGACTCGCGCATGAACACGGTCTCGCCGGTGAGGTCGGCGTAGTGGGTGCCCGCTCGTGCACACGCCCGCACGAGCGGGATGCCCAGGCGTGCGTACGGCCCGACCGTTGACACGACGACGTGGGCCGAGCCAGCCAGTCGTGCCATGTCGTCGTCGTCCAGGGCGTCGACCTCCAGCAGTGGCCACGCGGCGGCGGCGTCGCCGAGGTCGTCGCGCACGGCGGCCAGCCTCGCGCGTGACCGCCCGGACAGGCCGATGCGCAGGTCGTCGTTGGCGACCGTCGCCAGACGCGCCGCCGTCAACGTGCCGACGAAGCCGGTGGCGCCATGCACCACGATGTCGAGGTCGCGGTCGTCGTGTGTCGGCATGCATGCATCCTTGGCGTGTGGTGATTTCAATCGGGGAACCGACTGGCGGTACGGGGCACGCGGCCCATCGGCTGGACGGGCGCTCGCTCACGCGGTGACGATGCCGTCGGCGGGATCCCATTCGTAGGCGATCTGGGCGGCCGTGGCGACGGCGAGGTCGCGGTCGACGAGTCGCTCCACCAGGTGCAGTGCCATCGCGATGCCGCTGGACAGGCCGCCTGACGTGATGATGTCGCCGGCGTCGACCCAGCGGGCGGTGACGGCGCGAGGTCCGATCGACTCGGCCAGCACGGCGACGTCCTCGTGGTGGGTCGTGGCCCGTGCCACGGTGTCGAGGTGGCCAGCCGCGGCCAGGATCACCGCGCCGGTGCACACCGTGGTCACCAGTGGCGTGGTCTGCGCCAACTGCTCGATGTCCGCCATGACGGCCCGGTCGGCGATGACGGCGTCGACGTCGATCGTGCCGGGTACGACCAGGACGTCGAACCCGTCGGCGTCGGCCATGGACGTGGATGCCCCCAGGCCCAGCCCACCGTACGCAGTGATGGACCCGTCGCCGACGGCGACGGTCTCGATGGCCAGCGGTGGGGGACCGCCGGCTCGTTCGACGAGCCGATTGGCGGTCAGCAGGACCTCGTAGGGCCCCCCGACGTCCAACAGGTCGACCGTGTCGAACACCACGATGCCGACCCGGATGGGCACGGGCGCGGACCGGGTGTCGCCGGTGGTGTCGGGCGGGTTGGTCATCGTGGCTCCGGTCGCAGGAGGCGAGTGTGCCAGTCGTGTAGGTTCCGGGCCATGGATGATGACTCGACCCACGACCTCGACCCCGTCGCCGACCTGCTGGACGTGCTCGACCTGACCGAGGTCGGCGCTCGCCGCATCGACGTCAGTGGCGCCCATGCGACGGACACGACGACCGCGCGGGTCTTCGTCGGCCGCAGCCAACCGATGCCACACGGACGTGTCTTCGGTGGCCAGGTGCTCGCCCAGTGCCTCATTGCCGCCGGCCGCACGGTCGACGCCGGCTCCGAGCGCCAGGTCCACTCGATGCACGGCTACTTCCTGCGTCCCGGTGACAGCCAGGAATCGATCCAGTTCAGCGTCGAGAACATGCGCGACGGACGGTCGTTCTCGGCGCGTCGGGTCCACGCCATGCAGGAAGGGCGGATCCTGCTGTCCATGATCACGTCGTTCCAGGACCCCGCCGGCGGTCTCGACCACCAGGACGAGATGCCGGCTGCCCCCGACCCCGAGTCACTGCCGCCCGATGCCACGCTGCTCGCGTCGTTCGACGACGCCCGCGCACGCACCTTCGCCCAGCGTCGTGCCATCGACCTGCGCCATGTCGACGGACAGATCTGGTCACGACCAGCCGAGTCCCGCGACCCTGCACAGCGCGTGTGGCTGCGTGCGGACGGCCAGTTGCCCGACGACCCCCTGGTGCACGCCGCGGTGCTGGCATATGCCTCGGACTACTCGTTGCTGGAGTCGATCCTGCGTCGTCACGGCATCGCCTGGTCCGACCCACGACTTCGCCCGGCAAGTCTCGACCACGCGATGTGGTTCCACCGGCCCGCCCGTGCCGACGACTGGGTGCTGTACGCGCAGAACTCGCCGTCGGCCCAGTCCGGTCGCGGCCTGGGCGTCGGCCGCATGTTCAGCCGCGACGGCACGCTGGTGGCGACGGTCGGCCAGGAGGGCATGGTCCGCATCAAGGAGTGACGGTGCCCGGACCGGCGTCGCCGGATGACGTGTCGTCCTGGGCGGTGGCTGGGTCGGTTGCCAGGTCCAGTCGAGGCCGCGGCAGGGTGCGAACGGACGGGACCGCCAGCGCAGCCAGGACCACGACCACGACCAGCACACCGGCGCCGACCAGTGTCGCCGACAGCCCCACGGCGGCCGCGATGGGTCCAGCGACGGCCTGGCCCACCGGCGTCATCACGATCGAGCCCAGTGCGTCGAACGAGTAGACGCGGGACAGGTGCTCCTCGGCGACGTTGGCCTGCAGGTTGGTCTCCCAGGCGACGTCGAAGTAGCCGATGCCGAGCCCCGACAACAGCGCGGTGGCGAACAACACCGGCAGGGTCGGTGCCACGCCAAGCGCGATGATGAACGCTGCCGGCACCATGATGCCGACCATGCCGATCCACAAGCGCGTCCCTCGCCGGCCACGACGGGCCAGGGTCAGGGTGACCGCCAGGACGCCGGTCACCTCCACTCCGAGCACCCAACCCCACTGGGCCCGACCGATCGTCTGGTCCGCCATTGCCGGCCCCAGCACGGTGATGGTGGCCATGAACGAGATCATGAGCACCATGAATGCGAGCACCGTGACCCACAGCCACTGGTGGGCGGTGAAGGCGTGCCAGCCCTCGCGCAGGTCCTCGAGCATCGTCGAGGCCTCCTCGCGCACTCGTGGCGGCAGGCGCATGCGACTGAACAAGGCGGCCGCCAGCAGGCACGATGCCGCATCCACCGCGATGCCCCACCCGGGCCCGACGATGGCGACCATGGCGGCGCCCGCCACCACGCCCAGCAGGTTGACGATGTTGCGTCCCGACGAGTTGACGGCGTTGGCCTGTTGCAGCATGTGCCGCGGCACGGTCTGGGGCAGGACTCCCTGGCTGGCCGGGAAGGACAGCGCGTCGGCGCCCCCGGCCACCAGCGACAGGCCGACCAAGGTCGGCACGGAACCCGTCCCGGTCAGAACGAGGATGGCCACGCCGGCCTGGGTGACCCCGTTGACCATGTTGGACCACGTGAGCACGGTGGAGCGCCGGAATCGGTCCGCCAGCACGCCACCGAACAACAGCAGGACGACCAGGCCGAGCGACCGCGCGCCCACGACCAGGCCCAGGTCGGTCAACGACCCGGTGAGGTCGAGCATGGCGAAGGCCAGCGCGATCGGCGCCACCGCCGTACCGGCCATGTCGGCGACGTTGGCCGACAGCAGCAGACGAAAGTTGCGGTGTGCCCACACCGTGTCGCGGGCATCGGGTGACGACGCCGTCACGGTCGCACGCCATCGGTGCGCAGGAGTGGGGGCTGGTCGTGGTCGTGCATGCGAGCAGTGTGCCCCACGCCGGTGGTGGGAGGGGCGACGTCACCGCGACGTGTGACGCCGACCGCCCTGGGGGCGGTCGGCGTCGGGGGTGCCGCGGCTGCAGGCCGGCCGGATCACCGGGTGTGGTGGCGGCGGCTGCCCGCGGAGTGGCCTGGGGTGTGGTCAGCCCTCGGCGTCCTGCTTGACGGCCGAGATCTCGAACTCGAGCGTGACCTTGTCGGACACGAGCACGCCGCCGGCGTCCAGCGGGGTGTTCCAGTCGAGGCCGAACTCCTTGCGGTTGACCGTGGTGGTGCCCTCGAACCCGATGCGGTCGAGACCGAACGGGTCGGTGGCCGCACCCTCGTAGTCGAAGTCGATCGTGACCGACTTGGTCACGTCCTTGATGGTGAGGTCGCCGGTCACGCGGAAGGTGTCACCGTCGACCTGCTCGACGTCGGTGCTCTCGAAGGTCAGCGTGGGGTAGGTGTCCATCGCGAAGAAGTCGTTGCTGCGCAGGTGGGTGTCGCGGTCCTCGTTGCGGGTGTCGATGCTCTTGGCCTGGATGGTGACCGACACGTGCGAGTTGGACGGGGTTTCGGGGTCGAAGTGGCCCGAACCGGTGAAGTCGTTGAAGTTGCCGCGCACCTTGGTGACCATGGCGTGGCGCGCCACGAAGCCCAGGCGGGAATGGGTGGCGTCAATCGCGTAGGTGCCAGTCAGGGCGGGCGTCAGTGTTGCGGTACTCATCGGGGTGGTCCTTGGTTGTCGGGATCTGCGTGCGTGGTGGGCACATTGTGCGCACCTTCACAAACGTGGTTGCCTGCGCAACTATTCCCGTCCGGACGAGGTTGTTCCCGATCCGCCGACGGACACGACCAAGGACACGCCCGCGGAGGAGGACACGCCCGCGGAGGACACGCCCGCGGACCTTGCCGGGCAGGTCCGGAGCCACGGATGGCGGAGTCCCGCCAACCGGGAACGCGGACCGCCCGTCGTGGGCGATCCGCGTTCCGCGTGGTCGAATGTGGTCGTGGGTCAGCCAGCGACCTCGCTGGCCCAGTCGTGGTTCTCGATCACCCACTTGAGGTCCTGCAGGAACCGAGCGGTGTCGGCACCGTCCAGGATGCGATGGTCGTAGGTCATGCACAGGTAGCTCATCCACCTGATGGCGATGGAGTCGCCGAATGCGTCCGAGACCACCACGGGCCGCTTCTCGATGGCGGCGGTGGCCAGGATCGCGGCCTCCGGTGCATTGAGGATGGGTGTGTCGAACAGCGTGCCCAGCGAGCCCGTGTTCGTGATCGTGAACGTGCCGCCCGAGATCTCGTCCGGCGAAATCTTCTTGTTGCGGGTCCGCTTGGCGAGATCGGCAATGCGACGAGCCAGCGCCGGGACGGTCAGGTCCTGGGCGTCCTTGATGTTGGGGACCAGCAGACCGCGCTCGGTGTCCACGGCCATGCCGAGGTTGACGTGGCGGAAGTAGGTCGCCGTGCCGGCGTCGAGGTCCATGCGGGCGTTGACGGTCGGATGGCGAGGGATGGTCATCGCGACGGCGCGACACACGAACGGCAGGGGCGACAACGAGGCACCCTCGCGGGCCTTGAAGTCGTCCTTGACGGCTGCCCGCAGGTTCATGACGGGGGTCATGTCGACCTCCACCGCCGCGGTCAACTGGGCCGTGTTCTGGATCGACTCCATCATCCCCTTGGCGATGGCCTTGCGCACACGGGACAGGTCCTGGACGACTTCGCGCTGGCCGTCGAAGTCGACCTGGGTCGGAGAGGGCTGTGGCCGCGATGCCGCCGTGGCCGGAGCCACGGTGACCGGGGCAGGCACGATGCCGGCGCCGGCGGCCGGGGCCGCCTGCGAATCCGGGGCCGCCTGCGAGTCCGGGGTCGCTGCACCTGCGCCGGTGCCGCTGGGTGCCGGCGGGTTGGCCACCGCGGCCTCGGCGTCGGCGCGGGTGATGCGGCCACCCGGGCCGCTGCCTGCCACGTTGGCCGCGTCGATGCCGGCTTCGCGCAGGAGCTTGCGCACCAGCGGCGACGTGAGCACGGCGTCGCTGCTGGCGACCTCGCCGTCGCGACCGGTGTCGGGAGCGGATCCGGCATCGGCGGCAGCGTCGGACTGGGGCGTGGTCGGCGCCGAGGCGGTCTGCTGGCTGGGGCGGTCGTCGTCGCCGTCACCCGCAGCGTCGGCGTCCTCCGCCTCCATCTCCCTGGCCACTTCCTCGGAGGTCTCGGTGTCCTCTGGCGCGCCGCTCACGTCGTCGTCGCCGTCAGATTCGGCGTCGGCCTCGTCGCCGGATCCATCCGAGCCACCCGCGTCGTCGCCATCACCGATGACGGCGATGACCTGGCCGACCTCGATCGTGTCGTCGACCTCGCCACGCAGTTCCTGGACCACGCCGGCGACGGGGGAGGGGATCTCGGTGTCGACCTTGTCGGTGGACACCTCGACGATGGGGTCATCCTCCTCGACGGTGTCACCGACCTCCACGAGCCAGGCCGTGATGATGCCCTCGGTGACGGATTCTCCGAGTTGGGGAAGTTCGACGTTTGCCATGGCTCGTGCTCCCGGGTGTTGGCGCGTCCTGCGGACGCGGTGGAATTCCTCGCTGCGCTCGGAATGTCCTTGGTCTGGTTCGGCGCGTTGGTGTGGATGCGCGTCGGTGGATGTCGGGTCTTCAGCGGGCCGGTCGTGGGTCGCTCGCGGACG
>Ga0102946_1000119_pt1 | contig 26198 bp, 39 predicted proteins | sample SalPon2A_A_D1_MG_FD_78209 | JGI IMG/M metagenome (GOLD analysis project Ga0102946, IMG submission 78209) | Soil microbial communities from South San Francisco under conditions of wetland restoration - Salt Pond MetaG R2A_A_D1_MG | ecosystem: Environmental > Terrestrial > Soil > Wetlands | place... | reverse complement strand
TCACTTGGGGAGGACCCTCAGATTTTCGCATGGCTATGCCGCCGGGTTTCAAGAAGCGATGAGGCCCAACAAATCATTCAAGGCGGACGCCGTAAACGGCACGGGCAACGGCTTCACTCGGCCGCTTTTTTCGTTTCGCGAAATCCGCAACCTCGATTCCTCCTGCCCTGCTTAATTCGGAAGTTATATGCACCTGACCAGGTGCGACGCACTCTAGTAAGGAAGACATGGTCAAAGTCACTATTGCACTGAGTAAATCCAGCGTGGAGTTTTTCAAACGCGAAGCAAAGAAGCACGATACGAAATATCAGCAAATGATCCGCCGCCTGCTCGATGCCTATACCCAGGCACAAGATGGGCATATAACAAATCATTCAAGAGGGACGCCCCAAAAGGGTGCCCCTTAATTCGGACGTTATGTGCACTAAACCTAACGAGGCAACGTATGAGTCACCATGAAATTCACCGCTCACATCGTGTTGGCTGGCTACGTGCAGCTGTATTGGGTGCCAACGATGGCATTGTATCTACAGCTAGTCTCATTATTGGTGTAGCCGCGGCTAACGCTTCACAGGAGAGTATTCTTCTGGCAGGTGTTGCGGGGTTAGTTGCCGGTGCAATGTCAATGGCTGCAGGCGAGTATGTGTCTGTATGCTCACAGTCAGATACCGAGAAAGCCGACATAGCACTTGAAAAACAATCACTCGAGAAAAATTTCGAATTTGAGAAGGTCGAGCTTGCGCAAATATACGAAACTAGAGGGCTTGAGCCAGCCTTAGCCATGCAAGTCGCAGAAAAACTGATGGCTCATGACGCGCTCGGGGCGCACGCCCGTGACGAAATTGGGTTATCGGAAAGTACTGGTGCACAACCCGTCCAGGCAGCATTTTATTCAGCAGGAACATTTACAATTGGTGCTGCTCTTCCCTTGTTGGTGGCATGGGTTGTGCCTGGATCCCAGCAAATCGCAGTAGTTGCTGGTTCCTCTCTGATTTTTTTGGCGGCGCTCGGCGCTCTTGCCGCGCAAACTGGTGGCGCCGCTATTACTATTGGTGCAATTCGTGTAACTTTCTGGGGTGCGCTTGCCATGGCGCTAACAGCAGGTGTCGGTCGAGTATTTGGTGTAGTTGCCTGATGGCACTGCAATCGATCACCACTCCATCCGAAAAGCACATAACAAGCGCTTGCAGTCGGACCTTGCCTTCGGCCAGGCCGCTGATGCGAGGCGTTAGCTTTACAAAACTTTCGCGCCATGAAGTGATACTTTAGTATCACATTATGAGAATTGAACTTGTAACTACCCTCAAACGAAAAGCCACCGATCTCTTGGCTGATCTGGGTCGTGATAAAGAACCCATTCTGATCACGCAACATGGACTTCCTTCCGCTTACTTGATTGATGTTGAGAGCTTTGATCGGCTTCAGGCCCGAATGAATATCCTGGAAGGAATTGCTCGTGGCGAACGTGCAGTTGAAGAAGGAAGAACCCTGACGCACGACGAGGCGAAGGCCAATATGTCGCGATGGCTGAAGTAATATGGACTAATCCCGCATTATCGGATCTGGATGCGATCGCTGACTATATTGCGGTCGAAAATCCAGGAGCTGCGAGAGATATTGTTAAACGGGTTTTCGCCAACGTTGATAAGCTTAAACAGCATCCTGAGCTCGGCCTGGTTCCAGAGGGACTCGAAGATTCGCGCTACCGTCACTTAGTTGAGCCACCGAGTCGCATCTTCTACAGGCCCCAGGGTGAAAGTGTATTCATTCTTCACGTTATGCGAAGTGAGTGGCTGTTCAGGAAGGAGAAACTTGGTCGAGGCGATGAGGATGAAAGCTAACAAATCATTCAAGGCGGCCGCCGTAAACGGCACGGACAACGGCTTCACTCGGTCGCTTTTTTCGCTTCGCGAAATCTGCAACCTCGATTCCTCCTGCCCTGCTTAACTCTTACATTATGTGCAGGTCATGAACCAATGCTAAAAGCTATTTCATGGCTGGAGATTACGGTATGCATAGCAATTCTTGCTTTTGCCATATGGCCGTTTTCCGGATTCTGCTCTGGCAGGTTCATGGGGCTCGATTGCGAAAGTCGCGCCATATTCTCTGTCAACATGTACGCTCCAGTGAGCACCCTGGGGCTTATTTGCGCAGTCTGCTCGTTGAAAACCAAATCAGTAGTGCCGCAGTTCATCTTGTTTTTGGGTGTTCTTGCAGTTTTGCTCTACTGGGTTGCTCATGTTTTTTAATTCAATGAGAGCAATCGTGGTTTGGTGCAGTCATAGCACATAACAATGCACTCAAGTTTGTTCCGGCCTTCGGCCTCCACCACCAGGCATTGGATGTGATTGAGTGGCAGTTGTTGAAAGGCTTCTCCAATACCGGTGGGGGAATTGTCAACGCTGAAGCTTAGCCGGGATTAAACACAATGAAAATCGAGCTGTGATTTACCGACATCGACGCCGATGTGAAGATCAGATTGGATTGTGTTCATGACGCACCCTTGCTACATTCGGGCTCAAGGGCCATTCGACTGTTCGCGTGAATGAAACGAGTCGGGGTAGCGCCAAACACATGTTAGCGGTCTCAGAGCAATCTGGAGCCATCATTTAGTCGGGCTGCTACACCGATCACCTGCTGCATACAGGTGATGGGCCTTACCTTCCGGGGGCCTGATGGAACCATACGAATCATTAAAGAGAGACGCCCCAAAGAGCTCGCGTAACGGATTCATTCGGCTACTGCTTTGGCTCCGCCAAAGTCGTAACCTCATCGCATGTGCCGCTTAACTCAGACGTTAGGTCGCCTCAAACCATGGAACGCTTAAAATTTTACCTTTTGATGTTTGTTTTGCCGGCTGTGGTTTTTGGGGATGGCCAGTCATTAGATAGAAGTTGCCTGGCCAATCAGGCGCCGGCGTACGATGCTCAGAAGAACATCGAGTTGACTGCCTTGAACAGGGACATGCTTGTAGGCAACAAGTTTGGTCTGTTCTCCTTCGTCTATCCGGCTTTGCCGAAGAACGGATATCCGATAGAGTTCCTTGAGGATGGAAAAATAGAGGCAATGCAGTTCGGGCGGTCCCGTTGGGAACTGATTCAGGGTGAGCTTCACCTGACTGATGACCACGGGGTGTTGCAGGTATTCACATACGACTCACGCTGCAAAAGTTTAACGTCGCCGGTAAGGTTGAGCGACCAGACAGTACTTATGGAGCTCGCCATTGTCCGGCCGCCCAACTGACAAATCATTAAAGAGGAGCGCCCTTTGGGGCAAACGCTGATCAACACGCCAGCAAGGCTTCTTGCGCAATGTGGCGCGCACTGTTTCACACATGGTCGAACGTCCATCGTCTGCATCTCAATGGGACGTTGGACCCTGCTCTTTATGACGCTTTAGTCCAGGAGGTTTCAATAAACTCTGTAAAGCCTCGTGGGACTGATACAGTCGATGCTGCTGAGAGAAGAGCCCTGCACATGCGCTGGGCATGGGAAAGTGAGCGATTCATTTTCAACCAGGATTTCCAGATGTTTATTGACGATGGCCCGTATTACTCAAGCGAATTTTCAGAGCCGAATGCGGAGTTGCCGATCAACTCACAAATAGAACTTCGGCGGTTTGGTCAGTCAGTCTATTCACTTGAGTCACGAGTGCTTCCTTCCGGGGACAATAGCGTCCTGGTGCTTAGAGACGCTGGAGGAAAGTGCAGTGGGCACGACTGCCGATTACACCTACAGGGTAATGGTAACGTGGGCATCAAATTTGAATCGTAACTTCTAATGAGAATGTAAAACGCCATGTTGGCTTGGCTGGAACCCCTTTGTTCGGCCGTCAGGTGTTGACAACCAGGGCGTGCGTCGTTTGTCGGTTTTAAGGAGCACATGCAATGAGGTTTATCGAGTTAAACGTCCGAACAGCAATCATCGCGCACGGTTTCGATGATGAAAATGTCGAGGTCGAGGAAGCGGTCAACGAACCCGGCTACACCCGAAAGTTAATAGCCATTTCCCGTGTGCAATCGGTCAGTGAAAAATACGTTTTGGTAAATTCCATAGCGGGCAGGCAGATGTACTGGGAATACGAAGAAACAATGGATGAAGTGGTTCAGAAGCTAACTTCAGCGGGATTGGTCGCCTAGCTGTGGATCACTCGACAACCGGCATGTTTCAGAAATCCTAAACGACACTGAGGTGGAGAACGTTCGCAGCTTCTCGATGCACAGGTTTTTGGGCTTCATTGAGACCGAGCGAGTGGTTTGCTTTCTCAAGAAACTGGGAGATGCATGAAATTGAATTTGAGCAAGTGGCCAGGCTCGTTAAGGTGGAATACAGAGACGAATCTGGGCCTGGCCAGTCCGTGTATGTAAAGGAACAAAGTGTGGCAGAGTGGCCAGTGGCTCTTCTTTCGCGGCCAGGTCGGACACCCGGTACAATCCAGGATTAAGCGGTTTTCTGGAAGCGCTTTTTGAGCGGGCGGGAAGACAAATTCTGATTCAGGCGCTGGAATTCCAGGAAACCAATGCGATCGTCGCTTGAAGTTGATTTCCGCCAGTAAACCGTGAGTCTCTATGAGCCACTTTGAATATCTGAATACCTTCGTTTCATTCGTTTTTGCGATCATGGTTAGTCGTACCCTGGTGACATTATCGGATGGGGATGGGTGTATGAAATGCCAAATAAGCCAAACGTGAATTTACCGAATGCCTGAGTGTCCGCATTGCAACGTCTCGATTGAAGTTCGCCGATTGAAGCATCAGGGAATGTTCAAGAGTCATCGCGTTTGTCCGGAATGCGAGGGTCATTTCACTGTTGATCCCAAAACCAAGAAACGGCAGGCTGCATTTATCGTTGTTGCCCTGATAGCCCTTGTCCTTACATTTCTGCTAAAAACCCAGGGCACAAAATGGCTGTTTCCAGCACTGGTGATTTACGCCCTGTTTGTTGGGCTGCTGATTTGGGGTAACAGGCTTGTTTATTTTGTTCCGGTTAAACGTGAGTAGCGCTATGGAACATCGCATTCAAGCCATGTATGTGTTGGCCACCGGTTTTTGCATTGGTTTTTTTGAGTACTGACGTCATTAAAACAGGGAAAGCAGGCAGGTTAAAAAATGGACGGCCATTATTGGACTGACACACAATTTGACGATATGTCCTGGCACGACAACCATATTCATGGTTTCAGGGTATTGGAAGGCGAGCAGGGCCTGGGAGTCCTGGAGCTCGATATCGATTACATTCTTGAGTGGCTAAAAGAGCCGAATGGACGATTTCGGTTTCGAATCCTCCCGTCCACACTCAGGTTCATTGATGTCTGTGATCTTCGGATGTCACTGGATTACGCAGCACAGACAGCGGCCCTGGGGCCATTTTCCATTCACAGTATCGAGCGCCTGATTGAGAGGCGCGAACGTTATGATGCAAAAATCTGGAAGATTGAACTCAACTGGCCGGTCGGAGAGATCACGTTTGAGGCGTCAGGTTTTGAGCAACAAGGCAGAGGGCAACCTGTTGTGCATGAGGAGCAATGCCTCACGGCAAGCATGCGATCGGGGGAAGCAGATCAAAAATGACCATCCGGCGCATTGACGGGTTTTTCTACGGCTTGTTTATGGACAATGCAGTTCTTCGTGGGCAGGGTATTGAGCCCGAACTCCTTCGCCATGCCTATGTTGATGATTATGAGTTGCAGATAGGCAAACGCGCCACCCTTGTCCCAAAGCGGGGTGCCCGCGCCTACGGCATGGTGATTGCACTGACCCACCATGAACTGGATTTGCTCTACAACGCACCCGGCCTGCAAGAGTATCGGCCAGAGCCCGTGGTCGCGCACACGCTTGCCGGGGAAACCCTGCCCGCCCTGTGTTACAACCTTCGCCTGACGCCGGAAGGCGATGAAGCCAATGCTGAATACGCGCAACAGCTTCGAGAGGTGCTTGGCAGACTTGGTTTTCCATCCGATTACATAGCCTCTGTCTCCTGACCATGATTTTTCGATCTGCACAAATCAAACGCTGTTGGAAAATTCATATGTTCCGGTTGGTCCTGTAACTCCAGGCATTTCACTGCAAACAGGCTGAAATTCTGAAAAACGGGGCGCCCAATAAGGGCGCCCCTCTAACCGGGTCTGGCTTTTACCGGGGAAGATTCCAGGATGATTCATAAGCCATATTCGCTGGGGCATCTGAATCTGTTCGAAATTGAACGACAGAAAGCAGGTTGCCATCGGGATCCCGTATCAACACCACCCGGCTACCTTCAGGCGTCACCACAATGCCGTTGGCCTGGTGAGCCAGATGTTTGAATCGCTCGGTGATAATCCCTTTCTTATCCAGGTATTTGATGGCCGTTTCTACATTGGACACAGCAAAGCCAAGCACAGTATGTTCAGAGGGCCGGGTCGAAGGCACAGGGGAGACCCTGAGGTCTGAACCACCTACATCGAATACCACTGACCCATCGGATTCTCCGATCACCTTCAATTCAAGCACATCTTTGTAAAACCTCACGGCCTGAGTCATGTCGGATGTCAGTACGATGGTTTGAAGTCTGGAATTTGAAAACATGTTTCGCTCCTATGTGTTTTTCGTGGAAGACCCACAAAAGGAACGAGGCAAGCAACCAGGAAGGTTTGCGCTTGCCGGAAACAGAAAAGCCGCGACGGGCGCGGCTAATCATCATCCATACGTTATTGGCCGGCTGTACGGCTGTCAAATAAATTGATCGCGCATGCCAGTTGCAGTGCGGTTATACATATAATGCACCCTGCACTTCAATAAAGCGCTCTTGCGGATTCGGTGTTGCGGTCCTGGCCGTTCATGCCGAACAAGGCCTGATCAAAAAGGAAGCCAGCATGATACTGAGAATCTGTTGTTTAACCATGATCCTGTTTTCCATGCCGCTTAAGGCCGTCGAGGTTCCAAAAGCTGACTGGATCGAACATTTAAAGAGCATCATTCCAACTGTGTTCTGTAGTTCTGAGCAGTACTTCAGACAATGCTTCGATGTCACGATTGAGCAGTGCGAAGAGGCGATGTCATCATCCGCCAGGGTATGCATTGCTAATCTTGAAGATCAGATCCCCGAAATGCTTGTGCAGCCCGATGATGGTACCCACTGGGGGAACGTGATTGGTCAGTGCATTGGTGCATCCTATGATCAGGTTCACAAGGATCAGCGCTCCAGGGATCCCTCTTGCGTGGATCCGACCAACTGGCAAAAGTAGACATTCGAAAACCAATGCGAATTGGAGTCGTAGGTGCCGGTGGCGCCGGCGGCTACTTTGCCGGGCGCTGGAGTGAGGCCGGTCTGGACGTGACATTGATGGCACGTGGCGATCACTATGACGCCATTGCCGAAAACGGTCTGCAGATCATCAGCCCGTTGGGCGAAGCTACTGTGAGACCTGAGGTGGTGAACCAGGGCGAAGACATGTCCGGGCTGGATGTTGTGATCTACGCAACCAAAACCTGGCAACTACCCGAAGCAATCGAGGCCACGCTACCTGTAATTTCCCCTGGGACCCTGGTTTTTGGTATTCAGAATGGAGTTGAGTCGGCAGATGTTCTTGCCGAACACATCCCCCATGCATTAGTGCTCGGTGCCACCTGCCGAATCATCAGCCTGATCGAAAAGCCGGGTGTGATCAGGCATGTTGGTGCAGATCCGACCATTATTTTCGGTGGCTGGCGTGAGGCGTTACCGAATCAACTGGATTCTCTTTCTGACTTGCTAACTGTTGAAGGTAAGGCAACTGTCATCCATGTGTCCGATATTCGTACTGAGCTTTGGAAAAAATTCCTGTTTTTCGCGCCACTCAGCGGGATTGGCGCAATGCACGATCTGCCAATCGGTGACATCAGGTCAGATCCAGCAATTCGAAGACAACTTGAAGAGGCCATGAATGAGGTTGCTTCTGTGGCCACCGCGCACGGGATCAGGCTGGGCGCCAACGAAGTGGCCATGGCACTGGATTTTGTGGGTATTCAACCGGCAGAAGGCACCAGTTCACTGCATCGTGATGTCGTGGCAGGCCGACAGACCGAGTTCGAATCCTTGTCAGCACACATTGTAAAACTGGGCAGGGAGGTCGGTGTGCCGACCCCGACTCACGCTACAATTGTTGATGAGATTAAAAGAAAAACGGATTGCTTATGAACTGGGACGCCGTCGGTGCGATTGCTGAAATTCTTGGTGCTGCTGCAGTCATCATCACGCTGATTTACCTGGCTGTTCAGATCAGGCATGTTCGGGAACAAAACGAAGCGACCGCGCTGGATCATGTCATCGATTCACTCAATGCCTTTGCAGGGCGCGTTGCGGAATCAGAGTCCCTGGCGTCGGTGATCACGCGTGGCAGGGTCTCTTTTAATGCGCTGAGTGAAGAAGATCGGTTGCGGTTCGAAACCATTCACTTCGTGTTCTTGAACAATATGGAAAGCTGGTTTGTTCAGAATGAACAGATATACGGAATTTCAAAAGATCAGAACGTTGAAAACATCAAGATGAATATCACGGCGTTTTGTAACCATCCGGGCTTCCGGGAATTGTGGACGGAGAACCGGGAGCTTTATCCCCATTTGAAAAAACTGGTCGACGAGGCTCTGGAAGAAAGTGGCTGACTGTTCTCCAAATGCCTGGCCGTCATGATTAGTGGCGAGTGCCATTGTGGTCGTGTCGGGTTCGAAATCGCGCAGCCCCCGGACTTTCTGGTCGATTGCAACTGCAGCATTTGCAGGAGGCTGGGTGCGCTCTGGGGCCACATCAACAAGAAAAACTTCACGCGTACAGGAACTGGCAAGACCATCGAGTACATCCAGGGCGACAATACACTGGCGACTCAAAGTTGCCTTCATTGTGGTTGTACGACGCACTGGGAAAACATCAGCGGCAAGAGCCGCATGGCGGTAAATTTCAGGATGTGTGATCCTGATGTGGTTTCCCGGTTTGAAATCCGAAAATTTGATGGTGCTGACACATGGGCTTTCATCGACAAATGAAGGTTGTCCTGAAAATATTTGCGCTGTTTGCTGTCTCCCTTAGCGCGTCAGGCGATCCGGTACTGCCGGTTATCGACATGCATTTGCATGCGTTTTCACCGGATGATTTTGGTGGCCCGCAGACGGTTTGCACCAACCGGGACGATGTCCGGTTTCCGCCGGTTGACCCTGGTGAAGAGATCACGGTGCAAAAGACGGCCACTTGCACCAATCCCCTGAGCTCTGCCAAAACGGCGGAAGAAAATGCACGCCGTACAGCTGAATTGATGAAGCAGCGAAATATCTATGGTGTGCTCGATATCAAGGTTGGTGATAATCTCAATGAACACCTGGCAGTGGGCGAGCAATGGCGCAGGTTCGCGCCCGAACGCTACTGGTTCGCGCTGGATTTCAGCGGCGATGAAATTCTGCCTGTGAAAGAGCTGGAGTCGCTGGTGCTCACGGGCAAAATTCAGGTTTTTGCGGAGGTTAGTCCCCAATATGATGGGCTTCTCGCGACCGCTGAGAAATTTCAGCCTTATTTCGAACTGGCAGAGCGGTTGGATGTGCCGGTGGGTCTCCACCTTGGTGAAGGGCCGCCGGGAGGCGCAAGCGTCATGCCGGGCAGCAAGTATTCGCCAGCCCTTGGCAGACCGCTTGATATTACTCCACTGTTAAGCAGATACCCAAAGCTGCGCCTTTATGTGATGCATTATGGCTCGCCACTGGTCGATGAAATGATCGCCCTGCTCTACTCTCATCCGAATGTTTATGTTGATGTGGCACAAAACAACTGGGGCTTTCCCAGGGCTCATTTTTACGACCATTTGAAACGCCTGGTAGATGCCGGTTTCGACAGGCGGATCATGTTTGGCTCAGACCAGATGATCTGGCCGGATACCATCACAATCGCGATTGAGACCATCAATCAGGCGCCATTTCTCAATCAGCAGCAAAAACGGGATATTCTCTATAACAATGCGGCACGCTTTCTAAGATTGAGCGATGAAGAGATTGCCCGGCATCACCAGGAATAGGAATGTTTTCGAAACGAATTCAGGAATTCAGCAGTGGCCTTTGATGAAGGTGTCGCCGAGCGACTCAGGGATGCATTTGCCGCGGTGCCAAACGTGGCAGAGAAAAAGATGTTTGGTGGCATCGCATTCATGGTCGATGGGCACATGTCGTGCGGCGTTGTTGGTGACACGCTGATGGTGCGAGTTGGTCCTGATCAGTACGAGGATTCTTTGTCACAGCCATTCGCTTCGAAAATGGACTTCACTGGCAGGCCCATGAAAGGGTTTGTCTATGTCAGCCCCGAGGGTTTTGAGTCGGATGAGTCACTGGCGTTTTGGGTGAGCACAAGTCTTGGCTTTGTCCATTCGCTTCCGCCAAAGTAATCCGGTTTTTCGGTTGTCACATCAGCATTGGTGTCACAACCGGTTGAGACAGCAACCAAGTTAACCAAGAGGAGAAAGTTATGGACGGAACGTCAATTTTAGGATTTCTTGTGATCGGTGCGCTGGCCGGCTGGCTGGCCGGCAAGCTGATGAAAGGCGGTGGTTTTGGTTTGTTTGGAAATATCATCGTTGGTGTCATCGGTGCCATTATTGGTGGCTGGGTGTTTGGTTTCCTGGGCTTGTCTGCAACCGGGTTCATTGGCTCCCTGGTGATGGCCACTGTTGGCGCCGGAATCCTGTTGTTTATTGTCAGCCTGGTCAAGAAGTAACTGAACCAGGAGTTAAAAAAATGAAGGTTTCTGTTAGAAAAGCCATTGCCGGCCTTACATACCTGCCAAATCGTGATCCGGAGATGGGTCACGATGAAAACACGAGTGCTGCTTTTGCAGAGTTGGCGAAGTACCGCGATGGTGCAATTCACGTGGGTTATTACTCCGGCAGCAGTGAATGGGAGCGTCACCCGGCCGGTGACGAACTGGTGATGGCGCTGGATGGCGAAACCACCTTGATCTTGCTGATTGATGGCGAACAGCAGCGGGTTCCGCTAGGAAAAGATGACCTGGCTGTTGTACCACGCAACGTCTGGCACCGCTTCGAAGACTCTGATCACCTCAAGGTATTTGCTGTGACTCCGGAACCGTCAGACCATCAGCTGGAAGTTCCGTCCACTTCCTGAAGAGAGACGAATGATGAGAAGAGGACTACTGGTCATTGCTGCTGTATTGCTTTCGGGATGTGTTGGAATGCCCGACGGCGTCACACCGGTGGACGGGTTTGAACTGGACAGGTACCTGGGAAAGTGGCACGAAATCGCCCGGCTGGATCACTCTTTTGAAAGAGGGCTTTCGAGAGTGACTGCCCAGTACAGTGTTCGGGAAGATGGCGGGGTCCGTGTGATAAACCGGGGGTTTAATGCCAAAAAAGGCAAATGGCAGGAATCGGAGGGCAAGGCTTACTTCGTGGAGGAAGCCACCCTGGGGTTTTTGAAGGTGTCGTTTTTCGGGCCGTTTTATGGCTCGTATGTGATCTTTGAGCTGGATAAGGATGACTATCAATACTCATTCGTTTCCGGCCCGAATACCTCCTACCTTTGGTTGCTGTCCAGGAGCCCGGAAGTTTCGCCTGAAGTCATGGAGCAATTTCTCACAATGGCCAAAAGCAGAGGATTTGCAACTGAAGACCTGATCATGGTGGAGCATGAATAGCCGCTGCAAGGCTTTTGAGTGAAATGGTGGCCGTCAATGCTGGGGTGGCAGTCATCGTGGTGAGTCCAGTGGCGTGAACCAGATTCACTGCGTGCTTTTTACCGGTGCGCTGACTCTGATCCTGGTATTGATTCCTTGCCACGCCCGGGGTCAGGATCTGACTTCGACACTCATAAGCATCCTTGCTGAAGAAGGGCTGACCGGGGTGGCCTGGTCGCTGGTAGATGAATCGGGCGTAGTGACGTTGGGCTCTGCAGGCATGCAGGACAATGAGGCATCGATTAAATTTTCGACAAACACACGCTTTCACGTCGGCTCGGTGACCAAAAGCCTGCTGGCTACTGGCATTTTGCGGATGGTGACGGAAGGGCGGCTAGACCTCGACAGGCCGGTTAGTGATTACCTGGCGAATCCCGCCTTCAACAATTCCTGGGAAACGGAAGTGACGATTCGGCATCTCCTCGATCACACTTCGGGTCTCAATGATGCGTATCTATGGCAAATGTTCAGCGAGCGTCCTTCCCCCGACACACCCCTGGCAGAAGCCTTTCCCGAACCTCAAACCCAATTGAAAATCAGGTCAAAGCCAGGCGCACGCTTTTCCTATTCAAACATGGGGTACACGTTGCTTGGAATGGTCATCGAGGCGGTTGCCGCAGAGCGCTACGAAACCTACCTTGATCGGGTGCTGCTTGAACCGCTCGGAATGAATGACAGCACGTTCACGTACACATCGCAGCAGGGCGCAGCTGATCCTGGTCTTGCCTGGGGTCATGTGGACGATGGAAGTCGCATACCGGCAAGCCCGATGTTTCTTCGGCCAGCCGGACAATTCACATCCACGGCCCAGGACCTGGCGAAGTTCGCAAAGTTTTTGCTGAGCGATGGGCGAATCAATGGAAGCCAGTTTATTGCTGCTGACCTGATGAGGGCCAGGGGCCGGCCTCGCGGCACGGAAGCAGCCAATGCGGGCCTGGTTGCCGGCTATGCCCTTGGCCTGGGTCGGCGGGATCGACATGGCGTGGTGGGTTTTTGTCATGGTGGCAACATTGTCGGGTTTGTTGCCATGGTGTGCGTGTTTCCAGAGTCCAACAAAGCGTTTGCCTACAGCGTTAATACCGACAGCGAAACCGCCAGTTACGGCAGAATTGATGGCGCGCTGATTCTTGAACTGGGTTTGCAACCCGTCCTGGAGCCAGCTTCACTGGAACCTGCACCAAACGTCCGGGAATGGCATGGCCGTTACATCCTCAGCCCTAACCGGTTCCAGACTTTTGAATACCTGGATACCGTTTTTGGCGCAGTCAAACTCACACAGGAAAACGCCATGGTACTAATGAGTTCGCTGCAGCAGGCAACACGTATATTGCGCCCCATCAGGCAGGATATTTTTTCCGCAGCCAATCGGGCCACTGAATCACATGCCCTTGTTCGTGGTGATCAAGGTGAATTGCTGATCAGCGATGGTTTCAAGACTTTTAAAAAAGTTTCCAGCGCATACCTGTTTGCACACTGGGGCAGCGTGGCGCTGGGCATCCTGGGGCTTACCTGGCTTTGGGCTGCAGGCGTCATTTCGTTGATACGAGCGCCGCGGGGATTTATACGGATGCCGGAAGCCCCGGCGTTTTTGGCGATCATGGCACTGGCCCTGCCAATTCCCTTGTTCATGACCCAGTCATTCATGGCCCTGGGAGATGTCACACCCGCCAGCGTAATGCTTACTACCGTTACCGTGTTGCTGCCAGTGGGTGTGTTGTTGACATTGATTCGGTCGATGCTCGGCAGGCATGATTCCCGCCTGAATGTCGTTCATGCAATTGCAGCGGCGCTGTTTTTGCAGTGGAGCTTTGTGTTGTATTCGGCGAACATGTTGCCAATGAGACTGTGGAGCTAGTCAGGATGTCCGACAACCATAAAACCGGTGACTATTTTGAAATGAACCGTGCCGGCTGGGACCGACGCGCAGCGGTGCACCTTGATTCAGCTTTCTATGATGTCGCAGGTTTTCTTGAAGGGAAAACCTCGCTTCGAGAGATCGAGCTGGCAGAGCTCAACAAGGTGGAGGGCAAACGCCTGCTGCATCTACAGTGTCATTTTGGCCTGGATACCCTTTCCTGGGCCCGGCTTGGCGCGCATGCAACCGGGGTAGATCTTTCCCCGGTGGCCATCAAACAGGCAAGCGAGCTGGCAGACAAGAGCGGTGTTGCGGCCGATTTCGTCTGTTCAAATGTTTATGACTTTGATCGCGGGGATGCTGACCCGTACGACATTGTTTTCACATCGTACGGTACGATCTGCTGGCTGCCGGATATCAATCGCTGGGCTGAAATCGTTTCTTCAAACCTCGCAGTGGGCGGCACTTTTTACATGGCGGAGTTTCACCCGATTCACGATCTGCTGGCGGGTTATTCCTATTTCACCCGGGAAATCCCGGATGTCGAGGAAGAAGGAACATATACCGAAAACAGCGATGATGCGGTCGCCGAATTTGCCGTCTGGTCTCACCCGATATCCAGTGTTGTTAATGCGTTGGTTAAGCAGGGCATCGAGATTATTCATCTCAACGAGTTTTCCTACAGTCCTTATGACTGTTTTGACAACATGAAAGAGCGCGAGCCGGGGCGATTCTGCCTGCAGCACCAGGGTCAGGACGTGCCAATGGTCTACAGCATCAGGGGCAAAAAGAAGTCGGTGTGCCAGGAGCTGGCTGATGATCGAATCGCTTGATCAAAAATCCACTGAAATAGCGACGCAGATTCACAACGTTTTTCAGCGATCTTACAGGCTTGAGGCAGAATTGATTGGCGTGACAGACTTCCCTCCTCTGAAACGTACCAGGCAACATATCCAGGATTCACCTACTTGCTTTGTTGGGGCCTGGGTTGGGTCCGATCTTGCAGCAGTGATTGAGTACACGGTTGTGGCAACCGTTGTGAGCATCGATAGCCTGGTCGTGGAACCGGATTACTTCAGGCGCGGGCTTGGAAGTCAGCTGGTTCAGCACGTGATTCAGAATGAAAATTGGGACATGGTCGAGGTTGAAACAGCCCGGGCCAACGCACCGGCAATATCGCTATATGAACAGTCAGGTTTCCACGAGTCCCGAAGCTGGAAGACAGCCGAAGGGATCCTGAAAGTCCAACTGGTCATGACCCACTCGACCCTGGATCCCTGATTACATGGCGCCCGTTTAATGAAAAAAGTACCAGTCATATTCATTCTGCTGCTGTTGGCGTATTACGTTCTCCATGACCAGGCCCTGCTGCCGGGCACAAACGGTTCGGGAGTCGCAGACAACTCGCGAATCCTGCAGGCTTTTCAAAACCATGAGAACGATGTTCAGGTCAGGGGAACAGGAGAGGTGGTGAGAATCCTTTCTGACGACAACGACGGCAGCAGGCACCAGCGTTTCATTCTGGAAGTGGGCCCCCGAAACACAGTGCTGGTGGCACACAATATTGACCTGGCACCCAGGGTATCGGGTATCAACGTCGGCGATTCGGTTGAGTTCTATGGTGTCTATGAATGGAACGAGAGGGGAGGTGTGATTCACTGGACACATCATGACCCCCAGGGACGACACATTGGCGGGTGGTTGAAGCATCAGGGTCGTACCTATGAATGAATTTCGGATATAGCTGTGTCACGCGTAACGCCATGCGAATTACCGAAAGTTGCTCTCCTGAATCGCTATAAGGATGAGCATTACACGGATTGTTTCAGTGCTGATATCGATGGATATGTTTCACACCAGGACTACGTGGAAAATTTTTATCGAACCTGGCTTTTCAAATCTGAACGTTTGATCCTGAAGTGGGCCGTGTCAAAGCCCTCCACGGATGAACAGGTCGGACAACTGGCCCGGGGCGATATTGATGCCTTTGCTGCATGGACTGTAGAAGACCGCGCGGAAAATCAGCTTTTGCTTTGTGACTTCAGGGGCAAAACCCGCTCCTGGCTGATGGTAGAGCCTGCCAACGAGGAAGGTGCTGCACATACCCGGTTGTATTTTGGATCGGCTGTAATTTCGACTGAAAAAAACGATGATAGCAGCGCTGAAATGGGCAGCTCTTTCAAGCTGCTTCTTGGCCTGCATAAGCTCTATTCAAAGGCATTGTTAAAAGCAGTGTTGAGACGACTCCGAAATCATTGAATGGGAAAGGCCTGATGAAGCAAAACCTGGATCATGTGCTCTACGCAACTTCGAACCTTGAACAAGGTATGGACGAAATTGAGTCGTTGCTGGGCGTGCGGCCGGCCAGGGGTGGGCATCACCCGCAATTTGGAACACACAATGCACTCCTTTCACTGGGAGCTGGCGTCTACCTTGAAGTGATCGCTCGCGATCCGGACTTGCCAGAGCCTGAAGGTGGTGCATTTGTCGATGTTCCCGATGGGGCGCAATCCAGGCTGGTGACATGGGTGATGCAAACCTCCGACATCGAACAGACAGTAGCCGCTGCGCGGGCTGCGGACATTGGCATCGGCAAAATCAGTGTCGGGCGAAGAGAAAACCCCGATGGTAGTACGGTCAGCTGGCAAGCCACTGATCCTTATGCGATGCCGTTTGATGGCGCGCTGCCATTTGTGATCAATTGGGGCAAGACACCTCATCCTTCAGCCACGACACCTGCCGGGGGCCGGTTTGAGCAACTCCTCATCGAGCATCCACAGGCGGAAAGTGTTCGCAGCGGGTTGGCGGTGTTGGGATTAAACCTGGAAGTTTCAGAAGCCAAAGAATATCGGCTTGTGGCAAAAATCAGGACGCCAGATGGCGAGGTAACCCTGGCCTAGCCACGATATTGCACCAAGGCGGACATGACTATGGAAATGAAGCAATCGATCGTACACGTGGCCCTTGTGGTTCGGGACTATGACGAGGCAATCGCGTTCTATACGGAGAAACTGGACTTCGAGTTGGTTGAAGATACCTATCAGCCCGAGCAGGACAAGCGCTGGGTGGTGGTGGCGCCTCCAGGCTCGAAAGGCACATCATTGCTCCTGGCTCGTGCATCGAAGCCTGAGCAGGAGTCGTTTGTTGGAAACCAGACGGGAGGGCGTGTATTCCTGTTTCTGAATTCCGATGACTTCTGGCGTGATTACGAGACGATGAAGTCCAGGGGCATCAACTTTGTCCGGGACCCGAAAGTGCAGGATTATGGCACCGTTGCTGTATTCGAAGACCTGTATGGAAATCGCTGGGATCTTCTACAATTAAACTGAAGCCTGGCCAGTGATGGTGAGTTCATGAAGAAAAATTTAGCAGATCGAATCAAACCTGAAATGCTGGTGGGAATGTCCGCTGTTGTGATTGGTGTTTGTGCGCTTGGGGTATCGATTTATGAAACCAGCCTGATGCGCGAGGAGCAACGAGCTTCGGTCATTCCGTTGCTTGAATTGGGTCGTTCTTATTTTGTGGACCAGGAATCGTCTGAATCCAATCCAAACCTGTGGTTGCATGCCGAAAACGTCGGCATCGGGCCGGCCCGGGTCATGGATTTCAAGGTCATGGTTGATGGTAAACCATATCCAACCTGGGGTACGGCATTCGGAGCGCTGATTGGCCGGGATGAACCTGTGACGTACGGCCAGTCCACCATCAATGGCAGAACAATACCTCCGGAGCGACTGGTTCGAATGTTTGAACTGAACAGCACTGAGCAAACCAACGAAATTCTGGCCGGGTTTGATCGATTGGATTTCGAGGCATGTTTTTGCTCGATCTTCGATGAGTGCTGGACAACCAGGTACTCAGATTTCGGCGCAGCAGTTCCGGTTGAAGCGTGCCAACCGTCTGAGGATTCCTTTCGGGAGTAAGCAATGAGTGAAACAGGAAAAGACATCTGGTTCCCCGCCAAAACCTACGGCTGGGGATGGGGGTTTCCCGTGGCATGGCAGGGCTGGGTCGTCCTGGCCGTGTATGCAATGACCATCTTTGCCGGTATTTATTACATGCTTCCTGCATTCGGCCCGCCGGTATTCCTTGTTCATGTCCTGGCGATGTCGGTGGTCCTTGTCCTGGTGTGCCGGGCCAAGGGAGAAAAACCAAAATGGCGCTGGGGTAAGTAGAAAATATTGTGGGTAAATACATCGCCAAAGTAAGCTGGCGCAATGACAAAGGCGCCGAATACATCCATGGCAAATACAGCCGTGAACATGTCTGGGATTTTGACGGGGGTGTCTCAGTGCCGGCGTCCTCTTCTCCTCACGTCGTTCGCGTTCCCATGTCCAGTGAAAATGCCGTGGATCCTGAAGAGGCCCTTGTGGCCAGTATTTCAAGCTGTCATATGCTCTCATTCCTGTCGATTGCAGCCGGCCAGGGATACGTCGTGGACACTTATATTGACGAGGCAGATGGTGTCATGCGCAAAAATGATGAAGGCAGGATCGCAGTGACATTGGTCAACCTGCATCCCCGGACAAGATTTTCCGGTGAGTCCGTGCCTGATGAAAAATCACTCCAGGACATGCATCACCAGGCACACGAAATCTGTTTTATCGCCAACTCGGTGAAGACTGAAATTCGCTGTCATCCGGTAATTGAATCCTGATCTGAACCAGATGGCCCTGCCCAGGCTCCTGATTCTTACCATGGTCACCATGGTTGCTTTCGCTGGCAACTCCATTTTATGTCGCCTGGCCCTGCGCGAAACATCGATAGACCCTGCCAGTTTCACTTTAATCAGGTTGATTTCAGGCGCACTGGTGCTTGCTTTGCTTGTCAGGGTGACTCGCCGAAGGGAAACGGGAAAAGGAAACTGGTTTTCCGCCGTGGCTCTTTTTGCTTACGCTGCGCTGTTTTCATTTGCCTACGTGAGTCTCTCTGCAGCCACGGGTGCATTGCTATTGTTTGGTGCCGTACAGGCCACCATGATTGCGTACGGCCTCTGGTCGGGAGAGCGAATGAGTCTGCTCCAGACCTCTGGTTTTTTGCTTGCGCTTGGTGGGCTGGTTGGGCTACTGGTTCCCGGGCTGACTGCGCCACCGTTGTCAGGAGCGGCGTTAATGATTGGCGCCGGAGTTGCCTGGGGCGTCTACTCGCTGCGCGGCCGTGGTGATGGTGACCCGCTGAAGGTGACCGCAGACAACTTTCTCCTGGCTGTTCCACCTGCAGTGGTGTTGAGTTTGTTTATGATGGGCGATGTACAGCCGGACCGCGATGGAATCCTGCTCGCCATGGCGTCAGGCGCACTTGCTTCCGGGCTTGGCTATGCTGTCTGGTATGCCGTCCTGCCGTGGCTGGAGGCAACCAATGCGGCAACCATTCAATTGAGTGTGCCGGTGATTACTGCGTTGGGTGGGGTTGCTTTGCTTCAAGAGCCAATCACAATGAGATTGTTGTTGGCGAGCGTTGCGATTCTGGGTGGTATTGCTATCGTAGTGCGGGTCAGGAAGACTTAAAGGAAGAACTGGCATTCGAAGCCGGGGTCATTGGCAGAGGGAGAATCAAGGATGAATGCAGCCATTTCCTATGCTGCGCTGGTCGGTGCCGGGGGATTCTTTGGCGCACTCGCGCGCTATGGACTTGCCGGATTGGTTGAGAAACAGTTTCCCCTTGGCGAATTCCCTCTCGGAACACTCGTGGTCAACCTGTTGGGTTGTTTCCTGATCGGGCTGCTGGGCGGGCTGGCTGAGAGCCGCGAATATTTCGGCCCTGAAATCCGCGCTTTTGTGCTGATTGGCATTCTGGGTGGTTTTACCACCTACTCCACTTTTGGTTTCGAAACACTTGCATTGCTGCGTAATGCGGAAGTTCTGCAGGCTTTTTCGAATGTAGCAATTCATGTTTTTGCGGGTCTGTTCCTCGTCTGGCTTGGTTTTGTGATTGTGGCCTGGCGGTAATAATCCTGTGTCAACAGGCCTGGCAACACCAATACTCCTTGTGCTCACCCCCCCGGGAACCAGTACCTGGTGACTCTGACAATCCTTTTGGCGATGCTGGGGCTGGTCATGCTCTATTACGGAGGCGTCTTCCTGGTCAGGGGGTCTTCCGGCCTGGCGCTGCGATTCGGGCTGTCCCCATTGGCAGTTGGCCTGACAGTTGTTGCTTTTGGCACCAGCGTTCCGGAGTTGCTCGTGTCACTGGATGCTGCGATTTCCGGAGCAGACGGGATTTCAGTGGGAAATGTCATCGGCTCCAATATCGCCAATATCGCACTAATCCTGGGCGTTGCGGCGCTGATCAGTCCCATGGTGGTTCAGTCAAAAGTCATCGCCGTGGACGTACCAATCATGATCTTTGCTTCCGTGCTATTGATTGTTGTCCTGATGGGTGGCTACGTCTCCAGGGCAGAAGGGGCCATTCTGGCCCTGGCTTTGGTGGTCTATGTCTGGATGACGTTGCGAATGGCGAAAGCGTCCGAAGGCGAAGCCATGATGCAAAACAATAAAAACAGCGAGTTACCCGGGGCCAGGAAGATGGCCGTCCGGATTATTATTGGTCTTGCTGTCCTGTTTGTCGGGGCGCATGTGTTGGTGATTTCAGCAGTGAAGCTGGCAACCATGCTTCACGTGAGCCAGGCAGCGATCGGGCTAACCGTGGTTGCGGTGGGGACCAGCCTGCCGGAGCTGGCGACAACCATCGTTGCTTCCCTCAAGCGGCACGGAGACCTTGCACTTGGAAATGTGCTGGGAAGCAATTGCTTCAATATATTTGGTGTCCTGGGTCTGACCGCGACCATTCACCCTTTGCAGTCCGGGGCGATCAGCTGGGTTGACCTCGGGCTGATGGCCGGGTTGGCTGTTTTCCTGGGGGCGATCCTGTTTCGTCGGCGTTTGCTCAACAGGGCGCAAGGTGTTTTCCTGGTGAGCGTGTTTGTCGCCTACACAATATGGACACTGGCAGCATGATGTTTTATGCGGCGGGGCTGGCGATTGCTTTTTATGGCCTTTTCGTTGCTGCCATGAGTTTCTGGATTCTCGTCAACCCGGAATCGTGGTCGCGGGCAGCTACATATTATTGTCGCCAGTGGTACATGCACCCGGTAGAAATTGGTATTACCCTGCTTTCCGGTGTGATCTTCCTGGTTTACGCGCCTCAATCCATCAGTCCCACCGTGTTTAAAACGGTCGGACATTTTCTGCTGGCTCTTGGCGCAATTCTGATGCTGGTTCCTCCGTCCCGACATCGCCAGTTCGGTGCCTGGTCAATCGAAAAAATCCGGCCTGTCCTTCGTACATTGGCTGTGCCCTGGCTTGTACTCGGTGTTTTGCTCATCTGGTTCGGTCTGGGCGGCAGCTAAATGTTGCGTACTGTTGATTGGTTTGATGCACAATCCTGAGGACAATACGTTTCTGTTGTCGAAAGAGATATGGAAAAGGACCAGATCATGAATCAATTGGGCAGGGTTGCTGAATTATGGCGCTTTCCGGTCAAATCGATGCGGGGTGAACGGATTGATTCTGCCCTGGTTGGGAAGCAGGGCATGATCGGTGATCGAGCCTTTGCATTGCTGGATGTGGAGCAGAATAAAAAAGTAACGGCCAAGAACCTCAGGCGCTTCCCTGACATTTTCAGGTACAAAGCCGGATTTGTCCGTGAGCCCGTTTTCGGTGAGGCCTTGCCGCCAGTCCGCATCGGAATGCCCGACGGTCGGGTTATTGACAGTGATCATGAAGGGGTTGACGATATTCTTTCTGCGAGTCTCGGTCATGCGGTAAAGCTCATCAGGGTTGATGCGGCCGATGTCACTGCACACCACGACGCAGCCCCTGTATCAGTTCTGACCAATTCAACGCTTGCAAGACTTCGGCAGCTGCAACCGAAAAGTGATTTTGATGTTCGGCGCTTTCGAATGAACATCATTGTTGAAACTGAAGAAAGTGGTTTTGCTGAAAATGAGTGGCTGGGTCGCAATCTGCTTGCGGGTGCAGAATTGAAGCTGCACATCACGGTGCCCAATGCCCGTTGCGTGATGACCACATTGGCGCAGGACGAATTGCCAGAAGATCGCTCGGTGTTCACTGCTCTGATGCAGCACAATCGGCTCGCTGGTGATGATGGGCGCCCTGCTCCTTGTGCGGGAGTCTATGCACGGGCTTTGGTCCAGGGCACGGTAAGTGTGGGCGATATCATTTCAGAATGAGTTGTTCACTGATTGCTGTCCACGCCGATATCACGACACTAAAGGTCGACGCCATTGTCAATGCTGCCAACAATACATTGCTGGGCGGCGGCGGAGTGGATGGTGCGATTCACAGCGCGGCTGGCCCCGGTCTTCTTGCCGAGTGTCGCACTTTGGGTGGGTGTGCTACCGGCGATGCAAAGCTGACGAAAGGGTACGACCTTCCCGCGAAACATGTCATTCATACTGTTGGGCCTGTGTGGACAGGCGGTGAGAGCGGTGAGGCGGAGCTGCTGAATGCCTGTTATGGCCGATGCATGGCGATTGCTGCGCAGGAACAACTGGAGTCAGTGGCTTTTCCTGGCATCAGTACAGGGGTTTTCGGCTTTCCAACTGGGCTGGCCTCTTCAATTGCTGTCAATGCGGTGCAGGAAAGCCTCGAAAGCAGCCAATCGATCAGGAAAGTAGTTTTTTGCTGTTTCTCAGGTGCTGATCTCGCCCTTTATCAGCGCCTGCTGCAGAAATAGCATGTCTGAAGCCCCAGGCGGCCCCTGATTAAAAGGGGAGGCTATTTCCTCGGGTTACGGAGCATAAAGATGAAACTCCGGAACGTATCCATCATGGTTTCATACTTATAGTCTGTAAATTCTCCCGCATCGAGGTACATACCATGATCCTGGCATGCCTCGTACTGGATGTGCGGCTGCTTGGGATCTGACAGAACCTTCATGCGTTTGCCACAACGCGGGCAGTCAATGTCCTGGATTTCATTGTGAGTCTTGCCAACTTCCGGGTCACCGCTGTCGATGAAGTCAGACATCCACTTGTCTTTCAGAATTTCTGCTTCACCAATATCGAACCACATCCCTTTGCAATTAGTGCATTGATCCAGGTGTACGTCGCCCTGAAGGGTTCCATAACGTTGTTCGGTCATATCGTGGTGGCATTTCGGACATTGCATGGGCATATTCCCCGGTGATTAGTGTTTTGCGTGGTTATTTATATGCATTATGCCTCTATGAAGGCGGATTGCGCTAGTTCAGTTGGAACCTCGATATGTTAAATTTCTTTTGGCGAGAGTAAAAGTTGGTCCGGATGAGGTAAAGCGAATCCTGTGAACGGGGAATATCGAAGCCTCATCAATTCAAGGGTTTTTGGACGTTTTGTCGCATAGGGGGTGCTTTTTGGTTTCGTTTAATGTAAATTTAACACTACGGCACTAGCACATGCCTAAAGCATAGACAGTGGGAACTGCTAAATAAAGCTATTAAAGCAACGGTTCGCTCTTTAGGATTAGCAACCTGGGGACACTGACTATTATCTGCGTAATTTTTAGGAGTCAACAATATGTATTACAAGAAGCCACTGAGCTTAGCAGTGTCTACTGCTCTCGGTCTTACCGCTTTGGCGGGGGCCGGACCTGCTCTCGCGCAGGCTGTAGACCAAGAAGGCGAAGACGCTTTACTTGAAGAAGTGATCGTAACCGGTTCGCGTATTGTCAGCGAAGACGGTTTTGGTCGCACAAGCCCCGTGACCGTAATGGGCATGGAGGACATCGATTCCTTCGGTCTTACCCGTGTTGAAGATTTCCTGAACCAGCTTCCTCAGATTGAAGCGGCTCAGAACTCTTTCATCTCGAACGGTTCAACCGGTACCGCCAGTATTGACCTTCGTGGTCTTGGCACCAACCGTACTCTCGTACTGATCAACGGCCGCCGTATGCAGCCTGGTGGTCTTTACACCAACGCCCCTGACGTTAACCAGATTCCGGCCTCTATGATTGAGCGTGTGGAAGTTCTGACGGGTGGCGCGTCTGCTACCTACGGTGCTGACGCTGTTGCCGGTGTTGTTAACTTCATCATGCGTAAGGTTGATGGCGTTGAGTTCAGCATGGGTATGAGTGGTTATCAGCACGATAACGATAACGACTACATCCAGGGCCTGATGGATCAGCGTAACTTTGAATATCCCACAGGCGATACTGGTCTGGACGGAAAGGCCTACAACTTTGACCTGGTAATGGGTAGCGAATTTGCAGGTGGCCGCGGTAACGCAAGTGCCTACCTGACCTACCGTACCAACGAAGAGCTGAAGCAGGAATCTCGTGACTACTCAAGCTGTGCACTGAATGATGCAGGCACCGCTTGTGGTGGTTCTTCCAACGCGGTCATTCCTAACTTCTTCATCTATGGTGAGAACCCTGACGGTTCCATCAACTTTGATGATATTCCGATCACTGACTGGTGGACTTTGCAGCCTGATAGCAGCCTGCAGCCTTATGACGGTTCAAACGTTTATAACTTTGCGCCTGTTAACCACTTTATGCGTCCGGATGATCGCTGGTCCGGTGGTGCATTCCTTGATTACGAAATCAACGAAAATGCCATCGTTTATGCTGAACTCGGTTTTGCCGATGATCAGACCAGGGCCCAGATCGCTGAATCAGGTACGTTCTATGCGTTCCCGTATTCAATGTCTGTTGACAACCCGCTCTTCCCGGAAACTTTCAGAGATTCTCTGACATCTGCGTTCCCGGGTTTTGACAGGTACGCCATCTACATTGGTAAGCGTAACGTTGAAGGTGGTCCACGTACCGATATCCTGCAGCACACCGGTTGGCGTGTAGTGGGTGGTGTTCGTGGCGCGATCAACGACAGCTGGGATTACGACGTGTCTTACCTGACCGCCCAAACCAGTTCTGAGTCTACGTACATCAATGACTTCTTTGCCAACAACGTTCCACCGACCATCAATGCTGATGGCCAGTCTTGTGGACCTGACGGCACTGGCGGTGGCGGATGTATTCCCTGGGAAGTATTTACATACCAGGGTGTAACACCTGAAGCTGCAAACCAGCTCGCAGCCACCGGTAAAATCGGTGCTGATACCGGAACCACCGTTATCAACGGTTATGTAACTGGCGACACAGGCTTTGGCCTGCCAGCTGGTGACATCGCCCTGGTAGCTGGTTACGAGTATCGCGAAGAGAAGTTCGAGCGTATCGCTGACCTCGTGTTTGAAGATGGTCTGCTTCTTGGCCAGGGTGGCCCGACACCAAGTGTTGTTGGTAAATATTCTGTTGACGAACTGTTTGCAGAAGCCAACATTCCACTGTTGTCTGACGCGCCTTTCGCACAGAACCTGACGCTTGACCTTGCTTATCGTTGGTCTGACTACACCACCTCTGGCAATGCCAGCACCTATCGTGTTGGTCTTGACTGGCAGGCGGCTGACAGGCTTCGTTTCCGCGCTGGCTACAACCGCGCTGTTCGTGCGCCAAACGTTGGTGAGCTGTTCCTGGCTCAGAACCTTGGCCTCTGGGGCGGTGTAGATCCATGTGCTGGCGCAACCCCGGAACTTAGTCCTTCGGAGTGTGCAAACACAGGTGTTTCGGCTGCTCAGTATGGCAACGTCTCTCTGAGCCCGGCTTCACAGTACAACGCGCTTTATGGCGGTAACCCTGTACTTGATCCGGAAGAAGCTGATACCTACACCTTTGGTGTTGTTATTGATCCGACCGACAGCATGCAGCTTTCATTCGACTACTGGGATATCGAGATTGATGATGTGATCAACAATATCGATCCTGAGTTGATTGTAGAGCAGTGCGGTGTTACGGCCGATCCGTTCTTCTGCTCACTGGTTAACCGTGCACCAAACGGCAACCTGTGGCAGGGCCAGGCTGGCTTCGTTACGGCGACCAACCTGAACCTGGGTAACCAGCATTGGGAAGGTATTGACCTTGCCTGGGCATGGACCTTTGAAGGACTGGGCGGAACATGGCGGACAGACTTGCTTGGCACATACATGCTGACCAAGGAAACCACGCCAATTCCAACCGTACCAACGTCAACATATGATTGTGTTGGTATCATCAATACGCAGTGTTTCCCGACTCCGGAATGGCGTCACACGGCTACCGCTACCTATGACTCGAACGAGTGGTGGGCAGTGACCGGTCGCTGGCGTTATTACCAGGACGTAACCTATGACGGAACGGCTGATACCATTGCCAATGACAACATTGGTGATGAGAACTACCTGGACTTCAGTGCAGTATTCCGTTTCATGGATACACATGACCTGGTTGTTGGTGTGAACAACGTATTCGATGAAGAGCCACCTCTGGTTGGCGGTTCATTGGCTACCAACGCCAACACCATTGCCGGTTTCTACGATACGCTTGGCCGCTACTTCTTCGGAAACGTAACTTTCCGATTCTAAGCACCTGGTGTATTGACCGGTTAACGGTTAGAAGTAAGAAAGGGAGCGGGTCCGAAAGGGCCCGCTCTTTTTTTATGAGTTCGAATATCGGGCCAGTTTCCCGGCTCTGACTGGTTCATGTGCGCCTGGACTTGAGCTTCCCTCGACCCGTAGCTTTGGCTACGCGCCTCGGTCCAGCCCTTCGCCCAGTCGCACATGCTCTTCGCCAGAATCCGGGTGACTGACCCGATATTCGAACTTTGTGTCTGAAAATTGCTCTTTGGCTCCCAGG
>Ga0102946_1000118_pt1 | contig 26214 bp, 25 predicted proteins | sample SalPon2A_A_D1_MG_FD_78209 | JGI IMG/M metagenome (GOLD analysis project Ga0102946, IMG submission 78209) | Soil microbial communities from South San Francisco under conditions of wetland restoration - Salt Pond MetaG R2A_A_D1_MG | ecosystem: Environmental > Terrestrial > Soil > Wetlands | place... | reverse complement strand
CGAGCAGACCGGCGAGTTCCTGGAATGCCGCCGCCGACATGGCCCAGCCATGCAGGAGAATCAGCGGTCTGCCCTGACCTGTTTCGTACCATGTCAATTGACCTCCGTCGGCGCTCTGGAATTGCCTTTGCTTCATTGAGCGTACTCACTGTACACATCAAGGATCTTGCCGGCGGCGTCTGTGAGCTCAACCTCCGAGTGGCCGGCCATAACAGTTGCTCTTAACCGACAGAGTCCTGGAGCAACGGTCGGCGGACGAACTCCCTGCAGAAAAACACCTCTTTCCAGGAGTCGTTCCGTCATTTTCATGGTACGTTCGGGTTCACGGGTCAACACCGGGACGATCTGGGTGGTGCTGCCGAGAAAATCCATACCCCCAGCTGTCAACAGCCCGGCGAACAGGGTGCGATTCACTTCCAACTTCTGGCGAAGATCCCGCCCCTCGTCGCTGTCGATCAAGTCAAGGGCGGCCAAAGCCGCTGCAGGAACTCCCGGCGGCAGGCTGGTGGAGAAGATGAAAGACCGGCTGCGGTTGATCAGTGCATCGATGATCACCCGGTCCGCTGCCAGGTACGCGCCTGCGCAACCAAGGGCCTTGCCGAACGTTCCCATGTGCAGGTCTATGCGATCGAGGCAGCCGAGATCCTCGCCTGTCCCTCGGCCGTTCTTGCCCGAGACTCCTGTTCCGTGAGCATCATCGACCATCAGTAATGCCTCAAACCGATCTTTCAGTTCACAAAGCTCAGGTAACGGCGCAACATCTCCGTCCATACTGAAAACACCGTCGGTGACAATCAGCCAACGACCCTTGCGAAATGGTTTTTCTCTCTCCATAAGCTCTGTCAGGGCGAGATGATCGCAATGGGGGTACACCAGGGTGTGCACACGTGCCAGCCTGCAGCCATCGATGATGGAGGCATGATTGAGCTCATCAGAAAAGACGACATCATCAGGGCCGAACAGCCCCTGCAGGATTCCTGTGTTTGCCGCATATCCGGAGTTGAAAAGTAAGGCCGCCTCGGTCCCCTTGAATATGGCGATCCGCTCTTCGAGGGCGGCGTGGGCGGGCATGGTTCCGGAGATCAGACGACTGGCACCGGAGCCTGCACCATACTTCCTGGTGGCAGCGATCATCTTCTCCACCAGGGCCGGATGATCGGCGATGCCGAGATAGTTATTGGAACAGAGCAACAGGACGTCGCTACCGTTGATCTGAACGATCGGTCCCTGACCACCATCAACCACCCTCAGCGAGCGCAACAGCCCCTGACTTCTGAGTTGGGCCAAATCTCGTTGCCAGTTATCCATGCCCTGGCTCCCATTTCGCCGCCGGGGATATCTCACCGAGTCTGTCGAACATAACCGGATGCCGTTCAAGGTAATTCGTCAGCTCTTCAACGGAGATGGTTTCCGAATTTACAAAAAAGACCCTGCCGCCACGCTGATCACCGGCCGATTTCAAGGCGCTGATTCGCTGGTAGCCGTGAGCGGGATCAGCGACATAGCCGGTGGAATACTCAGGGTCATCCGACCAGCAGAGCTCTGCAACAACTCCGTGAGCACTTAACACCTTGCCGGCAAGCACAAGGGCTTCGAGTACGCGACGGTGGCCGAGACCTGCTCGTTGCAACCTTGCCTCAAATTCCCGCCTACATTCAACAGCAACATCCATTCGTGAGGCTCTGACACCCCGTGACGGGTCGCTCTCAAGACGTTCTCCGGTGGCGGCATCCATAATCACGGCACCGCGCATCACCGTCCCTCCCGGCCCAGCCCCATCGGCGAGCAGCTGTACTGCTCGACAGGCCACATCCAGGTCGACGCCCGCGCGGCACAACAGTTCTGCGGCTAGGACGCGACCTTCCAGGAAATCACATACCTGCCAGGTCGAAATATCTGGAAGTCTTGCATTAGATAAGGTTTCAGAATCAATACGTTCCACATGACAATACACATCGTCAGCAACCATATCGGCAGCGGAGGTCACCCGTGACATAAGCTCCGAGGTTACCTGACTCAGATCTGACAACGGCACAATCCTTTCGGCGCCGGCAAGGTGTCGACCACGTAACTTGGCTCGCATTCGTATTGAAAAAAGGGGGGCATCCATTGAAGCAAGAAATTATCACTGCCTGACCAACTTGTCAACCTCGCCCACACAATGGTTAACAATGTTTTTCACTTGGGTTAATCACCTGAAAATGTTAGCTTTCCTGTCAGAATAAAAGTACGTATCAAGTTGCCATGACCATGTCAAAAACACTCTTGTTCCTGTTATTCGCAATCTACCTGATGGCGACATGCGGCTACCTCCTGCATATCATCTGGAGGCGTACGATCGTTGCCACGGCATCACTCGTCCTGGTCATTGCCGGGGTCAGTTTACATACAGCCCTGCTTGTTCACCGTTGGTGGGCCGCCGGTTACCTGCCGGTTACCAATCTCTTTGCCACGTTATTCTTTTTCAGCTGGGCGCTCGCGCTGATCTATCTTTATTTCGAACTGCGCTACAGAATTCGCGCCACCGGCCTGTTTGTCATGCTGCTCAACCTGATCCTGCTTGCTGGCGCACTGCCAAGAGACACCGCGGTCTCAGCATTGATACCGGCCCTCGACACTCCACTGTTCAGCCTGCACATCATCTTTTCCTTTGTCGGCTACGCTTTCTTTGCAATGGCGTTTTCGATCGGAACCCTGTATCTCTTCCAGGTGCGACTGAACACCCAGTTGCTACCTGATCTGCCGACGCTGAGAAAGATCAATGAAGAGGCTATTTTTCTCGGCTTCGGCCTCTTCACCTTCTGCATGGTCGCTGGCAGCATCTGGGCGCATATCGCCTGGGGACACTGGTTCAGCTGGAATATCAAAAGCGTCTGGTCGGTTCTGGTCTGGATGTTTTATGCCGGCATGTGTCACGCCAAATTTATTCGCCGCTGGCAAGGTGGAGTTTATGCCTGGTTGTCAATTGCCGGCTTTGGCGTTGTCCTGTTCACCTACCTCGGTATCGGTTTGCTGCTCGAGAGCAACCACCCCCTGGAGTAAACGATGCTATCGGGTAACCGGCCAAAACCATTTATACTGAAACTTTGGACTTTCGCCTGTTCATTGAAACTGGCAATTGCCCTGGCTTCAGCAGCGACCGCGCTGATCATGGGCGGGTCCCTGGTCATGCATTACAACCCGGCCATCTTTACCGACATGGAACAGGAGATCATGGGCAGGTGGCTGCCACAGGCATGGTCACGCGCACCATTACTGGTGTTCTGGATACCTTTGAGCGGGCTGTGCGTGGTGATGTTCGCCCTAAACACCTTATGCTGCCTGATCGACTGGCTCTCCAGAATCAGGGTTCGTTGGCGAAAAACCGGTGAATACCTGATCCATGCGGGCTTCATCCTGTTGACCGTTGCTTACCTGTGGGGCAATCTCAGCGGATTCCGTTCCGGGCCCCACCGGCTTGTCGCCGGCGACCGCATGCCGATCCCGGGCATGCCCGGATATCTTCTGCAGCTCGAGGAGTTCACCCCGCAAATCGAGCCGAGCGGTCGCCCCCTGGACATGATCAACAAGGTGGCGCTCTGGAAAAACGATCAGCGAGTCGCTCAAAAAACCGTACGCATCAATCATCCCCTGGTATATAACGGGCTGGTCATCCTGCCCTCTTCTTACGGCCAGGACATTAAGGGTTTCCGCTTTCATCTACAGGGCTCCGGCTTTGTCGATCTCGTATCGGGCAGTCGTCTGCCAATCTCTTCCAATCTCTCGCTTGTGGTTCACAGATTCCTCCCCGATGCGCGACAGGACAAGCAAGGCCGAGTCATGAAGACCGGCAGTCGCCTCAACAACCCGGCATTGCAGATCTCTCTCCTTGGCCCTTCCGGGACTCTCTGGCAGGGCTGGTATTTCCTCCGTCAGCAACTCCCAGAGGGGATCACAAAAGCCGGTGTCTATCTCAGGCCAGTGGAACCCGTGATGACGACTTTCAGTCTGCTGACAATCAACCGCGATCCGGGTGACAAAATGGCTCTGACCGGAGGCATCCTTATATCCGTCGGTGTGATCTTCGCATTCTTCTCATTTTACCGAAAGCGTGCGACCGGCGACCGCCCGGAGATATAAAGCCTTTACCGCTTGTCACAACAGAATTCGTTAGCTATTATTCAGAAAGATCAGGACACACCGAACTGGTTCTGTTTTAACCACTTAGGGGGACCAAGATGTTGACCAGGAACCACTCCATTCTGATCGTAGACAATGTCGCTGAGCGTCGGCAACAACTCAAAGCGATGTTGTTCGAGCGTGATGATTCTGTCGTTGAAGCCGAGACATCAGAAGCGGCCCTCGAGCTGATGAAGGAAAGCCCGGTCGACCTGATCATCACGGAGACCGAGCTGTCGACACGCAGCGGGCTCTACCTGCTCCAGGAAGTAAAAAAAATTTACCCGGAGACAGAGGTAATTCTCACCACGCACAACGCCTCATCTTTTAATCTTCTTCAGGCATTGAGACACGGGGCGTTTGATTTCATCGTCCGTCCGATCGACACGTCTGAAATCCTGTTCAATGTCATTGACAAAGCCTTCACCCAGATCGACTTACGCGTTCAGAACAAGGCTCTGCTTGATGAGCTAGCACACCGCAACCAGGAAATGGAACGGTCGCTCGCCATGATGACGGCTCTCAGTGAAGCAATCGAAAAGATCAACTCGGCAATTGAGGTATCCGAGTTGCTGAGTCGACTGCTCGACTCCGCGTTGGGCGCCCTGCATGCCCGGAAAGGTTTGTTGGCACTGATTTGCGGCCCCGGCCAGAGCCCCTTCGGCATCAAGATGAGTCGTGGCGTTTCAGAGGAGTTTGTCCAGAAGTATACTGAAAATCTCTCCGAAGGCCTCCTGCTTGATATCGCGCGCAGTGGCAGTCCGATGGTCGTTTCCGATGTACTCCCCGCTTATATGATGGACCGGGTCAACGCGGAAGAACAACATCTTGTTACAGACCCGGGTCTTATGGCCGTTCCGTTGTATCATCGCGACCGGGCCATCGGCGTCATGATTCTGTTCGGACATCCTGAGGGGACCCCATTCACCGGCCAAAACCTGCAATTCCTGGTTCAATTGGCGCATCACGCAGCCATCACTCTCGAAAAAGCCGGGATCATTCACCAACTAAAGCGACAGGGGAAAACCACAAAAAATCCGTAACGCACACCGGGTGCTCACTTTGTTGCAACGAAATTTTGCAGAAAGGGACTGATTCATCATCCGGAGAAACGAAGCGGCTCATGCTGCAGATGAAGTCTCCGAAATATGCGACCATCACCAGCCCCCCTTTTCCTCATTGAGAGCGGCACTGTAACGAGTGATCAATCTAATGGAGTTGTCACCGTCAAGGATATATTTGTCAAGACCAGATGCTTTAAAGTGCATCGCGCCAGGCTTCTCGCTCGCATTCTCCGTTACCGCACTCTTTTTTATATCTTGTAAGAGAAGAGCTCTGCTCAGGAACGGTGGCAGTTCCTCGACTGTTGCCCGGAAAAGCCTTGACCGGCCCTACAACACCCTTCGGGAATTATTGGCCACAGCTTGACCGAACTTCCGTCTGCAGATTGCCAAGGCCTTCCCTTTGCACGTATTGCCGGAACACTGTACACCTGCTAGTCGAGGGACGATTGGTCCACCACATATGCCATATGAAGCGGATCTTAAACTGAAGAGCAACGTGGCAGGAACATATACCGGGTATCGAATCAAACTGAGTGTGGTGGGCAAAAACATAAGGAGGACAGATATTGCTGTCCCCCTCTTTCGTGACTCTTCCTCTGCAATTTCTTATTTGTCGGCCAGCACTTCCCTTACTTTAGCTGCAATTGCGTCGGCATTCAGGCCGTACCGTCCCTTCAGTTCATCCTGGCTGCCCTGCTCAACAAATTTGTCCGGCAGGCCAACACGCCTGACAGGCACGTGGACTCCCTCATCACAGAAGATTTCCAACACTGCCGAACCGAAGCCGCCACTGAGCGCGTTCTCTTCAGCAGTAACCACGCAACCGGTCCTTGTCGCTTCTGCAACCAGAAGTTCGCTGTCCAGCGGTTTAAGGAAGACCGGATCAACGACTGCGACATTGAAACCTTCCGCTTCGAGGAGCTCTGCCGCTGCCATCGCCTCGGAGACCTGAGTGCCAAGAGCAAAAATGACGCAGTCATCGCCGTCGCGAAGTTTATCGCCCTTGCCGATCGCCAGAGAAGACGATTCTTCCTCTACGACACCTGTCCCTGCGCCACGGGGATACCTGAAGGCAAAGGGGCCATCAAAATCCAGTGCCGTGGCGACCGCATGACGCAAGTAATTCTCGTTACGCGGAACCATGAACACCAGGTTCGGGATATGACGCAGGTAGGAATAATCAAAGACACCGTGGTGGGTCGGCCCGTCGGCTCCGACAAGGCCACCACGATCTAGGGCGAAAGTGACGGGCAGCTTCTGCAGGCAGACATCGTGCAGAACGCTGTCATAGGCCCTCTGTAAAAAAGTTGAATAAATTGCGACGAAAGGCTTGAGCCCGCGGCTGGCCATACCTGCGGCAAAGGTTACGGCATGTTGTTCGGCAATGCCAACATCGAAGAAGCGTTCCGGATATTGTTCGGCGAAGGTCTTCAAACCGGTCCCTTCGAGCATGGCGGCAGTAATCGCAACAATCCGGTCATCCTGCTCAGCCATGTCAGTCAGGGCATCACCGAACACCGAGGTATAGCTGGGCGGGCCGCTGCTTTTTTTCACTTTTCCGGTTGTCAGATCAAACGGACCGACGCCATGATAAATATGTGGATTTTCTTCGGCAGGAGCATAACCCTTGCCTTTTTTTGTAACCACATGCATCAGCACAGGGCCATCCATATGAGTTATGTTTTCCAGGGTTTGAATCAGCTCATCAAGCTTGTGACCATCGATCGGGCCGACATAATCAAAATCAAACGCTTCGAACAGCATCCCGGGAGTCAGGAATCCCTTGACGGCCTCTTCGGCCTTTTTCGCAAGTCGTCTGAGGTCCTTGCCGACTTTCGGGACGTTGTCAAGGAAATGTTCCGTTTCACGCTTCAACCGCACAAAAAAATCGGACGTCAGCTGACGGCTAAAAAATGACGAAAGCGCGCCAACATTAGGTGAAATAGACATCTCGTTATCATTGAGAATGACAAGCAGATTTTTTTTTAGATGACCAGCCTGGTTGAGGGACTCGAATGCCAGCCCGGCAGTAAGGGAACCGTCACCGATCACGGCGACAACCCTCTCATCGCCACCTTTGGCGTCCCGGGCTGTTGCAATACCGAGCGCGGCGGCGATCGAGGTGCTGGAGTGGCCGACATCGAAGCAGTCGTGAATACTTTCTGCACGCTTGGGAAAGCCGCTGAGGCCATCCAGCTGTCGCAAGGTATGGAACTGCTTATAGCGTCCGGTCAATAGTTTATGTGCGTAAGCCTGGTGTCCGACATCCCAGACGATCTTGTCGGCTGGCGAATCGAAAACTCTGTGCAATGCGATAGTCAGCTCGACAACCCCCAGTGAACTGGCGAGGTGTCCTCCGTTTGCTGAAACAGTCCGCACGATCACATCGCGCAACTCTTCTGCCACCCGCGGAAGTTCCCCGGTCTCAAGTTCCTTGAGGGCAGCAATGGGATTTTCAAGCTTCAGTATATCTGTCATATTAATCACTTATATATTTCAGCTGTCTCGCTTGACAATATAGCGGGCCAGCTCCTGCAAGATTTGCGCTGACTTGCCCAACGGGGCAAGGGCAGAGATGGCAATTCCGCATAGTTCGTCAGCCCGCTGCCGTGCCTCGTCAAGACCGAGCTGAGCTGGATAAGTCACCTTTCCCCGGGCCTGATCACTGCCGACATCCTTGCCGAGATGCTCCTGGTCGCCAACGATATCCAGAATATCATCTGCGATCTGAAAAGCCAATCCGGCAGCACCGCCAAACCTTTTTATCGCTGCGATTTGCGAATCATCGGCACCTCCCAACAGAGCCCCGACCTGTACAGAAGCCAGGATCAGTCCGCCGGTTTTATGTGTATGGATATATTCAAGAGTCGGGAAGTCAACCTCTTTACCCTCCGATTCCATATCGACGACCTGTCCACCGACCATACCCTGGGAGCCTGCAAAACGCGCCACGAGCTCGATCACCTTGATTACCGTGGCTGGTGGAACTGACCTGTTGGCCTCGGCATCGGCAAGGATACGGAACGCTTCCGTCAACAAGGCGTCCCCGGCAAGAATCGCAGTTGCCTCGCCATACACCTTGTGATTAGTCGGACGCCCACGACGGAAGTCATCATCATCCATTGCCGGCAGGTCATCATGAACCAGAGAATAGGTATGGATCATTTCCATCGCGCAGGCAGCATGCAGCACCTGCTGTGCATCTCCGCCAAGTGATTCACAAGCGGCGATCATCAAAATCGGGCGTAGTCGCTTGCCTCCGGCGAAGACTGAATAACGCATGGCCTGATGCAGGGATCGTGGTAAAACGTCCTCGTCCGGCATCCAGCGCTCCAGGGCCTGTTCTACAAGTGCAGAACGGTTTTGCAGGTAATCCTTGAGGTTCATGAAAAAGCTTAGTCCTGATCGTCTCTGCCGGAGAAGGCTTCTGTCAGCAATTCCCCGTCAGCACCTTTCGTCAGTGTTTCAATGCGGCTTTCAACCACCTGAAGTTTTTTTCGACACAGGTTGGCACTCAGTACACCGGCCTCAAAACAATCAAGGGCTTCATCGAGCGGCATCTGTCCTTTTTCAAGCCTGGCAACGGCTTCCTCGAGTTTTTTCAGCGCCTGTTCAAATGTCGTCTCTTCCGACATTCTGACTCCTTTCAAGTACGTTCGAGTTCAGTGAACAATGTAAAACACCACGCTATTCACGTTGTGTCAAGAAACTTATTCCCCGAGCGCTTCCAACAGGGCGAGAGGGTCAATCCGTTTCTCCAGAAGCCTCACCGTAAGATGAAGGTGCGCCCCTGTGGAACGGCCTGTACTGCCAACCTTGCCAAGCAGGTCTCCGACCAGGAGCTCGTGACCCTCGTCAGCCAAAACCTCTGAAAGATGTGCGTAAACAGACAACAAACCTTCGCCATGATCGACCACCACAGTCTTGCCGGTATAAAACAGGTCAGCAACCAGGACAACCCGCCCGTTACTGAACGAACGAACCGGGGTGCCGGCCGGGCTACGAAAGTCGGTTCCGCTGTGCGGCGACTTCGGTTCGCCATTCAATAACCTTCGCTTGCCAAAAACGCTGCTGACCTCTTCATCAACCGGTCGTTCGAAATATGTCCAGAACCGCGGAGACCTCAAAGTGTAGAGCTCATTGAGTAGTTTACTCTCCCGATCGATTCGGGCAAGGCTCTCCGCGTCCGGAGTGACCATGTTCTGCGGCAATGTCAGGTGTTCAATTGGCCGCCGCTTGTGTTCGACATGCATTTGCAGTTCTGCCGCTGTCGTCTGTCCCTGCAGGTCGACCAGCGCAACATGCAGAGGATAATCACCCTCCGCAACATCCAGCCCGATCGGCAGCAGGGCAATTGCACCCCCGCTGTCCGGATAGAGGTAGATGACATCGTCCATGAAACGGGCCACGCCAAAGGAAAGGGGTTCTCCTTGCCAGCGAAGTACTGCAACTTCACCATTATTGACCTGTACAGGGGACAATGTCAGCTCAGACCATGCCGGTGTTGAGGACAAAAACAAAAAAATGAAAAGAAACATGAGTCGCATCAGTTTTCAACATCCTCCACGCGAACAGCAGCTCTCCCCCTGGAGAAGCGCAGCCAGATAGGATCACCCGCATTCAGGTTCTCAGCTGACGTCAGTCCGGCACCATCCCGGTCACTACTGGCGATCACAAAACCACGCTCAAGTTGCCGAAGCGGCGAAAGGGCATCGAGCCGTCCTGCAGCAACGGCCAGACAATCAGTGTACTGGCGCATTCTTGACCTGATTGCAGTGGCAAGACGGTTTTCCAGTTCCGCGATCGTATCCGGAAGAGCAGCAAAATCACGGGCATAAAGCTTAAGCTGACCTTCCAACCCTGCCAGACGTTCTGTAACCAGGCCAAGAGACTGGCCCATGCGAGAAGACAGCCGGATCTGTAGGTGGTCGAGATGAGCCTCCAACTCCTGCCGGTTCCTGGCAACCAGTTCAGCGGCTGCACTCGGTGTCGGCGCCCTCAGGTCAGCGACAAAATCGGCAATCGTAAAATCTGTTTCATGCCCGACAGCTGAAATGACCGGCACCTCCGAGTCGGCTATTGCGCGGGCGACAATCTCCTCATTGAAGGCCCAGAGGTCTTCCATTGAACCGCCACCCCGGCCGACGATCAGAACGTCCAGACCGCCATGGCGATTCAGGCTCCTGACTGCCTCGGCAATTTCTTCCGCAGCGCCTTCGCCCTGGACCCTGACCGGACATAGCAACAGGTGTACATCGGGAGCGCGACGCTGCATAACATTGAAAATATCCTGGATAGCGGCACCGGAAGCCGACGTCACTATACCGACGGAACGGGGAAATGGCGGCAACGCCTTCTTACGTTCGGTAGAAAACAGCCCTTCTTCTGCAAGTCTTTCCTTGAGGGCTTCAAAGGCTGCCTGCAAATCACCTTGGCCGCCTGCGACCAGAGAGTCGACAACCAACTGTAACTCTCCACGCGCTGAATAAACCGTCACCGCACCCGAACAGACGGCCTGGACACCGTCCAGTGGCGGGCGTGCCACCAGACGATTGCGGCCGCGAAACATAACCGCACGCAACTGGGCGTTACTGTCTTTGAGCGTAAAATACCAGTGCCCGGAAGCCGGAGCAGCGAAGTTCGAAATTTCCCCCTCCACCGTCACGGTGACAAAGTTCGTTTCCACAACTTCCTGCAGCAATTCAACCAGGCCGCTTACCGATAATTTCCCGGGCAGACCAGACATACAACAAGCACCCCACATCTTGTGGTTTCATTTGACATTTTGTAAGCATAACACTATATATTGGCGGACTTGAATTGCAAGGGGAGATCATGTCCACACCATATATTGTGACCATTTCGAGCGAGAAAGGTGGCGTCGGCAAAACCACCCTGGCGACCAACCTGGCAATCTACCTGAAAGCCCTTCATGAGGATCTTCCGGTCACTCTGCTGAGCTTCGACAACCATTTCTCCGTCGACCAGATGTTCCGTATCAACCGTCAAGAGGCACGAGGTGATGTGGGTGATCTCTTCACTGGCAGCAACCCCGACAGCCTGGTTGAAACCGGAGAATACGGTGTACAGTTCATCCCATCGAGCAAGAAGCTGCACATCCTGCGTCGCGAGATAGATGACCCGTCAGCGCTAGCCAAGGCCCTTGTCAAGTCCTCCATCGAGGGTGTCGTAATAATTGATACACGCCCCGACCTGGATATCTTTACCTGTAGCGCCCTGTTTGCAGCGGACCGGATTATTGTGCCGGTCAAAGATGCTCCATCGATGGACAATTGCAGGCACATCTATGATTTCTTCGATTCCCATGGGCTGTCACGACGACCTCTGCGCATCCTGCCCTGCCTGGTAGACGGTCGCATTCACTACGAGGGGCCGTTCCGCGACCCGTACCAGCTATTGAAAGCCTCCGCCATTAATCGCGGTTACCGTTGTCTGGAAGGCTATATAGCCAAAAGCCCGAAGGTTGAATCACTCAACACCAACCCCGAAGGCAAAATCTACCCGATCCTTACCCACGGTCGTCATACCGACGTCCACATCCAGATGACCCATGTCGCCCGGCAGGTTTACCTGCACTCCATTGAAACCAAGACCCGTCGTCTGGCCGAATACAGTATGGACATGGTACTCGACGAAGAACAACGCCAGAACTCTTACGTAGCGAGATTTGGCAATCTTGAAACCGGCTGCATGGTATGCGGGAAGCCTTTGATTGAAAAGGGCCGGGTCGGCCAGGCCGGTTACTTTGCCCAGAGTTCCGACCAGAGAATCTCAGGCTATATCGAGGAAGAGTGTTTTGCCGACCTGGTCTTTCGTTACTTCTATGGAGCCAAGCGCGCCGTTGAAAACCACGATCCGATCTGGGGCCTGTTCCGTGAATCGGCTCAGCGCTCCTACTTCGCCCTTCAGCGAACGCCTCATACGCGCAACTTCTACCAGCAGAAACTATCTTTCTATCGCTTCGACGAAAACGGACTGGAAGTATCGAACAAAACCATCGAACTTCAGGAGTTTGAGAAACGTCTGCTCTCGAAAGAACGTTCCGAGTTGTTCCCACTTCTCGAACGGAGCCTGTTTGATGAACAGGGCCTCTTGGGAGAAGCCTTCCTGCTCGTGCGCAAGGTCAGCTCGGACCTTCCGGTAGAAATCCTTTACGACCAGAACTTTGCCGGCTTTGCAGCGATTATGGCCAAAATCAGCACGCAACTGCCATAGTCTTCCCATCGGGCATACTTTGCCAGATATCCAGGCTTTGTTATTTTAAATACAATGGTTGCGCTTGTTTATTGGACCCGTTCGATAATCCCGGAAATTGATGCCTGTTTCTGCAGCAGCACTGAGACAGGCACAACCGTAATGCCTTGTTTGCGCATCTCCGGTAACTCCCTGCGCAAAGCCTCAAGTGTCTCCGGGTAAGGATGGCATATCCCTATCGCAGCTCCCTGACCGCGAGCCTTGTTCTGAAGTCTCTTGATCTCCCGTACAATAGCGCTGACCTCGGCAACATTATCGAGAAAGACGTCACGATTCATGGTCGGCACACTGAAGCGTTGAGCGACCTCGGTCACCTTTGATTGCCCGGTCGTTCGACTGTCAATGAAGAAGAAACCTTTGTCACGCAAACTTTCCATAACCGGCGAGAGCGCCCTGGCGTCCTCAGTAAAGCGTGAGCCCATGTGATTGTTGGTGCCTGTCACATAAGGGACTTTGGCAAGCAGGAGATCGAAACGGCTGCGTATCTCTGCATCGCTCTGCGCAACGAACAACGCATCGTCTCCCGGATTGACCGCTGGATAGCCCTGCGGCTCCATCGGTACATGCAACATCACTTCATGGCCTGCAGCGTGGGCTATTTCGGCGACTTGCACCGCATGCGGCTCACCGGGGAGGACAGCAAAAGTGACTTGTTCGGGGAACGACACCAGTATTTCTGCAGTGATGGTACTTCGACCCAGGTCATCCATAATAATGGTCACCAGCGGGCCATCTGGGATTTCAGACAACCGCGGCATGAAATGAATTATTATTTGCGTTTGTCGGGATTTTTCAACTGTCAGGGAATTCGCCTCGCGTAATCGGACGGAATAATTTCCGGGTATTGTGCGCAGGTGTTCTTCAAAACCGGCAATCAAATCAGGGGAAGGGAATTCGGCGGCAACCGAATAGCGTGCCGGGAACTGGTCGAGGTCACGCTGGATCATTCCAGGGTCAAGATCCATTGCCTCGAGCAGGGAGTCGACTTCCGAATGGACCATTCCCGTATAGTCGACCGGTGTTTTTACAACCGGCGAAACGACATGCGTCTTGGGTTCCTCTTGCAGCTGGGCCAGTAAAACCAGACTGACTACTGCTATTGCAGCAGCCCCCAAGACAATGAACAGGAACTTGTTTTTTACAAAAAAACCAGGACGCCTTTTTTTTGTACGGCGCCGTTTGGTTGGCTTCGTCATCGGCAACTCATCAAATCAGCACCCGAACACATCAGGCGGCCTTCAACCCCTGAAAAATTCTCCAGCCCTTCAGCAGGTCCAGGGCACGCATCAGCTGAAAGTCCTTGAGGGTGTCTTCATCAAGCGTGGGGGCCTTTTTCTGCTCGCCACCTGAAGCATTCCCTTCAATGTTAAAATGGTTCTTCAGATCTTTTTCACGGAAGTGGTTGAAATCCTCTACTTCCTTGATTTCAACCTGTTGTACCATGATGTCCGGGATAATCCCGCGGGCCTGGATCGAGGTCCCGTTCGGCGTGTAATACTTTGCCGTAGTCAGACGCAAACCGGAGTCATCGCTGAGCGGAATAATCGTCTGCACAGAGCCCTTGCCGAAACTCTGTGTTCCCATGATCACAGCACGATTGTGATCCTGCAGAGCCCCGGCAACGATTTCCGAGGCACTGGCACTGCCGCCGTTGATTAACACAACCATCGGATAATCGGGTTCTGTTCCGGTGCGCATGGCCGAAAACTCCATCTGGGCATCGTCCTCGCGACCCCTTGTGTAAACGATCAACCCATCAGTCAGAAACCGATCGCAAACCTCTATGGCCTGATCGAGCAAGCCTCCGGGATTATTGCGTAAATCCAGGACCAATCCCTGTAGGTTTTCATTGTTCTCCTGACGCAGGGCATCAAGAGCCATCGCCAGATCAGCTCCCGTGCGCTCCTGGAACTGGGCAAGACGAACATAGCCAAAACCCTTTTCCAGGGTCTTGGATTTTACACTATTGACCTTGATGACCTCGCGTTCGAGAGTGAATGCTTGTGGTTTCTCGAATGACGGCCGCATGATAGTGATGGTGACCTCGGTCCCGGCAGCTCCACGCAAGAGATGTACTGCTTCCATGATTTTCATATCTTTAGTGAACTGGTCTTCTATTTTCAGGATATTGTCTCCAGCTTGCAGACCTGCGCGAGAGGCAGGGGTGTCTTCAATAGGCGAGACAATTGTCAGGAGACCGTCACGTAGCGAAATTTCAATACCAAGGCCACCGAATTCGCCACGGGTGTCGACCTTCATTTCCTTATAAATCTCGGGAGACATAAAACCGGAATGTGGATCTAGCGAGGCAAGCATCCCATCAATAGCGCCATAGACCAGATCTTTGATAGAGACTTCTTCGACATAACTACGCTTAACGATTGTCAGGACGTCAGTAAAAATCTGCAATTCCTGGTAACCCGAAGACTCCTCAGCAGCAGCAACGGGAATATGCCAGACGGAGACCCCTCCGAAGAACAACAACAGCAACACAAGGGAAAGGGTGGTCATCTTGTTTTTCAACATACTCTCCTCCGTAACCTCAACGCGGCTTCAGCCAATCGCCGGGGTTGAGGGGTTTGCCTCCCTGACGTATTTCGAAATAGACGGCATCTCGGCCCTCATAGCCGGAGTAGGCTATTACCTCGGCAGCTTCAACCGGCTCTCCAACCTGCTTGGAAAACTTCGCAACATGTGCGTACAGGGTGTAGTATTTGCTGCCATGATCAATAATAATCAACTTGCCGTAGCCACGTAAACTGTTGGCAAAAATCACCTTACCGTTGGCAGCAGCATTGACGGGTGTTCCAACAACAGCCTCAATATCAAAACCATGGCTTTCGATCAGAGTCCCCAGGTCACCGTGACGGCTGGTGCCAAAGCCGACCCTGAGTTTACCTGGGACGGGCCAGAAAAGTCGCCCTTTTTGTGGGAGTAACCCTTCCAGATTCCCAGTATAGGGTTGCACCTCATCGGTTTCAAGTTTTTTGACCAGATCGTTGAGACGGGCAGCTTTAGTGCGCAATTCCTGCAGCATCAACTCCATCGAGGCTGCATCCTGCTTGACTTCGGCCAACAGGATCTTCTTGCTTCTCCTCGCTTTTCGCAGGGTTTCTTGCTCCCTGCTTTGCCTGAGAACCACGGCTGACTGCTTTTTCTCCATTACCTCAAGATCATCAACCGCTTTACGATGTTCCTGCATCTGCACCCGGTATTGGTCCAGCAAATTGCGATCATGGCGAACCATCCTGGACAGGAATGCGTATTTTTCGGCGATACCGCGAGGATTTTCCGATTCCGACAGAAGCGCACGGATCAGGCCTACTTCGCCTGTTTTGTAAAGCACAACCAGGCGACTTCGAATTTTTTGTTCGGTGCGATCACGCAACGTATCAATCTCTTTTAGGGCGCGGCGTTTAACTTTCAGTTGCGACGTAAGTTCGGTCAGTTGCTGTTGACTTTTTCTTTCCAGTCTCTCTATGCGACGCACCTCGGCGTTCAGGCGTTGAAGATCATCCGACAACGCACCACTTTCAGACTGTTTGTTCCGTAAGCCTTCAAGAGTTTTCCTGATCTGCTTCTGTAACTGTTCGAGGCGTTCTCGACTTGCATCCAGTTCATCCGCTGCATATGCCGTACACGGCGGCAACGTCAGCAAAACAAAAAGCAGGCATGACAACAGCCTTCCTATCGTGCCAGGTGATCGTTTCATAGGGCTCCGAACCGGACAAACTTGCGGAGTGCAAACAGACTTCCCAGCAGACCTATCAGGCCGCCACCGACAATCAACATGACCTGCCAAACAACCGGCAGGAAATGGATCGTGTCGATGCCGGTAATCAACAGCAGGCTGCCCAGGCTTTTTTGCAGGATAATTTCGAACACCATGAAACTCAAACCGAGCGCGGCCAAGCCTCCGAAGAACCCCTGAAGAGCCCCTTCAACAAGGAAAGGCAGTTTAATAAACAATGACGTGGCACCGACCATGGCCATGGCCTCGAGCTCATCTTGCCGCGCATAAAGGGTCAATTTGATCGTGTTGGCGACTATTACCAGCGCTGCAAAGACCAGGAAGCCTCCCAACGCAGCGCCGGAAGCCCTCAAAAGAAGCAGAAAGGCCTCCAGCTTTTCCAGCCAACCCTGCCCGTACTGTAGATCGGTAAACCGATGATCCACACGTAAACGGTCTACGACTGCAGTCATCGCAATTTCATTTTGCGATTTTTCAACCAGGCTTATTTCAAGCGAAGCCGGCAACACCTCTGGACCGAGACCTTCGACAAGTCCGGCGTCATCGCCAAGTCGTTTGCGAAATCTTTCAAAAGCCTTCTCACGCGAGACAAAATCGACCTTGTTCACCTCAGGATATTGCTCGATATCATTGATCCAACCTTTAACGACTTCATCTTCAGGAACTTCATCCAGGTAGGCGACAATCACCAGGCTCTCACCCCAAGAGGCTGTAAGTTGCTGGACGTTCAGAACAGCGATGGCAAAAAAGGCCAGCAGAGCCAGAGCGACCGCGATCGTGCCGACAGACGCCAGGCTCAAGACGGGGCTCTGTCGCATATTGCGCAGCGCGCGTCTGAAAAAATATCCGCCACGTAGAATCATCAGGGTTAACCTGTCTTTTCGGTCGGCCCGCCAAACAGTGGCATATCATCCATCGCCAGGCTGCCGGAATCGAGGGAGACCACCCGACGCGGAAACTGGCGAATCAGGCTACGATCATGAGTTGCCATAATGATCGTAGTGCCGCGCGCGTTGGCCCCTTTGAATAACTCCATGATATCCAGAGTCACTTCCGGGTCGAGATTACCGGTCGGTTCGTCAGCCAGCAGCACCAGGGGATCGACCACCAGCGCACGCGCCACGGCAACCCGCTGTTGCTCGCCACCCGATAACTGCAACGGTTGATGATTCAGACGATGTTCAAGCCCGACATTTTTCAGGGTCTGGTAGACTTTCTTGCTGATTTCAAACCGTTTACGCCCCTGTACTTCGAGAGGGAATGCCACATTTTCATAGACTGTTCGGCGGGTCAACAGCTTGAAGTCCTGAAAAATGATCCCAATATTGCGACGCAGGTAGGGAATGCGGGAGACACCGTAACGGGTAATGTTCCGACCATTGACCAGGATCTGCCCGCGGGTTGGCCGTTCAGCACAGTAGAGGAGCTTGAGCAGGGTGGATTTACCTGCTCCGGAAGGCCCGGTCAAGTAGACGAACTCTCCTTTTTCTACCGAGAGCGTCACATCCTTTAGGGCGTACTGGTCGCGCTGGAAAGCTTTGCAGACGTTGTACAGCTGTATCATCACCAATCCCGATATGGAATGCCATTCAGCCCGACACGGTCGTCGCCGCTGTGAACATCTTCCAGGCCACCTTCGGCTATTTCACCCTCAAGTGAAGGGGTTGGTGGAACTTCTTCCCAGGTCTCTGTCGACTCAGTAAATGGGTCACGCGGGATATCTCTCAGGTACTTGCTTGCAACCAGGTCATCCAACGATTCAGGATAGCGGATATGATCGGCAAAATACGCATCGATAGCCCGGCGCATCTGGTAAAGGTCTTCCAACAGCACTGCCTCACGGGCCTTGATCAGATGCCGCTGATAATGCGGGACCACGATACTGGCCAAGATACCGATGATCGTCATGACGATCAGCAACTCGATAAGGGTAAACCCTTTTTCAGATTTTTTCCTAAACAGCAGGCTCATCTGTATCACCAGGTGTTGTAAGGTGTTCCATCCAGAGCATAACGCTGGCTCTGTGAGTAAACATCGTAAATATCGTCTCCACTGTAAAAGGTCGAATCAGGGTCATCCTTGTACGAACGCAGCCCCCACCCCTCGTCATACTCATCGAAAGGATCTTTCGGCAAACGTCTCAGGTATCTGCGCTTGTAAGGGTAAAGACCTCCCCAGTCACTGCCCTCCAGTAGAACTTCGAGAGATTCCGGATAACCGGTTTCATCAACCGCCGCGATTATCTTTTTCTCTTCTACGGCTTTGTCAAAATCAGCCTTGTAGTGATCGATCGCCGTTCTGATTTCCCGTAATGAACGGCGCAGTTCCAGTTCCTTGCCACGTATCGCAGTCATTTCGGCCATAGGAACAATAACCGAAGCAAGTACGGCCAGAATGGCCATGGCCAGGACCATTTCCAGCAAGGTCAGACCACGCTGACTCCTGGAGAAGGTTATGTTGTAATTATGACTCAACGTACTTCAATCACGAGCGCTTCGGGCATGACCTGGAGTCTGACGCCCTCAGGATTGCGGAAATTTACTCGGTTGACTTTAAGCTGGGTCTGTCCCGCGGCAATCGGCTTAAAGACAGTCGTGAACAATGTCCCGGAACCGGAAGCTCCTTTACCGCCTGGCCCCTGCTTATAACCGACTATCACTTGTCCCGTCGCCTGGTTGGGGCTGCTGGAGAAGACTGTAGACTGCCCTCTCTGTTTGAGAAAATCACCTTCGTTGATGCTGACCAGTTCAAGCGCGGCAGGGTCATAACTGATAAATAGTGGCGCACTGTAAAGTTGCTCAATCCCGCTGACCAGAACTGCAACAGGGAACTCCTGACCCTGCTCAGCCTGATCAGGACCGGAGAAGCTGATTATTGCCGGGGCCGGAGTAGGTGTCTCGACAGCAATCGGCGAGCCGATTTCTTGTTTTGGTTCGACCTGCTCCGTCGGCACGATCTCATCGACAACGGCAGGGACCGTATCAACTTTCTGCTCCGGAGCCATGTCACCATCACGAGCCTTGGCTTCCTGCCCTGTCATCGCGTGCACGGAGGAGGACGAGAGAACGTCCGAATCAGGCGTGACCGACATCGGCATAATCCCCGGTGCGGCGTGAGGCCTTGTCGCCTCAACTTCACTCATAAACGGTTTTACGAAAGTGCCAAAGTTTGGCCCGTCCTTCAAATTGTCTTCACCACCCGACCAGAGGGTCGCAACATCAATATCCGGGACTTCCAGCCTTTTGATAATGTAGGGCGTAATAGACAAGATAATTTCACGCTTCTCGTCGTTATTAGAGTAGTTTGTAAATAAACTTCCAAGCAAGGGGATTTCTCCCAGAAACGGGACCGTCGACTTATTGCTGATTTTATTGTTTTCAAACAGTCCCCCAAGGATAGTGCGTGCGCCGTCTCGCAGCACAAGGGAGGTCTCTGCATTGGTCGTTGTGAGCGCAATCGGTGACTCCCCTGTTGTATCACCAGAATCCAGTCTCTCTGCGCTGCTGACCTCCAACTTGATCTTGGTTAACACAGTCCCGTCGAGTTGGACATTAGGTTCGATATCGAGCTTGATGCCGGAATCGACGTACTGGACGTTCTGTGTAGTTGAGTCAGAGGTACCGACTTGCGTCGTTGTAACGATCGGATCACGCTTGCCGATATGGACTTTCGCCTTTTCCTTGTTCTTGACCCGGATTTTCGGACTCGCCAGAAGCTCTGTGGTGTTCAGCGTTTTCGCAAAATCAAAGGATGCAGTGGGTATAGTGTAGAAGGTTTGCAAATTACTTATACTCGACGTCAACCCTGTTGTATCGGAGCCTGGGGAAAGGCTATCAGAAAGAATATTTGATCCGTCCTTGGAAAATCCGACACTTGCACCATATGTACTCAATTTGGGTCCAAAATTCAGTGCATCAGTGTCCCTGACTGACAGCACCTCTACGTCAAAGAGCACCTCCGAATCGGCACGGTCTGCCGCGGCGAGGATCTGCTCAGCGAGCCTTATAACCTCCGGTTTGTCCCTAATCACCAATGCGTTACGTTCTTCGTGGACATAAATCTTGCGCAGCTGCAACATGGTCCGCAACAGGTTGACCGCCTTTTTGGCATCAATGTGCGACAGGTAGAATGTCTGGATCAACTGGTCTTCATACTGTTTCGATTTTTCACGGGATTCGGGATAGATGATAATGGTCTTGCTGTTGAGCACCTTCTTACTCAGACCATTCATCTGCATGATCAGTTCCATTGCCTGAGCAAAGCTGGCTTTTTCCAACAGGACCGAAATCGACTGGCTACGGATTCCTTCATCAAAGATGAAGTTGATCCCGCTCAACTTTGAAAGGACACCAAACACCTCCTTGATTTGGGCATCTTTAAAGCTCAGGGTGATCGGTTCATCCGAGGCCACGTCCAGCATAATGCCATCCATGGAAGTCGTATGTTGGTCACGTTCCAGAAGGTCCTTGATCGCCAGGGCGCGGGCATTGTTTGCATCCAGGTTGAGCGCCTTATCAATGGCTTTTCCGGTCAATACATAGTTCCCTTTGGCATAAAAGTCCGCCCCCTCCTCTGCGTACTTCTGGGCTTCAATGATATTTCTCAGCTCAGCTTCTTCCTGTATCGCAACTTCGATGCTGGGGTCGAAATCCTTGGCCCTAGCGTACTCTGCCATTGCCTCGGCGTACTTACCCGTATCCCTTAACTCACGAGCTTGCCTGACATGATATGCTGCGGCACGCGTCCGGGAAGCAACAAGTTTCAGTTTGTAGGTCATGCTACCCGGTTCCAGGTCAATCGCTTCGATATATTTTTCAACGGCCTGATCGTAATTCTCTTCGGCTGCCAGCTGTTCGGCTTCCTCGAATGCTGAACGAGCCTTCATGGCGGAGGTACAGCCCCCGGCCCATATTACAGCAAATGCCAGCAGTAACCATCCGGCTAAATGGATTTTATTGATTCTTGCCATTGACTTCTCCCTCTGTGGCATCTTAATCGACAGAATTTTCAGGCTCTTGTGGTGCATTATGGGTTATATGTTTCTGTCATTCCCTGGCGCCTCGTTTCAGGCCAGGAGTTACTATCACTCTGGAAATCCTGGTCTTCCTGACTCTGGAAATCCTGGTCTTCCTGATTCTGGAAATCCTGGTCTTCCTGATTCTGGAAATCCTGGTCTTCCTGCCTTGTAACGGGCCGCACGATCCTACGCGCGCGGCTTAGGTCCCCAGTGTGGGACCGCGGGCTCACCGCCGGTATAGCCGGACTGGCACTTCGAGAGACGCTGACCGGGGCGCTGACTGCCGCGTTGAGTTTCTGTTTCTCAATCAACTGGATTTCTATCAATCCTTCGCGATCTGCATGGCGCACCTTGAGGAGCTTGTCATCGATCTGCACAACCAGAAATTCCCGGCTTACACCAAAATGTTCCCCCTGTTTGACCAGGAACAGATTCCCGCTGCTAGAGAGAAAGACCGTCTTTGCTCCACCTTTTTCCAGGAACCCGAGGAAAGTGAATTGACTCAACGATTTCTGCATCACTTCGGCAGGTACAACCACAGGCATAACCAGGGGCTTTCTAACTTCCTTTTTAACTACTGGGGCCGTGGGTGCAGTCTTGACCGGACGTCGCTGACCAAACCTGAATACATCTCTTTTCACTCCGGCAAATTCCTGCGGATTTGAAGACAGGTAAGCGAAGTCAATGCGCCCGCTGGGCTCTGTTTGACCCCCTTCTTCAGAGGATTTTTGATTGACAGGTTGCTGGCGCTTTTCTGCCGCTCTCGGGGGAGCCTTTTCCAGGCGCGGGGTCGCCAGATAGGCATAAATCAGGCAGACCGCCAGAACACCTAGCAAGGCACCCAGGATGGCGCGTTTTCGATTCATGTATCACGCCCTCCCGGTCGAAAATAGGTTGTAAGATTCAGGCGCAGGTTGACACCCTTGTCATCCGCACTCTGCAGATCGATCTGTTGTATTGCAATCAACCTGGCCGACTGTTCAAGGTAGTGGAGAAACCTCTTGATCTGAGCGTAATCTCCCGCAACATTAAAACTCAGTTCGAGCTTCAAAAGCTCGCTCTCTTTGAGTTGCTCGGAGCCGTAACCAATCCTGGTAATGTTCAGACCGGCACGACTTGATAGGACCAGCAGCTCCTCAATAAGGCCGGTGAATTCCTGGTAATCAGGTATGGTTAGGCGGAATTTCGACAGATCCTGAGCCGCCACGAGATACTCCTGCTCCGGGGTATTCGTCGCCCCTCCCTGGTTGCGCAGAAGCTGCCGAATCTCAGCTTGTCTTTTCAGGAAAGTGCTTTCCTGCTCAGCGACGCGGGGCGTAACAAACTGTTCCAGCGTCACCAGAAGCAGCAGGTTTAATATCAGCAGTGCGCCGAGCAACACCAATGAGCTGCGATGTGATTTCCAGAGTTGCCTGGCCAGTTCCTTCCAACGCATCAGAAAGCCTCCCTGATCACGATAGAAAATCCCGTCAATTCCTGACTACTGTTATTCTGCTCCTTCTTGACTTCGCCATGACTTTGCAGGAACGCCTGATTCAGATCCTCCGATTTCAGCAGGTTGTCAACAAAGCCGGTCATTGCCGATACATTTCGTGCCACCCCGGACAGCTGGGCGCTGCGTTCTCTGAAGTTCGGTTGGATCGAATGAATACTGACATCGGCAGGCAGCAGATTTTCAAGCCTGCTTAAGAGATCAGTCCAACGGAACCGGTCGGCACCAATGATCTCGTTTGCAAGCTCAATCTCTGCTTTAATCGCGACCAGTTTTTTCGGGGAGTACTCTGCCGACGGGCCATGAATTCCTGAAATCTGATCATTCAATTCCTGAAATCGTTTATCGAGCACCTGCAGCTGTCGGTATTGACCGTATCCATACGAGCCATTTAACAGCGTTAGAAACACCAGCAAAACACCGAACAGCAACAGCCAGAGACGGACACTCTGGCGATTCAGATAGGGCTTGCTTGCTAGATTGAGTTTAATTTCCATAGGTTTCACATCATGCGCTCGGCAGCACCGAGTGCAGCAACTACTGGACCGACCGGCTGCAGCCCACCGGTTCGCCCATCACCACCAAATCGTTTCAAGGCCGGGTCCAGACATTTAACTTCACGATCAAATGCAGAACAGAGCAGTTTGTCGATCTCTTCCCCCAAACCCGGATCAACGTGGGCAAAAACAGCACAGCGTCTTGTCGACGGGAAAGATTCGTAGGCTTCGACAAGAGTTCGATTGAGCTCACGGAAAGCTCTCTCGGGATTCAACTTGACGTTGCGTACACGCTGGTAACAGAGGCTGTGTCCGAGCACGTACTGAAAGCTGAGCATTCCAAGTTCCAGGCTGACCAGGATAAATTCATCACCAAGGTCCAGCCGGGGTCGATAATAGTTGTAAAGGTTCAGAGAATGAAAATCGATCTGAACTGCATGTCGGCCGGCTTCGTTGACCAGGCCCTCATACTGATCGAGAACCGGCCGGGGCAAAGCCGCGACAATACATCTCAGTCGACCATCTTCCCGCTTTTCAAGAATCTGGTAATCAAGATGGACCTGATCGGGGGTTGCGGGCAGGTTCGCCTTGAGTCGCCACTTCAGAACGTCCACACCTTCGTCATGCGTCTTGAACGGAGCATCAACGTCGGTCAGGTAAATACGACCGGACCGGTCTGGCAGACTCAGTGCAATACGCTCTTCCTGGCCGGCCAGGGACTCAACACCGCGACGCAAGCCTTCCACGAAACGGCGAGTGTCGTTGATGTTCGGTTTGCGACTGGACGCCTCGAGCACACCTTCCAGGCTTTCAAATCGCAAACCGGCCATACGGGTATGCGGTCGATTTCGCTGCAAGGCTGCGAAAAACAGGCCTGCTGGCTGGACATCTACGCCGACATAAAACCTGCTCATTTCCCCACCCCCAACGGTTCGGCAAAGGTCACCCGGTTTATTTCTTCAAGGGTCGTGACACCATTCAGTAGTTTAGCCACTGCCGAATCACGCAAAAAAGCGGTTCCTGTCGCGCACGCGGCCTCCTTGAGTCGACTGACCGAAGCTTTGTTGATGATCATGTCACGTAAATTGTCGTCCATATCGAGCAGCTCGATAATGGCTGTTCGACCGTGAAACCCCTGGCCATTGCATTCCCTGCACCCGGCACCCTTGTAGAAGCTGTGTTTACCGTATTTGTCGTAATCCAGACCGGAGTCTTCGAATGCCTGGCGGTCATAGCTCACCGGCTGTTTACAGTGCTCGCATATCTTCCTCACCAGACGCTGTGCAGCGACGCAGTTGAGGCACGAGACAAAGTTGTAGGCGTCGATTCCCATGTGCAGAAACCGCCCGAGCACATCGAAAACGTTGTTTGCATGTACCGTGGTGAATACCAGGTGCCCGGTCAAAGCCGATTGGACGGCAATCTGCGCCGTCTCGGGATCACGGATCTCACCGACCATGATTTTATCGGGGTCATGGCGCAGAATGGAACGCAGGCCACGGGCAAAAGTCAGGCCTTTTTTCTCGTTGACAGGGATCTGCACTACCCCCTTGAGTTGATATTCGACCGGGTCTTCGATCGTGATGATCTTTTCCTGCTCATTGAATATCTCTGTCAGTGCCGCGTAGAGCGTGGTGGTCTTGCCGCTACCTGTCGGACCGGTTACCAGAACCATGCCGTATGGCTCACGAATCATCCGTCGAAACCTGGTCAGTTCATGACCATCAATGCCAAGCACATCAAGGGTCAGACCATGCAAGTCCTTGGCGATACTTTCCTTGTCAAGGATACGGATCACGGCATCTTCACCGAAGATGCTAGGCATGATGGAGACTCGAAAGTCGATCGACTTGCCGGACATGCGGACCTTGAAGCGTCCATCCTGGGGGATGCGGCGCTCCGAGATATCGAGGTCACTCATGACCTTGATACGGGAAATGATCGGCCCCTGGAAGCGACCGTCAAGGGGTTCTGTAGCTCGATACAGAACACCGTCAACACGGTACTTGATCTGCACTCCTTCAAGGTTGCTTTCGATATGGATATCGCTGGCGCGCTTGTTCAACGCATCGAAAAGAGTGGAATCGATCAGGCGGATGATCGGGCTGCTGTCATCGGTCAACTTTTCTATGGAAAGGACCTCTTCACCCTTGTCCGTCTCCTTGACCAGTAGCAATTTGAAATCCTCGGAGACCTCATGCAGAACCTGTTTAGAGCTCTGCAACCGATCAAGCAAGACATTGATCTTGCTTTTGGCTGCCACCTTGTAGACCAACTCGAGGTCGAGCTGCATCTCCAGATCATCGAGATTCGAGACATTGGTCGGATCGGCGATCGCAACGACCAGGCCATCTTCGGTTTTTTGCAATGGTATGAAATTATAGCGAACCGACAACTCGGCGGGAAACTCCTCATCCAGTTCCGGGTCGACGACAACGGTGTCGAGGTCAACGTATTCCAGCCCAAACTGCAGTGCCAGAGCCTGAGCCACCACCTCGTCCTTAATAAGGCCCTTGGCAATGGCAACTTCACCGAAACGCTGGCTCAGCTGGCCTTGTTGTTCAACAACGAGACGCGCCTCGGCCGGCGCAAGAACGCCCATTTCAACAAGGATTTCGCCTATTTTACGATGCTCAAACGACATCTTTTGCTCCAAGCTATTGAACCGTACCAGCCAACTGGAAAATCGGGATATACATGGCGACGACAATTCCTCCTATCAGGAGCCCCATCGTCATCATCATCAAGGGCTCAACAATAGTCGTCAGGCGATCTAGTCGACGTTCAACCTCACCTTCATAATATTCGGATACATCAGTCAGCATATCAACCAGCGACCCACTCGTCTCACCGACACCGATCATGCGTAAAGCTATCACCGGGAATTTTCCGGCCTGTTCAAGGGCTTCTGAGATTTTTGCCCCCTCCCTGATGCGATTCACCGCCTCGGAAAGCCGCTT
>Ga0102946_1000116_pt1 | contig 26260 bp, 23 predicted proteins | sample SalPon2A_A_D1_MG_FD_78209 | JGI IMG/M metagenome (GOLD analysis project Ga0102946, IMG submission 78209) | Soil microbial communities from South San Francisco under conditions of wetland restoration - Salt Pond MetaG R2A_A_D1_MG | ecosystem: Environmental > Terrestrial > Soil > Wetlands | place... | reverse complement strand
CCGGTGGGCCTCCATCGACTCGGTCATCTCGGTCCGCACCACCCCCGGCGCGAGGTCGAAGGCCAGCACCCCGTGCTCGGCCCCCGCCGCGGCGGTGCCACCGGTGATGCGGCCCAGCGCCGACTTCGAGGCCGAGTAGGCAGTCATCAGCGGGCTGTCCTTGGTGCCCGTCCCGGAGTTCAGGTTGATGACGCGCACTCCGGTGCCCAGCATGGCCCGGGTCACCGCACGCGTGGTCAGGAACGGCCCGCGCACGTTCGTCTCGACCACCTGCCACCACTCGTCGGCGTCGGCCTCCCAGATCGGCACCTCGGTCTCGATCAGGCCTGCGCTGTTCACCAGGACGTCGATGTGACCCCACTGCTGCATGACCTCGGCGACCGCTGCGTCGACCGCCGCCTCCTGCGTGACGTCGCAGCCGATGGCCAGCGCCTGGGCTCCGTGGCTGCGCACCGTCTCGGCAGACTGCTCCAATGACTCTCGACGCCGAGCCAGCACGGCTACGGCGTACCCGTGCTCGGCTAGGGCCTCGGCGCACACCGCGCCGATACCCCGCGATGCTCCCGTCACCATGGCTACCCGTTCCGGGCGTGCGGTCATCGTGTGCTCCTCACTCGTCGTGGGCGTTCAACGTTGCTGCGCGCCATGGTCCTCGCGCGCCTGGCGGACCGCGGCGTCCCGGGCCCGGTTCACCTCGTCGGTGCGCAGCGTGCGGTCCGGCGCGCGGAAGACCAGCCGAAAGGCGAGTGACTTCTCCGTCGCCGCGACCTGCTCTCCTTGGTACACGTCGAACAGGGCGATGCTCTCCAGCAGGGCACCGGCCCCCTGGCGCAGGGAGGCCTCCACGGCCGCGTTGGGCACCGCGCGGGGCAGGCTGAGGGCCACATCCGAGGTGGCCGCCGGGTGTACCGACAGCGCTCGGGCCTGCACCCGGTCCGTGCTGAGCGCCGCGACCACGTCGAGGTCGATCTCGGCGGCGACCGTACGCTCGGGCAGCCCCAGCCGGGCGACCACCTTGGGATGCAGCTCACCGGCCCACCCCAGGACCAGCCGCGGGGCCGTCGTGTCCGGCGCCGCCCGTCCCTCCGCCTCCAGCCGGACGCAACGGCCGGGGTGCCAGGGCAGGTGCTCATCGGCGACCGCGGTCACCCCGCCCACCCCGGCTGCCTCGGCCACCGAGCGAGCCCAGGCCACGGCGTCGCTCGCATGGACGGCACGTCCGTGGCCCCACCACCCCCGCCGCTCGATGGCTCCACCGGCCACGATGGCCACGTGCCAGGACTGGTGGGGCACCGCGGCGTAGATCTGCTCCAAGGTGGCCTCGTCCGGTCGCGAGCCCGTACCCGGCGTCGGCGCGGTCGCGTGGCCCCGCTCGCGCGCCACGGTGTCCACCTCGAACACGCCGACGTCCCGCGCGCCTCGGGCCACGTTGCGCCGCAGCGCCTCGACGAGGGTCTGCACGATCTCCGTGCGCATCAGCGGCGCCTCGTCGGACAGGGGGTTGGCCAGCCTCACAGCGCGAGCTCGCGGGTCGCTCGCCTCCAGCCCCAGCGCGGTGAACCGTTCGGCGCCCAGGAACGGGTAGGTCAGGACCTCGGCCAGGCCCTGCCCGGCCAGCGCGGTGGCCACCGCACGGCGCACTCGCTGCGGGTGGCTGAGCCCGCGACCGCCCGGGGCCGCCGGTACGACGGACCCGATCTTGTCGTAGCCGTCGATCCGGGCGACCTCCTCCACGAGCGTGGTGGAGTCGGTCAGGTCGGGGCGCCAGGACGGGGGCGTCACGTCCAGCCTGGGCTCGGGGCTCTGCGCGCCCTCAGCAGAGCCGGCCCGAGATGCCTGCACCCTGCAGCCGATCTCGGTCAGGATCTCGACCACACGGGCCTGTGAGTAGTCCACGCCCACGTAGCGAGCCGGCAGGGTGGGGTCCAGCCCGATCACCGGGCCGGGCGCGCGCTGGTCCAGGTCCGTTGATCCGTCCTCGAGCCTCCCGCCACCGAGACGCACCAGCAGATCCGCCGCCAGCTGCGCGGCGGCACCGGCGATATCGGGGTCCACTCCTCGTTCGAAGCGCTTGGACGCCTCACTGGGCAGGCGATGACGCCGCGCCGTGCGTCCCACGGTGCGTGGGTCGAAGTGGGCCGACTCGAGCAGGACGGCGCTGGTAGCGGGGCCGACCTCGCTCATCTCTCCCCCCATCACCCCGGCCAGCGCAAGCGGCCCGGCTGAGTCCGCGATGAGCAGGTCCTCCGGGTCCAGCACCCGGCTGACTCCGTCCAACGTCGTCAGCGACTCCCCCGCCCGCGCCCGGCGCACGACGATCGGCTCGGTCAGCGTCGAGCGGTCGAAGGCGTGCAGCGGCTGACCGGTGGCCAGCATGATGTAGTTGGTGACGTCGACGACGAGCGAGATCGGGCGCATGCCGGCGGCGGTCAAGCGGCGCTGCATCCAGACCGGAGTGGGAGCGTGCAGGTCCAGGTCACGGACCACCCGCGCCACGTAGCGGTCGCAGCCGGGGACGTCCGCGAGCGGGGCCTCGTCCTCGATCCGCACTCCGAACCCCTCGCCCGTTCCCGCGACCGGGGGCTGCACGGCCGCGGCGACCGGGTCGGTGAAGGACGCTGCCGTGGCGTGGGAGTACTCCCGGGCGACGCCGCGCATCGAGAAGCAGTAGCCACGGTCCGGCGTGACGTTGATCTCGACGGTCTCGGCGTCCAGACCCAGCCGGCCGATCAGGTCGTCCCCGGGCTCGGGCCTCACGCCGGTGTCGTCGAGGTAGTCCTCCAGCACGAGGATTCCGTCGCTGTCCTGGCTCAGCCCCAGCTCGCTGGCCGAGCAGATCATGCCGGCGCTCAGGTGGCCGTAGGTCTTGCGGGCCTCGACCTGCATGCCCCCGGGCAGCACACCGCCGGGCAGGATCACCGCGACCATCTGCCCCACGGCCACGTTGGGCGCCCCGCAGACGATGCCCTGAGGGGTGCCGTCGCTGACCCGCTGGCCGTGCTGGCCCACATCGACCTGGCACCAGCTGACGACCTTGCCGTTCTTCTGCGGCTCCGCGACGACCTCCAGGACGCGTCCGGCGACCAGCGGGCCCGCAAGGTCACCACCGTGCAGCCCCTCCTCCTCCAGACCCACAGTGACCAGGTCGGCGGCCACCTGCTGACCCGTCGTCCCCGGCGGCAGGTCGACGTACTCGGCCAGCCAGTCCAGCGGCACCAGCATCAGATCTCCATCCCGAACTGCGCCGCGAAGCGGACGTCGCCCTCGATCATCTCGCGCATGTCGGCCACACCGTGGCGGATCATGAGCGAGCGCTCCACGCCCATCCCGAAGGCGAAGCCCTGGTACTCCTCGGGGTCGACACCGGTCGCCCGCAGGACGTTCTGGTTGACCATCCCGCAACCTCCCCACTCGATCCACCCGGTCCCCTTGCAGGTGCGGCACGCCGGGTCGCTGCCGTCACAGATGAAACAGCGCACGTCCATCTCGGCGCTGGGCTCGGTGAACGGGAAGAACGAGGGCCGCAACCGAGTGACGATCCCGTCGCCGAACAGGGATCCAGCGAGGCGGTCCAGCGTTCCTCGCAGATGCGCCATCGTCAGCCCGCGGTCCACCGCGAGGCCCTCCATCTGGTGGAAGACCGGGGTATGCGTGGCGTCGAGCTCATCGGTGCGGAAGGTCTTGCCGGGTGCGGCCACATACAGCGGCGCACCCCGCTCGAGCAGGCAGCGCGCCTGCACCGGGGAGGTGTGGGTGCGCAGGACGAGTCCGGCGTCCGCGGGGTCGACGAAGAAGGTGTCCTGCATCGCCCGCGCCGGATGGTCGGCGTCGAAGTTCAGGGCGTCGAAGTTGAACCACTCGGCCTCGATCTGCGGCCCCTCGGCGATCTCCCATCCCATCGCCACCATGACGTCGGCCATCCGCTCGCACATCAGGGTCAGCGGGTGCCTGCGGCCGAGAGGACGAGCACCGGGCACTGCAGTGAGGTCGATGGCCTCTTCGATCAGGATGCGCTCGTCCCGCGCGGCCTCCAGCTCGGCGGTACGCGCGGCCAGGGCGGAGCCCACCTGGGCCCGCGCCTGCCCGACGAGCTTGCCGGCTGCGGCCTTCTCCGACGGGGCCAGCGAGCCGATCAGGCGGTTGGCCCCGGCCAGCGGTGAGCGGTCGGCCACGTGCTCCAGGCGCACCTGCTTCAGCTCCTCCAGCGACGCTGCCGCGGCAATGGCCGCCACGGCCTCGCTCAGGTGAGCCTCGATCGTCGCCGGCTCCAGGCTGATCCCGGGGGCGTGGTCATCGCGGGCAGGGGGGACGGACACGCGCGACAGTCTAGGCAGGGTCCCGCTGCCGCCTCGACGTCTCACCCCGGGCGTCCCCTCCGGCGCGGCGAGGAAGGTCGTGTGGACCGCCGCGGACAGTCAGCCCGCGCCGCGAGCCATCGAGGAAGCATGCAGGCAGACGGTGGCCGCCATAGCCAGGTTCAGCGACTCCGCATGGCCGACGATCGGGACCGACACAGCCTCATCGCAGGCAGCCTGGACATCCTCGGGCAGTCCCCACGCCTCGTTCCCGAGCAGCCAAGCATGCGGCCCGGAGAGATCGGCCTGCGGCAGGGACGTCGGGCCGCTGCCGTCGGCGGCCCAGAGAGCGACGCCGGCCTCGCGCAGCAGGTCGATGATCTCCTGCACCTCAGTGCCCACACTGACCGGGAGGTGGAACAGCGAGCCGGCGGTGGACCTGACCACCTTGGGGTTGTACACGTCGACGCTCTCACTGGAGATGAGCACGGCGGCAGCACCGAACGCGTCCGCTGCGCGAATCACGGTTCCGGCGTTGCCAGGGTCCCGTACGTGGCTCAGCACCACCACGAACCCGTCGCCGATCGCGCCTACTGCCGACTGGGCGGTGACATCGACCGGACGGGCCACCGCCAGCACGCCTTGTGGGTGCGCCGCCTCGCCCATCACCTCGAGCACCTGGTCGGTGCACTCGTACAGCGGCACACCGTGCTCGTGACCGAGCCGCGCCAGGTCCGGGTGCGCTGCCCACGCGTCCGCGGTGAGGTAGGCCTCGAGGACCTCGGAGCCCGCGTACGACATCAGCTCCCGCACGGCGTGCGGTCCCTCGACGACGAAGCGGCCTCGTCGGGCTCGTACGGCCCGGCGGCGCAGCGAGGCGACACCGCGCACCCGCTCGCTACGGGGGTTCGTCAGCAGGGCGACGCGCATGTGCTCACCGCTCACTGCGCTGGCCGGGGACGGACGGACCCGCTCGCCCGGGACCGCTCAGGCGGCGTCAGTCGCGGCCTTGGACTGAGCCGCGGTACCCAGATGGGTGCGCGCCAGCTCGACGAGGGCGGCGAAGGCAGTGGGGTCGTTGACGGCGAGATCGGCCAGCATCCGGCGGTCGACCTCGACCTCGGCGGCCTTCAGCCCCTGGATGAAGCGGTTGTAGGTCAGACCGTGAGCGCGAGCCCCGGCGTTGATCCGCTGGATCCACAGCCGGCGGAAGTCGCCCTTGCGCTTGCGGCGGTCCCGGTAGCTGTAGACCAGGGAGTGGGTGACCTGCTCCTTGGCCTTGCGGTACAGCCGCGACCGCTGCCCGCGGTATCCGCTGGCGCGGTCGAGGACGACTCGGCGCTTCTTGTGGGCGTTGATCGCCCGCTTCACGCGTGCCACGTGAGTACTCCTTGTATGTCAGTGATGCTCGAGGTACGGGTTCGCGGTCGCCTCGCTCAGCGACCGAGCAGCTTCTTCGCCTTCTTCACGTCCGCCGGGGCTACCGGGACGTCGTTGGCCAGCCGCCGGGCGGCGGCCGAGGAGCGCTCCTGGAACTTGTGGACGTGGCGCGCCCGCTGGCGCATGACCTTGCCCGAGCCAGTGACCCTGAGGCGCTTCTTCGCGCCACTGTGCGTCTTCATCTTCGGCATGTGTCGTTCTCCTTCATCGATCGCGCGACCGGGTCGCGCTTCGTCGTGGGCGCCCGGCTGCCAAGCCGGCGTAGGGGTAGGGCTGTATCAGCTCGCCGAGGCCTGCTGCTCGTCGGCGGCGGCTCCGGAACCCCGGCCGGCACTCTCGCGCTTCTTCTCCTGACGGACCGCGGCCTTCTTCTTGGAGGGCCCCAGCACCATGACCATGTTGCGGCCGTCCTGCTTCGGTGCGCTCTCCACGAAGCCCAGGTCGCTGACGTCCTCGGCCAGGCGCTGCAGCAGCCGGAAACCCAGCTCGGGGCGCGACTGCTCCCGACCCCGGAACATGATGGTCACCTTCACCTTGTCGCCGCCGTTGAGGAAGCGGACCACGTGGCCCTTCTTGGTGCCGTAGTCGTGCGCGTCGATCTTCGGACGGAGCTTGATCTCCTTGATCACCGTGTTGACCTGGTTCTTGCGCGACTCGCGCGCCTTCATGGCGGCCTCGTACTTGTACTTGCCGTAGTCCATGAGCTTGGCCACGGGCGGCCGCGCCATGGGGGCCACCTCGACGAGGTCCAAGTCGGCCTCGGCGGCCAGCCGCAGCGCGTCCTCGACACGCACGATCCCGACCTGTTCACCATTGGGGCCCACGAGTCGCACTTCCGGGACCCGGATGCGGTCGTTGATGCGAGGTTCGCTGATGTTGACGCTCCTTCGTTGTGTCGATGCCCTCCGCCCGGCACGAGAAAGGCCTCTCGTGACCGGGTGCACGAGAGGCCTGAGCGCCGGTCCCGCCACCGGGGTGACGCGCCCTCCGTGGGGAGGGCTGGACCAGGGACCCTGGACCCGGCGACCTGGTTGGCGGTCGTCGCGGGTGGAAGCCGAGGCCTCTCTTCACCATCGTCCGGCGCGATGAACCGCACTGACGTACGTGTGTACGGTGCACAGGACATCTCACCGACGATGAGTCGTACCCGAGCATAACAGCCTCGAGCTCATGCCCAGCCTCGTCGGCGCTCCACCTCGACAGAGGCGAGGTGGAGAACGCGTGCCGGACATGATCCCCTGGGTGCATGAGCACTTCACCGCGCACCCAGGGGTCGCCGAGCATCGAGCCGATCCAGTCCACCGAGTCCGCCACCGGGTCCACCACGGACACCGGTGCGCCGGCCACCAGCGACCGCAACAGCCTGACGGTCGGCGCCGACGGGCCCATCCTGCTGCACGACACCCACTTCCTGAACCAGATGGCACACTTCAACCGGGAGCGCGTGCCGGAGCGCAACGTGCACGCCAAGGGGGGCGGGGCCTTCGGGGTGTTCCGCACCACGCACGACGTGTCGGCCTACACCAAGGCCGCCCTCTTCCAGCCGGGGGTCGAGACCGAGATGCTCGCCCGGTTCAGCACCGTGGCCGGGGAGCAGGGCTCACCGGACACCTGGCGCGACCCTCGCGGCTTCGCGCTGAAGTTCTACACCTCCGAGGGCAACTACGATCTGGTGGGCAACAACACGCCCGTCTTCTTCATCCGGGACACGATGAAGTTCCCCCACTTCATCCGGTCGCAGAAGCGCCGCGGGGCCAACGGGCTGCGGGACAACCACATGCAGTGGGACTTCTGGAGCCTCAACCCGGAGTCGGCGCACCAGGTGACCTACCTCATGGGTGAACGCGGCATCCCGCGCTCGTGGCGGGAGATGAACGGCTACGGCTCGCACACCTTCATGTGGGTCAACGAGGCCGGCGAGAAGCACTGGGTGAAGTACCACTTCCACTCCGACCAGGGAGTCCACGGGCTGACCGGCGAGGAGGCCACGCGCATCGCCGGGGAGGACGCGGACTTCCACCGGCGCGACCTGTACAACGCGATCGCCGACGGGGAGTACCCGAGCTGGACGCTGTACGTGCAGGTGATGCCGTACGAGGACGCGAGGGCCTACCGCATCAACCCCTTCGACCTCACGAAGGTGTGGCCGCACTCGGACTACCCGCTGGTCCAGGTCGGCACGATGACGCTGAACCGCAACGTCGAGAACTTCTTCGCCGAGATCGAGCAGGCCGCCTTCGAGCCCTCCGCGCTCGTGCCCGGCATCGGCTTCTCACCCGACAAGATGCTGCTCGGCCGGGCGTTCGCCTACTCCGACACACACCGGTATCGGATCGGGCCGAACTATCAGCAGCTGCCCGTCAACCAGGCCAAGAACGTGTCCGAGCAGAACACGTACACCTTCGACGGTCCGATGGCCTACCACCACTCCGGCGACGCGGCCGTGTACGCGCCCAACAGCCAGGGCCGGGGCTTCTCCGACCTCACCGGTGAGGTCGACGAGTCCTGGGAGTCCGACGGCGCCATGGTGCGGCAGGCCTATACCCTGCGCTCCGACGACGACGACTTCAGCCAACCGGGAGCGATGGTCCGCGAGGTCTGGGACGACGCCCAGCGCGCCGCCTTCGTCGAGACGGTCGCCGGACACCTGTTGGGCGGGGTGACCGGTGAGGTGCTCGAGCGTGCCTTCGGCTACTGGAAGAGTGTGGACGAGGACACGGGCGCCCGGATCGAGGCGATGGTGCGGGCCGAGGTGGGCGCGGCCAACCCCGGCGGTGAGGATGACATCGCCCGGGTGGAGGCCACCTCCTGACCCACCCCTGCTCTGCCCACCCCCAGCCAGCTAGCACCACCTCCAGCGTCGAGTTCGCGGCTGGAAGACGAACTCGACGCTGGGGGTCACGGTCAGGCAGTCCTCAGGCGAAAGCGCATCGAGTCGATGCGCGCCCGCACGTCCTCGTCGCTGGCCACTCGCTCCCCCACGCGCCGCACGAGCTCGTCCACCGCGTCTCGATCGAGCCCGGCTGTCACGGCGAGCTCGACCAACAGGGCGCCGTGCTCACCGGGCCTGGCGCACGCCGCAGCAACGTTCGGCTCTCCGGTGACGGCCGACTCCACCGCAGCCCGCACCAGTGGCTCCTGGTAGGCAGGTCGCCACTGCCGAGCCTGCGCGAGCGCCCACATCATCGAACCCCGCAGGGTGACCGACCGCGGTGAACCCGGATCCAGCACCAGCAGCGCGCAGCCCTCCTGCACGGCCGCCACCGCCGCCCGCTGCGCCGACACGGGCACAGGACGAGCCCTCCCGTCCCAGTCGCCCATAGCGGACACACTGCTGAACATCGGAAGCGCCCGCTGCCCGTCGGGCGCGGTCAGGGTCACCGCGGCCATGTCGCTGGAGGCTTGGGCCCCGGGCATGGCGACGATCGGCACCAGCAGTCGGGCGCGGGCCACGGCCGCGACCAGCTCGGCCTCCTCCTGCGGCCGCGCCACCGCGGCTATGAGTGCGGGGTCGGCGCCGCCCGCGTCCTGGTCCGGCATAGCGGCGGGCAGGGTGCGACCCCGCCAGGGCGTGCCGGCCGTGTCACCCCGTCCCGGGTCGTGCGAGGCGAACCGCTCAGACATCGCCCTGGACCGTCCGCAGCGCGTCGGCCAGCGTGAACCGTCCGTGGTGCAAGGCCGATCCGAGCACCACCGCCCACACCCCCTGCTCCTCCAGAGGCGTCAAGGCCCGCAGATCCGCCAACGAGGACACCCCACCGGAGAGCACCACCCGGGCTTGGGGCACGTGCCGCCGTAGCCGCTCGACCGCGCGGGTCAGCACGCCGACGTCCACCCCGGCTCGGGTGCCGTCCCGCCGGGCATCGGCGACGAGAAACTCGCGCGCCCCGGTGGAGGCCACCCGCGAGACGACCTCCTCGAGCGCTCCCAGGGCGACGCCGCTGCCCCGGGCCACCACCTGATCGCCCTGCACGTCGAGGCCCACGACCACCCGCGGTCCATGGGCGGCCACCAGGGACTCGACCAGGACAAGGTCAGTGACGGCCGTGCTGGCCAGGTTCACCCGGGAGGCCGGGGTCGCCAGCGCCGAGGAGGCCGTCTCGGCGTCGTCGATCCCGCCCGAGAGCTGGACCGGCACCGTGGAAGCGGTGACGAGCCTGCGGATGAGCGCATGATTGTCACCACGGCGGAAGGCACGGTCCAGGTCGACGAGGTGCATCCAGCTCGCCCCACCCTTCACCCAGCCCGCCGCGACCGCGTGGGGGTCATCCAGCGCACCGGGCGGACCCTGGGTGGCGCGGCCGCCCGCCACGTCCACGGCGGGCATCAGAGTGAGGCTCACCCGCGCAGACCCAGCTCGCGACGCAGCGCCACGGCGTGCTTGACCGCGTCCTCGAAGAACTCGACCTGCCGGTCGTCGGGTTCGTGGCGCGTGCTCCGCGGCCAGGTATCGGCCACGGCCGGGTCGAGCAGCACGTCCGCCCCCGGCAGACCCAGCACGGTCACCACGGCGCTGAGCAGCCGCGGGGGCGTGTGGTGACGCTCACCGAGCATCTCGACCAGCTCGGAGCGGCTCCCGCCTCCCGCCGCGGCGAGCACCTGCTGCGGAGTGGCGATGTCGACGCCCGGCGGCCGGATGACCCCTTGTTCGGGGTCCCAGACGACCCAGCGGATCCGGCGTCGCCACGTTCGGGCCTGGACGGTGATCACCGCGCGGTCCTCGATCACCCAGAAGCCGATGGCGGGGGCGACCTTGGCCGGCGCCGGCCGCGCCGCACAGAGGGTGGCCGCGTCGTCGTAGGGCGCGCCCACCGCGGAGGACCCTCGGGGCACCACCGCGGTGTGCGCGCCGCGACGCGCCACGAGCAGCGGCACGACGCTCTTGGCGGCCCAGTCGTTCACCTCGCGCGCTCGGCCCCGGCACAGCCAGAGCCCCAGGGGGCCGGTGCCGGGCGTCGCGGGAGGCAGGTTCACGGGCGCCAGTCTAGGAACGACGCGGTCCCGGTCGGCGCGGCGACGCCCGGATCGGCTGGCCCTCGCCGTAGAAGAGGCGCTCGACCACCGACCGGCACTGGCGCGCCGTCTGCCGCCATTTCTGCGCCAAGCCGGCTCCCGACCCCCGCGGCCGCCCGAGAATCCTGGAGATCCCCTCCGCATCCCGGTGGTCGCTGGGGACCGACTCCACCGGACGGCCCCGCCAGAGCACTCCGGCATCTCGCAGCCGCGATCCGAGCGTCCAGGCCGCGGCGAGCGAGCGTTCGTCGGCGGGGCTGAGCAGCTCGGCCGAGACTGCCTGCTGCAGCGCCTCCACCGTGCTGGTGGTGCGCAGACCGGGCACGCGGTGCGCATGCTGGAGCTGCATCGTCTGAGCCACCCACTCGACATCGGTCAGGCCGCCCAGCCCCAGCTTGAAATGGGTGCGCGGGTCGGCACCCTTGGGCAGGCGCTCGGCCTCCATGCGAGCCTTCAGCTTGCGGATCGCACGCATCCCCTGCTCGTCCAGGCCGGCGGCAGGCCAGCGCAACGGGTCCACCATCCTCGTGAAGTCGGCGGCCAGTGACTCCTCCCCGGCGACCACCCGGGCACGCAGCAGCGCCTGCGCCTCCCAACCCGCCGACCAGCGCTCGTAGTAGGCGCGGTAGGACTCGATGCTGCGGACCAGCGGACCCGAGCGCCCCTCGGGGCGCAGGTCGGCGTCGAGCTCCAGTGTCGGGTCCGGGCCGTGCCCGGACAGGCCCTTGCGCATGTCGGCGACGATCTGGGCGGCGATCTGGCCCGCCTGACGCTCCTGCTCGTCCTCCGGGTCGCCCTCTCGCGCCCGGTAGCAGTACATGACGTCCGCATCGCTGGCGTAGCCCAGCTCTCGTCCGCCCAGGCGTCCCATCCCGACCACGATCATCTCGACGGCGTCGCCACCGTCGCGCCGGGCCACGTTCAGCGCTGCGGACAGGTAGGCGTCGGTCAGGTCGGTCAGTGCCTCCCGCGTCCGAGTCGGCGACAGGTCTCCGACCAGGTCGGCCAGCACAAGTCGTACCAGCTCCTTGGCCCGGACGGCACGAATGGCGTGGTAGGCATCGCCGGCGTGCTCCTGGCGCTGCTCGGCGGCGCTGAAGCGGCCGTCGAGGGCCTCCCGCCCCGGCGGTGCGAGGTCGGCCGGGTTGCCCAGCAGGGCGACCGACTCCGGCGAGCGGAGCAGGAGGTCCACCGCATAGCGGCTGCTGGACAGGATCGTCGCCAGACGCTGGGCGGCGCTACCCTCGTCGCGCAGCATGGCCAGGTACCAGTGCGTCGTCCCGAGCGCGTCGCTGATCTGGCGGAACGCGAGCAACCCGGCATCCGGGTCGGCACCGTCGGCGAACCAGCTCAGCATCACGGGCAGCAGGGTGCGCTGGATGGTGGCCCGCCGGCTGACGCCCTCGGTCAACGACTCCAGGTGCCGCAGCGCCCCCGGTGGGTCGCGGAAGCCCAACGCCGACAGGCGGTCGCGAGCCGCCTCCGGGGACAGCCGCAGACTGTCGCTGCTCAGGCGGGCCACCGCGGCCAGCAGCGGCCGGTAGAACAGGCGCTCGTGCAGCCGGCGCACCTCCCGCTGCTGAGCCCGCCAGCGCTGAACGATCGCGCCCTCGGCGTCGGAGTGCTCTCCGAGCGAGCGTCCCAGGCGGCGCAGCTCGTCCTGACTGTCGGGCATCATGTGGTTTCGACGCAGCTTGTGCAGCTGGATCCGGTGCTCCAGCGAACGCAACAGGCGATAGGCCTGGTCCAGCGCGGCGGCGTCCTCGCGCCCCACGTAGGCCCCGTCCCGCAAGGCCGCCAGCGCCTCCAGCGTCGTCCCGGACCGCACGCTGGAGTCCGCTCGGCCGTGCACCATCTGCAGCAGCTGGACACTGAACTCGATGTCGCGCAGTCCCCCGGCCCCCAGCTTGAGCTGCCGGTCGGAGCGGGCGGCAGGCACGCTCTCCTCCACGCGGCGTCGCATCGCCCGCACGTCGTCGACGAACCCCTCGCGGCTGCCGGCGTCCCAGACCAGGGGCTGGACCACGTCCAGCCACTCCTGCCCCAGCTCGGCGTCACCGGCGATGACCCTCGCCTTGAGCAGGGCCTGGAACTCCCAGCTCTGCGCCCAGCGCTCGTAGTACTCGCGGTGCGAGACCATGCTTCGCACCAGCGGCCCGTTCTTGCCCTCCGGCCGCAGCGCTGCGTCGACCGGCCAGAGGGAGCCCTCCGCGGTGGCCTCACCGCAGATGCGCATCAGCGTGCTGGCGATCCGCCCCGCCACCCGCATCGCCTCCTCCTCGTCCGCGCCGTCGACCGGAGCAGCCAGGAAGATGACGTCGACATCGGAGATGTAGTTCAGCTCGCGTCCGCCGCACTTGCCCATGCCGACGACCGTCACCCGCGCCTGCTCCTGGTCCTCGACCTCCGCACGCGCCAACCACAGTGCCGCCTCCACGGCCGCCCCGGCCAGGTCGGCCAGGGCCGACGCCACCTCGGGCATGATCTGCAGCGGATCCTGCGCCGACAGGTCGGTCGCGGCGATCCGCACCACCTGCTGGCGGTAGGCCACCCGGAGCGCCTCCGCTCCCTCTCGCCCACTCAGCCCACGCACCGACTCCACCACGGCCTCCGGCCGGGCTCGGTTCGGATCCGCGGCGTCGTCGAGGTGCTCAGGGTGCTTGACCAGGTGGTCCGACAACGCTGTGCTCGCGCCGAGCACCCGCAGGACCCGGTCACGCTGCGGGCCGGGGTGGAGCATCAGCGTCGCGGCGTCCCGGCTCTTCTCCACCAAGCGCACGACGGCCAGCGCCGCCGCGTCGGGGTCGGCCACGGCGCCCAGGTCGCCCACCAGAGCCGGGACGTCCAGCTCTGCGGACCGCTGACCGAGCAGGGCGACCACGTCCGCGATGACCCGAGCCGACCGGGAGGTGCGGGTGAACCCGGCCCGGGCCAGGTCTGCCGGCGAGACGTCACCGGGAGGTGCGCTCACAGCCGCACCAGGTATCGATCCAGCTCGAAGGAGGTGACCTGCTGTCGGTAGTCCGACCACTCCTGCCATTTGTTGCGCAGGAAGAAGTCGAACACCTGCTCGCCGAGCACCTCGGGCAGCAGCTCGCTGTTCTCCATGAGGGCCACGGCCTCCCCGAGCGACTGGGGCAGCGGGTCGATGCCCATCGCGCGGCGTTCCCCGTCCGTCAGGCTCCAGACGTCGTCCTCGGCCTCGTCGGGCAGCTCGTACTCCTCCCGGATGCCTTTGAGCCCGGCCGCGAGCACCACGGCGTACGTCAGGTAGGGGTTGCACGCCGCATCGATGGAGCGGATCTCGACCCGGCGGCTGTGTCCCTTGCCGATCGAGTACATCGGCACGCGCACCAGTGCGCTGCGGTTGTTGTGCCCCCAGCACACGTACGCCGGTGCCTCCCCGCCGCCCCAGATCCGCTTGTAGGAGTTGACCCACTGGTTGCTCACCGCGCTGATCTCGCGGGCGTGGGCGAGCACTCCGGCGGTGAACCGGCGACCGGTCGAGGACAGCTCGTAGTCGGCCGTGGGTTCGTAGAAGGCGTTGTTGTCCCCCTCGAAGAGCGACATGTGGGTATGCATCCCCGAGCCCGGCTGACCCGCGAGCGGCTTGGGCATGAAGCTGGCCAGGGCACCGTGCTGCAGTGCGACCTCGCGGACGACGGTGCGGAAGGTCATGATGTTGTCCGCCATCGACAGCGCGTCGGCATATCGCAGGTCGATCTCGTTCTGTCCCGGGCCACCCTCGTGATGGCTGAACTCCACCGAGATGCCCATCTGCTCGAGCATGCTGATGGCAGCTCGGCGGAAGTCGTGGCCGTCGCCCCGGGCCACGTGGTCGAAGTATCCGGCGTTGTCCACCGGGACCGGGGCGCTGCCGGGTTCGTACGGCTCTTTGAAGAGGTAGAACTCGATCTCGGGGTGGGTGTAGAAGGTGAACCCTTCCTCCGATGCCTTGTCGAGCGTGCGCCGGAGCACGTAGCGCGAGTCGGTCATCGCAGGCGAGCCGTCCGGCATCCTGATATCGGCGAACATGCGTGCCGTGCCGGGGTTGTCGCCCCGCCACGGCAGCACCTGGAACGTGCTGGCGTCGGGCTGGACGACCATGTCGGCCTCGTAGACGCGGGTGAACCCCTCGATCGCGCTGCCGTCGAAGCCGATGCCCTCGCTGAAGGCCTGCTCCAGCTCAGCCGGCGCCACCGCCACCGACTTGAGGGCACCGAGGATGTCGGTGAACCACAACCTCACGAAGCGGATGTCGCGTTCCTCGATCGTGCGCAGCACGTACTCCTGCTGACGGTCCATGACCTCATCCTGCCGCATCGGCTCCCGGCTGCCTGACAGACTGCGAGGGTGGAGTTCTTCAGTGCCTACGACCAGGGCTTCGCCCGAGTGGCCACCTGCACCCTGCAGGTCGCCGTCGCCGACCCGGCCACGAACGCCGACCGGGTCGTGGAGCAGGCACAGCAGTGCGCGCAGGACGGCGTCGCCGTGGCGGTCTTTCCCGAGCTGGCCCTGAGCGGGTACGCGATCGAGGACCTGCTGCTGCAGGACGCCCTGTTGCACGCCGTTCACGAGGGTCTGAGCACGGTGGTGCAGGCCAGCGCGGACCTGCTCCCCGTGCTCGTGGTGGGGGCTCCCCTGCGCCAGGGCAACCGCCTGTACAACTGCGCCGTGGTCGTGCACCGGGGGGCGGTGCTCGGCGTGGCGCCCAAGTCGTACCTGCCGAACTACCGGGAGTTCTACGAGAAGCGCCACTTCGCCTCGGGCGCCGACCGGCACGGGCACAGCATCGACGTGGCCGGACAGCGGGTGCCGTTCGGGCCGGACCTGCTCTTCGCCGCGACCGACGTCCCCGGCCTGGTGCTCCACGTCGAGGTGTGCGAGGACCTCTGGGTGCCGATCTCCCCCAGCGCGCCGGCGACGCTGGCCGGCGCGAGCCTCGTGGCCAACCTGTCCGGGAGCCCCGTCAACATCGGCAAGGCCCGCGAGCGGCAGGGCCTGTGCGCCGATGCGAGCTCGCGGCTGACGTGCGCCTACGCCTACGCGGCTGCCGGGCTGGGCGAGTCGACCACCGACCTGTCGTGGGACGGGCAGACGATGATCCACGAGCTCGGCGAGCTTCTGGCCGAGTCCGAGCGCTTCCCGAGCGGCCCACGGCGCGCGGTAGCCGACATCGACCTGGACCGGATCCGGCAGAACCGGCTGCGCAACGGCTCCTTCGACGACAACCGCGCCGCGCACCACGAGCTCGCCGCCCGGTTCCGGACGACTGCCTTCACTGTGGAGCCGCCGCGGCGCGACATCGGACTGCGCCGCGAGGTGAGCCGGTTCCCGTTCGTGCCGAACGACGCGGACCAGCTGGCGCTCGACTGCTTCGAGGCCTACAGCATCCAGGTCGCCGGCCTGGAGCAGCGGCTCTCCGCGATCGGCGACCCGGCGGTGGTGATCGGGGTCTCCGGAGGGCTCGACTCGACGCACGCGCTGATCGTGGCCGCCCACGCGATGGACCGGCTCGGTCGGCCTCGCAGCGACATCCTGGCCTACACCCTCCCCGGCTTCGCCACCTCGGAGCACACCAAGGCCAACGCCACCGCGTTGAGCCGGTCACTCGGGGTGAGCTTCGCGGAGATCGACATCACCCCGGCGGCACGACAGCTGCTCGAGGACCTGGACCACCCGTACGCTCACGGCGATCTGGTGTACGACGTCACCTTCGAGAACGTGCAGGCAGGCCTCAGGACCGACTATCTGTTCCGCCTGGCCGGGGCCCGCGGCGGCATCGTGCTGGGCACGGGCGATCTGTCCGAGCTCGCGCTCGGCTGGTGCACCTACGGGGTGGGGGACCACATGTCGCACTACTCGGTGAACCCGGGGGTGCCCAAGACGCTGGTCCAGCACCTGATCCGGTGGGTGATCTCCTCGGCCATGTTCGACGACGAGGTCGGTGAGGTGCTGCAGTCCATCCTGGACACAGAGATCACCCCGGAGCTGGTGCCCGCCGACGGGGCGGAGCCGCAGAGCACGCAAGCGCAGATCGGCCCGTACGAGCTGCAGGACTTCCACCTGCACTACGTCTTGCGACACGGCTTCGCGCCGAGCAAGATCGCCTTCCTCGCCTGGCACGCCTGGCACGACGTCGAGGCGGGCGGGTGGCCGCCGAACTTCCCCGACGACGAGCGACGCGCCTACGACCTGCCGGAGATCCGCCGTTGGCTGGAGGTCTTCGTGCGGCGGTTCTTCGGGTTCAGCCAGTTCAAGCGCTCGGCCCTGCCGAACGGGCCGAAGGTCTCCACCGGGGGCGCGGTCTCGCCGCGAGGCGACTGGCGCGCGCCCTCGGACGGCAATGCCGAGGCGTGGCTGGCCGACCTCGAGGCCCACGTCCCGCACCGGTCCCCCTAGCCCCCTTCGCCGCCACCCCCAGCCAGAAAGGGTCATCTCGGGCGTCGAGTTCGCGGCTCGAAGTCAGGGTGGGGGCTGGGGGTCGCGGTGACGGGCCTGACCGAGGCGGTCCTGGCGCCGAGTCGACCTGCCGCGTCCGAACGCGCACCTCCGTGCGCGCCCCCGCCCACGCTCCCCGCAACTAGCGATCGGGAAGGTCGCTCACAGCCGACTCGTACGCCGTGGCCAGCGCTGGGAGGTCGGCCCGGAACCGCGCCATCTGGCACCCGCGTCCGCTGGGCCTGACCGTGATGCCCTCGTCCACCCAGTGCGGCCGCGCTCGCGCGATCAGCCCCCCACCGGGATCCCCCTGCGCGTTGACCACCCGCCACCACGGCACACCGGAACCGAACACCTGCAGGACGCGTCCGACATAGCGCGGGCCGACCCCGACGATCTCTGCGATATCACCGTACGAGGCCACCCGTCCCGGTGGGATGCGCTCCACCACCCGCAAGACTCTCTCGACGAGCAGGTCGTCCACACCGGCAGGGTACCGAGCCGCGTCGGGTCCGGGATGCCCCTCTGCCACCCGTGCTGTCGCTGGGATCGCGACCCCCAGCCCCCACCTCGACCGTGAGCCGCACGTTCGACGATGGAGGTCATCATTCCTGGCTGGGGGTGGGGAATAGGCTGGGATGATGGGCGGCTTGACGATCGGCTACGCGGCGATGCTCGAGCAGTTCCACCCTCGAGAGGCGGTCGAGCTCACCGAGTACGCCGAGGCCCGTGGGTTCTCCGGCTGCATGGCGGCCGACCACTTCCAGCCCTGGGTCCCCGAGCAGGGGCAGTCCGCCTTCGTGTGGAACGTGCTGGCTGCGGTCGGCGAGCGCACCACCGGCGACCTGGGCCCAGGGGTGGTGTGCCCCAGCTTCCGCATGCACCCTGCGCTGGTGGCCCAGGCGGCGGCGACCCTGGAGGCGATGAACCCCGGGCGCAGCTGGCTGGGGGTCGGAGCCGGCGAGGCCCTCAACGAGCACGTCCTGGGCGGCTACTGGCCCGAGGCCGGCGCGCGCTCGCGACGCATGTTCGAGGCCATCGGGCTGATCAACCAGCTCTACGAAGCGAGTGCCGCCGGGAAGGACACCAAGCACGCCGGCGAGTTCTTCGCCATGGAGACCACGCGGATCTGGACCATGCCGGACCAGCCACCTCCGATCCTGGTGGCCACCGCCGGACCGGTCAACGCCAAGAAGACCGGTCGGCTGGCGGACGGCATCATCACCGTCGGGGCCCCACTGGAGAAGATCGAGGGCCTCTTCGAGCGCTTTGTCTCGGGGGCGCGCGAGGCGGGCAAGGACCCGGACACGATGCCCAAGGTGCTGCAGGTCCATCTGTCGTGGGCGCCGACCGAGGAGGAGGCGTTGAGCAACGCGATGACCCAGTGGCCGAACGGCGGGATGAAGTTCGCCAAGGCCGACATCCGCTCCCCACACGATTTCGCCGCGATGGCCCAGCTCGTGCGCCCCGAGGACTTCGAGGGTCGCATGGTCATCTCTGCCGACCCGGACGTGCACCGGCGCCACCTGCAGCGGTACGCCGACCTCGGCTTCGACCGGATCTACCTGCACAACGTGGGCCGCAACCAGCGCGAGTGGATCGACGTCTTCGCCGAGCAGGTGCTCCCCCGGCTGCGCCGATGACCAGCCGCTGGCGGCACCTGTCCAGCGACGAGACGGTGCGGGACTACGACCACGTCGTAGCGCAGCGCCTGGCTGAGGTGCGCCAAGCCGGCGGGAGCGCGCACGCAGAGGCCGACCTGGTGGCGTCGCTGGGTTCCGAAGGGGGAACGGTGCTGGACGCGGGCTGTGGGACCGGCCGCGTCGCCTGGCGGCTGGCCCAGATGGGCTACGCGGTCACCGGCGTGGACAGCGACGCGCGGATGCTGAGCCGGGCGCGCGCGGCTCAGGTAGTCGACACTGACTTACCCGCTCCCACGCGCGAGCCGGTCTTCGTCGAGGCCGATCTCACCTCCTACCGAGAGGGAACGGCCGACATCGACGTGGTGATCGCGGCCGGGAACGTCGTGCCGCTCCTGGCCCCAGGTACGCTCACCGACGCCGTGCGAGCCCTGAGCTCGCAGCTACGACCGGGCGGCTTGCTCATCTGGGGCTTCGGGCTCCATGAGCACAGCCTGCCGTCCGGCTGCCCGATCACCCCGATCGAGGAGGTCGAGGTCGCCGTCGAGGCGGCAGGGCTACACCGGCTGCACCGCTGGGGCACGTGGGACCGCGAGCCGTTCAGCGGCGGGTACGTGGTGGAGGTGCACGCCAGGGCGGGCCCCAGCGCTGCCGACGCGCACCCCTAGTCCCGGTCCTCAGGGGGGCCGTTCTCCCACGTGTCGTCCTCGGCCTCCCACTGCTCGTTGCGCGCCTGGGCCTTCTCCAGGGCCGCTGCGGCTTCGTCGTGACTGTCGTAGGGCCCCAGCAGGTTCGCGCTGCGGGCGCGCTTGGGGTCGTCGTGGGCCTCGACCGACTTGGTGTCGACGTTGAACCAGTACTGCATGTCGCCCTCGCTTTCCTCTCGAACGGCCGCGCACCGACCTCTAGACTCCACCGTATGCCGACCGCGCCCACCCTGCTCCGTCCTGGCCGGGTCGCTCCCCGGCGCACGGTGCCCGCCCACATCGTCCGGCCGGAGTATGTCGGACGGCCGGCACCCACGATCGCCCCGGCCTCCGAGGTCAAGGACGAGGAGACCATCGAGGCCATGCGGGTCGCCGGAGCGCTCGCGGCGCAGGCCTTGGTGGAGTGCGGCCGCGCGGTCGCCCCCGGGGTGAGCACCGACGAGATCGACCGGGTCGGGCACGAGTTCCTGCTGGACCACGACGCCTACCCGTCGACGCTGGGCTACCGGGGCTTCCCGAAGTCGCTGTGCACCTCGGTCAACGAGGTGATCTGTCACGGGATCCCCGACGACCGCCGGCTCGAGGACGGCGACATCTGCAACGTCGACATCACCGCATACGTCCGAGGCGTCCACGGTGACACCAACGCCACCTTCGAGGTCGGCTCGGTCGATGAGGAGTCCCGGCTGCTCATCGAGCGGACCGAGGAGGCGCTGCACCGGGCGATCAAGGCGGCCAAGCCCGGCCGCGCGGTCAACGTGATCGGCCGCGTCATCGAGTCGTACGCGCGTCGCTTCGGCTACGGGGTCGTGCGGGACTACACCGGCCACGGGATCGGGCAGGCCTTCCACTCGGGTCTGGTCATCCCGCACTACGACGCGCCCGAGCACGACGTGCTGATCGAAGAAGGGATGACGTTCACCATCGAGCCGATGCTCAACCTCGGCACGCCCGACTGGCACGAGTGGGACGACGGGTGGACGATCGTGACCGCAGATGGACGCCGCTCGGCGCAGTTCGAGCACACGCTGCTGATCACGCGCGACGGCGCCGAGATCCTCACCATGCCCTGACCTGGGCGTGAACCACCTACCCAAGGAGTGAGCATGGCCAAAGACCACGTGCTGGGCATCGACATCGGCGGCAGCGGCATCAAGGGGGCGCCGGTGGACCTCAAGGCCGGCGAGTTCGCGACCGACCGCAAGCGCATCGACACTCCCGAGGACTCGACCCCCGACGCGGTCGCCGAGGTCGTCGCCAAGATCGCCGACAAGTTCTCCGACGACATCGGCAAGAAGTCGCCGATCGGCATCACGATCCCCTCGGTGGTCCATCACGGCACGGTGCGCAGCGCGGCCAACATCGACACCTCCTGGATCGGGACGGACGCGGAGTCGTTGTTCGCCGATGCGGTGGGGCGCAACGTCATCGTCATCAACGACGCCGACGCCGCCGGAGCGGCGGAGATGCACTACGGCGCCGGCCAGGGCAACGACGGCACCGTGCTGGTGACGACCTTGGGCACCGGGATCGGCACGGCGCTGTTCCTCGGGGGTGAGCTGATCCCCAACTCCGAGCTGGGGCATCTGCAGCTCGACGAGCACGAGGACGTCGAGACCTGGGCGGCCAACAGCGCGCGCAAGGACGAGGACCTGTCCTGGGAGGACTGGGCCGCCAGGTTGCAGCGGTACTACAGCCATGTGGAGGACCTGCTCTGGCCGGATCTCATCATCGTCGGGGGCGGGGTGTCCAAGAAGGCCGAGAAGTATCTGCCCCTGCTCCACCTGCGGGCGCCCATCGTGCCGGCACACCTGCTCAACGACGCCGGCATCATCGGAGCGGCCTGGTTGGCCAGCCACCACCGCAGCTGACCACGGCTCCTTCCCGCACCCCCAGCCGGATCGTTCGTCTTCAAGCGCCGAGTTCGGCGCTCGAAGACAGGTTCGGCGCTGGGGGTCGACTCGGGGCGTCGCGGCCTGTGGACGACCCGGACGCCGTCTCAGAGCAGAGGGCATGCTGCCCTGCATGGACCCCGCGCTGCACGCCTGGCTCCGCGACCACGAGGGCATCGTGACCTCGGCCGACGCTGCCTCGCTCGGGCTCTCGAACGGCGACCTGTGCGCTGCCGCCGCTCGTGGCGAGCTGGAACGGGTCACTCGTGGCAGCTACGTCCTCCGCGACCGGTTGACCGCCGGGGACCCCGAGCAGCGTCATCGGCTGCGGCTCGCGGCGGTGCTCCGGCGCCAGCCGAGCCACCTCGTCGCCTCACACTCCAGCGCGGCGCTGGTCTGGGACCTCCCGGTCAGCTACGCCCATCTCGACCGTGTACACGTGGCGCGCGCCATCGCCCGGGGCACGACCCGCCGCTACCCACGGCATACCCTGCACGAGGGCTACGCAGAGGGCACGGCCACGGTCAGGGACGGGACGCCGGTCGTCATCGCGCCGCTGGCCGTGCTGGGCACCGCGTTCCTGTACGGGATGCGAGCGGGTGTGCTGGTCGCCGACGCCGCCCTACGCAGCCGCGTGACGACATCCGACGAGCTTTGCGTATGGATGGAACGGCTCACACGGACCCCCGGCATGATGCGTGCCCGCGCCGCCGTCGAACGCTCGCACGCCAGCGCCGAGTCACCCGGGGAGTCTCGCCTGCGGCTGACTCTGGAGGACCTGGGGCTGCGTGCGCTGCCGCAGTTCACCATTCTCGACGAGGCGGGCTGCTTTGTGGCTCGCGTCGACTTCTACCTCCCTGAATGCGGCGTGGTCGTCGAGTTCGACGGTCATACGAAGTACGGCGGCACGCAAGGCGGTGCCGCGCTGGTCGCGGAGAAGCAGCGGGAAGACCGCATCCGCGCGCTCGGGTACGCCGTGGTGCGGCTCACGTCATCGGATGTCGACGAGCCAAGTCGGGTCGGTCGGATGGTCCGGCGCGCCGCCTCGGGCCTCGGGGGCCCGCGCCCCGCCTGACTGCTGCACTGGCTGCACCCCCAGCCCTGAACTCGACCTCCAGCGTCGAGCTTGTGGCTCGAGGTCACACCTTCTGGCTGGGGGTGCGGAGAGGGTCACCAGGAAGTGTGGCGCGGACGCCCTTCGTCGTACCCCGCCGCCCCCTGGATGCCGACCACCACCGACTCGTGGAAGGACGGGATGTCGTGCGCCCCGGCGTAGGTGAAGGCGCTGCGCACCCCGGAGATGATCTGGTCGATGACGTCCTCGACGCCACCCCGGGCGGGGTCGAGGTACATCTTCGAGGAGGAGATTCCCTCCTCGAAGAGGGCCGAGCGCGCCCGGTCGAAGGGCGAGGCATCCCGCGTCCGCTGACGGACCGCCCGGGCCGAGGCCATGCCGAAGCTCTCCTTGTACAGCGCACCGTCAGCGTCGCGCATCAGGTCGCCGGGCGACTCGTGCGTCCCGGCGAACCACGAGCCCACCATCACCGAGGCCGCCCCCGCGGCCAGCCCCAGGGCGACGTCCCGCGGGTACTTCACCCCTCCGTCGGCCCACACGTCGGCGCCCGCCTCGCGGGCGGCCTGCGCACACTCCAGGACCGCCGAGAACTGCGGCCGGCCCACCCCGGTCATCATGCGCGTGGTGCACATGGCGCCGGGCCCGACCCCCACCTTGACGATGTCCGCCCCCGCCTCGACGAGGTCGAGCACCCCGGTCGCCGCGACCACGTTGCCGGCGACCACAGGCACCCTCCGCCCGGTCTGAGCGGCGGTGCGTTCGCGCTCGGCCACGACTCGCGGGAGAATCTCGACCATCTTGTCCTGGTGACCGTGCGCGGTGTCGACGACCAGGACGTCGACCTGGGAGTCCAGCAGTGCCCGGGCCTTCGCCTCGATGTCCCCGTTGATACCGATCGCCGCCCCGACCAGCAGGCGTCCGCGGTCGTCCACCGCTGGTGTGTAGATCGAAGAGCGGACCAGCCCGGTGCGCGTCAGCACCCCGAGCATCTCCCCGTCCTGCACCACCGGCGCCAGGTCGAGATGAGCCGCTTCCAGCGCGGCGAAGGAGGACCGGGCGTCGGCGTCCGGTTCGATCACCACGGTGAGCTCGCTCATCACGTCGTGCACCTGACTGAAGCGGTCGACATCGATGCAGTCGCGTTCGGTGACGATGCCGATGGGACGACGTCCCTCGACCACCATGGCCGCGTGGTGCGCCCGCTTGCCCATCAGCGACAGAACCTCGGCCACGGGCGAATCCGCGGCGATGGTGATCGGGGTCTCGTAGAAGGGATGGGAGCGCTTCACCGCGGCGACACTGCGGCCGATCATCTCCGCCGGGACGTCCTGCGGCAGGATGGCGATCCCGCCGCGCCGTGCGACCGTCTCCGCCATCCGCCGACCGGAGACCGCGGTCATGTTGGCGACCACCAGCGGGATCGTGGTGCCCACCGAGTCCGACGTGTGCAGGTCGACGTCGAGGCGGGAGGCCACCCCCGAGCGCACGGGCACCATGAAGACGTCGTGGTACGTCAGGTCATGGGGGGGACGAACGCCGTTGAGGAACCGCACGACCGGCAATCCTACGCAGCCCTTCCCGGCCCGACCCCCTGCGAGGCGGTGAGGCCCGTCGTACCGTGGGCCCATGCGCCTCACCCACCTGGGACATGCCTGCCTGCTGCTGGAGGTGGCTGGGCAGCGCCTGCTCATCGACCCCGGCGCGTTCTCCCACGTCGACGGCGCGGGTGACCTCGACGCGATTCTCGTCACCCACGTGCATCCGGACCACCTCGACAGTGCCGCGGTCGCGACGCTGCTCTCAGCCAGCCCGAAGGCTCGGGTGTGGGCCGAGGGGCAGGCCGCAGACGAGCTGACCAGCGCCGAGCCCTCAGTCAGCGACCGGACGCACACGATGCAGGCCGGGGACGCACTCGAGCTCGGCGCCGTCACGGTGACGCCCGTAGGTGAGCGGCACGCGCTGATCCTGGAGGACCTGCCCCGGCCCGACAACGTCGGACTCGTCGTGACGGCCGATGGGGAGCCGACGCTGTTCCATCCCGGCGACGCGCTGGACGCCGAGCACGAGCTGCTGGATGACATCGACCTGTTGTGCGTACCGGTCAGTGCGCCGTGGGGCGACGTCAAGGATGTCGTGCACTTCGTCCGGCGGGTCGAGCCCGGCCGCGTGATCCCGATCCACGACGGCCTGTTGAACGACGCAGGGCGCTCCTTGTACCTCGGTCACATCGGCAACTTCGGCCGTGAGGGCGGCGTGGAGGTGCTCGACCTGCGCGGGGCAGGAGCCGTCGAGGTCTGGGCCGGCAGGCGCGACTAGGCGACGCCGGACGCGCCGAAGGCCAGGCCGAGCAGGTAGGTGACGCCCGCCGCCCCGTAGCCGATCATCAGCTGACGCAGTCCGCGGGAGAGGAGCGAGGCCCCGGACAGCAGGCCCACCACGGCTCCCGTCGTCATCAACGACAGCCCGACGAGAACGATGGCCAGCATGAGGCCCAGGCCGGGGCCTGCGCCGAGCAGGTAGGGCAGGATCGGCACCAACGCGCCGCTGGAGAAGAAGCAGAAGCTGGACAGCGCCGCTCCCCAAGGACTGCCCACGGCCCGGTAGTCGGCTTCAGGGGTCACGTCCTCCAAGCCGGGGCCCTCGCCCTCGTCACGGGAGCCCGCGACGATCCGGTTCGCTTCGGCCTGCGCCGTCTCGGGGCTCTCCCCCCGAGCACGGAACACGAGGGCGAGCTCGTTCACGTCCATGTCGAGGTCGCCGTAGCGCCGAGCCACCTCCTCTCCCGGGGCCGACGCCTCGAGCAGCTCGCGCGCCGAACGCACCGAGATGTACTCACCGGCGCCCATCGACATGGCACCGGCGAGCAGACCCGCCGTCCCTGCGGCCAGCACCACGGGACCGGACACACCGGTGGCACTCATCCCGGCGACCAGCGCGAGGTTGGACACCAAGCCGTCGTTGGCGCCGAAGACCCCGGCTCGGAAGTTGCCGGACAGCCGCTCCCGGCCGCGGGCCGCAAGCGCCCGCAGCACCTCCACGTGCACGGCCTCGTCCGCTGCCAGCTGCGCCGGAGCAGCCGGCTCGTTCACGTACGCCGAGCGCGCCTCCGAGCGCTGCAGCAGGATCAGCACCACGTCGCTGGCAGCCGTCCCGGCCAGCCAGTCCAACAGGCGGAACTTCAGCTTCCGCGACGGTTCCGACGGGGTCGCTGCGTCCAGCAGCCCCGCCCAGTGCTCGGCGTGACGCTCTTCGGCGTCCGCGAGCTCGCGCAGGACCTCGGCGTCCCTCTTCTCCCCGGTGGAGTCGGACAGTCGCCGCAACACCCCGGCCACAGCCCGCTCATCCGCGAAGTGGCGTTTCCAACGGCTGATCTCCCCCGATGTCGGTGTCTCGACACTCATGCGGCCACGATAGGAAGGATCGCGGACAGCTGCCAGGAAGCCCAGCCTGTCCTGGCCCACCTTGCGACACTGGCGGCGGCGCGACGCACCGGGCCAGCCTCCGCCGGGCCCGGGCGAGCCGGGTGGATGAGTCGGCCGGTACGCCGGGTCCTGTCTCGCCGCACCATTGCTGGCGTTGCGGCGAGGGCGGCCATCCATCTCGGACGACTGTTGCCAGCCGTCTCCAGCGACCTACCCGCACACCTCGGGCGAGCAGCCCTCGACCGTGTGCTGTCTGGTCTTGCTCCCGGTGGGGTTTACCGAGCCGCGCCAGTCACCTGGCGCGCTGGTGGTCTCTTACACCACCGTTTCACCCT